>Ga0187780_10002907_pt1 | contig 12879 bp, 15 predicted proteins | sample 1015_Q2_SP10_20__FD_132429 | JGI IMG/M metagenome (GOLD analysis project Ga0187780, IMG submission 132429) | Tropical peat soil microbial communities from peatlands in Department of Meta, Colombia - 1015_Q2_SP10_20_MG | ecosystem: Environmental > Terrestrial > Soil > Wetlands > Peat | place...
TTCAAGAGACCGACGGTCGCCTCGTTTCGATCAAGCACGATGAGCCCAAATACCTCTTTTTCCTTCAGCATCTCCTTGAGCGGCTCGAGGTTGAACGTCGAGTCGCACCGGTACTGATATGATTTGAGGGGCTCGATCGGCTCGACCACGAGCGTCTCCATGTCGGTCTTATCGCCGCCAAGCGATATCGTGCCGGTGAAGATCACAAGCCCATTCGGTGGGGGAAAGCGGTAGTACTTGAGACGTGACATGATAGACGAGAGAGCGCTCTGCACGTTCGTTCGCGTGCTTTTCGATTTGATGTTTGAAGCCTGCCCGTACTCGTCGCGCAGCTGACTGACGACGTCAGAAATTTGCTTGTCAGGCGGTATGTAAATCGTAATGAGTTCGGTCGCCTGCCCTTTCTTGCCCTCGAGCGTTTCTATCACTCGCTTGAACTCGTAGCGTTTCAGCGATTCTCCACAGTTACTCATCTTGGTACATTCCTGCCCAAAAGGGCAAAACGTGAAAAAAGAGCGAGGTCGCATCGCTCAGCCATCTAACCCACAATTACCATGAACGACCGCTTTGCTTAAAAACCTTTAACCTCGGCACGCGGAAACGGCACGGGTAAGGTATATATTGCCAGGACACAAAAGAATTATTATACTAAAACGCCTACGCAGTTCTCGCTTTTGAACACCTAACGTTGTTAGTGCGTATACCGATTATGGGGAGTTAAACTAGAATGTGTCTTGCAATTCCTGCCGAAGTGCTTCGAGTCGAGGGTAATAAGGGCTTGGTTGACTATGGAGGCTTAAAACAAGAGGTGAGCTTAGATCTCGTCGAGGACGTCCATCCGGGAGATTACGTGCTCGTGCACGTGGGGTTTGCCATAGAGAAACTGAGCAAGGAAGCCGCCCTTGAGACGCTTGCGATTTTTAAGGAGCTGGAGTCCATCGAGCAGGAAAATGCATGAGTTTGGCATCGCCTCTGGCATCGTCGACGTCGTCAAGCAAACGGTCGAAAATCGATCGGTGAAGCGCGTCATCGCGGTCACTGTGGAAGTTGGCCAGCTCGCAATGGTCAATCCGGAGCAGCTTAAGTTTTCCTTTGAGATCATCACCGAGGACAGCCCGTATGACGGCGCTGAGCTCAGAGTCGAAACGCTCCCTGCCGTCGCGAAATGCCGATGCGGTTTTGAAGGCGCGATAGGAGACGAGGACTACGTCTGTCCCCAGTGTGGCGGTATGTACGAGCTGCTTGCGGGCAGGGACATATGCATAAAGAACATCGAAGTTGAGCTCGACGACGATGACTAGAGGAACGGGTTATGCTTACTGAGCAGAAAATGCGTGATAAGAACGTCAATCTCCTTCACGGCGCCGGAGGAGAACTCATGAATGCGCTCATCGCCGACGTCTTGACCAAGTTCAGGAACAAGAACGCGGGCGGCATTGGCCTTGAGTCACTAGATGATGGCGCGGCGATACCGCTTGCGAGCGGAGGCTACCTCATCTTGACGACAGACACGCACGTCGTCAAACCGATCTTCTTTCCAGGCGGGGACATCGGCAGGCTGGCGGTCTCCGGAACGGTCAACGATTTGGCGATGATGGGCGCGGCGCCCGTTGCGTTGACGAGCGCGATCGTGCTCGAAGACGGGTTCGAGGTGAGCGATCTTCGCACAATCGTCGCGTCGATGGATGAAACGACGCAAGAGGTCGATACCGCGATCGTCACGGGTGACACCAAGGTCGTCGAGAAAGGCGCGCTCGATCAGATCATCATTAACACCGCGGGCATCGGGTTCGTCAAAAAGCCTTCGCGCGACTGCGGCTTACAGCCTGGGAACGCGATTATCATCACTGGAACCATCGGCGATCATGGCATCGCCGTCTTGGCAAAGCGGGAGGACTTTAACTTTCGCACGGAGCTGCGGTCGGACGTGGCCCCGATCTGGCACAGCGTGAAAGCGGCACTTGACGCCGCAGGGCCCGACGGCATCACCGCGATGAAGGATCCGACGAGGGGTGGCGTCGCAAGCGCGCTCAACGACATGGCTCGCAAGAGCGGTGTTGAAATCGTGATCAACGAGGAGTTGCTCCCCCTCAACCGCTCGATACAGGCCGCAGCAGAGATGCTCGGCATCGACGTGCTCGCAGTGGCGAACGAGGGCAAGGCGCTCATTGGCGTGGACATCGAGCGCGCCGATGACGTACTTGATGCGATCAGAGGGACGAAGTATGGCCGCAACGCCGCGATCATCGGCGAAGTGAAGCAGGGCCAAAAGGTGCTCCTGCGCACTGCTATCGGCGGAACTCGATTTGTCGATGCGCCGCTTGGTGATCCGGTGCCTCGCGTTTGTTAAGTGCGGCCTTGAAAGCAACAGCACGCTGTGCAACGCTTCGGGAAGTTTTATTGTCAATACAGCTCAGTACGCGCGCTCGATGCAACCTTTTGCGCGCAAGACCGGGCGGTGGAGCGGCTCGCATAGATCCTATCGAGATACTGCCCTCTTTTGACTCTCTTTCGGCGAAATTGGGCGTTTATGGATCTCAGCTTATCCCCCTGGCGTAACAAGTGACAATGCTCGAACCATGCAATCCGCTGATACGGAACGGTCGAGATCTCAAAGCGCCTTATCTCACGTTCTCGTCGCACAAGCTCGTTGATTACAAGAAATGCGCGCCAATGGTCTGGACCAAAAAAGCGTCAACTGGATGAACTAAGCAGGTGATTGCTCGGAGCTGCACGCGCGCTGTCGTCAGCACGGTCACCATGGATGTGATGCTCTTGTCCCTCTCCTTCTTGCGCCGTTCGGGCTCAAAAAAGAAAGCCTGTTCACAAACTGGGCGAGTAATCGTCTCTCATTTTGTCCAAAGCCTTCAGGAGCCACGCCAAGTTTCTGCCTGCATTTTTTGCCTCGGCGATACTTTCATCGTCTTGGTAGACGTCTCCGATATCCCTTCCGACGCCAACCGTCTGTCGGCCGGGAACGATCACGTCCTGGCTCAGCAGGAAATAGCAAAGCGTGTCGAGCGAATGAGTCGCGCCATTCCGCCGCTGCGCAACGACGGCAGTTCCCGCTTTGCGCTTCAAAAGCCCGTCGTTTGCCATGGATACGAAGCCAGCTCGATCAATAAGTGCCTTCATTTCCGCAGTCACGTCGGCGAAATAGACCGGGGAGCCTAGTATGATCCCGTCGGCTACGGCCATCTTCTCGATGCACTCGTTTACAATATCGTCATCGATCACACAGCGCCGGTTTTTGTTTTCAATGCATTGCATGCACGCGGTGCACCCGCGGACATTCTCACCTGCAAGCTGAACCAATTCGGTGCGAATGTTTTCGTTTTCGAGTTCCTCGAGCATGATCCGGATCAGGATGGCAGTGTTGCCGTCCGTTCGTGGGCTTCCGTTGATAGCGATAACCTTTGTCATAATACCTCTCGTCACGTCCCTGGTACTGTTGCGCGCCGTTGTGCGCTTTTTTTGAGTCTCACCCGACATAGTAAAGTGATAACACAATAGACTTCTCGCCTTAAAGCTTGTGAGTTGCTCTGGTAGCATATCGCTTTGTGTAACGCTCCAATAGAACCCAAAAAATCAAACTAAAACAAAAAGGACTTAGATTACACGTGTAGCACGAGAGGAGCGCCACTGCTATCAGGGTCGACCACACGCAGCGTTGAGAAGGCTGCAATCAAGGTTCCTTTAAGAGTGGATGGTCGCTAGTTCACCTGACGCGAAGAAACGCCAAAAAGCGTGCCACCGGGGCAGAAAGATTTATCAGTTAGCTGTGGCTTAGTAGGCTGTGACCCTTTTCAGCGCTGCGCTGGCATGTGCCCGGGTAGTGTAGCGGCCTATCATGGAGCCCTGTCGAGGCTCCGACTCGGGTTCAAATCCCGACTCGGGCGCTTGTTTTTTGTTTTTAGCGGTAGCGGAGCTGCCATTTTGTGAAATAAGTAGCTTGAGGTCTATAAGCTCTGATTCAAGGGCGGAGAAGCGAGCTTCAACGTCGGTTTCTAAACTCGGTTTAGAAACTCTAGGTCTCTGAACTCCGTAATCCCGATCTTCGTGCGGGATAACTAGAAAAGCAAGCTGGCCATTATGGTCTGTCCCGTAAATCTCAGTTCTTTGGCCTATCACCGCAGAACACTTTTCTGTGAAAAGGTACTACTCGCATGCATGAAACCGCTCATAAAGATAAAGCCACCTGGCCCGAACGCGGTCGCCGTTCTCAAACGGGATGCTGCAGTGATTTCCCAGTCCATGGCGCGGCAGTACCCGCTGGTGCTCCAGGACGCGCAGGACGTCAACTTATGGGACGTTGATGGAAACCGATATCTCGACTTCACCGCTGGCTTTGCCGTCATGAACGTGGGGTGGAACCATCCGGAAGTCGTGCACGCCGTAGAGCAACAGGCCACTCATCTCTCCCACGCGGCGTTCCTTTCATTTTGTTCACCAATGCCTGTCGAGTTTGCAGAGCGGCTCGTCGATGTGCTCCCACACGGGCTCAACCGCGTGTGCCTCACGAACTCAGGAGCAGAAAGCGTCGAAGCAGCGATGAAACTCGCACGCTATCACACCGGGCGAAAAAACTTTATTTCGTTTTACGGCGGCTTTCACGGACGAACGTTTGGCGCACTCAGCCTCACTGCCACCAAGACAATCCATCGGGCGCGGTTTGGACCCTTCTTGCCAGTCATTCACGCGCCGTTCCCGGATCCGTACCACGGATCTGGGCCGGATTCATCAGATGCTGATGTGCTGCTTACCATTGCCGAAAAGATCTTTAAAAAAGAGGTGCCTCCAGACGAGGTGGCCGCTATTTTCGTCGAACCGATCCAGGGCGAAGGGGGCTACATCGTCCCGCCAAAACCGTTCTTAGGAGAGCTGCGTGCGCTTTGTGACGAGCACGGGATTCTGCTCGTCGTTGATGAGGTACAGACGGGCTGCTTCCGCACAGGGACATTTCTTGCCTCAGAACAATTTGATGTGAGGCCGGATATCGTCTGCCTCTCCAAGGCTCTCGGCGGTGGGCTGCCCCTTGGCGCGATGATCGCCTCCGACGAGGTATCGACGTGGCTCCCTGGGTCGCACGCGAGCACGTTTGCGGGAAACAATGTGGCGTGCGCGGCTGGTCTGGCGGTACTCAACATCCTGCACAACGACGGGTTTGGAGATCACGTCATACGTACGGGCAAGCACCTGCGAGGACGCCTTGATGAGCTGCAACAGGAGTATGAGCTCATTGGAAACACGCGGGGGACGGGCCTAATGGCCGCAATCGAACTCGTACGAAGCAGAGCGACGAAAGAACCCGCGGTTGAGGAAAGGCAGGCAATTCTCACTGACGCGTTTGAAAACGGGTTGGCCTTGTTGCCGGCCGGGGAATCAGCGATTCGATTTTGCCCCCCACTAACGATAAGGCAAGACGACATCGACACAGGAGTTGAGATCCTTCGCCGTGCACTGCAGCGGGCGGTGGGGTAGCGCACAATAGTGGAGAGTTGTAACACGTAAGGACCAAAACGCCTGCGGACCAAACGAAGCCAGGGCCGTAGGCCTGATTCACCACCTTTTTCCTAGGCTGTTCAAAGTGATTCGGCCTCTAACGTGGGGATGCGGCTCGTGAGTTCGTCCCAGTCACTGCCGACGGCCTTTTTGATGAGTTCTTTTGCGCCGGCGAACGCGGGTGCGGGCATCACCATCTGCCAGATGCGGGTCATGTTCTCACGTTCACACACCTCGTAGATTTGCCAACTCGTATAGACCAGACGCTCTATAACGGGACCACAGCCTTCCTTGTCGTACTAAGCCCGGAACCCTCCGCTTTCACACGTCGATAAATATCTTCTTTGATGCCTATTCAGCTGACCTTCCCGCTTGTCTTCTTTGTAGAGGGCGTTGAAGGCATAGCTGTTGGCGCTGGAGTGTTAAAGTTTACGTGCAGTCTGCTACGGAAACAGAGACAACTAAAAGCAAAGAACTTCTTTGTTAAATAGCATGAGTAGAGTTATTCAATCATTTAACAAAAAGACGCGAGATGATTTAATTTGAGGCTTTATATTCTGGACAATGGCTGGCTTGAGTGTGATCCTAACTTGATAGTGGCATTGTCTGCTACTGGTACGGTTGAAAATAAGACTCCACGTATAAAATGGATCAAAGCACCCGTATATGCTGTTCTCATAGATCACGCTAAAGGTAAGATTTTATACGATACCGGCTGCCATCCGGGGGCAATGAAAGGATACTGGCCATCAGGCCTAAAATCAATTTTTCCATATTATCATAATGATAATCAGCTTTTGTTAAAACAGCTCGAGTTAACCGGCACCACTCCTGAAGAGATTAAAACAATAATTTTGTCTCACCTGCATCTAGATCACGCAGGTAATACGCATTTATTCAGACATGCAGATATTTATGTCCACAGGAAAGATTATGATTATGGAAAATCTTTAATAAACTCCAGCCAGGACCCAAACGATCATGGAGCTTATATAAAAGCTGATCTTGAGATCCCAGGAAATAAACTTCGTTTAGTGGACAGTGATTTTGGGTTAGCAAAAAATATCAAGATTATCACTTTGCCAGGCCATACTCCCGGTATTTTGGGATTAATTGTGCATCTTGAGAATGAAGGAACGCTTATTTTTCCCATGGATGCTGTTTATACTGAACAAAACTATGGCCCCCCTATAAAATTATCGGGCATCATGTTTGACAACATTTCATATGTCAATTCTATCGAGAAAATAAGAAATCTGCATAAAAAATATGAGGCTAAAATCATGTATTCTCACGATATGCCGTTTTTTAAGACCATGAAACTGGCACCACAATACTATAATTAGATATTTTCAGTTTGGTTACACTGCGACGCGCGAGTTCTTCTCCTGTTTCGTAAGACAGCATTTCGTGAACTTCAACAATCTCGCAAGAATATTTTTGATTGGAAAGATTTTTAGTTATACACTCTTAGACCCTTGAATAAGGGAGAGATTATGAGTGCGACCACTTGTGTCGTCAGGTCATCTTGTAGGGGCTGCCATGGCGTCTGCCAAGTCCTTGTCCATCTAGAAGGGGTGGTGCGCAAAGCTACAGTTGTATTGCTGACAATGCTTGTTCTAAGCCTGGATATCTTGAGCGAATATCTTTAATACGCATTCGCTCGCAAAATAAGTAATCGAACTCAAGATTTGATTTTACAGCCATTCTTGCACAAATAGGGCTTAAGCAGTTACGCGGAAATGGTAAGTCTGAAAAGAAACGGTCGTAAGGATTTTCAGTATCAGATTGATAGGGAGCAGAGTCTATTACCTTTTTCACGCGCGCCTCTAAATCTGTCGATTTCTCAGGCCCAACAAAGTTTCCTTCCGGAGCGGCTACCGTAACCCATTCCGCCTTTGCGTGGGTTAAATAGTGACGAAACTCTACGAATGTGTCAACAACCTGTCTCTCTATTTGATTTCTTGCAAAGGGTGCTTTGTTATTTAGACATAGAGCTAGCTGATATTTGTCTAAAGTACGCCACATCTCAATCCTATTCTGTGGATCCTTCTGTTCTAGGTGAGTCTTAAGGCGATTCAGAATGGGCGAATCTCTATATCTCTCTTGTTGAAGCCATATCTGTGCCATATGTTTGACAACTTCTGGAGCTAGTGATGCTACAACCCCATAAGGATGAACGTCGTGATTTTCAAGTGCTATGCTCGTATTTTTCTCTATTCTAGCGTTTTCAGGTATACTCTCCACGGCATCCAAAAAGATCTCATTAATGGCAGCCTCAAGGAAAGCTATGCTGGTATACAGAGTTCCCAAAACATATGCTTGCGCCGTCGCTTTGAGATCATTTATTTTTTCGAGCTTGAGGTTCTCGTTGCATTCTCTAGTTGCTCTAATACAACCGCTTGTGAAACGTATTGCCGCATCTATATGTAGCAGCGACAAACCACCTCTCTGCCTAACGTGCGGGGACAAAGCTTTAGTCATAGCAGTAGCTGCAGAAGCTTTCATGATAACTTTCTTGGGTTTCGTGACGTCCTCCCTCTTGCTTTGCGTCCTCTACCATCCTTTAAACTCTTTTTTACCCTTTGGAGTCATACTCACCAGAAAAAAACAGGTTGCTCGACCTGCATCGCTGAGAGCGTGATAGCTTCGTTTGATCTACGTCAAACCGCACATTCTTCCAATAGCGAATGTAGGTGTCGTACACATGCTCGGGCACGAGATGCTTATGATGCGTCCAGTCAACGCCAGAGACGTCGTGAGTGAGGATGTAGGCCCGGTTTGAGTGATCCCTGCCTATCTCAGGCGGAGATTGCATAATGCAAGGCCTTTAATATTCAGTCAAAGCAAGCTGCTGAGTTTTAAGAGAGCAAGAGCCCCCTGTTAAGGTTTGAACCCCTCCACTAGTCCCGTCATTCGTTCATCAGGCTGTATCAGATTGACTTTGATAAAACCGGCCGATTCGAGTGATGACTTAATTTCTTCAAAAGAATAGGTTCGGCCCTCTGTAGTCACAACAAGCATATTCACGGCAAACAAGGCTCCGCTGGTCGGCTGGGTATGATCCGAACTCATTATGTGGTCACGGATAACCAGTCGTCCCTTCGGCTGGAGCGTGCGGAATATCTTTCGGTACAGCTCAATGTTTTGTTCTGGACTGTTTTGATGGATAATAGCCGAAAGCAATGCCAAATCATGTCCTGTTGGAAGTTCATCCTTACAAAAATCACCGGCAACCAATTGGATTCGGTCAAGCAGACCGGTAGTGGCCAGACGTCGTCGGGCCATGTTAATGACCGACGGCAGATCAAAGATCGTCGCGGTCAGGCTGGGCGACGCTTCGAGAAACGCTTGTGTATATACGCCAGAACCGCCGCCGATGTCGAGCAGTTTCCTGGCCTCGCCTGGTTTTATAGCCGCCACTATCCAGGGAGCCATCTTATAGGCGATAGCATGCATGGCACCGGTAAAAGCCTCCCGTTCGCTTTCCTTGATGTCAAACGCCGATCCTCTGATCCTATCTTTTCCACGGCGTACAATATCCGTTAGATCCGACCACCTTTTCCATCCTCCTGTAGCCAGCGTGACTATAGGCAGCATCGAAGTCGGTGACTCCTTTGACAATATGGAGCCTACTTCGGCCGGACAATGGTACTTCTCTTCCCTTTTCTCGAGCAAACCCAAGCTCACGACAGCATCAAGCAATATAGTGACGCCCCGCACGGTAGCTTCTAATCTGTTCGCTATTTCCTGGGCCGACATCGGATTTTTCGCTAGCAGAGTAAAGACGTCTATTTCGGCAGCTGTCAGGAATATTCTCGCTTCCTGGAATTTTGATACCAGGGACATGATCGCGAAAGGTGTCATCGGCATAGGTTGTTTCCACGACGTACTCTTATATGACTATTATGTATTACACGACTTTAAGCCAAATAAAGGCATTATTAAGGACTATGGCTCCATCAGATGGCTGAGTGATCTTTTACTTGAAACGTCACGTCTTTCCAGTACCGCATATACACGTCATACACATGCTCTGGCAAAGGAAATCGGTAATTACTCCATTCTAGGCCTCGCACGCCGTGTGTCAGAATATACGCGCGATTGGATTCATTCCACCCTACTATATCGCCGTGTTGTTCCGCAAAATTTCGCAAATCAGAAGCGAAGAAGTGGGTTTTGCAGCGCATCAATGGAATTTTCGTCTTCTGCGACCACTTGCGGAAGCTTTCCAACATAAACGTTAATTCGCTTCCTTCCCTGCCATCACACAGGGCTTCCATAACACCAGCTAGTTGTGGGTGCAATGGTACAAAGTGTTCCATTCTTATTTTGTCCTGAGCAGGTTCGACGTATAAAACAGGTTTCTCCAGCCTCAGAGCCTCCCTGAATTGTTCTACCCTTAACTCTTTGATAGTGCTGTACACACGTTGACCTGTATAGGCGCCAAACATTGTAATTGCCGTAAACTGCCTTGCACGCATTTCGCCGAGCGAACCGTTCAACTGCTCCTGCTTGATAACTCCGAGCACGTGTTCGATATCGTCTTTTGTAACCACTCGTGCGGTCATTCTCTTTTTTATTTTACGCACTCTGGGTTTTTCGAGGAACATGTCAAACGCAAGGTATCGCGGGTCCAGTGTCAACTTCGCCTGATACTTCAGGAACCCCTTAGCAAAGTTCAACACCTTGCTCTGCGCGTAGTAGTCGTCGTACTTCTTGAATAGAAACGCTCGAAGCTGATCCAAGCTTGCTTTGCTGATCGTGCCTTTGGTGTGGTTCCACAATACCTCAGACACTTTAATGAGCCACACGCTTGATTTGTGGGCAAGCCCCGCGGTACGCCATGCAAGGTATCTGTCAAGCTCCTTTTTCATCCACTTAAACTCGAGTGTTGCAAGTGCTTGCTGCGGAAAACCTACTCCTACCTACTAAATACTGCCTTCTTGAGCTTTAATTGGCGTATCGGCGTCCCTAAGCTGTCGAGGCTCCGACTCGGGTTCAAATCCCGACTCGGGCGCTTGTTTTTTAGTTTTGTAGGGTTAATGCCCACAACAACACCATCGCACTCAGAGAGCAGACGTGGCGACGGCTGAAGCGCACGGGCACGATGGAGGATACGATGGACAGCGTCATCAACCGGGCCCTCGATTGTGTGGATAGGCACCGGCGACTGCCGATCGCGGAGTGAGGGTACGCCGTGCGCCCGTCTGCCGCCGCCCATACCGAAACTCACATCACGGCAACCTTTATGGCTTGCGGGTAAAGTTACGCGTAGCGGCGTGCTCCATAATTCACGTCAACCTGAGCTCCAAATGTTCACGTGAACGTTGACCGGTTCGCTTATGCTCGCTGCATACGGCTCTGCCCCATCAAAGTGCGTTCTGAACTGCCAATTCCCCTCTGTGGACATAGAGAGCGAGAACGCGTAGTGTCCCAGCGCGTCGGTAACTGCGCACTGGTGACGAGTCCAGGGACCAGGTATCCAGCTGTTTTGGCGCCACTCAAGGTAGACTGTTTTCCCGGGAATTGGGACTTGGGGGCCGTACAGATATCCTGAAATGGTGAAAACTTCGCCTCTGTTCACACTCGACTTACTCGCCTGTGTAGGGCGGAGGTAGCTCGGTGTGCTTCCGGTTTTAAAGCCCCACTTCACCTTCCCGTTCGACGGCGCCCCCGCCACCGGGCGGTAGCCAGTGTGCCGGGCGTTGGAGCGATACTGCGTGGCGCTCGGAGTGGCGCCGAGGTCTACCTGCATCGCTGCCATCGTGCTCACCATGATCGCACACACGATTAGCGCAATCAATGCTTTCTTCATTTTGACATCTCCCTTGACGATGCTCATGCACCGTGGATCAAATTCCATACGTAATGAAGCTCGCCATATAAAATACCCGCACACATCGGTTTTGTCGCACGGCGCTTCCGCGTCCTATCTATCGCCGCTGAGACCTATTTTTTGCATCTGAGCTTACCTCGCAACTCGCAGCTTTTTTGTCACGCGCAGTTTTTATAGAGGAGCCCTCCTTACGTATAGAGCTCTCAAACGGGCGGTCATCTGGCCGCCCACGGAAGAGAGGTGTCACGACCGTGAAACGACAATGCATTGTCCTACTCCTCGTCGCCGTTATGGCCGTCTCCACGTCGACTGCCGTCGGTGTGACGACGGCGACGAAGGCTGACGCTGCCACGCCGAATTACAGCAGCAGTCTCAACAACGCCATATTGAAAGGAGGGTATAAACTTGTCACGCCGTTTAAAAAGACGAGAGTGTATGGTAGAGGGGCGTACGTAGGAGCGGCACGCAAGAATGGCTTCACATACCACATCATACTGTTTCCAATGAACACGCGTAAGAACGCGCTAAGCTACAGGGATCAGCTCATTGATAGCTATAGGGCACAAGGGTTTCGCCAACACAAGATAGAAAAGAACGGCTGGATGGGCCTCTTGGGGAACGCCGAGGTCTGGATAATGGGATCAGGAGCTTCTCATCCATTGGGCAATAGGCCCGCGACCTTGTTAATGACCGGAAGTCCCTAGGAATAAGCGCGGCCATGAATACGGTGTCAAATGAGAACAATTGTAAAGGTTGGGGTTATGGCCACGGTGTTTGCACTTGCCGTGATGTCGTGCGGATCCACCACTGCGGCAGTCAGCAAGAAAAAAATGCCATAGGCTTAGTGTGTGAGCATTATCGCTAGGGCGGAGGCTTGTTTCGCATTCTGGGACTTGGCGCCGCTTTTCGAGAGGGCAGCACGTCGTTTCAATGGGCAAATTATATCGAGAAAAAAAGGAATAGTCATTCAGGAGACTTGGAGTGAGTCGATAACTTTTATTAACTGTTCCAAGCCTTGATATGCCACATTAACAGCGCCAAGCGTTTCGTTTCTCTTGAATTCCTGCACCAAATTGGCAAGAATGACGGGAAGAATTCACAACGATCCGAGCTCACCAATTACGGCGATGGTTGGGGCTCGCCTTTGATGGGCGGAGCGGGATCGGGGCCTCGAGAGGATTGCGACCAAGTAAAGGATTGCCCGAGAGATACAGAGACAACCAGATACGTCTGCTCAGCATCCTGCCCCTACCCTTGATACACGTGCCTTGTGGTTGGTGGTGGACAAAAGAGAAAAAGAGGGGGCTCGAAGGGGCAAACAAAGTCAGCTTCTGCTTAATCATTCGCCAGATGACTTGACTAGTAGCCCTTCTTGTGACGGGCATTCATTTACGGAGAACTTCGAAAAACGAAGGAACAGCAAATAATATATCGCTCGGCACTGTTGTTTTCAGTTTGACGCAGGAATCGGAGAAGATGGCTTGCAATGAACGGTTCCCGGAGCCCGAGATCATTCAATATCAAGTTGAAGATATCAA
>Ga0187780_10002908_pt1 | contig 12873 bp, 12 predicted proteins | sample 1015_Q2_SP10_20__FD_132429 | JGI IMG/M metagenome (GOLD analysis project Ga0187780, IMG submission 132429) | Tropical peat soil microbial communities from peatlands in Department of Meta, Colombia - 1015_Q2_SP10_20_MG | ecosystem: Environmental > Terrestrial > Soil > Wetlands > Peat | place...
GCGCCAGCGGGATTGCATGGCGGCGCCGATCTGCTCCTCGCGGCCCTCGGCCAGGGCCAGGAGGGTGGAGCCGGCGCCGCTCAGGAAGCAGGCCAGGGCGCCGGCGGCGTAGCCGGCCTCCAGGGCCTCCAGCATGCCGGGGAGGAGCGGGGCGCGGTAGGGCTGGTGCAGCCGGTCGGCCACGGCCTCGCGCAGCAGATCGAAACGGCCCTGGCCCAGGGCCGCCACCAGCAACGCGGCGCGGTTCACGTTGAAGACGGCGTCCGCCAGGGGGACCTGGGCAGGGAGGGCACGGCGGGCGTCCGCCGTGGCCAGGCGCACCTCGGGGACCACGGCCACGGCCCGCAGCGGGCGGGCCAGGGGCACGCGCAGGCAGTGCACGCGGCCGCCGGCCGTGGTGGCGGCCACCGTGAAGCCCCCCAGGACGCAGGGCGCGATGTTGTCCGGGTGGCCTTCCAGCGGCAGCGCGAGGCGCAGGATCTCCTCGGGCGGCAGCCGCTCGCCCACCAGCCGGGCGCCCGCGGCGATGCCGGCCACCGCGGCGGCGGAGCTGCTCCCCAGCCCGCGCCCCAGGGGAATGCGGTTCACGCAGTGCGCGCGCAGGCCGCCGGGCCGCCGGCCCACGGCCTGGAAGGCGGCCTCGGCGGCGCGCACCACCAGGTTCTCCCGCCCCTGGGCCCGCAGTTCGGCCGCGCCCTCGCCCGCCACCGCGACCTCGAGCCCGGCGTCCGTCCCCTCCAGCTCGACCTCGTTGTAGAGCCCCAGGGCCATCCCCAGCGTGTCGAACCCGGACCCCAGGTTCGCCGTGGTGGCCGGCACCCGCACGCGGACCTTCATCCCTTCACCGCTCCTCCGACGCCAGCGTCAATGGTTCAGATCCTCGGCCCCCCTCACCCGCCCCCTCACCCGCTGCGGAGAGGGGCAAGGGAACGGGCGGAGGCGCCTCCGGGGTATAGCGCATCCCCGCCCCTCTCGGCAAGCCTCCACCGCCCCGGCCGAGGGCCTTGACTCGCGGTGGGGGTGGCAGTATGTATAAAGGACGCGGGATGCGGTGGCGCCAGGGCGATCGACGGACATTGAGATCCTGAGCGGATGGGGCGGAAGGGCGGAGGCCAGGCGGCGGCGGGGCTGCGGGGGAAGCGGCTGGCCGTCATCGGCTCGGGAAACATGGCCGAAGCGCTGGTGCGCGGCGTCCTGCGCGCCGGCCTGCTCCTGCCGGACGCCATCGCCGCATCGGACATCCTCGAGGACCGCCTGCGCATCTTCCGCGAGCAGTTCGGCGTCGCCACCGGGACCGACAACGCGGCCGTCGCCGCCAAGGCGGACCTGGTGCTGCTGGCCGTGAAGCCGCAGGTGATGGGGCAGGTCCTCCAGGGCCTGGCCCCGGCCGTGGATCGGCAGCTCCTGATCTCCATCGCCGCCGGCATCCCCACCTACGCCATCGAGACCCGCTTTCCGCACCCCGTGCGCGTGGTGCGGGTGATGCCCAATACCCCGGCCCTCGTCCTGGAGGGGGCGAGCGCCCTGTGCGCGGGGGCCCACGCCACCGCCGAGGACCTGGGCGCGGCCCGGGCCCTCTTCGAGGCCGTGGGGCGCGCCGTGGTGCTGGATGAAACCGCCATGGACGCGGTCACGGGCCTCAGCGGCAGCGGGCCGGCGTACGCCTTCGTGATCATCGAGGCCCTGGCCGACGCCGGGGTGCGGGTGGGCCTGAGCCGCGACGTGGCCCAACTCCTGGCGGCGCAGACGGTGCTGGGGAGCGCCCGCATGGTATTGGAGACCGGGAAGCACCCGGCCGCCCTGAAGGACATGGTGACCTCGCCCGGCGGCACCACCATCGCCGGCCTGCACGCCCTGGAGGGCCGGGCCCTGCGGGCCGCCCTGCTGGACGCTGTGGAGGCCGCCACCGCCCGTTCCCGCGAGCTGGGGCGGAAGAAGTAGCGGCCCATGTTCCTTATCGGCGACCTGACCGACGGGATCCGGTTCGTGCTGGGCCAGCTCGTGTACCTGTACACGCTGGTGGTCATCGGGGCCGTGGTGGTCTCGTGGGTGGAAGCGAACCCCTGGAACCCCATCGTGCGGTTCCTGCGGGCGGCCACGGACCCGGTCTTCCGCCGGATCCGGCGCTGGCTCCCCTTCGCAGTCATCGGCGGGTTCGACCTCTCGCCCCTCATCCTCCTCATCGGGCTCAACGTCGCCCACCGCTTCGTGGACCGGCTCCTCTTGCGCATGAGCATGGGGTTCTGACGATGCAGCTCACCCCCCTCGAGATCACGCAGCGCGAGTTCCGCAAGGTCCTCCGGGGCTACGACCCCGAGGAGGTCCGCCACTTCATCGAAAGCGTGGCGGACGACGTGGGGACCCTGCTCAAGGACAACACCGCCCGCGAGGAGCGCATCGCCGAGCTGGAGGAGCGCGTGCGGGCGCTCGAGTCCCAGGAGGAGTCCCTGCGGAACACGCTGGTGACCGCCCAGCGGATGACGGAGGAGATCAAGGCCAACGCCAAGCGCGAGGCGGACCTCATCATCCGCGAGGCCGAGGGAAAGGCCCAGCGCCTGGCGGCCGAGGCCCAGGGCCGCGTGGCCGAGGCGCAGCGGGAGCTGCTGGAGCTCCAGCGCCAGCGGGACCTGTTCGCGGCCACGCTGCGCTCACACATCCAGACCCATCTCGAACTCCTCCAACGCGGCCCCCGCCGCGACCCCAAGGAACCCCCGCCCGCGTCCGGCTGATGCCCCTCCTGGCCGAGCGGGGCGGGGACGTGTGGCTGGCCGTCCACCTCCAGCCCCGCGCCGCCCGCACCGAGCTGGCCGGCCTCCACGGCGACGCCCTCAAGGTGCGCGTGGCCGCCCCGCCCGCCGAGGGGGCGGCCAACGGGGCCCTCTGCGCCTTCCTGGCCGCGCACCTCGGCCTCCCTCCCTCCCGCGTCCGCATCCAGCGGGGCGCGACCTCCCGCGCCAAGGTGGTGTGCCTGCAGGGCGTCCGCGCCGCCGAGGTCGCCGCCCGCCTGAACCTTCCCGCCCCATAGGCGCGGGGTTCCCCGTTCACGATTGTCGGTTCCCGGTCGGCACGGCCGGACCGGGGAAGGCGGCGAGTTGGGGGGGCGCTTCAGGACAGGAGGCGGTGGGCTGAACCCGTCCCGGCAACCGGGAACTAGGAACAGCGACCGGGAACGGGGATTACTTGCGGTCGCCGGGGGAGGCCTTGGTCCGGACGACCTCGAACTCGGCCAGGAACGGCACCTCCCGCGACCCCAGATAGAGAGAGCCGAGCTCGAGGATCAGCAGGCGCGAACTCTCCGGCATGGGCGGGAAATAGAGGAATCCGTCCCGCTCCGCACCCGAGGCCACGGTCAGGAAGCTGGAGAGGGTGGTGGCGTCCACCGAGCGGAGCCGCTGCTCCGCGTCCGGCATGTCGGCGAAGAGCTGGTAAAAATCCTGATAGTGCATCGGCCTGGTCCGCAGGCCCTCCTGGTCCGTGAGCGTGAACATGACGGGCTCGAGCTGCGCCGGTTGCCGCGACCGGTTCCGCACGCTCACCCGGAAGGCGATGGGAGGGGGTACACCCGCCGGCAGGTTCTTGAGCGGGTTCACGATGCCCGGGCGGTTCTGATAGAGCAGGTCCAGGTGCTCCGGCGAAAGGGGCTCCATGCTCACGGTCAGGCCCTGGTAGGACGCCACCACGGCGTTGCCCACCACCTGGCTCTGGGCGGAGTGCTGGTGGGCCGGCCGCAGCGAAGGCTCGCCCAGGGGCGAACCGCCCATGCCGAAGGTGAAGCAGCCGGCGAGCAGGGCGGCCGCGGCGACCAGGAGGGCGCCCGCCCGCGCCGCGGCGGCCGATGGGGGCGCGGCCGAGCGATCGGCGTTCACACCCCCCTCATGGCCTGCAGGCGCGCGATCCGCTCCTCGGTGGGGGGGTGCGTGCGGAACAGGCTCATGAGGCTGACCCCCTTGAGGGGGTTCACGATGTACATGTGGGACGTGGCCGGGTCCGCGCTCGCCATGGGGACCTGCTGGGCGGCCCGCTCCAGCTTCTCCAGGGCGCTGGCCAGGGCCCACGGCTTGTGGGTGAGGCGGGCCGCCCCCTCGTCCGCCAGGAATTCCCGGGAGCGCGAGATGGCCATCTGGATCAGCATGGCCGCGATGGGGGCCAGCACGGCCAGGACCACCATGCCCACGATGCTGGATCCGCCCTCGTCATCATCGCTGCGGCCGCCCAGGGGCAGCCACATGGCCATGCGCGCCAGGACCATGATGGCCCCGGCCAGGGTGGCCGCGATGGAGCTGATGAGGATGTCCCGGTGGCGGACGTGGGACAGCTCGTGGGCCAGCACGCCCTCCAGCTCCTCCGGCGTGGCGATGCGGAGCATCCCCTGGGTCACCGCCACGGCGGCGTGCTGGGGGTTGCGCCCGGTGGCGAAGGCGTTGGGGGCGTCCTCCGGGGTGATGCACACCCTCGGCATGGGCAGCCCCGCCCGCTGGCACAGTGAGCGGATGATCCGGTGCAGCTCCGGGGCCTCGGCCTCCGTCACCTCCTGGGCGCCGGCGCTCCAGAGGGCCAGCCTGTCCGAGAACCAGTAGCCCCCGAAGTTCATCACCACGGCCAGCAGGAACGCCATCATGAGGCCCTGGCCGCCGCCCAGCAGATCGCCGATGAGCAGGATCAGCCCCGTCATGGCGCCCAGCAGTAGGACCGTCTTCACTCGGTTGTCCATTGTGATGCACTCCCGCCGGCCGCCCCGCGGCGGCCGGCACGCCGTTCACGGATTACCGAACGCCTGCCCTCACGCAGGCCGCTCAAAAAGGTCCAGATGCAAGGCGGCGAGCGACGCGCCGAGTGAGGCGTACTCCGGGTACGCCGCAGCGAGCGCGCGAGCGCGCCAACGCCCCACCCGCTGCCGCCGGGGCAGCGGCGAGAGACGTTGGGCCTTTTTCAGCGGCCTGCTAGCGGCGGGGCGCCCGCCGCGTCAGCCCGCGGCGCCCCACCGGCACCAGGCCCTCTTCGTTCTCGTGCGCGCCGAAGTCGTGGAACTCGGCCTGGAACCGCCGCAGGAACGCCTCCATGGCCTGGTTCATCTGGCGCTGCATCCCCTCCATGCGGTCCCGCATGTTCAGGATCACCTCCACCCCCGCCAGGTTCACGCCCAGTTCCTTGGTGAGGCGGAGGATCAGTTCCACCCGTTCCACGTCTTCATCGGAATAGAGCCGCGTGTTCCCCTCGGTCCGCGACGGGCGGAGCAGCCCCTCCCGCTCGTACGTCCGCAACGTCTGCGGGTGGACCTTCAGCATGTCGGCCACCACGCTGATCATGTAGAGGGGCCGCCGGACCCGTTCCTTGCCCTCCGTCTGCCGTGTCCGCGGGCGCATCTCAGCTCGCCTTCACATCGCGGCGGCGGGGCGGCGGATTGAGCCGCGCGAACTCGTGCAGGAGTTCCTGGGACCGCGCGTCCAGCCCGCGGGGGATGGTGATCTTGACCGTCACGAACTGGTCGCCCCGCCCCCCGCCCTTCAGGTGGGGGATCCCCTTGCCCCCCAGGCGGAAGGTTTGCCCGCTGGAGGTCTCGGGGGGGATCCGCATGGAGGCCGGCCCATCCACCGTGGGGATCTCGATCCGCGCGCCCAGGGCCGCCTCGGCGATGGTGATGGGGATCTCGCAGTAGAGGTTGTCGCCCTTCCGCTCGAAGAACGGATGGGGACGGATGCGCGTGATGAGATACAGATCCCCCGGCGCGGCCCCCCGGGGCCCCGCGTTGCCCATGCCGGCCAGCCGCACCCGGGACCCGTTGTCCACCCCCGGGGGGATCTTGACCTGGATGCGTTCCGTGCGGGAGCGCGTGCCGCGCCCCCCGCAGGCGGCGCACGGCTCCGCCCGCGTCTTCCCGCTCCCATCGCAGCGGGGGCAGGGCTGGGCCCCCCGGAGGAGGCTCCGGCTGGGGCGCCGCCCGGTCCCGTGGCACTCCGGGCAGGTCACCAGCGGCGAGCCGGGCCGCGCGCCGGACCCGCCGCAGGTCTCGCAGGCGGACTCCTTCTGGACCGTGATCTCGGTGGTCCGCCCACGGACCGCATCCTCGAAATCCAGGTCCATGGTGTAGTGGATGTCGCGGCTCGGGACCGACCCCGGCGCTTCCCCGCCCCGGCGGCCCCCGAAGAGGTCCGAGAACAGGTCGCCGAGCCCCTCGGCCGACCCGAGATCGAACTGGCTGAAATCGAAGCCCCCGGCGCCCGCCCCACCGGCCCCGGCGCCCGCGCCCGCGGCGCTGAAGGCGGCGTGGCCGAGCCGATCGTACTCGCGCCGTTTCTTCGGGTCGCTCAGGACCTCGTGGGCCTCGTTGACCTCCTTGAAGGAGGCCTCGGCGGCCTTGTTGCCCGGGTTGACGTCCGGGTGGTACTTGCGGGCCAGGTGCCGAAAGGCGCGCTTGATCTCCCGGGCCGAGGCGTTCCGCGGGATCCCCAGGACGTCGTAATAGTCCCGTTTTTGACGGTCCACCTGATCCCCTCGAGCCGGCCCGCCGCGCCCTACTTCTTGTCCTTCTTCCCCAGGTCCTCAAACTCGGCGTCCACGACATCGCCCTGCGCGCCGCCCTCGCCCGAGGGGCCGTGCTCCTCGGCGGCGCCGCCCTCGGGCGGCGCCCCCTTGGCCCCCGCCTGCCTGTACATGGTCTCGGCCAGCTTGTGCGAGGCGCGGGTGAGCTGCTCCATGGTCTGCTTGATGCGGTCCGGGTTGCCGTCCTCCAGGGCCTTCTTGGCGTCGGCGACGGCGTCCTCGATGGGCTTGAGATCGGCCACGGGGATCCTCTCCCGGTTCTCGTTGAGCATCTTCTCGGTGCTGTACACCAGGCTGTCGACCTGGTTGCGCAGGTCGATCTCGGCCCGCCGCTTCTTGTCCTCGTCGGCGAAGCGCTCCGAGTCCTTCACCATCCGTTCCACCTCCTCCTTGTTGAGGCCCGAGGAGGCGGTGATGGTGATCTGCTGCTCCTTGCTCGTGGCCAGGTCCTTGGCCGACACGTTGAGGATGCCGTTGGCGTCGATGTCGAAGGTCACCTCGATCTGCGGCACGCCCCGCGGGGAGGGCGGGATCCCCACCAGGTGGAACTTGCCCAGGGTCCGGTTGTCCCTCGCCATCTCCCGCTCGCCCTGGAGGACGTGGATCTCCACCTGCGTCTGGCTGTCGGCGGCGGTGGTGAAGATCTCGCTCTTGCGGGTGGGGATGGTGGTGTTCCGCTCGATGAGGCGGGTCGTCACACCGCCCAGGGTCTCGATGCCGAGGGAGAGGGGGGTGACGTCCAGCAGCACGACGTCCTTCACGTCCCCCACCAGCACCCCGGCCTGGATGGCGGCCCCCACGGCCACCACCTCGTCGGGGTTCACCCCCTTGTGGGGCTCCCGGCCGAAGAACTCGCGGACCACCTGCTGCACCCTGGGCATGCGCGTCTGCCCGCCCACCAGCACCACCTCGTTGATCTGGGAGGGCTCGAGCCCCGCGTCCTTCATGGCCCGGCGGCACGGGTCCAGGGTCCGCTGGATCAGGTCGTCCACCAGCTGCTCCAGCTTGGCCCGGTTGAGACGCAGGTTCAGGTGCTTGGGGCCCGAGGCGTCGGCCGTCACGAAGGGCAAGTTGATCTCCGTCTCGGTGGTGCTGGAGAGCTCGCACTTGGCCTTTTCGGCCGCCTCCTTGAGGCGCTGCAGGGCCATCCGGTCCTTGCTCAGGTCGATGCCCTGGTCCTTCTTGAACTCCTCGACCATCCACTTGATGATCCGGTCGTCGAAGTCGTCCCCGCCCAGGTGCGTGTCGCCGTTGGTGGACTTCACCTCGAAGACGCCCTCGCCGATCTCCAGGATGGAGATGTCGAACGTGCCGCCGCCCAGGTCGAACACGGCGATCTTCTCATCCTTCTTCTTGTCGAGGCCGTAGGCCAGGGCCGCGGCGGTCGGCTCGTTGACGATGCGCAGCACCTCCAGGCCCGCGACCTTGCCCGCGTCCTTGGTGGCCTGCCGCTGGCTGTCGTTGAAGTAGGCGGGCGTGGTGATGACGGCCTTGGTCACCTTCTCGCCCAGGTAGGCCTCGGCGTCCGCCTTGAGCTTCTGGAGGATCATGGCGGAGATCTCGGGAGGAGTGTAGCGCTTGCCCCGCACCTCCACGGTGGCCAGGTCGTTCTGTCCCGACAGGACCTTGTAGGGCACCAGCTTGATCTCCTGCCCCACCTCGTTGTGCCGGCGGCCCATGAACCGCTTGATGGAGAAGATGGTATTCTCCGGGTTCGTGATGGCCTGCCGCTTGGCCACCTGGCCGACGAGGCGCTCCCCGTCCTTGGTGAAGGCGACGACGGAGGGGGTGAGCCGCCCGCCCTCGGCATTGGGGATCACCACGGGGTCGCCACCCTCCATGACCGCCACTACCGAGTTCGTCGTCCCGAGGTCGATACCGATCACTTTAGCCACTGAAATCCTCCTCCACGCCCGTTGGGGCCGGCGGTATTCTCACGGAGTTGTTGGGGTAGGCCTCATGCAATGACAAATCTAAAACCTGAGCCGAGTCTTGTCAAGTTTTTTAATTTAAACTTGGAGCCCTAAGCATGCCCATTCCGTTCGTATTGAGATGCATTAGAATCAAGCGGTTATTTGTTATCATTGACATCCCGGTCCCAACCAAGATATAAGTGCACCAATTTTTCTCAACGGAGGTCTTCGTGATCCAGCGTACCTGGTTCAAGGCCTTGACCCTGGCGCTCTACGCCCTCGTGTTCGTCAGCCTGGGGGTGTATCTTCACCGCACCTTCGGCCCGGCCCCGGCGGGAGGTCCGCCACGCCCGGCGGGCGGGAGCCAGCCCCTGGCCGAGTCCGGCACCGACGAGGCCGCCTTCATCCGCGTGGCCGAACAGGCGACCCCCGCCGTGGTCAACATCAGCACGGTCTCCACCAAGCGCCGAGGGCCTTCGCCCCTGATGAAGCACTTCGCCAACGATCCCCGCTTCCGCGACTTCTTCGACCGCTTCTTCGAGGGGGCCCCGGACCGCCGGCCCCAGACCAGCCTGGGGACGGGTGTGATCATCGACAAGGCCGGCCACATCCTCACCAACAATCACGTCATCGAGAACGCCGACGAAATCACCGTAAAGCTGGCCAGCAAGCAGGAGTTCAAGGCCAAGGTGGTGGGAGCCGACGCCAGGACGGACGTGGCCGTGCTCCAAGTCCTGGGGGCCGGGGACCTGCCGGCGCTCCCCCTGGGAGATTCCGACCGGCTGCGCGTGGGCCAGTGGGCCCTCGCCATCGGGAATCCCTTCGGCCTGGACCACAGCCTGGCCGTGGGCGTGATCAGCGCCACGGGCCGGTCCGAGATCGGGATCACGGCGCTGGAGAATTATATTCAGACGGATGCCTCCATCAACCCGGGCAACAGCGGCGGGCCGCTGCTCAACATCCAGGGGGAGGTCATCGGCATCAACACGGCCATCGTCGCCACCGGCCAGGGGATCGGCTTCGCCATCCCCATCAACCTGGCCCGCAAGGTGGCCCACGACCTGATCGCCAGGGGGAGGGTGGCCCGGGGGTGGCTGGGCGTCACCTTCCAGAAGGCCTCACCGGAGCTGGCCCGGTCGCTGGGGCTGCAGGGGGAGGCGGGCCTCGTGATCGGCCAGGTCATGCCCAAGAGCCCGGCCGAGGCCGCGGGGCTGAAATCGGGCGACGTGCTCCTGCGCTTCAACGGGCAGCCGGTCACAGACCTGCAGCGGCTCCAGGGCCTGCTGGGGGACCTGGAGGTGGGGCGCGAGGTGGAGATCGCCTTCCGGCGCGGCCAGGAGACGCGGACCGTCAAGGTCACGGTCGGGGAGATGCCGGCCGGCTGATCCGGCAGGAGACAGGGATGACCCCCGATACCATCGTCGTACTGATCACCGTTCCCTCCACGGAGGCGGGTGAAGGCATCGCCCGGCCCCTGGTGGCGGAGCACCTGGCCGCCTGCGTGAACGTGGTGCCGGGGCTGACCTCGGTCTTCTGGTGGGAGGGGGCCGTCCACACGGAGGCCGAGGCCCTCCTCATCGTCAAGACCCGACGCCCCCTGTTCGAGGCCCTGGCCGCCCGCGTCCGGTCCCTGCATCCCTATACCGTCCCCGAGATCATCGCCATTCCCCTGGCCGCCGGGAGCCAGGCCTACCTGGACTGGGTTCGGGACGCCGTCTCCCAGCCCGGCGAGCCCCCACGACCCGCCTGACGCCTCTCAGCCCTCTTTCTGTCCTAACCCCTTGACAGTGAGGCCCCTTGTAGGGTATAAGCTCGGAAAATTTTGGTTCCGCTTCTACCCCGGACTCCCTGGTCCTGTCCACCCGTCCGGGCGCTCTTTCACCCATCACCGGAGGTCCGGATGGCGTTTCAGAACGGGGCGCGGATCCTTACCCTCGCCCTGGGGTCCCTGGCGGTTGGTGCCTGCGCGGTGGTCCCACGCAGCGATGGCGTGCTGCTGGGGTATCATCCGTTGGGCGTGGCCAAGGTCGGGGCCGCCCCGGCCTCTCGCGCCCCGCTTCCGCAACCGCTGGCCCCCACCGCCGACCCCCAGGGCGCCGCCCCCTCCTCCTCGCCTGGTTCTCTCCGCTTCCTCGCCGCCCTGGATCGTGCCGCCCAGCATCAGGAACGAGGGGCCGCCGAACTGCGCCAGGGAAACCCCGACGGGGCCGAATTGGAGTTCCACCAGGCCCTCGGCCTCCTTTTGGACCCCGGCGCAGACGCCCTCCAGCGGGCGAGCTACCGGATGTCGCGCCCCCCGCTGCAACCCGAACCGCCCCTCTGGCAGGACCGGCCCGCCCGGGCGACCCCGGAAGAGGCGGGCGATCCCGCCGCAGAAGACGGCGATCCCCTCCCTCCGGGGCCGGCCCTGATCACGCCCGAGGACGTCCAGGCCATCGAAAAGCTGCCTCAGGGCGATGTGTCGCCCCACCAGGTAGACCCGCACCAGTTCGATGTCCCCGTCGTCCTCAACGACCAGGTGCGGACCTTCCTCCACTATTTCGCCAACCGGAAGTTCGACCTCATCACCCGGGCCTTCGAGCGGGCCAGCCGGTACCTGCCCATCATGCGCCCGATCTTCCGCGAGAAGGGTGTGCCGGAGGATCTGCTGAACCTGGCGTTCATCGAGAGCGCGTTCAACCCGCGCGCCCACTCGCGCGCCCGGGCCACGGGGATCTGGCAGTTCATCGAAAGCACCGGCCGCCGGTTCGGGATGCGCTCCGGGGTCTGGGTGGACCAGCGGCGGGACCCCGAACTCTCCACCCGGGGCGCCGCCGCGTACCTGAAGACCCTCTATGGGTTGTTCGAATCCTGGCCGCTCGCCCTGGCGGCCTACAACGCCGGCGAGGGGAAGATCCAGCAGGCCATCGCCCGGCAGAAAACCACGGACTTCTGGCGGCTGCGGCTGCCCAAGGAAACCCAGCTCTTCGTCCCGGCCTTCATGGCGATGACCATCATCGCGAAGGACCCGGCCAGGTACGGGTTCACCCCCCTGCCGGAGCAGGCCCCCGAGACCGATACGGTGGTCGTGAACGAGTCGGTGGATCTGCGGGCCCTGGCCCGCGCGGCCCAGACGACCCCCGAGATCCTCCGGGACCTGAACCCGGCGCTGGTCCGGGGCGCCACGCCCCCCGGGCCCTTCTCCTTGCGGGTGCCGGCCGGCAATGCGGAGGGCTTCCAGGAGCGCTTGGCCCAGATCCCACGGCCCAAGCGCTCCCTCACGGCGCAGCACCGGGTCCGGAAGGGCGAGACCTGGGCGTCCATCGCCCGACGGCACCGGATGCCCGCCAGCGCCCTTTTGGAGCTCAACGGCCGCTCCACGGCGGGCCCCCTCAAGGTGGGGAGCATGATTCTGGTCCCCGGGCGGGAGGCCGACTTGGCCGAGGCGCCGGGCCCGGCCGCATCAGAACGAGCGGCGGCCACCCCGCCGGCACCTCCCCGGCGCTACACCGTCAAGCGGGGAGACACGCTGGACAAGATCGCCAGGGCCCATGGGGTGCGCGTCGAGGATCTGGTGGCGTGGAACGGCCTCAAAGGGCGCCAGCCTCTGAAGCCGGGGAAGGTCCTCGTGATCCGTGTCGGTGAGGCCGAGGCCCGCGGGGCGGCGGTGCCGGCCGCACGCGGCGCCGCGAAGCCGCGGCAGATTCGCTACACCGTCAAGCCGGGGGACACGTTGCAGGACATCGCCCAGGCCCATGGGGTGCGTCCGGAAGAGCTTCGGCGATGGAACGGCCTGACGGGGCGCCGGCACAATCGATTGCAACCCGGGCAGGAGCTCCAGATCCTCCTCCCAGAAGCCTCCTGACCCTTCCCCGGGCCCGGCCAGACCGCCCGGGCCCTGCCTCCGCGCCTATCCACCCTTCAAGCCCAGACCGTGAACCCTGCGAGCGTCCGGAGCGTTCCTCTCGGAAGAGGGGCGAGCGCTGTGCAGCCGAGGTGCCCTTTCTGGAGCCGCGGCACCGGGCCTGACATGGCCGGGCTTTTCGCTTGACAATGGTTTCGCCATAGGGGTAGATTGATGATAGCTTTCCGCTATGCGGCACAATGGTTTCACGAGGGATCGGCGGGGCGGATCCCCTGAGAGGAATGGCCGCCGCGACCCGCGGCCGACGAATGGGCATCTGCGGAAGATGACCATCTGTATCCTTCCTGGAGAAGTCGTTCACTCCGAACGGAGGGGGGTCAGGCCATGAATGCATTGGTTGCATTGCTGATCGGGGTGGTGGTCGCCGTGCTGGGCTACAAGATGTACGCCCAACGGATCGACCGGTCTGTGATCGGGGCGGACGCCCGCAAGGCGACGCCCGCCACGATGTACATGGACGGCGTGGACTTCTCGCCGGCGAGCAAGAACGTGCTCTTCGGCTACCAGTTCAAGTCC
>Ga0187780_10002909_pt1 | contig 12871 bp, 8 predicted proteins | sample 1015_Q2_SP10_20__FD_132429 | JGI IMG/M metagenome (GOLD analysis project Ga0187780, IMG submission 132429) | Tropical peat soil microbial communities from peatlands in Department of Meta, Colombia - 1015_Q2_SP10_20_MG | ecosystem: Environmental > Terrestrial > Soil > Wetlands > Peat | place...
AATCGATTTGAAGTGAGGCGCCCGCCCCGTTCCCCGCGTGCCTAGGCAGAGAGACCTTAAGAGAAAGGCCGCCTTCTTACTGGCGGCCTGATCGGTGATCGTTCCCGACGAAACTATTCCGCGGTGAGCTCCTCGGTCTCGCCCTCGTGACGCATCAGCTCGAGGGCACGCTCGGCTTCCTCGTAGGCAGCCGAGACTTCCTCCTGCACCTTGGCGGCGGCCTCTTCCATCTCTGGCGAGAGGCGCACGTTGCGATAATATTCCATGCCCGTGCCCGCGGGAATCAGTCGACCCACGATGACGTTCTCCTTCAAACCGCGCAGGTGGTCCACCATGCCTTGGATGGACGCTTCGGTGAGCACGCGCGTGGTCTCCTGGAAGGAGGCGGCGGAGATGAACGAATCGGTCGAAAGCGAAGCCTTGGTAATGCCCAGCAGTAGCGGCCGGCCGGTTGCCGGACGCCCACCCTGCGCGATCACCCGCTCGTTTTCTTCCCCGAACTTGAACTTGTCCACCTGCTGTTCGAGCAGGAAGGACGTGTCGCCTACATCTTCCACCTTGCGCCAACGCATCATCTGACGAACGATGACCTCGATGTGCTTGTCGCTGATGTTCACACCCTGCAGGCGATAGACTTCCTGGATTTCATTGACCAGATAAGCCTGCAGCTCCTTTTCCCCGAGCACGGCAAGGATATCGTGGGGGTTCAAGGGTCCGTCCATCAGAGGTTCGCCCGCCTTGACGCGTTCGCCCTCCTGGACATTGATGTGCACGCCCCGCGGCACCGAGTACTCTTTCTCCGTGCCGTTGTCGGCCACCACGTAGATCTTACGTTGGCCCTTCGAGACTTCGCCGAACTTGACCGTGCCATCGATTTCGCTGATGACGGCGGTCTCGTGGGGTTTGCGGGCTTCGAAGAGCTCGACCACGCGCGGCAGACCTCCGGTGATGTCTTTGGTCTTGGTGGTTTCGCGGGGAATCTTGGCCAGCACGTCACCCGGATGCACCGTGTCCCCGTCTCCCACCATGAGGTGGGCGCGCGAGGGCATGAGATAGCGCTTGCTGCCCTTGCCTTTGATGACGATCGCCGGCTGGCGCTTCTCATCCGGCGAGTCGGCCACCACGTGGCGGGACAACCCGGTCACTTCGTCCACTTCTTCGTGCAGCGTTACTCCCTCCTGCAAGTCCTTGAACTGCACGGTTCCGCCGATTTCGGTGAGAATGGCGAAGGTATAGGGATCCCATTCGACCATGACTTGGCCGAGTTGGACCTGATCGCCTTCGTTGACCTTGACCTTGGCGCCGTACACCACCGAGTAACGCTCCCGTTCGCGGCCCTTCTCGTCGACCACGGCGATCGAGCCCTGACGGTTCATCACCACCAGATCGCCCGCCTTGGACTTCACCGTCTGTAAACCGATGAAGCGCACCAGGCCGTTGCTCTTGGCTTCCAGGCGCGACTGCTCGGAGACTCGCGACGCCGTGCCGCCGATGTGGAAGGTGCGCATCGTGAGCTGGGTTCCCGGCTCGCCGATGGACTGGGCGGCGATGACCCCGACGGCTTCGCCCAACTCGACGAGGCGTCCGGAGGCCAGGTTCCGGCCGTAGCACATGACGCACACCCCGCGTTTCGATTCACAGGTCAGCACCGAGCGAATCTTAACTCGCTCAATGCCGGCCGCCTGAATGGCTCCCGCCAGTTCCTCGGTGATTTCCTGGTTGATGTCGACGACCACGTTACCGTCGTAGTCCTTGATCTTCTCGAGCGAGACCCGACCCACAATCCGGTCGCGCAGCGGCTCGATGATTTCGCCAGCTTCGACGATACCCGAGACATAAATGCCGTCGACCGTGCCGCAATCGTACTCGCTGATGATGACGTCTTGTGCGACATCCACCAGCCGCCGGGTCAAATAGCCGGAATCGGCGGTCTTGAGCGCCGTATCCGCCAGGCCCTTGCGGGCACCGTGGGTAGAGATGAAGTACTGCAACACGGTCAGCCCTTCGCGGAAGTTGGCCGTGATCGGGGACTCGATGATCTCGCCCGAAGGCTTGGCCATCAAGCCGCGCATTCCGGAGAGCTGACGGATCTGCTGCTTCGATCCGCGAGCGCCGGAGTCCGCCATGATGTAAATCGGGTTGATGGAGCCCTCCTTATCGCTCTGTTGCATCTCGGCGAACATTTCGTCGGCAACTTTTTCGGTGATCGCCGACCAGATTTCAATGACCTTGTTATAGCGTTCGCCATTGGTGATGGCCCCGTCCAGATATTGCTGCTGCACGCTGACCACTTGCTTTTCGGCATCGCGCACCAGAGCCTTCTTGTTGTCCGGAATCACCATGTCGTCGATCCCGATGGAAAGACCGGCGCGAGTGGCGAAGCGAAATCCCATTTCCTTGACTTCATCGAGCATCTTGACCGTGGTCTCGAGCCCAAATTTCAAGTAGCAGTAGCTGACGAGCGCCCCAATTCCCTTCTTCTTGAGCAGGCCGTTGATGTAGGGCATGCCCTCGGGGAGCTGGTCGTTCAGGATGGCGCGGCCGACCGAGGTGTTCAGAAAAGCACCGTCATAGGTCACCGGATCGGTGTGGGTAATGTCCTGATCGTCGTAGGCCTGGCTGAGGTCGATGACTTCGCCGGTATAGCGCAGGCGGATCGGCGTCAAGGTTTCGATCTCGCCGGCTTCGAGCGCCAGCAAGACTTCTTCGATGTTGGCAAAGGCGCGGCCCTCGCCCTTGGCGCCCGGCTTGGTCTTGGTCAGATAGTAGAGGCCCAGCACCATGTCCTGGGTAGGAACCGTGATGGGGTGACCGGAGGCCGGCGACAGAATGTTGTGCGACGACAACATCAAGACGCTGGCTTCGACCTGGGCTTCGGGCGAAAGGGGAATGTGCACCGCCATCTGGTCGCCGTCGAAGTCGGCGTTAAACGCCGTGCACACCAGGGGATGAATCTTGATCGCCTTGCCCTCGACGAGCACCGGTTCAAAAGCCTGGATGCCCAGGCGGTGCAAGGTCGGAGCACGGTTTAACAGCACGGGATGATCCTTGATCACCTCTTCGAGAATGTCCCAAACCACGGGTTCCTGCTGTTCCACCATTTCCTTGGCCTGCTTGATGGTGGTGCAATGGCCGGTTTGCTCCAGGCGGTGATAAATAAAGGGTTTGAACAATTCGAGCGCCATCTTCTTGGGTAAACCGCACTGGTGCAGTTTGAGTTCCGGCCCGACCACAATGACGGAACGGCCCGAATAGTCCACGCGTTTGCCCAGCAAGTTCTGACGGAAGCGGCCCTGTTTGCCTTTGAGCGTATCCGAGAGCGACTTGAGCGGGCGATTGTTGGCCCCCCGCAGCACCCGTCCCCGGCGGCCGTTATCAAACAAAGCGTCCACCGCCTCCTGCAACATGCGCTTCTCATTGCGCACGATCACTTCCGGCGCATGCAGGTCCATCAGCTTCTTCAGCCGGTTGTTGCGGTTGATCACCCGACGATAGAGATCATTGAGATCCGAGGTGGCAAAGCGGCCTCCGTCGAGCGGCACCAGCGGGCGCAACTCGGGAGGGATCACCGGGATTACGTCGAGAATCATCCAGTGCGGCTTGTTGCCGCTCTTGCGGAAGGCCTCCACCACTTTCAAGCGCTTGGCGTACTTGAGCCGCTTTTGCAGCGAGCTCTCGTTCTTCATCTTTTCCCGCAACTCGCTCGAGAGGTTCTCGACATCCACGCGCTTGAGCAGTTCCTTGATGGCTTCCGCGCCCATCATGGCCTTAAAGCCGGCGGGCCGATACTGCTGGTCCAACTCGCGGAATTTGGCTTCATCTTTGATGACTTCCCGCTCCCGCACCGGCGCGTCACCGGGTTCCACCACCACGTAGGCCTCGAAGTACAGCACGGACTCGAGATCGCGGAGAGAGATGTCGAGCAGGTGCCCAATGCGGCTGGGCAATCCTTTGAAAAACCACACGTGGGAGCAAGGGGAAGCCAGCTCGATGTGGCCCAAGCGCTCGCGGCGCACCTTGGAGAGGGTGACTTCCACTCCGCACTTGTCACAAATCACGCCGCGGTGCTTCATGCGCTTGTACTTGCCGCAAAGACACTCCCAGTCCGTTACCGGGCCGAAGATACGGGCGCAGAACAAGCCATCGCGCTCCGGCTTGAAGGTCCGGTAGTTGATGGTTTCCGGTTTGGTAACTTCGCCGTGCGACCAGCTCCGGATTTTTTCCGGAGAAGCCAAGCTGATGCGAATGGAATCGAAATCGGCGATTGGATTGGCTAAATCAAAAGGACTCGAACGAAACAAGGTGTTCCTCCAATTCCTGCGGCGTTCGCCGCCGCGGGCGGCTCCTCGAATCTGGCCCCTGAGGCAGGGTCACCAGCCTGGACTTGGCGCGATCCATCGAGGTGCATCAGAATCGGCCAGTTTTCCCTATCATCCTCCGCCCGGCGCAGGCGCGGCGGCTCGATCGCTTGAGCCTCAATCCGCGGCGGCCGGGATCGGCTTGCGTTCTCCCACCTTAATCAGCTCCACGTCGAGACAGAGGGACTGCAACTCGCGAATCAGAACGTTGAACGATTCCGGTACCCCCGGTTCCATGGCGGCTTCGCCCTTCACGATGGCCTCATAAATCTTGGTTCGGCCATAGACGTCGTCGGACTTCGCCGTCAACAGCTCCTGCAGAATGAAGGCCGCCCCATAGGCTTCGAGAGCCCAGACTTCCATTTCGCCGAACCTCTGGCCGCCAAACTGGGCCTTGCCGCCCAGCGGCTGCTGGGTGATCAGCGAGTACGGACCGATCGAACGAGCGTGGATCTTGTCGTCGACCAAGTGCGACAGTTTCAGCATGTAGATGTAGCCCACGGTGACCGGTTGTTCGAATCGGCTGCCGGACATCCCGTCATAAAGGTAGGTCTTGCCCGACTCCGGCAAACCGGCTTGTCGCAGCAAAGCCTTGATTTCGGACTCCTTCGCGCCATCGAAGACCGGCGAGCCGGTAAAGACCCCGCGCTTCAACGTGGGGGCGATGGCCATCAGCTCTTCGTCGCTGAGGTCAGCGATGCTGTCGGTCAGCACCGTATCCTTGAACAGGTTCTTGAGCTCGCGCCGGATGGCATCCTCTTTCGTGTTCTCCGCCAGCAGCCGAGAGATCTTCCTGCCCAATTCGTGGCCCGCCCAGCCCAGATGAGTTTCGAGAATCTGGCCGACGTTCATACGGGAGGGAACGCCCAGCGGGTTGAGCACGATTTCGACCGGGGTCCCGTCTTCGAGATAAGGCATGTCTTCCTCGGGCAAAATGCGCGCGATGACGCCCTTGTTGCCGTGACGCCCGGCCATCTTGTCGCCCACACTGAGCTTGCGCTTCATGGCGATGTAGACCTTCACCAGCTTGATGACCCCGGGCGGCAGCTCATCGCCTTTGGTGAGCTTCTCCTTCTTCTCGTTGACGATCTTTTTGAGCACGTCGATCTGGCGCGAGGTCATCTCCTCGATCTCGTCGATCTGCTCGTTCACCCGCGGATCCTTGTCGGCATACTTGATGCGCTTCAGATTCCGCGTGGAAATGCGCTCGATGGTATCGCGATCGAGAACCAGGCCTTTGGTCAGCAGGCGCTTGTTGGTGCGCTCGTCATGCAAGTCGGCCTGCACCTCCTTACCGCCGAGGATGTTCTCGAGTCGCTTCAGTCGCTCCTCGGTGAGAATTCGGATCTCGTCGGACAGGTTCTTTTCGAGCTTGGCGATATGCGCCGCCTCGATCGCCTTGGCCCGCTCATCCTTCTCTTGTCCCTTGCGAGAAAAGATCTTCACGTCGACGATGACCCCCTCGATACCCGGCGGGCAGTAGAGCGAGGCATCGCGCACGTCGCCCGCCTTCTCTCCGAAAATCGCGCGCAGCAGCTTCTCCTCCGGAGTCAGCTGGGTTTCCCCCTTGGGGGTAACTTTGCCCACCAGAATGTCGCCCTGCTTGACCGTGGCGCCGATACGGATCACACCCGCTTCGTCCAGATTGCGCAACATGGACTCACTGACGTTCGGGATGTCCCGCGTCACTTCCTCCGGCCCGAGCTTGGTGTCGCGCGATTCGAGTTCGAACTCCTCGATGTGCACCGAGGTGTAGTAGTCTTCTTTCACCAGCTTCTCGGAGACCAGGATGGCATCCTCGAAGTTGTAGCCGCGCCAAGGCATAAACGCCACCAGCACGTTGCGGCCGAGGGCCAGTTCGCCATGATCGGTGCAGGGGCCGTCGGCGATGACCTGCGCTTTCACCACGCGCTTTCCCTTCTCGACCACCGGCTTCTGGTTGATGCAGGTGTTTTGGTTGGAGCGCTTGAACTTGGTGAGCTGGTAGATATCGCTGCCCACCTCGCGCGACAGCTGCCCGGGATGGTGCTCGCCTTCCACTCGCACGATAATGCGCTCGGAATCGACCGAATCCACGATCCCGTTGCGCCGCGCCAGAACCACCGCGCCGGAATCGCGGGCGGTCACACCTTCCATGCCCGTGCCGACGATCGGGGCTTCCGCCTTCAGCAGAGGCACGGACTGGCGTTGCATGTTCGCCCCCATCAGCGCTCGGTTGGCGTCATCGTGCTCGAGAAAGGGCACGAGCGAAGCCGCCACCGAAACCAGTTGCTTCGGGCTGACGTCGATGTAGTCGACTTCGTCGCGGTTGACCAGCACGAAATTTCCCGCCTTGCGCGCGTTGACCAGCTCGCCCACAATCCGCGCCTTGTCATCGAGTTCCACGTTGGCCTGAGCAATGACATGCCGGTCTTCCTCCCAGGCCGAGAGATAAAAGGAATAGGGCGCCACTTCGACCGGCTTCTTGCGGCGATCCTTCAGTTCGGCGTTGATGCGCTCAATCTCGTGGCGCTCTAGGTGATCGCCCACCTTGAGCTCGCTGTCGCCGGCATTGACGACGGTCACGTAATCGACCACCCGACCGTTTTTGACCCGACGGTAGGGCGACTCGATGAAGCCGTAGTCGTTGATCCGGGCATAGCAGCTCAAGGATGAGATCAAACCAATGTTCGGACCTTCCGGCGTCTCGATGGGACAGATCCGTCCGTAATGGGTCGGGTGCACGTCGCGCACCTCGAATCCCGCGCGTTCGCGGGACAGCCCGCCCGGCCCCAGGGCGGAAAGACGCCGCTTGTGGGTGATCTCCGACAGCGGGTTCGTCTGATCCATGAACTGGGAGAGTTGCGAGGACCCGAAGAACTCTCGGATCGCCGCCATCACCGGCTTGGCGTTGACCAAGTCATGAGGCATGGCCGTGGACATTTCCTGATACACGCTCATCTTCTCTTTGATGGCGCGTTCCATGCGGACCAATCCAATGCGGAACTGGTTCTCTAGCAACTCGCCCACGGCCCGCACGCGGCGGTTCCCGAGGTGATCGATGTCGTCGACCGCGCCCACATTCTTGCGCAGCTTGAGGAGATAGCGAATGGTGGCGTAGAAATCCTCCGGCTCGAGGGTGCGGTTCTCGAGATTGGTGGCGTCGCCCTTCTCAAACAGCTTGATGTTAAATTTCAGCCGGCCCACCCGGGAGAAGTCATATTTTCGGGCATCGAAGAACATGCCGTGAAATAGCGCGGTGGCCGTATCGAGCGTTGGCGGATCCCCGGGGCGCAGCTTGCGGTAGATCTCGATCAGCGCTTCCTGGGGGGTGGTAACCGAATCGCGTTTCAGGGTTTGGCCAATGACCGTGCCCACATCGTCGCGCTCGGGGAAAAACAGATTCATCTCGACCACGTTGGAGTCGAGAATCTTGGACAGCTTGTCGGCGGTGAGCTCCGAGTTGGCTTCGAGCAGGACTTCGCCGGTCGTGGTGTCGACCACATCGCCGCCCACCCAGGCGCCTTCGAGATCCGAGAGGTCGACCTCGATCTCGGTGATCTTCGCCTTGTGCATTTCCTTCAGGATGGCGCTGTTGATCTTGCGACCGGAATGGGCGATCTCCTCGCCCGACTTCGTCTTGATGCTGCGCGCCAGCTTCATGCCCAACAGATTGGTGGGCTTGTCGGGATTCGCCTCCACCGTCCAGAAGAGCTTCTTGTCCCGAATCACCACCCGGTCCACGGTATAGAAGGTACGCAGAATGTCTTCGCTCGAGCGCAGTCCCAGGGCCCGCAGGAAGATGGTCCCGAGAAACTTCCGCTTGCGATCGATGCGCACGTAGAGCACGTTTTTCTGGTCGTATTCGAACTCGACCCAGGAGCCGCGGTAGGGAATGATTTTGCCCAGGAAATACGTGCGGTTGTTCGCGGTCTCAAAGAACACACCCGGCGAGCGGTGCAGTTGGCTGACGATGACCCGTTCGGTGCCGTTAATGATGAAGGTGCCGTTGTCGGTCATCAGGGGAACATCGCCGAAGAACACTTCCTGTTCCTTGATGTCGCGAATCGAGCGATTCCCGGTCTCCGCATCTTTATCAAAGATGGTGAGGCGCATGGTGACCTTGAGCGGCGCCGAGTAGGTCATGCCCCGTTCCTCGCACTCGGCCACGTCGTACTTCAGCTGTAATCCGACCGGGTCGCCGCACTTGTTGCAGAAGTCGGGGGTGTTGGCGTTATAGGTGCCGCACTTGGAACACAGCACGTCGCCGGGATGAAACGGGTCGGTGATCACCGTGGAGCCACAGTTTCGGCAGGTGGTACGCAGGTGATGCAACCCCTTCAGATGTCCGCATTTGCACTCCCAGTTTCCAATCGCGTAGTCGACAAATTCCAGTTGCGATACGTTGCGAAAATCGGTAATCGGGAAGACCGACTGAAACACGGCTTGCAGACCGGCATCTTCGCGCTCGCTCGGCAGGCGGTCCATCTGCAAGAAGCGGTCGTAGGAGCGCTTCTGCACCTCGATCAGGTTCGGAATCTGGATGGTTGCGGGAATCTTGGAAAAATCAAAGCGGGTACGGAATCCGTTGCTGTTCGACATTCAGTTACTCCCAAACTTTTGTGGCCTCAGCCTCGGCGGCTGTCGGCAAAGGTGATGGGGGCAGCCAAGAGCCCCTCAAGGCGCAGGAAAGGCGTAAGAAACACGGATTCGCCTGCGGGGGCAAAGCTCCCCTCAGGCGCCATGGACGGCGCTTGGCCCTTGTTGGAATATGTCGTTTCCGCGCCAGTAGTTTAAGGCCTGTTCCGGTTCCGCCCTGCCCGCGAAACCGTCTGCCAACCCATCTCCGCGACCGCGCTCCACTTTCTGTGTGCTACCGGGTGGTAATTCGCGATCACGTCGGTCAAGCAGGAAGCCGGTGCTTGTATAGATGCTAACACCGCTTCCCAAGCTTCACCAGATTCATTCTGTTCGCTGCGCGCCCACCGGCGGCCATGCCTGCCGGCCGAGCCCCGCACCTTGCTCCCTCCGACCGAAGGCTACTTCACCTCGACGGTTGCTCCGGCCTCGGTAAACTTCTTCTTGATATTCTCTGCCTCTTCCTTCGAAACCCCTTCTTTCACCGGTTTGGGCGCGCCATCGACCAGGTCCTTCGCTTCCTTCAGGCCCAGATTGGTGACTTCGCGGACGGCCTTGATTACATTGATCTTATTGGCGCCCACTTGCTTGAGGATAACGCTAAACTCGGTCTTCTCCTCCACGGGAGCTGCGCCTCCTGCGACCCCCGCACCACCCCCTGCCATGACGACCGGGGCTGCGGCTGCGGCGGAAACGCCGAGACGCTGTTCTAGTTTCTTGACCAGTTCCGCCGCATCGAGCAGCGACAGTCCAACGATTTGCTCTTCCAACTGCGCGAGATCCGCCATTATCTATTCTCCAATTCGAGTCAATCGATCATTGATCCGCGGCCAACTTCGATAAAGCCAGAAGCGCCCCCGGTTTCTTCCCAATATCCTTGCCAACTTACACTCCGGCTCCCGCCGGTTGCTCGGGAAACTTTTTCTGTTCGACTCCCTGGTTCACCACCACCGCCAGGTTCCTGCCCACCGCCTGCATGGCGCTCACCAGGTGTTGCCCAGGCGCCTTCATCAGGAACAGCAGTTTCGAGTAGATTTCCTCCTTCGAAGGCATGGTGGCCAGCGCCTGAATCTCCGCGATCGAAATCACACGCCCTTCGACCACTCCGGCCTTGAAGGTAAGTTCCGGATTATCCTTGGCGTATTTCGAAAGCGCCTTGGCGAGGGTAACCGGATCACCCCGGGTATAAGCGATGGAGGTCACTCCGGTGAGGTTCTGCAAGACCGCTTCGGCCTTCGTGCCTTTGGCCGCTCGCTCCGCCAAAGTGTTCTTGACCACGGCATATTTTGCCCCCGAAGTGCGCAGGGTCTTGCGCAGTTCGGCGTCTTGGGCCACCGTCATCTTGCTGTAAGTAGTCACAATCAGACTGGAGACGGTCTTCAACTCCTGGCCTAACTTGTCCACCTGCTCCGTTTTCTTTGCTCTGGAAACCGCCATCGCTTTTCTTCCCTCGACAACTCCGCTGCTTAGACCTTGGCCGCCGCCTCGACTGCGCTGGTATCGAGCGCAATCCCCGGCCCCATGCTCGAGCTCAGATAACAGCCCTTCACATACTTGCCCTTGGCGGCTGCCGGTTTTGCCTTCACCACGCTCGTGATCAGCACGGTAGCATTCTCAATCAGCTTCTCCGGGGCAAAGGAGATCTTTCCGACCGGCACATGAACCAACGACGTCTTGTCGGTGCGAAACTCCACTTTGCCGGCTTTGACCTCCTGCACGGCGCGGGCAACATCGAAGGTGACGGTACCGGTCTTGGGATTCGGCATGAGTCCTTTCGGCCCCAGGACCTTGCCTAGGCGTCCCACCGACTTCATCATGTCCGGAGTGGCGATGAGAGCGTCAAAATCGGTCCAATTCTCCTTGTTGATCTTCTCCACCATCTCTTCTCCGCCAATAAGATCCGCGCCTGCCTGCTCGGCCTCTTTCACCTTTTCGCCACCGGCGATCACCAGTACCCGCTTCGACTTGCCCAGTCCGTGGGGCAGGACTACGGTGCCGCGAACCATCTGGTCAGCGTGTTTGGGATCCACCCCGAGACGCATGGTGATTTCCACGGTCTCGTCGAACTTGGCGTACTTTACCTTCTGCAGCAGGGGAACAGCTTCGCTCAGCGGATAGGGGCGCTTCTCGACCGCTTGCCGCGCCTTGGTGATATTTTTGCCAGGTTTCTTCATTGCTTTCTCCGTCTGCCCCGCTCCCGCCTCGCGAGGGGAGAGTCATCCTACGACTTCAATTCCCATCGACCTCGCCGTCCCCCGAACGCTCTTCATGGCCGCGTCGATCGACGCCGCGTTCAGATCCGGCATCTTCTGCTTGGCAATGTCTTCGACCTGCTTGGCCGTGACCCGTCCGACCTTATCCTTGTTGGGCGCACCCGATCCTTTGGCGATGCCGGCCGCGCGCTTCAGCAGCACCGAAGCCGGCGGGGTCTTGGTGATGAAGCTGAAGGATCGGTCGCTGTAGACCGTGACCACCACCGGGATAATCAGGCCCTCGAGCTCCTTGGCACTGGTCTTGGCATTGAACTGCTTGCAGAACTCCATGATGTTGATCTGCGCCTGTCCGAGTGCCGGCCCGACCGGAGGAGCCGGGGTTGCTTTCCCCGCCGCAATCTGAAGTTTGACCGAACCTGTCGCTTTCTTCGCCATGGTTTATCTCTCGACCCAGCTTGACATCTAACCGTTACGCCACTTTCTCCACCTGGTTGAATTCCAGTTCTACCGGAGTAGAGCGGCCAAAAATGGTGACCATTACTTTCAGCGTCTCGCGGTCTTCATTGACCTCGTCCACGATGCCCGTGAAGCTGGCAAAGGGGCCCTCGGTGATTCGCACCGATTCGTTCTTTTCGAACTTGACCTTGAGCTTGGGCTTATCCTTGGACTCCCCGACACGATAGACAATGTGCTGCACTTCTTCGTCCGAGAGCGGGGTAGGCTGCTGGCCGGTGCCCACAAATCCGGTCACGCGCGGTGTGGATTTCACCACGTGCCAAACCTGATCATCCATATCCATTTCGACCAGCACGTAGCCGGGATAAAACATGCGTTCGCTCGTGTACTTCTTCCCCCCCCGCACCTCGGTTACGGATTCAGTCGGGATGAGCACCCTGCCGATCTTCTCCTGCAGCCCGAAGGCCTGGATGCGCGACTCGAGCGATTCCTTCACTTTACGTTCGAACCCGGAATAGGAGTGGATGATGTACCACTTCATATTCGGATTCCGCGGAGGCTCAGGCATAAAGCTGCCCTCAGCCGGGGAGGACGGCTGGCCTTCGGATCCGCTGGCCTCGGCCTGGTTTTTCCCTTCTTCCTCTTCCACCATATAGCGCCGCAAAACTAAATTTCCTTCCTTCGGTTCAGCGATGGGTCAGATACTTGAACACCTGATTAATCGCACTCCCGATGGTGTTGTCCACAATCCAGAAATACAGGCCAAACAGGAAGACGGCAATAATCACCACCGTGGTGGTGGCCCGAACTTCCTTGAACGAGGGGGCGGTGACCTTGCGCATCTCGGCGCGCACGTCCTGATAAAAGGTCTTCGCTCGCTCCGGCCACGCCTTCAGCTTGCCGGCAAGGCCTTCTTCACCTATGGCCGCTGTGATTGACTTTGTCATCCGCTTCGCTTCCGCTCCCATCCGATCACCCTACTTCCCGCTGGCTGAAATGGAATTGCTGGCAGGGGCGGAGGGATTCGAACCCCCAAGTCCGGTTTTGGAGACCGGCAGTTTAGCCGTTGAGCTTACGCCCCTAAATCCTCGCCTCGCTCTCCGGGGGGCCCTTCGGCCACCCCTCGGCAGCCCGGCGACCGAGCCTATTTCACTTCCTTATGCGGCGTATGCTTACGGCATCGGCGGCAAAATTTCTTAAGCTCCAGCCGGTCCGGTGTCGTCTTCC
>Ga0187780_10002910_pt1 | contig 12871 bp, 14 predicted proteins | sample 1015_Q2_SP10_20__FD_132429 | JGI IMG/M metagenome (GOLD analysis project Ga0187780, IMG submission 132429) | Tropical peat soil microbial communities from peatlands in Department of Meta, Colombia - 1015_Q2_SP10_20_MG | ecosystem: Environmental > Terrestrial > Soil > Wetlands > Peat | place...
CAAACACGCCATTGTCGGCCTCAGCCCGGTCGACCTCGATCTGTTAAAGGCCGCCGTGCTCGGCATCGTCGAGGGGCTGACCGAATATCTGCCGGTATCCTCGACCGGGCATCTGTTGCTGATGGAAAATCTGCTCGGCTGGGGCGATGACGTGTTCGGCAAGTCATTCGCCATCCTTATTCAGCTGGGCGCCATCCTTGCGCTGTTGACTATTTATTTTGGGCGACTGTGGGCACTGGCGAAAGCCATGTTTACCGAATGGGCGGCGGCGCACTTTATCATCGGCCTGCTGATCGCATTCCTGCCGGCGGCAGTGATCGGCGCGCTCGCCTACCACATCATCAAGTCGTATTTGTTCGACGTGCGCGTCGTCTGTATTTCCCTCATCATCGGCGGCTTTGTGCTTCTCGGCGTCGACCGATTGAATTTAAAAGCGCGCTATCAGGAAGCAACCGGCTTTCCCCTGCTGATGTATCTCGGCATTGGCGTCGTCCAGTGTCTGTCCATGATCCCGGGCGTGTCGCGTGCAGGCGCTACTATCGTTGCCGCAATGCTGTTTGGCGCAGATCGACGTGCGGCCGCGGAATTTTCGTTCTGGCTCGCAATGCCGACTATGGTTGGCGCCTTCACCTATGAAGCGTTCAAGAATCGCCACGATCTCGCGCACGGCAACATCACCGCGATTGCGGTAGGCTTCATCTTCTCGTTCATCTTCGGCTGGATCGTGGTGAAGACGTTTTTGCGCTACGTGCAGCGTCATTCATTCGCACTGTTCGCCTGGTGGCGCATCGTGGTCGGAACGCTCGGCGTCTACGCAATTTATTTCATCTGAGTAGCAAGCGCCCATTCCTCATCCGCTAGCGCAGCGATCTATCAGCATGTGGCGTGACCGAGGCGGCACGTCCGTATAACGTCATGGCCAACTAAAGGTTACGCCGCGCGGCTTTTGAACTGGCCGGTTTTACGGAAGCGCCAGAGATAAGACGGCAAGATTGACTCGAGCGGCGCCGGCTCTATTCCCAAACGGTGCAATGTACGGCCTTCGGCCTGCGCTGCCTCCGAAACCACATTGTCCGCTCGCAGCAGCTCGACCTGATCGGGCGTCAACAGTGGCCTGGGCATGAATTGCAAAAATGTGGCCTGCAGCTTCGCAACGAAGAACGGCACCGGCACCAAGAGCCGCTTGCGCTGGGTGGTCTTCAGCACGAGCTGCATCAGCTCTTTGAAGGTGCGAACCTCCGGCCCGCCCAGCTCGTAGACTACGCCGGCGCGCGCATTGCCTGCGACCGCTTTGGCAATCGCAGCCGCAATGTTACCGACGAATACCGGCTGGAAGCGCGTATTGCCGCCGCCGATCAGCGGCAGCGCAGGCGAAATGCGCGCCATCGCAGCAAAACGGTTGAAAAAATCATCCTCCGGCCCGAACAGAATTGACGGCCGCATGATCACGGCGCGCGGTTGCGCCGCGTGCACGAGCTGCTCAGCCACGGCCTTGGTGCGCGCATAGAGACTCGGTGAATTCCCATCAGCGCCGAGCGCCGAGATGTGAACCAGCCGCGCGTTGTGTGCGTTGGCGGCAAGCGCGACCTGCTCGGCGCCGACGGTGTGAACCGCCTCGAAGCGTTGTCGGCCGCGTTCGAACAAGATGCCGACCAGATTGATCAACACATCGGCGTCGCGCGCGGCAGCCTCGACAGACGTCGCGTTACGGATATTGGCCTGCACCGCGTGGATCTGCCCAACGCGGCCGAGCGGCTGGAGATGGTTGGCGAGCTCGGGGCGACGCACTGCCACCCGGATGCGGTAATCGCGCTTGGCGAGTGCGCGTACCACGTGGCGGCCGAGGAAGCCGGAACCGCCATAGACTGTGACAAGAGTTTCGCTGTTGCTGCGGACGGGCATTGGCGCGCTCAAAGAGGTTATCTGCGCCAATTACAGGATCGCCGAAGGCCTGTATAGGGCCTTCAATTGACAAGCCGAAAGCGGCTCAATACCTAGTCCTGACAAGCCCAGGTGGCGGAATTGGTAGACGCACTAGTTTCAGGTACTAGCGCCGCGAGGCGTGGAGGTTCGAGTCCTCTCCTGGGCACCAGCGCCCGACCCCGGTTAGCCAAATGACCATCCGCCTGCACCGCGGCGATCTGCCGGACCTCTCCGCCTACAAAGGGGCGGTGGCGATCGACACCGAGACCATGGGGCTCGACCCCAATCGTGACCGACTTTGCGTGGTGCAATTTTCTCCTGGTGACGGCTCCGCCGATGTGGTGCAGATCGCGGCTGGACAAACCAAAGCTCCAAATATCGAGCGCTTGCTCGCCGACAAATCGATCCTCAAAATTTTCCACTTCGCACGCTTCGATCTCGCGGCGCTCGCTAAAGCGTTCGGAGTTATGGCCGAACCAGTCTATTGCACGAAAATCGCTTCGCGCCTGGCCCGCACCTACACCGATAAGCATGGGCTAAAGGATCTCGCGCGCGAGGTGCTCGGCATTGATCTCTCCAAGCAGCAGCAGCTATCCGACTGGGGCGCCGACGACCTGACCGATGGCCAGGTGGCTTACGCGGCGACCGACGTGCTGCATCTGCATGCGCTGAAGGACAAGCTCGAAGCTATGCTGGCGCGCGAGGGACGCAGCGAACTGGCGGTCGCATGTTTCGCTTTCCTGCCGCACCGTGCGCGGCTCGATCTTGCTGGCTGGGCGCACGAGGACATCTTTTCGCACGGCATATAATTCCGAACAGCGGCCATTGGTCCGCCCGGCGAAAACGTATAAGTGCTTGGGTTTCTTGCTGCTATTGGTTAATTCCGCGGCTTTTTGGCTTCCGGGCTTGCCGCTTGTGGGCCATATTCACGCGCCATGTTGCGTCGTGGGGCGTAGCGTGCTTTCGCACAGCCGCAGAGTTCGCGGCATCACCGTCTGACTGGGCATGAACCGGCCGATCGTTGCCAAAGCCGATCCGCAAACCGCGCGTGCCTATTGGACCATGGGCCGCGGCGAGGCCGCACGCACCTTCCAAGCTGCGCGTCGCCATAGCCGGATGGTACGCATGCTGCGCGTCGCGGTGCCGTCAGCGGTGGTGGCGGCGGCTGTAGTCGTCTTCTTGGTTACCTATTTCAATCCGCTGCGCATGTTGGCCAAGCTGCCGATCAATGTCGGCGATTTGGTTGTTTCCGGAACCAAGATCACCATGGAGAAGCCGCATCTGTCTGGCTTCACGCGCGATGCGCGCGCGTACGATCTGTCCGCCGATGCCGCCGCGCAAGATCTGACTAAGCCTGACATCGTCGAGCTGCACAATATCCACGCCAAACTGCAGATGCAGGACAAAAGCTCGGTTGAGATGACGGCAGTGCTCGGCCTCTATAATAGCAAAGGTGAGATGCTCAAACTCGATCGTAACATCGAATTGTCGTCCTCCACCGGCTATGCCGGCCATCTGATCGAAGCCCTGGTCGACATTCGTAACGGCAACGTAGTGTCGGAAAAGCCGGTCGAGGTGAAGCTGTTGCAAGGTGTGCTCAATTCCAACGGACTGCGCATCGAAAATTCCGGCGATCTGGTTCGTTTCGAAGGTGGCGTGAGCATGACCGTGATGCTCAATCAGGGACCGACCGGCAGCACTCTCGCCGCGCCACAAGTTCCGCAAGACAAGGCCGGTGCGCAATGATCATAGCGCGCAGCCTCATGCTGCTGGTCGCGCTCGCAGGCGCCGTTCTCGGCGGGGCGCTTTATGCACAGCCGAAGGTCGCCTCGGCTCCGGCGGCTTCGAAAGGCCCGCCCAATGCGTTGCAGGGTTTTTCGCAGAACCGCGACCAACCGGTTCATATCGAGGCGGCAACGCTCGAAGTACGCGACAAGGACAAGGTCGCGACCTTCATTGGCGACGTGAAGGTGACGCAGGGCGACACCGGCTTGCGTTGCAAGTCGCTGGTCGTGTTCTACGAGCAGGATAGCAAGAACGGTACGGAGGCCAACACGATGCCGGCGGCCGAAGTAGGCCCCGGCGGCCAGCAGCGCATCAAGCGGCTGGAGGCGAAAGGCGGCGTGGTGGTTACGCAAAAAGAGCAAACGGCCACCGGTGAACTCGGCGTTTTCGACATGATGACCAATACTGTCACGCTCAGCGGTAACGTGATCATGACCCAGGGCAAGAACGTGCTGCGCGGCGAGCGGCTGGTAGTCGACTTAACTAGCGGTGTGTCGCGGGTGGAATCGGGCAAGAACGGCCAGGGCCGAGTGCAGGGCTTGTTCTTGCCGGGCAGCGGGCCGGTCGAAATGCCGGGCAGCGGCCAGGCGCCGGCCGGCCGCCCTTGATGGCAGGGAATCAGATAGTGTCGCGGGCCGAGCCACGGCGCATTTTCGGATCCTGCGTCGCGAGGTAGAACGGTGAACATCCTATCGCTTTTTGGCCGCCGTCCGCCGCCGTCACGCCGGTCCATGCAGCCCGGCCCCGGCCAGGCGCGTCAGCCGCAGGCGCCGGGACAAAGCGCACGTCAGCCGGCGCAGCCGCAAATCGTGCAGCGCCGCCGCGAGGCCGATCCCCGTCAGCAACAAACGCAGCGCGCTTACCTGGCTGCCCACGGTGTAGAGAAGAGTTTCGGTGGCCGCCTAGTCGTCAAAGGCGTCACGCTCTATGTACGGCGGGGTGAGGCGGTCGGCTTGCTCGGACCCAACGGCGCCGGCAAGACCACCGTGTTCTATATGATCACCGGCCTGATCAAAGCCGATCGCGGCCGCATCGAGCTCGACGGCTACGAGGTGACCGCGCTGCCGATGTATCAGCGCGCCCGCCTCGGCATCGGGTATCTGCCGCAGGAAGCCTCGATCTTCCGTGGCCTCAACGTCGAGGACAATATCCGCTCGGTCCTCGAAGTGGTGGAGCCGGACCGCCGCCGGCGCGAGGCGGATCTCAATGCGCTGCTCGAGGAATTTAACATCGCGCGGTTGCGCAAGATGCCAACCATCGCGCTTTCAGGTGGCGAGCGCCGCCGCGTTGAAATCGCCCGCGCGCTGGCGACACGACCGAGCTACATGCTGCTGGACGAGCCTTTCGCTGGCATCGATCCCATCGCGGTGGGCGACATCCAGGCGTTGGTGCGCCATCTGACGAACCGCGGCATCGGCGTCCTGATCACTGACCACAATGTGCGTGAGACACTCGGCCTAACCGACCGCGCCTACATCATCTATTCAGGCGAAGTGCTGATGGAGGGTCGCGCCGACGACATTGTCAACAACCCCGATGTTCGCCGTCTCTATCTGGGCGAGGAATTCAGACTCTAGCGGCGACGTTTATTAACTGCACATTTTTTATGCAATGCTGCGACGCGGAATCGCATATCACCCTTCGGGGGAACCTGTTATAAACAATTAGAAGCAAGAATCAGACCAGTTTTCGCCGGAAAAACTTGATGGCTTTGTCCCAAAGACTGGAGTTTCGCCAGACCCAAGCGCTGGTGATGACGCCGCAGTTGATGCAGGCCATCAAGCTGCTGCAGCTCTCCAGCCTCGATCTCGCGGCTTATGTCGAGGGCGAGCTCGAGCGCAATCCGCTGCTTGAGCGCGCTGATGATGAGGAAGCGCCGGCCGCGGCCGTTGACGCGGAAGCTTCGACAGATGCTAGCGAGGACGACGGCGCTCCCACCTCGGACTGGATCGGCGAGGACCTCGAGACCAGCCGCAGCTCCATGGAGCAGGGCCTCGGCACCGAGCTCGAAAATGTTTTTCCCGACGACAGTGCCGCCAAGACTGCCGCACCCGAAGTGCCGCCTCCCGCCTATTCGGAATGGTCGGGCGCAAACTCCGCCGCGGGCGACGACTACAATCTAGAAGCTTTCGTCTCGGCCGAGATTACGCTCGTCGACCATCTCGCCGAGCAAATGGCGCTAGCGATCCCAGATCCGGCTCAGCGCATGATCGGTCGCTACCTGATCGATATGGTGGACGAGGCCGGCTATCTCTCCGGCGATCTTGCGACCGTCGCGGAGAAATTGGGCGCGCCGCTCACCGCGGTCGAAGCCGTCCTCGCTGAATTGCAGACGCTCGATCCACCCGGAGTCTGCGCGCGCAATCTCACCGAATGCCTCGCCATCCAGCTTAAGGATCGCAACCGTTTCGATCCGGCCATGCGTGTGCTGGTCGAGCATCTCGATCTTCTTGCCAAACGCGATCTCGCCAGCCTGCGGCGGCTGTGCGGCGTCAATGACGAAGATCTCGCCGACATGATCGCAGAGATCCGCAACCTCAATCCCAAGCCCGGCCTCGCCTTCGGTTCGATCATGGTGCAGCCGATCGTGCCGGATGTGCTGGTGCGCTCGGCCCCGGACGGAAGCTGGCGGGTCGAATTGAATTCTGACACTTTGCCGAAAGTGCTCATTAACCAGCGCTATTACGCGCAGGTCTCGAAAGGCACGCGCAGCGACAAGGATAAAACTTATCTGGCCGAATGTTTGCAAACCGCCACTTGGTTGGTGCGCGCGCTCGATCAGCGCGCCAAGACCATCCTGAAAGTGTCGAGTGAAATCGTGCGTCAGCAGGATGCCTTCTTCGAGAAAGGCGTGCAGCATTTGCGCCCGCTCAACCTTAAGACGGTCGCCGACGCCATCAGCATGCACGAGTCGACTGTCTCGCGCGTCACCGCAAATAAATACATGGCGACGCAACGCGGTATTTTCGAACTAAAATATTTTTTTACTTCGTCGATCGCTGCAGCCAACGGTGGCGAGGCGCATTCGGCCGAAGCGGTGCGTCACCGCATTCGCCAGATGATTGAAGGCGAAACGATCGCGGACGTGCTCTCCGACGATACCATCGTCGACAAGCTGCGTGAGGCCGGCATCGATATTGCACGGCGCACGGTCGCGAAATACCGCGAAGCCATGCGCATACCGTCCTCTGTGCAGCGCAGGCGCGACAAGCAGGGCGCTGGCTAAAACGCGCGGTCCCTGCGCATTGATTTTTAACGCAACAATTCTAAGCTTTAAGCGTTAGCCGGGGCTGTCAATGGCACACGCTTTCCTTAGGTCGGAGAGGAGTCAGATAATGCCTTTACGCGTTTCGGGCAAAAACATCAGCGTTGGTCTTGCATTGCGCGAGCGAATTAGCGAGCGCGTCGAGGAAGCCACTTCCAAATATTTCCGCGGTGGCTATTCCGGCCACGCCACAATTGGCAAAGATGGATTCGGGTTCCGCACCGAATGCGTGCTGCATCTTGATTCGGGCGCGCTGCTAGAAGCCGAGGGAATGGCGGCCGATGCATATGACAGCGCCGATCAGGCCGCGCTCCGCATCGAAAAACGACTGCGTCGCTATAAGCGACGCCGCAAAGATCATCAAGCGCAGCGCGGGCGTTGAAATTGCTGGAAAAATCTCCAGATGGTGCTACGTGGTGGCCATTGACGGGAGGTCGCCCCATCAATATGGTCCGCCGCTTCCAACACCCCCGGGCAACTCGGCGCTTTCAAATCCGCTCATCGGACAAATCCATGACGCTCACCGATCTCGTCGCGCCGAACGCGATTCTGGCCTCGCTCAAGGCCAACAATAAGAAGCAGGTACTGCAAGAACTCGCCGCGCGCGCGGCCGAACTCACTGGTCAAAATGAGCGTGCGATTCTGGAAATCCTGTTACAGCGCGAAAAGCTCGGCTCCACGGCGGTGGGCAATGGCGTTGCCATTCCGCACGGCAAGATGCCAAAGCTCGGACGGTTGTTCGGATTGTTCGCGCTGCTGGCGCGGCCGGTCGATTTCGAAGCTCTCGACGGCCAGCCAGTCGATCTCGTGTTTCTGCTGCTAGCGCCTGAACCGGCCGGTGCCGATCACTTGAAGGCGCTAGCGCGCGTGGCGCGCCTGCTGCGCGATCCCGAAGTCGCGCGCAAGCTGCGCGAATCGTCTGATGCCGATGCTCTCTATGCGGTGCTCGCGATGTCGCCGACGTCAAGCGCGGCGTAAGGTCGCCTTTTCGGACCACTCTGTATAGCGCTGCGTGTCAGAGCGTGCTCAGTGCACGCTCACAGCCTCGAGCTCTTGGCTCCAGGCATTGGCAATCGCGGCCTCGCGCGTGTCAGTCAGCAGGATCGGCGTGCCATCGGCGGCGTGCAGCGCGAACAGCAAGATGCCAGGTTTCACCTTCGGCGCCTGTGGAAACTGCTTGGCGACATCTTCGGAACGGATCGTCTTGACGTAAGCGATCTCGCCGTCGCCAAGATGGGCGAGCGCTTCCTGCGTAATCGCTGGGTTGGTTATGTTTGGTTCCGTCATTTTGTCTTTCGTCATCGCCCTCGACTCCTTATAACGTTTGTCGCGGTCGAGTCCTGGGTTCACGAATTCGTTAGTCGTCTTGCTCGCTGATGGCGATGGTCTTCACGATCCGTTGCGTCTGTGGGCGAATCAAATCGATTAATAGCAAGCCGTTCTTCAAGTCGGCACCCTGTACCTCCATGCCATCCGCCAGCACAAAGGTGCGCTGGAACTGGCGCGCGGCGATGCCGCGGTGGATGTACTGCCGGCTCTTCTCGTCGAGCTGTCGGCCGCGGATCACCAGCTGATTTTCCTCGATCGAAACATCGAGCAGATCGCGGGTAAAGCCGGCAACCGCCAACGTGATGCGCAAGCGTTCCGGGTTTTGGGTATCGCGCGCCAGCCGTTCGATGTTGTAGGGCGGATAGCCGTCAGAGCCTTTAGCGACGCGGTCAAGCAACCGCTCAATCTCGTCGAAGCCCAACAGGAAGGGGCTGGAGAGGGACGGAACTCGTGACATGGTCTCAAAGTCCTCGTGGAAGCGACTTTGACTTGGGGTCCAGAAATGGCACCCCCTGCCGTTCTCCTAATATGGGCGGCACGGGTTAAAGGTTCAAGAACGCGAGAGTTTTTGTCCCGCCGCACGCTATAGTTGGGCTGTTCTAGGGGTTTCCATGTCCAGTCCGCCAGCCTGGCCCGCGCTCACAGTGCGGGCGATACGCGCAACGCCGGTCGAAGTGCCAACCAATTTTGTACTCAGCACGTCGATGGGTGCCATCAATCAGGTGCCGTCGCAACGTGCCGATGTTAACCGTATCCCAATGTCGTCACACTTGTTTCCGGAAGTGAGTGCGCATCTGCTTACCGCCACTCCGACCTGGCATTTCCTTGAATATGTCGATTGCGCGGATGCGCTCTTGCAGGAGCCGCTCACGATCGTCGACGGCAACGCCATCGTTCCCAACCGTCACGGCAACGGCATGGTATGGAATAAGGACGCGATCGCGCGCTATCGCTTTGATTAACACGTTAAGAAATTTCCGCCCGAGTAACACTGCGCATGCGTGGTTAAAATTAATCATGCGTGTTTGCCTTGTTTGGTCAAAAACTTCTTAACACCGGCCGCATTTGCAATTCTCGCCGATATGATCGTCGCGCTTTGGAAAAATATGCATTCGGCGATATCGAGGGGAGCTTCAGTTGCTGACGCGTAGCATCGATCTCGACGACCCGTTCGATCTGTCGTTTGAAGAGAAACTTTTCTACAACGCGAAACGTCTCTGCGTCTGCTTCGCAGTTGCCGCGTTGTCGATCAGCAGCCTCGATCTGATGAATATCCGCCCACTCGAAAGTGCGGCGGAATTCGCTCACGCCCATCGTAACACGCAGATTGCCGAGTGGCCGGACATCATTCGTTCCGGCATCGAGCAGATCTCGTTCGCGACGCCGTCGGCAACGGTCTTGATTCCGCGCGATGACGCCGCGTTGGCGTCGGATCGCGCTGCGAACGTCGCGAGCTTTAAGCGCGCGGATTCGCCTGTTGCCGAATTTGCCGCTGCGCGTCATCAGGATGCGGTCGAAGTAGCGATGGGCCAGCCCGAGGTGATGGCGAAAGCGAGCGCTGCCGACATGGCCCGGCAGGCGCAGGGTATGCTTCAGCGGTCGCGCGACGAGATTGCTGCAAATCCGCCGCAGCCTGCGAACGCTAACACCACAGATTCCGGCACGATGCAGTTGGCTAGCGCCGACCCCAACGTGATGCCACAGACCATCGCGCAGCAGCCGGCGGTGATCCAGATTTCGCTGCCAACGCATATTGCCGTGTTGCCGCCGGCCGCGCCGGGCATACCACCACCGTCGCCCGCACAGCGCCTGCGTCTCGAGGGTAAGGAGCGCGTCAAGGCCGAGCATTGCCTCGCCAACGCGATCTATTTCGAAGCGCGTGACCAACCCTACCAGGGCCAAGTCGCTGTCGCGCAGGTCGTGATCAACCGCGTGTTCTCCGGCGTCTATCCGCGAGACGTCTGCGGCGTAATCTATCAAAACGCCAACCGGCACCTTGCGTGTCAGTTTACGTTCGCCTGCGATGGCAAGCGCAAGACCATCGACGAGTTCGGCTCCTGGGCGCGCGCACGACGCATCGCGCGCGAGACACTCGACGGCCAGCTTTATGTGCAAGCGGTCGGCACCTCGACGCATTATCACGCAACGTATGCGCATCCGAATTGGGTACACGAAATGCACCGGTTCGCGCGCGAGGGCATCCACTTGTTCTACCGCCCGATCGCATGGGGCAACGGCTCCGACGAGCCGATCTGGTCGCGCGCGCAGCTCGCGTCGAACACTAAGAAGAAGAACTGACAGCTTAGAGCTTCAGCTTGAACAGCTTGATCGCATTATCACGGCCGATCTTAATACGATCGGCTGCACTGATTGCGGCATTATCGAACCACTGCACGCCTTCGTCCACCGCTTCGAATGGCCAGTCGACTGAGAACATCACGCGGTCGGCGCCCAGCTCGATCATGCTATTGATGAGCGCGGGCGTGCTGAAATTGCCCGACGTTGTGAGGTGGAAGTGCTTGCGGAAATAGTGACCAATCGCGTGTTTGGCGGGATATTTATGCGGCGCTCGCATCCAGCCATTGCAACCGTCGATACGCCAGAGATAGACCGGAATGCCCTCGCCGAGATGGCCGAGCACGATCTTTAGTTTTGGACATTCGTCGAATAGTCCGCTGCCGATCAGCCGCAGCGCGTGTACCGCTGTTTCCGCAGCGAAGGCCCAGGTTGGGCCGAGCATCCAGTTGTGGCCCTCGTAGAATTTCGACCAACTCGGTAATGGATTGCGCGGATGCAGGTAGAATGGCACGTCGAGCGCCTCGACCGTGCGCCAGAACGCCCGATACTGCGGCAAATCATAATAGAATACGTTGTCTGGCGTGCCTGCTTGCGAGAAGCCGTTGACCAGCGCGCCGACAAAGCCGAGCTCCTTCACACAGCGGGTGAATTCGGCCGCCGCAGCGTCTGGGTCTTGCATCGGCAGTGCAGCAAAGCCCGCGAAGCGCGCAGGGCGCTTACGCACTTCAGCAGCCAGCGCATCATTTGCCTCGCGCGATACTTCAATTGCGCGCTTGATGTCGTGGATCGCCTGCACCGCCGGCGCGTTGAGCGACAGGATCATCAGTTCGATGCCGTGCTTGTCCATTTCTTTCAGGCGCGTGTCCTGGATGTCGAGCAGGCGCGGACCGAGCTTATCCCAGACGTGCGTGCCGAAGACTTTCGAATCGCCGAGCGTCGCCTCGATGGCGAAATGTTCCTCGAGCGCGATCTTGCCTCGCATTGCGTTTCTCCCCGACGGTTCCCGCATCATGCAATGCGGCGGCGAGTCTCAGCAAGCGCGCAACAACAAAGCCGCCCGATCTGGGCGGCTTGTTGTGAAACTTGGTGGAGCCAGGCGGGATCGAACCGCCGACCTCGTGAATGCCATTCACGCGCTCTCCCATCTGAGCTATGGCCCCGTTTGGGAACGGCGATTAGTGGCCGTTTTTCGTTAAAAACCACTGATCGGCGAAATCAAGTCTCCTCTTCCTTCTCGACGCCTTCGCCGATGATGTCGCTCACATCGGCGTCGCCTTCCTCTTCTTCCTCGATGAAGGCGGCGTCGTCGAGGCTTTCGTCAATCTCGACCTCTTCCTCTTCGCCTGCTGCCGGCGCTCCTTCCGCCGCCGCTACCGGCTTCTTGCCCTGCTGTTCCGCCTCTGCGTCTTCGAGCGAGACCATCTCGACGTCCGCTGTCTCCGGAACGATTGCCTCGACTTCCTCAACTGGCGCGGGCCGCGCCACCGGCGGTGCTGGTTCTGGCCGCGACCGCGTCGGCGCGACCGTGATCGGCACCACCTTGCCGGTATAGGGTGAGATCACCGGGTTCTTGTTGAGATCATAGAACTTGCGCCCCGTGTCGGGGCAAACGCGTTTGGTGCCGAGATCGGGTTTCGCCATCGGTTCCTCGGAAAAGCCGCTAAATCGGTGCTTCACTTGGCGAGCCGCACGGGTCCTGTCAATAGCGAGAAACGCTTAAGCCACGCGACATGACGGGCCGCGCGGGCGCATGGTAGGACGGCCCTTCATCGTTAAGGACTAACCCCGTGGACACCGCCGTTTCGACGCCGCTCACTGCCCGCAGAGGTGGGGCCTTACAGGGCCGCGCCCGTGTCCCCGGGGACAAGTCGATCTCGCACCGGGCCCTCATTCTTGGCGCGCTCACAGTGGGCGAAACTACGGTGGCCGGCCTCCTAGAAGGAGAAGACGTGCTCCATACGGCGGACGCCATGCGCGCGCTTGGCGCGAAGGTAGAGCGAGGCGTGGACGGCATCTGGCGCATTCACGGCGTCGGTGTCAGCGGATTTGCCTCGCCGAAGGGCCCGCTCGATTTTGGCAATTCTGGTACTGGGGTGCGCCTCGCCATCGGTGCAGTGGCGGGCTCGCCGGTGACGGTATCGTTTGACGGCGACGCATCCCTGCGCAAGCGGCCGATGCGGCGCGTGCTCGATCCTTTGGAGAGCATGGGCGCACGCGTGATCAAAGTTACGGAAGGAGGACGATTGCCACTCACGCTGCGAGGCGCGCGCG
>Ga0187780_10002911_pt1 | contig 12868 bp, 10 predicted proteins | sample 1015_Q2_SP10_20__FD_132429 | JGI IMG/M metagenome (GOLD analysis project Ga0187780, IMG submission 132429) | Tropical peat soil microbial communities from peatlands in Department of Meta, Colombia - 1015_Q2_SP10_20_MG | ecosystem: Environmental > Terrestrial > Soil > Wetlands > Peat | place...
ACTAGGTCTTCCGAGTAGACCAGAGTCTCTTTGTCTCCTCCCTTCATCACAACTACTGACGCCCCTTTCGCCATCAACTGACGAGCAGCCTTTGCCGAATTGCCCTCCCCCATCAGCTCCTTGGTCTCAGAGCTCTCGGCAAAAACGATGTCTGCCTTGTAGACGAGCGGGAGGAGAGCTTCTCGTGGATTCTGGTTGAGCCAAAGGGCCGGTCGGATGTTCACGTCGAAAGCTATCTTTAGACCTGCGCGTTTCGCAAGGTCTGCTGCCCTGACACACGCTCGGAGGCAGGAGTTGCTAAGGGCGGGTGTGATCCCCGTGAGGTAAAGCAGCTTGGATGATTCGATGTATTTCTCATCCATGTCCTCAGGGCCGAGCCTGCTTGCCGACGAACCCTTTCGATAGTAGAAGACCTTGCTCCGACCCGGAACAGGATACCCTCGCTGAATGAAATAGACGCCTGTGAATCCCCGCTTTTCCACCTTGATGTGGGCGACATCCACTCCCTCCCCCCTAAGGGTCGCGACGACGCACTTGCCGAACTCGTCATCTCCTACCTTCGAGATTAACCCGGCTTTGAGGCCCATTCGAGAAGCAGCCACGCATACGTTAGCTTCTGCCCCGGCCACGTGTCGCTCGAAGTAACCCACATGCCTGAGTGGACCAGTAGTCATGGCGTTCAGCTGAATCATCGGCTCCCCCAGCGTCACGATGTCCAGCATTGCTTCGCGTCACCCATTGTCGTTCTTTAATAGGCTTGCAGAATCCTGTCAAACTCCCGAGGGTAGCCAGGTCGAAGCTGGCACGACAACCGAGGTAGTGAACCCTAGCCTCTCTTGTAGGGGCGTCCGAGCGACGCCGGCTGATTGCTCCTCGTCCATCTGTAGGATATTCCGATAACAGCGATTGCGAACAGGTAGGGCAGAGTGCTGAAGACTTCGTACGGGAACGTAGTCGTGACCGCCCCTCCGCCAGAGAATATCCCTTGCAAGTCTGCCACCGACGCAAGCAGCAGTCCGACGACGAGTGCCGCGCCGAACGTCAGCTGAGTCCGCCAGTTGCCGACCCGCACGAGTGCGATTGCAATCAGTCCACGCCCGGCAGTTACGTTGTCTGACCAGAACCCAGTCCCTCCCATGACCATCAGCATGCCTCCAAGTGCAGCTAGGATCCCGGCAATTATGAGGACGATGTACCTGACTAGCGGGACGTTGGTCCCCATGGAGTCGGCAGCGAGGGGGTTCATCCCGACCGACCTAACCTTGAGCCCCAGGTTCGTGTGATAGAAGAAGAAGTGAGTGAGGATTACCAGGATGAACGTCACATACACCAAGATCGGCTGGTCAAACACAGGGCCGACCAGGGGAATTTGAGACAGTAATGGTACGGGGACCGGGCCGAAGGTCGGAATCGAGGTCGAGAATGCGGAGAGCTCGTGCCCACCCACGTACGCGCCGTAGAGATAGCTCGAAAGGGAAGGACCAATCACGAGGAGTGCGATGGCGAAAATAATCTGGTCTGACCCAAGGGTCACCTCGAAGAAGCCACTCAACAGTCCGACTCCGACCCCCGTCGCAAGCCCTGCAACGATGCCCAGCGGGATGCTATGGGTAGCGAGGGCGGTGAGAAAACCCGCGACGGCCCCCAGTAGCATCTCTCCTTCGATTCCAAAGATGAATGTCCCCGACAACTCGGACCACTGGACGCCGAGGCAGGCCAGGACAATGGGGGCGGCAAGAAAGACAGTCGTCCCAATCAGTGTCGTGAAGAAACTCAGATCAAAGGCCAAATCAGGTGCGCCTCATCAATGCCCTCAGTCTGTCCATTATGGGAACACGTGCAGATACGAACAGGATCGCCACCCCACTGATTGAGATAGTCAGCGAAGTCGGGATTGCCATCAGCACCAATAGTCCGAGCCCTCCGATGACCAGGGAAACGAAGAAAATTGACGCCGCTATCGAAGCTATGGGGTCAAGTCCGGCAAGGAAGACGACCGCGATACCGATGAAGCCATAGCTGTTGGTAAACCCACCGGCGGAGTAAGCACCCCCAGAAGCCCCTGCGACAATGTTGCCCGTGAATGCACTGACCATCGCCATCCCTCCCATTCCTATGAAGCCCCCACTGAGGAACGCAATCAGAATGAAGAGTCTGTCGGTTCTTCCTTTGCCAAAATACGCTACCGCAGTGTTCCTGTTGCTCCCGAGTACCTTCAGCCTGAAACCGAATTTGGTCTTCGCAAGCACCCACGCGAGAACAATAGCGGACGCAAGTGCGAGAGGGAACGTGCCGCTTATCCCATCAAAGCTAGGGAATTGCGCCGCATTTGGTATGTTCACTGAAGCCAGCACAGCAGCGCTCGTCGTCGAACTGGAAGCGTACGGGACCCTCACCAAATAGAATACGACGAATGCGGCGGTCGCAGAAAGAAGCAGCGAGGAAACGATGTCGTCTATTCCGAAGAGGACCTTCAGGATCCCGCTTATGGCCGCCCAGCTGCCTGAAACGATGAACGCGGCTACGAATCCGGCAAGCAGTAGCACTACGGTGTTGTTGATGTGCAGGGAGTACGTCGTTATCACACCGGTTATCCCTCCCAGCAACATCTGGCCCTCCCCTCCGCCGTTCCAGAATGAGCCCCGGAACGCGATGACTAATCCCATGGCCACAAGGATTAGAGGAGCGCTCTGCGAGAGGGTGTACGCCGCGTTGCCGCCATTCCCGAAGGTGGAGCTGAAAATGGTTCCATAGGCGGAGATTGGGCTCCTCCCTTCGAAGCTCACCAGAAGCGCGCCCACGACGACCGAGACAAGCACCACGACGATGGAGAGTACTATCTCTACGGACCGCCTCCTCCACACAGAGAATTTCTTTCCCTGCTCCAAGGCTACGCTTTTGCCTCCATTACGTGCGCCCCTGTCATGTACGCCCCCAGGGTCTCCCTGGTCCAAGCTCCCCTCGGCCTTACCTCGGACAAAACACCCTCATACATCGCCCCAAGACGGTCCGACAGATACAGAGCTTCGTCCACGTCCTCCGAAATGAGCAGGACGGAGACACCCCTCCGCGCGATCTCTAATATGCTCCTGTAGACCAAGTAGGTCGTGTGCAAGTCCAGCCCGCGGGCTGGGTGGACAGCGATCAGAACATCCACGTCCCTGCTCAACTCACGTGCGACCACCACCTTCTGTATGTTACCTCCCGAGAGTTCTCTGAGGAATTCCTCGGTTGAATAGCATTTTATCTCGAACTTGTCGATTGCCTTAGTGGACACGCCATCGAGAGCCTTCCAGTTTACGAGGGGCCCCTTCGATGTCTGGTCCACAAGGCTGACCCCGAAGTTGTCCTTCACTGAGAGGTCGACTGCGAGCCCTGTCTGAACCGGGTCGTCGGATGCGAAGGCGACCCTCCCCATCTTGAGTTTGCGACCGCTCTTCAAAATCGCCTGTCCAGGGGTCACCCCGCCGCTTAGTGGTTTGCGCAGCCCGTACACAGTGTCAGCAAGTTCCAGTTGACCATTGCCGGCAATAGCGATGATTCCAAGAATCTCCCCCCTGTGCATCGAGAAGGTCGCCTCCTTGACTGCTACGGGGACGTTATCGCCTCTGACTGACAGCTTCTTCACCTCCAGCACACTTTCGCCCTCGGCGGCGGCCTTAGCCACACCGGGTGCCTCCTCCAGTTCCTCGGAAGCCCCGAACATGGCGACGGTCAACTCCTTAAGGTTAGTTTCTTTCACTGGTTTCTGCAATACCAGCTTTCCCCCTTTGAGCACGACCACCTGCTGACAGTAATCCATGACGTCCTGGAGCTTGTGGGTCGCGACGAGGATTGCGAGCCCCCTTTCCTTACCCAGTCTTGCGAGATCTTTGAAGAGCCTATCTCTTTCTTCATATGCCAATACCGATGTGGGTTCATCCATCAGGAGAACCTTGGCATCGCTCCCGAGCGCCTTCGTTATCTCGAGTCGCTGCTTGATTCCCGCAGGTAAGAGGGCGACCCGTTCATTGAGGTCGATGGCTTTGCCATACTGTTCGATCATCGTCTTGAGTTCTTCATCAGATTTGTTCGGGAAGATGAGTTTCAGGTTCTCCTTGACGGTAAAAAGATCAATCAGCGCGAAATTCTGGTAGATGGTGTGAATCTTCCTCTTGACGGCATGCCTGGCAGACCCGAACTTGGCTTCCTGGCCCTCGTAGATCACTGTCCCGCCGTTGGGTTTGAGCGTCCCATTAAGCATCTTGATGTACGTACTCTTGCCCGCGCCATTTTCGCCAAGAAGCACAGTAATCTGTCCACGCCTAACAGCAACGGAGACCCCGTCGACGGCGACCAGGTCCCCGAATCGCTTCGAAAGGTCTCTCCCCTCGAGAACGAGGTCGGATTCCTGCACACAACAGCACGGCGTTCACGTTATTTTAACATGTGTCCCTAAGATTCTGCGGCGTCATGAATACAGACAGGGTTACTCGACCTGCCGGAATGAACAGGAGTTTGACTCACACCGATTAATCAGCAACCTTCGGGTCAGTGGCATAGCCGAGAGGCAGTGCCCAGGGAGGCCGGGGTCATCTATGCAATGCGTGGAGGTGTTAAGCAGACGGGGGAAAAGACTCTTAGGAGAAACGGATTTAAGGTTCAAAGGCTCCACAGGCGGTCGAAAATCGATGAGACTTACCCGAAGGGCTATCGGAACAATGGTTATCGTTGTGGTTGTCATCGTGGTCCTGGTGGTCGCTGCAGTAGCCGTCTACCTCGCAACTTCGTCGTCGAGCGGTACTTCGTCTTCAACCTCGTCGTCCTCAACTGTGATTCCCGCACAACCACTGAAGATCGCAATAGTTGCAAGCGGACCTTCGACCGCATACTTCGCCGAATTCTTCGCCACGGGAGTCACACAGGCAGCGGCAGCGCTCAATTCTACACAACGGCCGACACACGTGACGCAAGCATACAACGTCGCCGAGGCAGATGCCATTTCAGTTTGCCAGAACTATTACAACCAAGGTTACAAATTGTTCTTCTTCTACGTGGACTACTTCGCCACTTACTACAAGATTGCATCTGCAATTCCTGGTGCGACCTTCGTTGATGAGTACCTGACTCCGAACGGATACAACGTCACGACGTTCAACTACAAGAGTCCTGAATCCAACACCTACACTTACAACGACACAAACACAGTTGGATGGGCAGTGGATCTTAGCGGTGCCTACTACGTCGCTGGCGTAGCCTCTGCCTTGCTGAGCCAGAGTCACAAAGTTGGTTTCGACCTTGCATTCAACATCCCCGCCCTCGCCTATTGGTACAACAACTATGCCGCCGGCGTGCACTCCGTCGATTCATCCATCCCGGTGTACTACGGATTTACCAACGACTGGACGGATCCAACCAAGGGCGCGGCTCTGACCGACTCGCTTATCGCGCGCGGTGCTGACGTCATCGCCACAGCAGGTGACACGCAGAGCATCGGATCGGCGAAGGAAGCAGTGGCCAAGTCCGTATACGGAATGGGCTATCCCGTCAACCTGAACAACTTCTCATCCAGGTGGATGCTCGGCAGCGTGTACTTCAACGCGACAGGTGAGACATACGCCATCATCCACGACTACTTGACGAACAATCTCGCCGGGCACTACTATGACCTCGACATGGGTCACAACGGTGTGGCGTTCATCCTGAACCCAGGCCTAGTGAGCTCGGGCACAGTTACCTCAGACACGATGACGAAGATAAACACGGCCATCAGCAACGTCAAGAGTTACGCGGTAACGATAACCGAGAACCCGACCATTCCGCCCCAGCCGACATAATAGCTACGCGAACGTAAAGGCTAGTGGGAGGACCCACTAGCATCCCTCATTTTGGCTGTACTGCTCGAAGAGGTGCCCTTGGTTCCAGTGTGACGGGACATAAATCTCTGGCCCCCCGACTGCCAGCTCGACAATGGAGGGGTCTCGCCGGAGAAGAGAAAGGGGTTGAATGAAGTACGGGTGGTAGTTTAGAACCGTCTCAATGTCATACCCTCTGACCGTCTGCTCCGGGGTCAAGCTGACAGTTTCGTATTGCTTCCAGTTGATAGTCTTCTCGACCGGATTTATGCTGATGTTGCCAGCATAGAACCCTTGGTAAAGATACTGAGAGAACTGGGGGTCTTCGTTAAAGATACCGTCGAGCTGCACATAACCCTGGTCTGTGAGCGCCAAGTCACAACCGTCCCGAAGCCCTGGGTGCCTGTCCCTGAACAGCTTCATGGTCTCCAAGCCGAGCGAAAGTGCCCCCTCCTGGACCACCGGCCCCATCGCCGTTCTGTTGTCGACTGCGGTGTAGGCGTAAAGCGGAACGTCCGGCGTGTCCGCGAAGATGAAAGTGTCCCCCGCGTTTGCTGGGAGATTACGCGATGACCCGCTGAACAGAATCGTCACCGAAGCGGCGGTGCTCTGCTCCGTCATTATGGCCAAGTCCGAAACGCTCGCCCCCACCAACTGAGCGCCGAAGTTCTCCGCTAGGAACTCGAATCCTTCTCTGACGTATCGCTTCTTCCCATAATACATCGGATTCGTGGGATCGTTTTCAGGATAATACAGGTCCATCAACTGGCCCTGAACTTCGACGGGTCCCTCGCTCAGCCTCAGGTCAGCCATCTTGACAAGCCGCTGGTCCCCGTCCTCAACATACGGGACCCATGGGAAAGCAAACAGGGCGTTCGAGTGAGCATGTAGCCATGCAAGGTCAGGGAATTGACTGGCAAGGGGTCTCGTGTCCACGTTCGAAAGCTCGTCCGCTATTACGGCCGCCGTCGCCGTCGGTATTTTTCCCCCCAAGTATATCCGCGTGTCTGCGGATGTCTGATTCCAAAGTCCGGCGACATCCGGGATTATGCTGGGCTGAAGCCCCAGGTAGTTGGCCGCATATGCTATCCTGTCCCCATCTTCGCCATAGCTGGTCGCCGCGTCGCTCAGGGCCTTCTGTCCGAGCGAATCGATGTAGCTGCGAATGGGGAACTCGGGGCCCAAGATCCCCAACGAATCTAGGACGGCGTACCCCGCAAAGGCCGCGATCCCCAAGCCCGCCGCTTTCAGGAACCTTCTTCTGCTGCGTCCTTTCGACTCAAGGCTCGCATCAGACACGCCAGCCGTTGACCCCTGTTACGCTTAAATGATTACTACCTTGCGAAGACATCGTGAAGCTCCTTGTCATCCTACCGGTCCTTAAGGACGATGCCAACGAGGAGCGGAACAGAAGAGAGCTCTCTCTTCTGGATCGACCGAACCTAACATTCGAAATCAGGTCGCTTCGGAACGGCCCAGCATCAATCGAATCGGAATTCGACGACAGAATGGCTTCGCCGTGGGTCCTTGAGGAGGTGACGAAGGCTCGCGAAGAGGATTTCGACGCAATTTTCGTGAGCTGCATGGGGGACGTGGCCATTAACGCGGCACGCGAATTGACAACTGTCCCTGTGATTGCGCCTTTCCAGACCTGCCTGGCCGTGGCCTCGACTCTCGGCGACCGCACAGGAGTGGTCACGGTCATGAAGAATCTCATCCCGATTCTCAACCGAAAGGCAAGGGAATACGGTTTCGACAAAAATCTAGCTGGGATAAGATCAATTGAGATTCCCGTCCTCGAGCTCGAAAAAAACCGGAGACAGGTTGTGAAGGCTCTTGTCTCGGAATCAGACGAGCTTGTGGAGAAAGATCATGCTGATTCCGTCATTTTAGGATGCACCGGCCTCCTCGGAGTTGCAAAAGAGGTTCAGGACCGTATCGACGTCCCCGTTCTTGACCCGGTTCCGGTCTCCGTCCGGTTCGCCGAAATGTTAGTAGCGACTAGGCTATCACGAAGCAGAACGGCATTTCCTTCACCGCCGAAGAAACTCAGGAGTCTCCCCGGAATGAAGGAGCTCGCCAGAGAGTCTTAAACCAAATCAGAGAGAATCATTCAAGCCGTTTCGTCTCTTCAGCTCCTGCGTGAACTCTCTGGTAGGTCATCAAGGAACTCCGTGAATTTCTCCTCAGATTCAATTACAAGGTGTTTGTTGGCATCGATCTTCTTCTTGGCGCTAGCCAAGAAATCATCCTTGGTGAACCCCGCTCTCCGAAAGAGCAACTCGTCTTCGATGGGCCTCTTCGAGAAATAGCGAGCGGCTCTTCTGGCTTTCAGCGCCGTAGATAGTGCCAAAGTTCTGCCGAGTGTCGTCGGCTCGAACAATTAAAGGAGCTCCCGAAAGTACCTTGATGGGATGTCAAAGAATTCAGTCGGTCTTGGGCTAAGCACGATGATGACGTCCCAAGATCTGGCGAAGTGGTGTAGGAGAGGGGAGCGTTATGGTTTCGACTCCATTTGGCTCTCTGAGGACCCCTACTTCAGGGACTGCCTTCCGCAAATGGTCGTGACATCGTTCAACACACGGAAGGTTAGAATCGCAACTTCAATCGTGAACATCTACACCAAGCACCCGGTGTACATGGCAATGGCCGCGGCGACAATTGACGAAATCTCAGGCGGGAGACTGGTTCTCGGGCTTGGCAGAGGCGTCAGGTCACTTGTTGAAGGAGAACTCAAAATCCAATATGGTTCGCCCCTTGCCTACACCAGGGAGTACCTGCAGAGCCTTCGAAGGCTCTTGGCCGGGGAGAAGGTCACGTTCGAAGGGAAAATGGTGAAGATGAAGGACGCCCAGCTCCACTTCGCCCCTCTCAGGAAAAGAATACCCACCCTGCTGGCAGCCATGGGGCCCAAGACGCTCAGGCTTGCGAGCCGCTATGCCGACGGCGCCATCCTGAACAGCTGCACTTCGATCATGCACGCGAAGGATTCGTGGGAGGTGCTCAGGACTAGCTGGCGAGGCAGAGGGGAACCTGAGTTGGTCTGCGCCCTCTGGGTGAGCATCAACGATGACAAGGACAAGGCGCTCAACAGCATGAGGACTTCTGTGGGCTTCCTTCTCTCCATTCCTACTTTCGGTGAGGTTTTCCTGAAAAGGAGTCATCTACCGACCGATTCACTGGTCCCCCTCCGCAAGGAGTTTCACTGGGAGGAGCAGGTGGGCGATCCCATGTGGCACCTGGCCAAAGGAGATACCAAGAGAGTGAGGGAGCTCGTAGATGACAAGATCATGGACACGCTCACAGTCGCCGGGTCGGCAGAGGAATGCAAAAAGAGGATAAGGGAATACCATAACATTGGCGTGACAACGGCGATGGTCAACCCCATGACGCCGGGGACCTTCGCTAAATTGCCCGAGCTGCTTTCCTAGGTGGTTTAGGCCAATCCCTTAAATTATCAGCGTGACCGGAAAGGCCCCATGTTCTACGGTGATCAAGAGCTAAAGAACGTAGTGGCGGGTGCGGCGTTTCTCGGAGCAGGCGGGGGCGGGTCGCCTTTGCAGGGTTACAAACTCGTCGACGAGGTGATAAACGCAGGCAAGAAAGCCGAAGTGCGTCCCCCGAACGAAGTCCCCAACGACGGATTCGTGGCCTCAGTCTATGGTATGGGCGCTCCATCGGCGTCGAGGCTTGGATACAGAAATGAGCATCTGCGGGCTCACGAGATGTTCAACGAGCGGAACGCCCGCAAAATCGAGTTCGTCGTTCCATTTGAAATCGGGGCAGGCAACTCCGCGGTGCCGCTCCACAGCGGGGCCTTCATGGGGGTCCCTGTCGTGGACGGGGATGGGGCTGGACGGGCTGTGCCTGAGCTCCAACTTACCACCTTCGATATCTACGGCGTCCCCATTTCTCCGATGAGCATTGCCGGTGCAAGCGGAGAGGGAGGAATGCTGTACGTGAAGACCGCAGAAGTGGCGGAATCAATCGGGAGAGCAATCACGCACCACTTCAACGACATGGCAGGCTGCGTCAGCTACCCCATGGACGGGGCCACATTGAAGAAGGTCGTCATTCCTGGCACCCTCTCCCTCTGCGAGATGACGGGCGGAATCATCCACCGCTTCGGACCCTCAGGGGACGCAATCTCCAATGAGCTGCAGAAGAAGATGGGCATGGTCGAGCTTGGGAGAGGACTTGTCACAAAGAAAGAGACGGAAGCAAGGGGGGGCTTCGACTACGGCTATGTCGATGTCAAGGGCAAGAAGGACAACCTGAGGGTCCTCTTCAAGAACGAGAACATAATCGCACTCCGCAACAACAAGATTGTCGCCATGATGCCAGACCTCGTATGCTGGATTTCCGAGCGCGGCGACCCGCTGACTAACGCGGATGTGAAAAAAGGCCAAAGGCTGATCGCCCTTGGAAGGGGAGCGAACAAGCTGGTACGGACGCCGAAGGCCATCGCCGCATTTAGTCATCTGTACAAAGAGCAGGGGAGAAAGGAATCATTCAAGCCGATGGAGAAGCTCTGACCGAACTGCTGAATGACTAGGACACGCTGCGGATCAGCTCTGCTGCGTCCGTTCCCATCGGGAGGAGTATCGGTTCAGAGACGCCCGCCTTGCGGAATTCCTCTATTTTGGCTTGGATTTCTCCCTTGGTCCCGCAGGCCGCGAACTGGTCCACGATGTCGTCCGTGACCAGCTGTGACGCTGCGAGCAACCCTTTTTTCATAACCGCGTCATGAATTGCTGCTACCTTCTGTTCGGCGATGCCGACGGCGATCACATTCTCCGGTCTCGAGTAGGCCACATCGAATGCGAGAAATCCCTTGACCTCCTTGCTTGCCTCCCCGAGGCTGGAAACCAGATACGTTCCCACCTTCATCTCCCGAAGCGACCTCCCTGAGCTTTTTGCTCCCTGCTCGACGATTGGCATGGCCTGTTTGACGTTCCACACGCTGAACCCTGCGGTGAAGAGGACGCCATCTCCAATCCTCCCCGCGAGCTCTAGCATCTTCGGACCGATTGCTGCTATCCAAATTGGTACCGGAGTCACCCTCAAGTTGGTCTCGACGAGATCGAAATAGGGGTTCTGAGCTAGCTTGACCTGCGTTGTCCTGAACACCTTGCCGGAGTAGTCAACCGTCTTGCCTTCGAGCAGCTTACGGATGATCTCCACAGATTCGCTGATTGCTGCAAGGGGACGGTCGAATGCTATCCCCATTTTCTCTACGAGCGGCTGAACTCCAGTACCCAGCGCGAGTTGCATGCGTCCTTCGGAGAGCTCGTTCAGGGTAGCGATCGTCTCCGCAACAAGGACGGGATTTCTTGTGTAGGGGTTGACTATGCCTGTGCTTATCTGAATCTTACTCGTCGCGTAGGAGACACATGAAATGTTAGAGATAGCGTCTCTGAGGAAGTAGTCTTCCGCGCACCAGAAACTGGCATATCCTTCCTTTTCAGCCAGCTTCGCCATTTCCGCGACCTCTCTGACTGTGTAGGGGGCGCCCGTGAATCCAATCCCAAGGCGGTCTCTAGCCATGTCAAACCCTTCTAGGCGATCTTCGTGAAGTGTTCATGGATGACCTTCCAATTCCCTTCGTTCTTTCTGAGTACTATGGTGAACCTGCTGACCCCGTTAGTCACCTTGCCATCCATTTTGCTCCGCCAGTCATCCATTCCGGTGACAATCGCTATCTCCTTCGCGACGAAGTCGACCCTAAGGTCCCTCCTGCTTATCGAAGATGATTCGAGCTTCGAAAGTCCGTCGACGAATTCTCTGAACTTGGTTCCGTCTACCCGACCAAGGAAATCCGGTGTATCCTCGAAGGTGCAAAAATTGGGGTCGTTACTGTCGTAGATTTTGAGAATCTTCTTCTTGTCTTTCGTATCAATCGCCTTTGGTACTGCCCTGACCAGTGAAACTATCCTCTTCCTCTCCTTCTCTTCCCATCCCTTGCGCGGCATCGTTTCGGCACCTGGGCGAACGTTATATGAGGTTTCGGACGTTGCAGCCCAGAATCAGTCCCGTAATTCTTTCAGGAGCGCTTCCATTGCGACCCTCGTTCGCAATATCGCTGGCTTCCTTGCGGAGGTTCCCATGTGACCGACCCTGAGAAGTTTCCCTTCGAGTTCACCTAATCCACCAGAGATCATAATATCGAACCTGGAAATCAGCTCTGACCTTAGCTTCGAATCCCATTTCGGATCAGACTTGAGCGCGCATACTGTGTCTGAAGCATACTTCGGGTCAGGGAATAATTCAAGTCCGATTTCGCCAAATTGTTCCCTGGCAAAAGCCGCCACTTCCTTGTGCCTGCGGTATCTTTCTTCCAGCCCTTCCTGCAGGGCAAGCTCAGTCGCCTTCCTCAAGCCGACTATGATTGACGTCGGCATGGAAGATGGGTGCGGGTGACCCCAGGCGCCCATCTCGACAATAGCCTTCTGCCAGACGTTCAGGTTCATGAATCTGGCGTGGATGTTCTTGGAATTCTTCTCCGCGGCCTTCCATGCTCTTTCGCTAATTGCGATGGGCTCGGCCCCGAACACACCGCCGAGGGCCTTGCTTGCATAACCTATCGTATAGTCGGCCTTCCACTCATCGGCCCTGATGTCCATCCCTGCGAAGGCGGATATCGAGTCGAGCACCTTGAGCATGTCACGTTTTGCGCAGACTTCTAGGATTTCTCCGACGGGGTTCTGGACTCCCGTGGACGTCTCGTTATGTACGACAAAGAGCGGCTTGCCTGAAAGATCTTTGTGCTCGTCCAGAACCGCGCTCACGTCCTCTGCGGTGACCGCCTTCCCCCACGGCCTCTCGATCGCCACTGGCACCCCGCCCCAGTACTCGACCATTTCCACAATCATGCGAGAAAAGTATCCGTTCACACAGACGAAAGCCTCCTGGCCCTTGGTGACGAAGTTAGCGACTGCCATCTCGACCGTAAGCTGGCCGGGGACTGGGATTATGATTACGTCTCCAGTCGTCTTGAAAACCCTCTTCAGCTTAGCGCACGTATCATCGTACAC
>Ga0187780_10002913_pt1 | contig 12861 bp, 10 predicted proteins | sample 1015_Q2_SP10_20__FD_132429 | JGI IMG/M metagenome (GOLD analysis project Ga0187780, IMG submission 132429) | Tropical peat soil microbial communities from peatlands in Department of Meta, Colombia - 1015_Q2_SP10_20_MG | ecosystem: Environmental > Terrestrial > Soil > Wetlands > Peat | place...
CATTCGTCGATGTTGAGACACTCGCAGCACTCCTGGCAGAATCCAGTTTCATGTTTCTGACAGGCCCCAATCGCCTCCTGGTCAGGGTGATTTTTGCACTTCATGGCTTTTTCAGCCCCACTCCCTCTTTCCTCAATCTTTTTGAAACAGGACGAGGCCTGAGCAGCACATAGGTCGCCCCCGCACCGCCGTCGCAGATCCTGGCGCTTGAATAGGCTGCGATCCATTTTCTCCATGAACCATGGGTAAGCCATTCTACGACTTTTTTCTTCAGGACGGGCTCGGAGGCCGAAGAAAGACCACGGCCATGGATGACTAAGACCCCTGTCTTTCCATTCGTCACCGCGCATTTTAGGAATTTCTCAAAAACTTCTTTTGCATCCTTTACAAGGAGTCCGTGAAGATCCACAAATGCTTGAATCGAATAATCCCCTCGGTGCAGACGCTTCGCCACGGCCGGATGGACATGATACCCTGTCCCTTCGATGTACTCGGGTGTATCCGCAACGTTAAAACCCCTCCCATACTTTACAAGATCTGCAAGCTTTTCTAATGTCTCAGCATCCTCCCGATGGCCAGCGCCTTCCGGGTCCCAGGTTTGAAAAATTCTTTCGACACATTTGTCCCTCGAAATAGGCGCCACACCTTCCATGGCCTTCTTGAAAAGTTCTTCCTCCAATTCAGGATGCGGTTTTTCTGCGTAATCCGTCAGAGGAGTCGGACGGCGATCAGGGAAAGGAAAAGGCTTGGCTTTGGATAAATCCTTTAGGTCTCGGAAGGACTTGAAGGTAAGTGAAGACTTCAGAGACTTCATGACCTCACTCCTCCATTGGGAGAAAAATCAAAACAACTAAAATAATTCTAAACAAAAATTTGGAAAATTTCAAAAAGAATAAAGAGCACACCCGTGATTCATGAAAAGAAGGGACCCTTTCCCCACCCGGATTGTCCTATCAGCGGGATTTCAGGGCCAAGTCCGAGAACACACTTCATGAGGAGATTGTTCGAAATTACGCAAGCGGGGAAGAAGCAGCCTTATAGTTGGTCAGAAACCTACCGGTGAAATCCATTAGGCAAAAAAAATGTTCTTTGAGCATCGTCGAAAATAAATTTCTGTAAAGCCGGAACTGTTTCTATGTGGAATCAAGGTCTAGGTCACCATACCCGAAGAGGCACTGGCACTGTTTCGGACCAGCTGGCAACCTATCAGGAAGACTGCAAGAATCGAAAAGAATCCGTCCTCCGTTGACACTTTTCGTCACTTTCGGGCTCCTTTGTCATCTCCAAGTTTTCCATAACCCCGCATTCATTCTGAAGCAAATGGTGGGGTCTGCTCCCGAGAAAATGATGAAGGATAGGGTTTTAACTGAGGAATTTGCAAGCAGGTTCCTGGCTGATGTGGGCAAATGGAGTAAACATCGATCAAGGGATAGAGGCCTGGAATGAAACTTGCAAGTTGCCGTTAATAAATGGGGAAATAGAATAATCCAACGGACAGACGGAGGGTCCAACGAATGGATAGGATTCTGATTATTCAAGATAGCCCTTCAGTAAACGCCATGCTGAAGTTCAGGCTTGAGTCGGGAGGTTTTTCCGTGGAGACCGTTGAGACGGGCGAAGAGGGTGTTGAGAAAGCAAAAGCGTCTCAATACCAGCTTATCTTATTAGATTACAACCTCCCTGGAATGAATGGAAGTCAGGTATGTCAGGTGCTTCGAAAACAAGATAACACCAAGAATACCCCCATCGTATTCATGTCTGCGAAAGACGAGGACAAGCTGCGCCAAATCACAAAGGAAGCAGGTGCTAACGGTTATGTCGGATTACCCTTTGAGGGAAAAAAGTTCATTGAGAAGATAACGGGGTTCTTGAAAGCACATAATCCGTAAGCGATGGCGCTTGCAGATCGGATTTACAAAATGCTTAAGGCGACGGAAAAAGAATTGCCATCGGAGAGAATGGATGAAATAGCAGAAACCGTAGAAGGGAAGGCTTATCCGAAGGAAGACCTGTATGAAAGAAAAGAGCTGAAAGAGCAAACCCGGCAGATCATCGTATTTCGCCTATCTCGAGAATGGTATGGAGTAGAGATTACAAGTGTTAGAGAAGTCACAAGAGTGGGCAAGATCACGTATCTGCCGTCGAGTCCGGAATACATTGCGGGAATTATAAACTTAAGAGGCAAGATTCTTTCTGTCACGGATTTAAGGACAATGATGGGTCTGCCTCATGGAGAACCGACCGACAAAACAAGGATTATCGCCGTTGAATCAGGGATGCTGGAGACAGGGCTCTTGGTGGACGAAGTCGTCGAATCGATCGAAGTACCGGTAAGCAAGATTGAACCTCCACTCGTCACCCTGCCCGCAGAAGGAGCCGGGACCATTGAGGGGCAGTGTGAGGTAGACAATAAATTAATTGCTCTCATAAGCGTAGAGAAGATATTGGAAAAGAAGGGATAGACACCGACAACTCGCATAGATTGTTTTGAGGAGTTGAAAGGAGGCTGGAAATGCTTAAATTAGGACCATTTTCTAACTTGAGAAACAAATTAATCCTTTGTTTCCTCATCCTCACCTTGCTGTTTTTGGTCGGGATGAGTGCCATAAATTACGGCGCCAGCAAGGCGGCCGTGGAGAAACAGATTTTGTCCGGGTTAGAAGATGAGGCCCATACTGCGGCCAATCGGATAGGCCAGGCGATGCATGCATCGTATCGTGATGTGCAGCAATGGGCCGAACTTGGCATCGTCAAGGAGGCGTTCACTCAGGGGTCTTCGGAGAGGACCAGCAGATTTTTTGGCAATCTGACCGCGAATAACAAACTTTACAGGGCGGTCGTTCTCTTCGATGGTGAAGGCAAATTGATCGCCTCCAGTCATCCTGAACTCACTGCCGCACGGAGAGAGGTGAAACAAAAAGAATTTGACCAAAAATATTTACAAGCGGGCAAGGAGGGAGAACCGGTTCGTTTACAGGATTTGAGATATTCCGGGTTAATAGGAGATTATGCTGTCAGCTTCAGCTCGTTGGTTAAGAATGAGAAAAGAAAACCAATGGGAATCGTAATTTTGTTCATCAATTGGGCAATGATTCAAGAATTTGCTACGGGCAAGCAAGTCAGGGGGGGTGGCGATAGGATGGGTATGTTATTGGGAGGTGACGGAAACACCATCATCGCTCATCAGGATCCCTCTTTTCTGGGTAAGAAGCTCCAGGAAGTACTGACGATCACCTCTTCTGGCATTCCATTTGGGGACGGAATAAGAGGATCGGGCGAAATCAAAGCAAAGAATGTCATGAAATCCGTGGCTTTTCACAGGGTTCAGGATCTCCAGAGCCTTAAACCCTTTGCCTGGACACTCCTCGTCCTGGCAGATTCAAAAAGCCTCTTCACCCCCATCAATAGTTTGAGAAACAAGATGCTCATCTCTGTTGTTGTTATCACTGGCTTAGCCTGGATCGCGATTTATCTTCTCGCGAGATGGGCGTTGCGGGAGTCGGAGGAAAAATTTACAAGCCTGGTTGCCCATGCTCCCATCGGATTGAGTACTGTTAATAATGCGGGTGGGTATGAGTATGTCAATCCCAAGTTCACAGAGATATTCGGATATACCTTGGAAGATATTTCTACGGGCAAGAATTGGTTCGAGAAGGCGCACCCCGATCCGGAGTATCGGCAGAAGGTTTTGGCTTGCTGGAAAGAAGACTCAGGTGCGGCGAAGGCGTATAAAGCCCCTCCCCGGGTTTTCACAGTAACCTGTAAGGACGGCTCCTTGAAGGAGATCCTTTTGAAACAAGTTGCTCTGACCAATGAAACTCGGTTGGTGACCTATGAGGACATCACGGATCGCAAGCAGGCAGAGGAGGCGCTGCGCCAAAGTGAGGAGAAATATCGTAACATTCTTGAAAGCATCGATGAGGGTATTTACGAAGTAGACCTTGCCGGTAACTTCACCTTTCTCAACGACTCAATGGGCCAAATATTTGGGTACCCGAAAGAGGAATTGATGGGTATGAATAACCGGCAGTATACGGATCAAGAGAACGGAAAAAAATTGTTTGAAGCCTTTAATCAAGTCTACAGAACAGGAGAGGCTGGTGGAGATTGCGATTATGAGATTATAAGAAAAGACGGGACCAAAGGATACGTTGCGGCCTCTATAACATTAAAGAAGGATTCGTCAGGGAAACCGATCGGGTTTAGAGGGATGATACGGGACATCTCCGAGCACAAACTGGCAGAGCAGGCGCTTCACGAATCGGAGGTTAAGTTTCGTACATTGTTTGATGAGTCCAAAGAGCCGCTATTCATCACTACGACGGATGGGAATTTTGTCGACCTGAATGAAGCCCTGGTTCAGCTTTTCGGCTATGACAATAAAGAAGAGCTCGCGAAAATCAAGGTGGCCCAAACCTATTTCAACCCCGAAGATCGAAGCAAGTTTCAGGAGATCATGGCAAGACAGAGCTATGTGAAGGATTTGGAGTTAGAGCTAAGAAGGAAGGATGGGTCCAAAATCTATGCTTTGCTATCGGTGACCACGAGGAGGGATCCTGAGGGAAATATTATCGGCTACAAGGGGACGATCAAGGACATCACGGATCGCAAGCAGGCAGAAGAGGCGCTGAAGCGGATGGTCAGCCACATTAACAACGCAGGCCTCCAAATCAGCACAGCTTCGTCTCAGATTCGTGCTGCCTCCGAAGAGCAAGCGACCGGGGCAGCGGAACAGTCCTCCGGGGTCAGCGAGGTGACCACCACCATTGAGGAACTGAACACCACGGCCACCCGCATCGCCAAGAACGCTGAAACCGTCGCCCGGTTAGCTGGGGACACCTTGGCAGGGATGCAGGAGATCAATACGAAGGTCAATGATACGGCGAGAAAGATTCTCGCCTTAGGCGAGAAGTCTCAATCCATCGGCAATATCACAAAACTCATAGACGATATCGCCGACCAGACGAATCTCCTGGCCTTAAACGCGGCCATCGAGGCAGCCCGAGCGGGAGAGGTAGGAAGAGGCTTTGCCGTGGTTGCCCAAGAGGTGAGGAAACTTGCCGAACGGTCCTCGGAATCGACTGAAGAAATCCGTCAGATTATAAATGAAATCCAAGGGGAGACAAACGCCACAATCATGAGTATTGAAGGCTCCACCAACTGGGTAAAAAAAGGTCTGGAGATGATCGAAGAGACGGCAAAATCCGCGAAGGAGATTTCCATCGCGACACAACAGCAAAAATTTGCGTCGGAGCAGGTGGTGCAGGCCATGAGGGAAATAGATTCTGTAACCAAACAGTTTGTCTCTTCAACCAGACAAGCAGCGGCCTCCGCAGCACAGCTCAATACCCTCTCGGAGGAGCTTAAGCGCGCGATAGCGGACGTTAAATCAGAGGCGAAAGAAACGGGGAAACCGAAGGATTTGAAGTATGCCTGAGATGAAAGATCTCATCGCGATTTTCAAGGCCGAAACCGAGGACCATTTGACCAAACTGGAGAACGGACTCGTCGAGTTGGAGAAGCAGCCTGACAACGTCGACCTGGCAAGCAGCTTAAACAGAGAAGTGCATACCTTGAAAGGGGCAGCCCGAGTGTTCGGATTTTACGAAATTCAGGATATCGCCCATAGGATAGAAGACATCTTTGAAGAGGTCGCTGGGAAAAGGGCCTTTTTCAATTCCTCGATGGCGGAGGGAATATTCAAAGGATTGGATGCGATCCGCGCCATCTTAGAAAAGATCGCGCAAGAGAAGAAGATGGACGCCGAGGTCGATGTCGATGCCTCGGATATTTGCAGGGACCTGGAAGAGTGCATCTCTGCGGCCCAGCCAATCCGAACACGGAAGAAAAAAGAGAGAGGGTCGAAGAGGGAAAAGGAGGTTGCCGAAATTCAGGCAAAAGACGAAAAAGAGAAAGGCGACCCACAGGACCAACAGAAGGATCAGGAGGTCAAAAAGGCGCCGGATAAAATCATGGGCCGCACGAGCGAAACCGTCGCCCCTCACCCGTCCGGACCAACGGAGGAATACATCCGTGTTCCGATGAGCAGGGTGGACAAACTCCTCTATTTGGTCGGGGAGGTTGTCATCAACAATATGAAGGCTTCCGCGATGAGCGCCCAGGCAAAAAGGCTTTTCAAGCTCAGCAGGGAGGCGCAAAAAAGTGTTTCGAGTTTAAGCGAAGCCATTAAGAAGGGATTCCCCTCCCAAAATGCGGAAGTGACAAAGTGGCTCAGCCAATGCGAGACGCAGATGCAGCGACTGAGGGAACGGACCCTGGAATTATACGATCACGTCTCCACGGAAGCGTTTCACCTCGACCCAGTGATCGATGAATTGCAGGCTAAGATCAAAGAGATAAAAATGCTTCCTTTGTCCACTATTTTTGAGGGGTTCCCCCGTATGGTAAGGGATATCGCATCCCAACAAGGGAAACAGGTCAACTTAATGATTTCCGGAGAAGAAAACGAACTTGATAAGAAGGTTCTGGAAGGGATAAAGATCTCTCTCATCCATATCCTTCGCAACTGCATCGATCATGGGATTGAAGAGCCTGAGGTGAGGGCAGCCCTCGGTAAACCAAGGGATGGAACGATAAAGGTTTCCGCCTCTCACGAAGGCGATAACGTGGTGATCACTGTAGTGGATGACGGAAGGGGCATGGATATTGTCCAAATAAGAGAAACGGCCCTGAAGAAAGGGCTTCTATCCAGTCATAACCTGGAAGGCATGTCGGATAAAGAGGTGATGAACATCGTTTTCATGAACGGCTATTCCACGAGTCCTGTCGTCACGGAAGTTTCCGGAAGGGGAATGGGGCTGGATATCGTCCGGCGGGACATCACAAATCTAAAAGGCCGAGTGATCTTAGAAACTGAGAAAAATAGAGGGACAAAATTTACACTGGTCTTGCCGTTAACCATTGCCATTATTCAAGTGCTCTTGGTAAAGGTGCAGAACATGCTCTTTGCCCTCCCCATGTTCTCCGTTACAGAGAGTGTCAAGGTGAGCAGGAACGATGTCTCTGTCACTGGAGGAAGGATGGCAATTCCGTTCCGTGAGCATATTGTACCTTTGGTAAGATTGAATGAAGTGCTCGGACTTCCGCCCGCAGGGGATGATAAGGGAGAGGCGAAGAAAGAAATGCTGGTGGTGATGGCAACCTCCCTCGACAGCCGAGTCGGTTTCATCGTTGATGGGATTGCCGGAGAAGGAGAAGCATTTATCAAGAGTTTAGGGAAGCATTTGGGGAAGGTGAAGAATGTAACCGGCGCCATCATCATGCCAACCGGTGAGGTCGTGGTCGTCCTGGATACAACAGACCTGGTGGCCCACAGCGCTCGGGGCCTTGCGCATGTCAGTGGGCAGAAAAGCGCTCCTAAAGGGAAGTACAAAGAGAAAAGGATTTTGGTCGTGGAAGACGCTTTCTCGACCAGGGAGCTTGAGAAGAGTATATTGGAGACCCACGGATACCTCGTGGATACAGCGGTGGACGGCTTGGACGCACTGAATAGAATGGTAAACAACCAATACGACCTTATTGTCAGTGATGTTGAGATGCCCAGGATGGATGGATTCGAGCTTTGCAGGACCCTGAAGAATAACGAGGGGTACAAGGATATACCCGTTGTGATGGTGACCGCTTTGCAGAAGGAAGAGGATAAAAGGCGGGGGATTGAGGTCGGTGCGGCCGCTTACCTTGTCAAGAGCGCATTTGAGCAGACGAATCTTTTAGATACCATCGAACGATTAGTGGGGTAGCAGACTGATATGGAACCGGGAGTCAAGGCCCTGACACGGGTGCTGGTCGTTGACGATTCTCCACTGATGTGTAAGATCCTGACAAGTATCCTGAACTGCGATCCGCAGATTCTCGTGGCGGCGGTTGCGAATAACGGAAAAGAGGCGGTAGACCTTGTGCCCCGTCTCAAGCCGGATATCATCACCATGGATATGGACATGCCTGTCATCGATGGACTCGAGGCGACGAAGCAGATCATGGCCTCGAACCCGACACCGATACTGATTGTGGCCTCAACCGTCTTTAAGGCAGGGATGGAGAAAGTATTCAAGGCGATCTCTCACGGCGCATTGGACGTAATTGACAAGAGTGAGCTGGAGTTAGCTGGGCAGAAAAGGTCTGGGGAGGCCCTGATCGCAAAGATAAAATTCTTGACGGGCGTCAGAGTGACGGACCAACTACGCGGGAGATTGCGGAACGAAAGGTCCGTCGTTGATCTCAAGGCTCCCCGGATAGAAATCTCGGATAAGATCGTTGCCATTGTGGCGTCCACCGGCGGACCACAGGCCCTTCTTGAGATACTCAAGAGACTCCCTGAAGATTTCCCCTGTGGCATCGTTATCGTCCAGCACATCACCAGCGGTTTTCTGCCAGGCCTGGTGGATTGGCTGAATAAGGAATGCAAAATCAAGGTGAAGATTGGAGAAGATTCGGAGGCCGTACAGCCCGGAGTGGCGTACATTGCCCCGGACGACGCCCAGATGAGGGTCGAGGAAAACGGAAAGATAGTTCTTTCGAATGAACCGGCCTACGGAGGACACAGGCCCTCGGGAGATGTCTTGTTGGAATCGGTAGCCAGGGCGTATGGAAAAGGAAGTTTGGCAGCCATCCTAACGGGCATGGGGAGAGATGGAGCGATGGGAATGAAGGCGATCAAACAGCTTTATGGTAAGACCATTGCCCAAAATGAGAAGAGTTGTGTTGTTTTCGGCATGCCCAAAGCCGCCATCGAGATGGACGTGATCGACAAAGTCCTGCCGTTGGAAAACATCGCAGAAGAGATCGTTTCGATAGTGCGATAGGGTTTCGGCCATGCCTCCAAGTAGAGTGAGCATTGAGCGAGAAATGCAAAAGGAAAACCAAGAGAAAAAAAAGGACAGACAGATCCTGGTCTTCAGTGTGGCAAACGAGGAGATGGGGTTGGATATCTCCTGTGTGCGCGAGGTATTAAGACCACAAGCGATCTATCCGCTCCCCAAAACCCCGCCCTTCATCGATGGGGTCATCAATTTGAGAGGACATATCGTTGCCTTAATCGATTTGAGAAAGAGACTCGACGCGAGACAGATCGAAGACGAAAACAACAAAAGAATCATCGTCTGTAAGCTAAACAAGTCCATCGTCGGCCTCACGGTCAGCAGTCTAAAGGAGATTATCACTTTATCCGAAGAACATATCAGACCGACACCGGAAGTTGTGTCCATGCAAATGGAGACAGATGTCGTATCGGGCATCGCGACGGTGGGTAATAGAATGATAGCCATTTTAGACTTGGAGCACATCCTAACAAAAAAGGAAGCTGTTGAACTATCGGCTCTTGAGCGATGAAAGATATCTTACCCTTAGCCCCGGACGATTTCGGCCTTTTCCAAAAGCTGCTCATTGAGGCGAGCGGCCTCAGCTTTGACGAAAGTAGGAGGCAGTCCTTGCATCACGCCCTTTGGGAGCGTTTACAGCACCGGGGTTACGACTCCTACCGGGAATACTATAACCTTCTGAAATTTCACCCGGAGGGGCGTCTTGAAATAAGGGAGCTCTTCGATTTGATCACGATAGGCGAGACTTATTTCTTCAGAAACAGGGCTCAGTTTGACGTGCTCATGAGGTTTGTTTTGCCTGAAATCATCCAGAGGAAGGTGAATTCAGGAGATACGTGTATCCGTGCATGGTCGGCAGGGTGTTCTCGAGGAGACGAGGCCTATTCCATCGCGATGGCTATGATGGAGGTCTTCCCTTCTTACGGAGAGTGGAGGATCTCCATTTTGGGCACAGACATCAATAGAAAGAGCCTAGTTTCCTCGGAAGAAGCCGTCTACGGCGACAAAGACATCGGCCATCTGCCGAAGGAATACCTGGAGAAGTATTTCAAGACACTGGGCTCAACCTACCACCTAAGGGATGACGTGAAAGCGTTGGTCGAGTTTGAATATCACAACCTGGCCAGAGACCCATGCCTACATGAAAAGATGCAGAATGTAGATATCCTATTTTGCAGAAATGTCATTATCTACTTCGATCCTCAGGCAACGCAGCGGGTCATTGAGAATTCTTATAACTGCCTTGCCCAGGATGGTTATCTTTTTCTCGGACATACGGAGACCCTGTGGCAAATCACCAATAGGTTTGAAAGAGTTGAGTTCCCACAGACCTTCATCTACAAGAAGAGGTTGGGGCCGGTTCAGGAAGATGCGATGAAGCCATTCATGGCTGTTCCGGAGATCAACATCGAGGGCTTGACATTTTCGGCGGCCCCGATCGAAGCATTCAAAGCCGAAGTAAAGGTTGAGGGCTCGGGGTCACCCCTGAGGCTCCGATCTGAGCCCTTTGGCTTGAGTTCGGGTGGAAACCTCGGGCCGGAGGGAGACTTCAAACCTTCTGAGCAGGTCGAAGACCCGACTCTACCAGTTGACAAACCGTGTGATGCGGCCTTCCTCTCCTCACCCGATCACACGGCCGCTCAAGACAAAAGGCATAGCCTCGCCGATCTTGCAAAGGCGACGATCCTGGCGAATGAGGCGAAATATAAAGAAGCGGCGGATCTCCTTAGAAAGATCGTAAAGGCGGACAATCTCAGCGTTGAGGCGTATTACCTTTTGGGCGTCTTATCTTATAAGACCGGAGATCTTAAGGAGGCGGAGGCACAATTTAGGAAGGTGATCTATGTGGCCCCTGATTCGGTTCTCGCCTATTTTAACCTCGGGAATATGTATCTATACCAGAGAAAGCTTGGGGAAGCCGCCAGAGAATTTAAGAACGCCATCCGTCTGTTGGAGAAAAAGCCGAAAGATGAGCAAGTAAGGTTTTGCGAGGATTTCACGGCAGAATTTCTCTTAAGGGCGTGTCGAAATACGCTCGCCCAGATCTCCCGGAGGGGCGGAAAATATGAATGATAATGAAGAAATCGAAACCTATCTTTCGTCCGTAAGGCACGACCTGCGCGGCCCACTCATGGTCGTTCGCGAAGGAACGAGCATGATCCTGGATGGTCTCGGAAACTCAAATTGCGAAAACTGCTTCACCCTCTTGAGGCCTGCCCTTGAATGCGCGGATGAACTGAATAGGCTGATCGGGGAGCTTCTCAGTATCTCTCGGTTTAACGCGATCTTCACATCGGCCACCTCTGCAAAAGAGGGAAAAACGAAAAGTGTAAATACCGAACCTCCGGAAGAAGAGCTGGAAATCATGAAAGATGAGCTAAGAAATGAATTGGAAATCATGAAAGACGAAGTGATGGGTATGATCTCCCATTTCATCCGCACCCCGTTGGCCGTACTCAAAGAAAGCATATCCTTGGTGCTGGATGAAATACCAGGAAAACTGAATCCGAAGCAAAAAGAATTGCTTTCAACCGGAAAACAGAATCTCGATGGTTTGATCCGATCTGTTGAGGAGATATCTGAGAAGTCATGGAATGAAATAGTACACCCGACCCGAGGCACGTCTCTGGCCGAAGTAGAAGCCAAGAAGGAAGCGTCGGTCACAAAGAAGAGAATACTTGTTGTAGAAGACCAGGCAGCCATCATTAAAATGCTCAGAATGCGATTGGAGGCAAACAACTATGAAGTGATCACCGCAGGAGACGGCCAGGAAGGCCTGGAAACGGCACGTAAAGAAAACCCAAGCCTGATCATCCTGGACATCATGCTCCCTAAAATGAATGGATACAAGGTTTGCCAACTTCTTAAGGCGGACCCAAAATATCATACCATTCCTATCATTATCTCCTCCGGGAGGACACCGCAGGAGATCAGGAAGGTGGGGCAAGAGGTAGGTGCCGATGCGTACGTATCGAAACCGTTCGAAGCAGAAGTGCTGCTCTCAAAGATCAAGGAGCTGTTAGAAAAGAGTGGGAAGTAGTGCCACCGTCAAGGGAGGGAAACTCTAACCCTTATCGGTCAAAGATGAAGTTCGAATAGCGAGAATAGTAAGATCGTGGCGGAAAAGATGGCTAAGAAGAAAATCTTGGTGATCGATGACATGCCAAATGTCGTGACCATGGTAAAGGCCCGTCTGGAAGCAAGCGGGTACGAGGTGGTCACCGCCCTGGACGGACAGCAAGGCTTGACCTATGCGAATGCGGAGAAGCTTGACTTGATCATATTGGATATCGTGATGCCCGCTGGTGGAGGCTATTCTGTCTACACGCGGTTGAGAATGTCTCCAAAGACCCGGTCTGTTCCGGTCATTTTTCTTACCGCCAAAGATAAACCGGAGGACGTGGCCAAGGCGTATAAGCTGGGGGCCGAGTACTTTGTCAAGAAGCCGTATAAGCCAGAGATGTTGCTGGGGACAGTCAAGAAGGTCTTAGAATCATCCGATTATCCTCCGCAGACCAGAGGATTACAAAAGCGGATACTGGTGATCGGGAAAGAGCCGGAGATGGCGGAGTTCGTGAAGTTGGTCGAAATGGGCTACGAAGTGACCATCGTGTCGAGCATAAAGGAAGGATCGGATGAGGCCAGTAAAGATAAGCCGGATGTTATCTTCTTGGATGGGGCGCTCGTCAAAGCGAACAACTACGACGGGTTTTATCAACTGAAGCTGGGATTCGTCCGGAGCGAAACACCCATGATGGTATCGGTCACCAGAGATGAATTGCAGGAATTTCAAAAAAAGATCGAAGGGTTCAGTAGTTATTGCGTGAAGCCGTTCAATTACATCGATTTACTAGGCTACATTAGGGTGGCACTCCAAAAGAATTAGGATCGATTTGGCTACGATCCGTGGAATCGTGCGGATGAAGTGGATGGCTTAGAAAGTCCAACCCCGTATGAACTCATCGAAACGCAGCGCGCCGTCCTTAGAAGGGAGGCTGACCGAGCAATCAGAAACCTCCCATCG
>Ga0187780_10002914_pt1 | contig 12860 bp, 14 predicted proteins | sample 1015_Q2_SP10_20__FD_132429 | JGI IMG/M metagenome (GOLD analysis project Ga0187780, IMG submission 132429) | Tropical peat soil microbial communities from peatlands in Department of Meta, Colombia - 1015_Q2_SP10_20_MG | ecosystem: Environmental > Terrestrial > Soil > Wetlands > Peat | place...
ACCTTGCTCTTCGATGGAGGCGGCTTCAGGCGCGGCGCCCACGAGTGACGCATCGCCAGCGCCATGGGTCTTGCCGAAGGTGTGACCGCCAACAATCAGCGCGACGGTTTCCTCATCGTTCATCGCCATACGCGCGAATGTCTCGCGGATGTCCTTGGCAGCAGCAAGTGGATCCGGATTACGGTTCGGCCCTTCTGGGTTCACGTAAATCAAACCCATCTGCACAGCAGCGAGAGGGTTTTCGAGTTCTCGGTCACCAGAGTAGCGCTTGTCGTCAAGCCACTTGCTCTCACTCCCCCAGTATACGTCCTTTTCAGGCTCCCAGACATCTTCGCGCCCTCCGCCGAAACCGAACGTCTTGAACCCCATCGATTCCAAGGCGACGTTGCCGGTGAGTATCATCAGGTCAGCCCACGAAATCTTCTGGCCGTATTTCTGTTTGATCGGCCAGAGCAGCCGGCGCGCCTTGTCGAGGTTCACATTGTCGGGCCAGCTGTTGAGGGGTGGAAAGCGCTGGCTGCCGGATCCTGCGCCCCCGCGGCCATCGCCAACGCGGTAGGTGCCCGCGCTGTGCCACGCCATTCGGATGAAGAGCGGTCCGTAGTGGCCAAAATCCGCCGGCCACCAATCCTGCGACTTCGTCATCAGTTCACGGAGGTCCTTCTTCACGGCCTCCAAGTCGAGACTTTTGAACTCTTTAGCGTAATTGAAACCTTCGCCCATCGGACTGGATTTGGAGGGATGCTGGTGCAAGATATCCAGATTCAACTGGTTCGGCCACCAGTCTATGTTCGTCATGCTGCTTTTCTTATCCAATAAACAACCCCTGCGCGTCTCCATATGCGCTCTCTCAAGAATAAGAATAACGCTTTGAACGCGGTTAGCCTTCTCGTTGCTCTTTGATGGAAACCCCGTGGGAAAAATCAGCGAGTATTGGGCTAATCTTGAGCCGTGATCTATTGTTGCAACGCCTGATTTCAGAGGGTTAGCAGGCATTTTCATTTTTCTATATTGAAAACTGTTATATTTTGACCTCCGCGAGAACGCCAATGAGATGAAAGAAATGACTTCAGAGAAGCTGCTGGGAATGTTGAACAACGCGATTGCTGATGAAATGCATGCAGCTATTCAGTACATGTGGCAGCACGTTCAATGGAAGGGCGTAGAGCATTACGCGGTTAGTGAAGGGATCAAAAAAGTCGCTATTGACGAGATGAAACATGCGGAGAAAGTGGCTGAACGCCTCTGGTACCTTGGAGGAAAGCCCACGATACAACCAAGCCCCATCAAAGTCGGTGAGACCCTTACGGAAATGTTGAATTTGGATGTGAACGCGGAAGTGGGCGCGATCAAGCTGTACAAGGAGATTATGGAGGTAGCGGAAAAGGAAGGCGACGTGGCCACAAAGGAAATGTTCGAAGAGATAGAGGCTGAAGAAGAAGAACACCACGACTTCTTCACAAGCCTACTCGAAAAGTGAGCTTAGGCACACCTTCGAAGTCACTAACAACCTACTGAACTATCCATCGCTGCAACCTGATCGGCTAAAAGAAATCAAAGATCACTGAAGTACCCCGAACGTAACAGTCGAAGGAAGTATGTAGAATTCCAGAACAACATGTTAGGTTAGGTTCGGAGCACCCTCTCTGGGATAGAATACAGCTAGTGTTGATAGGTTCGTATATTGTTGCGATGCTTCTCGATGTAGGTACGATCTCGTTCGGATACACTAGCATACTGGAAAGAGTTTCCACCTACCCACTCCTTCTCCTCCCCGCAGTTTTTCTTATCGCCTGCGGAGTCTACCTTGTCAAAGCGTCACATTCGGCGGTTTTTGCGAAGACCGAGAAACCGGAGTTCCATCATTCCGGAGTTTATTCTCTTGTCCGTCATCCAATGTATCTAGGCGGCTTGATGGTTCTCCTCGGATTCCTTTTTCTAGAATTCTCGTTGATTGCGTTTGCAATTTGGATAATCTACATGGTTCTATGTGAATGGATGGCAAGTTACGAGGAAAAAGATCTCTTGAGAGTACTCGGGGAACAGTACGCCGACTATCAAAGAAGAGTGCCAAAATGGTTACCGTTCAGCAAGAAGAAGACCACATAATTTGAGCCAGTGTGTGCACGACCCAAGACCTTGACGGAGTCCAAGCAGGGCAAAAATACAAGAAAAATGGAGTTGTAGAATCATGTCGCCACGAACACGGTTCAACACGATAGATGAATACATCGAGACTTTCCCAGCGAATGTTCAAAGTGTTTTGAAAGAGCTTCGACAGACAATCAGGAAGGCTGCTCCGAAAGCAGAGGAAACGATAAGCTATCGGATTCCAACATTCAGACTGAACGGCAACTTAGTGCATTTCGGGGCATTCAAGAATCACGTAGGGTTTTTCCCAACTTCAACGCCCATCAGATCATTTAGGAAGGAATTGTTCAGATACGAAGTGTCAAAAGGCACTATCAGATTTCCCATGAACGAGCCCTTACCACTTTCTCTGATAAGCAGGATTGTGAAATTTAGAGTGAAGGAAAACTTAGCGAAAGGTAAGCGCAAAACATAGTTCCGGGATAAGTCCTCCCGATCACTTAGCCACTTCCCGCATCTTCTTCTTGGCAAGTTCTGGATTACGAGTTTAAATGAAAAGATGACTTCTTCAATTTTGATTGATATGAAAACCAAATTCATCTACACGGGGATTCGAGTTAAGGCTCTGAAGGAATCTGTCGACTTCTACACTCAGGTTCTGGGAATGAGAGAGAAGGGGAGGTCGAATATCGACGCCGCGAAAGGGACGGTGGTCAGTTTGATAACGCATGAAGGCGGTCCTGAACTCGAACTCAACTACTACGAAAAGGGCAGCCCACACGACGTGAAGTACGCAGCGGGAGAAGAGATGGATCATTTGGCTTTTCAAGTCGACGACTTGGACAAGGCACTTGCGGAATCCCGCAACGCCGGTTACCCTCCTGTCTTGGAAATGAAGACAGCGACGAGTCGGTGGGCTTACATCAAAGATCCAAACGGCATATTCATCGAACTCTTCAGTTAGGGAACACAACGCGTCAGGGAGAATAGTGCGCTACTAGGACCACACACGAAAACTTACTTCGGATTCAGCACGATGACCGAAATATGGGGCAATGACAAGCTTCACCCGAAGCCCCAGCTTGCTTTTGTGGTAGGTGTAATTCTGACAAATAGTGCTTCTCCCTCTTTCCATGGATCTGCTCGGACCCAAGCGAAAGCTCTGTAGAATCGTGAATATGCCCGTCTGAACACTGCGCCCCTTATGATTAACTTCGCATTCCCCTGTATCAGAATACCTCGGTTTGGTCTGAGTGTGTCAATGACCAATGCGATTCGCCGGATCTGCCGTAGGTTTCGATGTTTTCTAGTATTGTAATCAACTGCGATGAGGAACACACTATCCGTGAAAAGGTAACTGACAGGAACGACGTGAGGCGTTCCATCGCTTGAAATAGTCGCGAGCCTTCCTATTTCATGTCTTCTCAGATAACGTTCTTCGTTCCTCTTGAAAGTCACGGAGTGCATTGTTGCTCACTTACGGAAAGCGAACATAGATTCTTGAAATTAACGTACCACATATCTTGGTAAGATTAGTCGCCACCAAGCGTGAATTCTGGGTCAGTATCTGAACTGCAGTTGCAGCAGTTGGGGCATTGCCTGCAGAAGTTGCACAAGTAGTACGTTTCTTCCATGCATGACGAGCAATTGAGTACCTGCACGATTGACATGGCAACCAGAATTGCATGAGAAATTCATACTTGACTTATGACAATTTCCCTTTCGCGTTATCTGTAAAACCTTTCTAGCTACAAGTGGACGATTCTAGATGATCGCACGTTGAAACCGTCACATGCGGTTGGAATTCTTCTCGTAGTCTCGGGTATCCTCGGCATCTCCATACTCGCTATGGATCAGGTATTGCAGAGCGGTGCATCTCAGCATTATGATGCATTGATTGTTTTCGTCATAATCGATTTCCTCATCGGCGGGATGTCGTTTCTGAAACCTGGAAGTTCTTTGATGAAAGTGGCGGCCATCTGGAGCTTATTACGAATCATTCTCCAAGTTGGCGATGTATTCCTTGGTCCGATGTATCAGTTCACATATGCACAGTTTGCCGACTACCTATTCAACCCCGCAAGCACATTGCCTACTAGTCTAGGTAATCCCACTGGGATTCCCGCTATTCCAGTTGACATCATACTCCTCATCGGCCTAGCGGTCCTCTTCATCGCTATGAAACATAGACATTCGGAAGCTCCAAAATAATGCTCCGAGTGATGAGCTAAGTTAACAAGTTTCGAGATTTGTTCTAGAATAATGGTCGAACTTTAGTGTAACTGGTGATTCAACCGGCCAGTTACATCAGCGGCTTGTCATAGACAGCAGTAAACTAGTCCAGTGTTGGACCGTTGCAGTTGATTTTAGAGAACTCATCCGCACGTCATAGTACAAAGTTCGTGTGGCGTCTGGTACTGTGGATTTGCGGGTTAAGCGCAGGAGCAGTATTAGTTTTCACTGAATTGACAACTGGAGTAACTGCTCCTACTCTGGGGGCAATGGTTGGATTGTTGACGATTACCGCGTTTGGCGATCATCTGATACAGAAGAATAAAGCCAGAACGGTTCCAATTTCTCCTTTGACAAAAGGGTTCACGTCATTCGTATTTCGATCTCCCCGGTTCCGTAAGATGAGCCGAGTGAGTTTTGAATGCTTCACGAAGGACGAGAGAGTTTCTTGGTTGAAGAATGAACCTAACTTCACGAAACGAATTGCCACTCCGCTAAATTTGACAGATTTCAAACACAGACCTAGCTCGGATCCCACCAGAGACTAGGGCAGTTCGTGCACTTCATTCGAACTAACCGCGTTACCGCCCCAAAGTATTCCAGGTGGCGACCTCCACATGAAGGACAGCGAGCAGCCAACGCAATTCACTGAGAGTAATTCGCTTGTATTGCAATTAAGTTCTGTGCAGTATTACATTCTAGCTATCAAGTGCTGTCGTAATGCCATACTGCTTTGGAAGATTCAAGGATGAGATTTAATCGCACCTTGCTTGCGCCTGTGACACGGTGAATGCATTTTGTGCCACGCGAAGATGCAAACTCGTATGGAAAGGCACCATTGTAGCCTGGATGAAGGACACAGTGAAGCGCATACCTGCAACTGTTCCTACACATGGTAAGCTACGTTTACTCTTGGTTTCGTAGCAAAGAGTCTGAAAATTTTCCATACGCAGGGATTGACGTATATCAATATGGCCCACAACCATTGTGCACAATTTTTTTCCCTTCAGGATGATAATGATTAGTAAGCACACCACTGTCTCCCAAAATATGTGGGAGAAATGCGGGCCTACAGGGGCCCGCTCTTTACAATATTGTAAAAAGAGAAGTGGAATTAGTAGAAATATCATTTAGTATTCTTGGATAGCAATTGGTCCAAGGAGTTTGAATTATTGAATTTACGTACGATCGTTATGGCTTTGGTACCGTTGGTGGCGATTTGTTTAGCAGCAACACCCAACGTAGCGGCGACGTCGGTGACGGCGACAATCAACAAGCCCCCACCGATGAGCACTCTTGAAGGTAAACCTTCGTGCTCGGTGCTTCCTCTCGCTTTCTCAGCACATAAGAATGATATAATCACAGGGACATTCGGGGCTTACGATTTTCCAATCAATTTCTACGTTTTGTCACAAAACGATCTTAATTCACTTCAGAAGACTTGTCATCTCTCAGCGAACGCGAGTCCACTTTTCATCGAAGAGAACATGGCGGGCACTGGCATTCCTTATCGCACGATAGCTCTCCCCGATAACGCCACCTACTATTTCGTCTTCGTCTACATGGGCAGCACGTCACCCGTTCAACTGACCGCTTCATACGACACTGTTACCCTAAGTTACCCAGCCTCTCTAACGGTTTCCGGCCCTGCAAATGGGACTCTTCCACAATTAGGCTAGCTAATGTTCTTAGCGCGAGTGGCGATGATCATAACTATCTTACGAACATGAGACCTGTAAAACACTGACTTTGTTCAACCGAATCGCTGGAGTCAGAGTAGACCATATTGAGCGACCGAGTCACGGAATGCATGACAGATAGGTAAACACCACGAACGGTAAGGATCGCGTGTGTCGGATTTGGTGATTCAAGGGTAAATATTTGATTAGTGATTAGATTATCACGCAGATTCGTGGACTGTAAATGACTACGAAACAAACAGTCGAAACCAACAGATCCCAAGAAGTAGACTCGGACCTACCGTTTCTCTCTCCAATCGAGAATCCCCAGGATCCAGCTATCAGACAGACATACGATATGGTTCAACAGTATTTCGGGAAGGTTTTCACGCCGTTGAAAGTTCATTCGGCGCGGTTGCCACCTGAGTTCCTTCAATTTTACATGAAAATTGGCGAGCTCGACCGATCATTACAATTGCCACAGGAAACTGTTTTTCTAATAAGAGGACAGGTTGCCCGGATCAATGTCTGCCCTTTCTGTATCGACAGTAATCGGTACGCCGTGATCAAAGGTTCGCTGAACGAGGCGAAATTTGACGCACTCGAACAATACAAAACAAGCCCGCTATTCAGCGATACTGAACGCGCAGCCTTGGATTACGCGACGGAGCTGACGAAGGAGAAGAAAGTCACTCCGCAGACTTTCGCCCGTCTGACCCGGCACTATTCTGAGCGCCAGATCTGCGAAATCGTCTACCTAGTCGCCAGCGAACATCTGTACAACATGACCAACATAGGTCTGAACATTCATTCTGACATGCTCTGCAAGGTACCCGCCAAGCACAACTAAGCTCCGACGAAACTTGACAAGGAAAACTTGTTAGGCCTTCACCCATTTCGCCCTGGATTTTAACCTCATGTTCAGCTGGTTCTAAGAACATGGACTGAAGCGAGTACGAAGATCAGCTCCAATCCCTTGATCAGAAGAGCGAATACTCCCCCGTTTTGAGGAGGAACGCCGAAAATCGTCACTCCGCCAAGCGATACGAAGTAGATGACGATGGATACGAGGTTGCCTAAGATCCCCACAATTAGCAACGAGCGGTTAGTTGATTTTAGTAATATTGGAATCCAGACTGCCTGAAAGACACCGAGCACTACGAAGAAGATTACAGCGGCCTCGGCGCCTGGACCGAAGATCGTAGCCATCAGGGTGGGGGCGAAGATCGATCCGAGAATGGGCCCGAGCAGATGATCCCCCGTTGGTACAATTAATGCGGCAGCACCGATTCGGCGCACAGCCCTAACTGTAACCATTTGTTTTGGCTCCTTGTAGATGCGTAAGCAGGTTAACAGTACCGAACGTTATGTCGGACTGGCCATTCTGTGGAGGTCTCAACGATTTCGCTGAACGCTTACGAATCCAACTGTAACCTGTTTGAGTTTGACTTATTATCGTAGGTTCAGTTCGGTTACGTCGATTCGAAGATGCCTACCGGGTTTCCTTCCGGGTCCAATCCGACTGCAAAAGCTCCCATGTCCGGAATCAGGGTCTTCGGGACGATGATCTTGCCGCCGAGACTTTGAATTTTCTTACTGAACTCGTCAACTGATTCGACCATTACGTAATTGACTGGTCGCTGGTTTGCGTCCATCCTTTTCATAATTCCGCCATTCGCGCCCGGAGTATTCATTGACTTCTCCATGTTCCCTGCTGTACCCGCCCTCGTTTCAATCGTCCAGTAATCCCCCATGTTTCCCATTGACATCTTTTCTATCTTCCATCCGAATAGGTTCGTGTAGAATTGAGATAACTTCTCGGGGTTAGACGCGGGGATTTCGAAGTGAACAATTGTGCGATCCAAGTCTTTCACGAAAGTTTGGTCGACTTTCTAATATTAGGCGTTATCCCTTTGATCGAGGAGGCAGTAGTCCATTGGGGCAATTGCGTATCTCTATAATGGCGCATACGGGATTTTTAGAAGAAACGATTCATGCAATGCTCGAAAGCTTATGTCAGCGTTTAGAATCTTTGAAGAATTGGAAAAGCTCGACGAGATTTCCGGACGGATCTTTGAGTAGGATCTGCATGCCTCCAACTCCAGTGACAATTTCGTTTCGGAACGTGCATCCAGCCTTCTTGAGCTTCTCCACGGTGGATGGCAGATCCTCAACTTCGATTTCGAAGCGGTTCCAGCCTCCTGGAGTTTGAGTTGTTCCATCCGTCATTGGTTGACCGCCACCACCTTTCCCACTTGGCTTGCTAAGCATCAACCTGAGATTCTCCCTCGATAATATTGCGAACTCTGGAGCGGGGTGCATCTCCACTTTGAAGTTCAGCATCCTGGTGTAGAATTGAATAGCTGCATCGACGTCGTTCACAATGTACCTGACTGCAGCTGGATTTGACATTCTATCCATCAGCGTGTTTCCGTACGTGTTGGGGCTAATGAAAGTGATGTTGAACGCTCTGACAAGATCAGCCAACGGTAACGTAACTTGCATTCTCAAAATGAAAAACTGATTAGACAAAGACTTGATCCTATGCCTGAATAGATCCTTCCGGCGATACTATTGAGTCGGATTACGAGTCTCGAACGAGTTGAGACTACCCTTCGTCATGAGGAACCAGACAGAGTCCCATGCGTTCCTGAACTTTGTATGCCTTCCGTCAGAATCACGAGAATTCCCTACACCGAATATTGTACGAACGGCAAGAAGTTGGCGAGATCACTAATCGCGGCGTGGAGAAGATTCGGGTATGATGGCATAACTCTTGATTCCGATACCTTCGTAATTGCAAGCGGTTTTGGTCTTAAGGTTAGAATGGAAGGAAACAAAAGTCCGCGAGGAATCGATTCCATTCTTCGGAATGAAGAAGACGTTGACAAGTTACAAATTCCTGATCCTAACAAGGATGGTAGAATGCCTGTCTGGTTAGAGGCTGCAAAGATCCTCGTCCACGAAGCAGGAAAAAGCGTATGGATCATGGGTCGAGCGGACCAAGGCCCATTTAGCCTCGCCGCAGAGTTGCGAGGAATCGAAAGATTCGTTGTAGACCTATACAGGAACCCGACGCTAGCTCACGAACTTTTAAGAAAGACGACTGAGGCAAGCGTGACCTTCGCCAAGGCTATGCACGAAACGGGCATTCACATGACGGCGTTCGGAGAATCCATCGGAGGTCCAGATTTCGTTTCACCCAAGTTGTACGAAGAATTCGCATACCCTTACGAAAAGGAAGCCATCGAGAAATTACATGCAGCCGGAGTCCCTGTCTCACTTCACATATGCGGAGCGGCGACGAAGATCCTTCCTCTCATGGCCGGAACAGGAGCAGATATTCTTGAGATTGATCAGAAAGTAGATCTCGGAATTGCAAAGGAGCTAGTCGGAGGCAGAACAACCTTGATGGGAAATCTAGATCCGACTAACGTACTCTACCTCGGATCAACCGAAATTGTCGAAAATGCATCCAAAGAATGCATAAAGAAGGCCGGTAAGGGCGGGGGCCTTATCTTAAGCTCCGGATGTAGTGTCCCGATGAGGACACCTTTCAAAAACATTGAAGCAATGGTTCACGCAGCAGAGAAATACGGCAAGTATCCTATCGGCGTCTCGAACTAGCCATCCAAGCTTTTATTGTTTCAACTCCACAGACAGCATATCTGCCAGCGCCTTCTTACATGCCTGAACAAGTCCTAACGAGTCAAAGGTTACATTACAGTCTCGTATACGTTCGAACATCACCTGCTTCTGAACACTCAAGTCGGACCTAGCTTGGGATTGTCCGTACTCAGCTATCTCAGCAAACCACTTTATCAGACTGCAGGTTGCTGATAGTTTGGGATCCAGAAAGGTGTCATAGGGTGGAACTACGTTGGGATCCAACTCAAAGCGAATGGATCATAGTCTCAGACGCGAGGAAAGAGCGGCCCGTCACACCTCAACGATCATGCCCATTTTGTCCCGGTGCAAAAGAAGTACCGTCCAAAGGGTGGAAAGTCCTTAGCCTGCCAAACAAATACCCCGCACTTCAGCCCAAACCCCCAGCGCCAAGCGTCAACTGCAACGGAATCTACAATTGCCAACCCGCCAAAGGCGAATGTGAGGTTATCATTTACACGCCCGATCATCATGCTTCTTTGGGAAGCTTAAGGCCTGGGCACATAGAATCTGTGATCGACCTTTGGGCTAGTCGATATAGCGAGCTCAGCCGCAAGGATTACGTGAAATACATCTTTATTTTTGAGAATAAAGGACGCGAGATAGGAACAACTCTCGACCATCCGCATGGTCAGATCTACGCTTTCCCTTTCATTCCATCGGTGATCAGGAAGGAGTTGAGGGCGAGTAGTGAATATTGGAAACGCAACAGGAAATGTCTGTTTTGCGCAATACTTGAGAAGGAGCGCACCCAAACCATCCGTATAGTATCAGAGAACAAAAGTTTTGTTTGTTTTCTTCCGTTCTTTGCTCACTGGCCCTACGGCATTCACGTTTACTCAAAGAGGCATCTGCTCGCGATATCGGATCTCAGCCGAAGCGAGCGAAAGGACTTGGCGTTGATGCTGAAAGAGGTCTTGACTAAATTTGACAATCTCTTTAACATCAGCTTTCCCTACATGATGGTCATACATCAAAAACCGACTGACGGGAAAACGTATCGTCATTATCACTTCCACATCGAATTTTATCCGCCATATCGTGAGAAAGGAAGGATCAAGTACTTTGCCAGTGTTGAAACCGGAGCTGGTACAGTGACCTTTGATTACAACGTTGAGGAAAAAGCGAAAGAATTGAGAGAGAGTCGAGGTTTCAGGTAACTTGCAGTATTAACGGGAGATAGTGGGCACATGTCCACTGTAATTGCATCTGCACCCGCGCGAGCAGACTTCCTGAACACACATCAGGATTACAAAGGATTGCCCGCGATCCCTGTCGGATTGAACCTGAGAACGTATCTCATAGCGCGACTCACTGAATCCGACGTAATTACCATCAGATCTCTCGAACTAGAGAAATTTGGTGAACCTTCAACTGATTCATTCAAGATAGGATCAATCGAGTTTCGCGGGAGAGACTTCTTCGGAAACTATCTCCGAGCAGTACTCAAGGCTCTAGGAAAACGGAAACACCTAGACCATTTACCCGGTATGCAGCTAACGATACGCAGCGAGATACCCATAGGCTCCGGCCTAGCTAGCAGCGCAGCCCTTGAAGTTGCCTTTGCGGCATTGCTTAACCATGTCGGCAAGCTTGGATTATCCAATAAAGAGTTGGCAGAGATATCATATGGGGCAGAAAACCAAGAACTCGGTATACCATGCGGACGACTCGATCAGTATGGCGCGTCGTTCGGTGGAATCATCAAGCTCGACTGTAGACCACCATTCAACGTTGAAGCTCTGCCTTTCAGGGACATGACCCTTGCTGTTGCCGATTCAGGAATAAGACATTCAACGCTGAAGGTCCATTCCGAAAGACAGGCTGAGATCAATAGCGGCCTCCAGAGTTTAATGGGAATGAAGAATCTGACTAGCCAGCTGAGACACAAGCTCGGTTATAAATTCGATCAGCCAAAGTGGGATGAAATCTCGGAGAGAGAAATTGAAGATGCCCTAGCCGTACTAGATGATAAAGTTAGGAAGAGAATCCTTTTCACTATTCGAATGAATCGTTACACTGATTTTGCGTTAAGGGTTCTGCGATACCAACCAGTCAGTGAAGCGGATATTGCATCAGATCTCGGAGAACCTGTATGTAAGCGCATTACGAAAGTGTCAAGGGTTGAGCGCGACTACTACCTATTAGGTGAAATAATGAATTTGCAGCATGCTCTCATGAGAGACCTGTATGATCTGAGCCTGCCAAGGATCGAAGACATGTGCGCTGCGGCAATAGCTGCAGGAGCCTATGGCGCGAAGCTATCGGGTGCCGGAATGGGCGGCTGCATCATAGCACTAGTGAAGAACGAGCACACAGGGAGAAGAGTGATCGACGCCTGCAAAGCCGTTGGCGCTAAGCAGGGATGGACCTCCAGCATATCAGAAGGCGTTAGATTTCAAATACAAACTGGGCCAGATTGATCTGTTCGAAAGGACAGTAGTATCCAAGCTACTCTGGCGGTATTTCGGAAAAGACCAGGCGTGGGTCAATTCCCAGCTTCTTCATTCTATACCTTCCCAACAAGTAGATCGCGACGGCGATTATCCCTAAGATCAAAACGAATTCATAGGCTACAGAAAGACTTGCACCAAGGAACGCTCCACTGACCAGCGGGGACGTCTCAGAGAATATGTAGACACCGAAAGCAACCGCACCAAGCAGACCTGTTAATGACAGCATGGCAGCACCCTTCATCGAACCGTACAGGCGTTTGTAGAGGTCGGGTTTGATCAATGGGAATAGGAACGCAGCAAAGAGAGGAAGGGCCAAGGCTGCTGGAACTGCAATTGATGAGTTTAGAAAAGTAGCGATAGCTCCATAGTTCCAGTATATGGTCAAATAGATCGCGGATAAAACCCCCATCACTATTGTAGCCACATGTGGACAATGGAATCTATCACTTACATCAGCCAAACGACTCGGTAGCACTCGATCCATAGCGCCGGCAAAAAGCATACGAGATGAGAAAGTAATCAGGCCAATGGAATTTATCATCCAACCTAAGAAAAGGCCAACGCCCAGAATGCCGCCGACGAGCGGATTATACAAAGCTAGTAGGAAGTTCGCAAACGGGGAAACAGGAAAAGCCGACGGATTGACCCCCGCGATATATGCCAACGAGTTAACGAAACCCGTCGTGAAGGTATTGTAGAAAATGAACGTCATGATCTCAAGGACTATCAGCGTCAA
>Ga0187780_10002915_pt1 | contig 12857 bp, 10 predicted proteins | sample 1015_Q2_SP10_20__FD_132429 | JGI IMG/M metagenome (GOLD analysis project Ga0187780, IMG submission 132429) | Tropical peat soil microbial communities from peatlands in Department of Meta, Colombia - 1015_Q2_SP10_20_MG | ecosystem: Environmental > Terrestrial > Soil > Wetlands > Peat | place...
ACCCCAGGTCAGAGCGGGTGCGCCGCCAGGGACTCGAACCCCGAACCCGCGGATTAAGAGTCCGCTGCTCTGCCAGTTGAGCTAGCGGCGCGTGCAGAACGCTGTGATCGTAGCAGCAATCGGCAGGCCATTGCCAATCCCGGACCGTGTCCCCTTGCGTCATCCCCCGGCTGTGCGACAGGTGAGATGTTCGAAAGAAAAGAATGAAGAGACCAATATTCTGAACGGGCAGTGGTACCTCTATCAGGACAAGCCCTGCGCTCACCGTGGCCGGGCCGCTATGGTGTGCGCTGAACCGGATGCGGATCGCGGACGTGAAGCTGAATATGACAACCGGGGGTATATGCCAGTGACGCACACATGACCAGCCGAAACGCTGTAGAGCCGGCGCCCATGGCCGAGCCACCTCAGTCGCCGCAGCCTGCTACCAAGGACGCGGCGGGGGCAGCAAGCCGGCTGGCGTGGCTGGACGTGCTCCGCGGGGTGGCTGCGCTGTGCGTGGTCTTCAATCATTTCGGCTCCTTCGTTCCCCGGCAGGTGCAGACCGCCGTTTACCAGTGGATCAACCCTGGCGATTATGGCGTTTTCGTCTTCTTCATCATCAGCGGGTACATCGTGCCCGCGTCGCTGGAGCGCAAGGGCAGCGTGCGGACGTTCTGGGTCAGCCGGGTGTTCCGGCTGTACCCGTTGTACCTGCTCGCCGTCGGGATCGCGGTCGCCCTGTGGATGGCGCACTTCGGGTCGCTGCGCGGCGAGGGCGCGGACCCCGAGACGTCCATCCTGTCCCAGATGCTGATGATGTCGAACGTGCTGGCCGGGCAGAACCTGCCCAACGTGGTGTGGTCGCTGTCCTACGAAATGATCTTCTACCTGCTGCTCACGGCGCTGTTCATGGCTCGAGTGCACCAGCGCAGCAGCCGGTACGCGCTGGCCTTCGCCGTCGCCGCCGTCGCGCTCGGCGGCCTGCTGCCGCAGGCGTACTTCACCAACACCTGGTTCACCCCCCGCCTCATCGCGCTCGTCGCCGACTTCGTCGTGCTCACCGGACTGGCCCTCGCGGTCGTCCTGCGCGGCATGCCGCGCCTGTTCGGCGCGGCTCTCGCCGCGATGGTCGGGCTCGCGCTGCTCGCCTTCAACGGCACCTGGCTGTCTCCCTGGGAAGCGCTGTCGATCCTGGCCCTGATGTTCACCGGGACGGTGCTGTACCGCGCCGAACAGGGCCAGTACCCCTGGCGGAACGCGATCGCCATCGCGGTCACCGTGCTGGGGCTCGCCATCGTGGCCGGCCTGTGGCACAGCCACGCCTGGGGCATGTCCGCCCAGGCCGAAATCAGCTGGGAGCGCCGCTGGTTCATGTCGGTCTTGCTGGCCGGCCTGACGTTCGCCACCGGGCTGGCGTTCCGGGATGTCAGGTGGCCCAGGATCCTGACCTGGCTCGGGCTGATCAGCTACTCGGTGTACCTGCTGCACCCGGCGCTCATCGAGGTCTACAGGCACCAGGCCTGGACCGCGCATCACTCTTTCTGGCCGCAGCTGCTCGTAGATGCGTCGTTCCTGGTCATCTTGATCGCGGTGTGCTCGCTGACCTACCTCGCCGTCGAACGGCCCATGCAGAATGTCGGCCGCCGGCTGGGCCGTTGGCTCGATGCCCAGTTCGGTCCGGACCGGGCTCCGGCACGGGTGCCCGAGCCCGTCCGGGCCGGCCGGGCCCAGGCGGCCGCCGAGTAGTCGGTCCGCTGCTGCATGCTGGTGTTATGGCTTCCCCATCTAGGCCCACGCCGTCAGCGGCTCCGCTGCCGCCGCCGCGCGACCCTGATGCGCGCTACCGGGTCTGCCTGGTCTGCCTCGGGAATATCTGCCGGTCGCCGATGGCCGAGGCGGTATTGCGCGCATCGCTGGTCGAGGCCGGCCTCGACGGTACGGTCGCGCTGGACAGCGCCGGCACCGGGGACTGGCACGTCGGCCAGCCGATGTATCCGCCGGCCCGGGCCGCGCTGGCCGGCCGCGGCTACGACGGCTCCGCGCACCGGGCCAGGCAGTTCCGGCCCTCCTGGCTCGCCGAACGTGACCTGGTCCTGGCCATGGACGCGCACAATCTGGCTTCGCTGCGGCGGATGGCCGGCGAGACGGGCAGCGACCGGATCCGCCTGTTCGGCGAAGTGGGCGGGCTGACCGAGACCGATGGCGGCGAGATCCCCGACCCCTACGGCGGGAATGCGGCTGACTTCGGCTACGTGCTGGACCTGCTCGACACCGCCGCACCGGTCATCGTGGCCCGCCTGGCCCAGCTGCTCGAGCCCGCGAACCATGGCGGTACCAGCGCCGGCGATCCCGGCCGGCCGGCGTGAGTCCTTCGGCCTCCGACGCCAGCCGGATCGGGCGGCTGACCGGCCTGGCCGTCCGGGAGGCGCGCGTCGTCGGCTCGCAGCACGGCTACCAGCACCTCATGATCACGCTCTCCGGCGGGCGTCGCGCGTTCGCCAAGGCGGTCGTCGGCTCGCCGGACCAGCGTGCGGTCGTGTCCGATCCGGGCCCGGCTGGCCCGGATGCGTCCGACGAGGTCGCAGCCGCGTTCGCGGCCGAGGCGAACGGCCTGCACTGGCTCGCCGAGGCCGGCGCCGTCCCGGTGCCCGAGGTGCTGGCCGTCAGCCCGTCCGCGCTCGTCATCTCGATGATCACGCCCGGCCGGGCCACGCCCGAGGCTGCGTTTCAGTTCGGCACCGACCTCGCCCGGCTGCACGCGGCCGGCGCGGACGGTTTCGGCGCGCCGTGGCGGGGGTTCATCGCCAGCCTGCCGCTGGACAACAGCCCGCTAGTCCGGGGGGATGATCCCACGGGGGGACGACCCCCCCAGGCCCCCGTCCGACCGGGCCGGGCTGGCCCGAATGGTACGCGGGCCGCAGGCTGCTGCCCTTCCTGCGCCGTGCCACCGATGCGGGGGCGCTGCGGCCCGAGGACGGGCGGCTGGTCGAGGCGGTCATCGACCGGATCGGCTCGCTGGCCGGGCCGGCCGAGCCGCCCAGCCGTATCCACGGCGACTGCTGGGCCGGGAACGTTCTGTGGTCCCGCGGGCGGGGATGGCTCATCGACCCGGCGGCGCACGGCGGCCACCGCGAGACCGACCTGGCCATGCTGGCCCTGTTCGGCGCGCCCGACCTGGACCGGATCCTGGCGGGCTACAACGACGCGGTGCCGCTGGCGGCCGGCTGGAGATCCAGGATCCCGCTGCACCAGCTGCACCCGCTACTGGTGCACGCGTGCCTGTTCGGCGCTTCCTACCGGGACGGGGTCCGGTCCGCCGCACGCGCCGCGCTGGCCATCTAGGCGCGCGCGGCCCAGCCGGACTCTGCCGGCGCAGTGGCCGCGGGCCGCGCCATTAGCTGCGTGCTCCGTCCCGGACCGTCCGGTTCACCCATTACTCCGGTACGCTGACCGTTTGCTCGGCTCCGCCGTCCGCCCCGGTCTCGCCGTCCGCCCCGGTCTCGCCAGCGGCCTCTACCTCGCCGGTCGCGACCCCATCGGCCACGTCAGGCTCGTCTGCCGCGTCGGGCTGGTCATCGTCATCGGGGTGCTGACTGCCCAGTGCCTCCGGAGCCAGCGGGAAGGCGATCCGGAATGTCGCGCCCTTACCCGGGGAGGTGCGGACCGAGGCGACTCCGCCCTGGGCGGACACGAGTGCGTTCACGATCGCGAGGCCGAGCCCGCTGCCGCCGGTGGCGCGTGTCCTAGCCTGGTCGGCCCGGTAGAACCGCTCGAACACGCGGCGCGCTTGCTCCTGGGTCATGCCGGGCCCCTGGTCGGTCACCGCGAGGACCACGGCCGGCGCCGAGTTGCTCTTGCGAGGATCAAGGGTCCCGGTACCGACCGAGACCTCTATCGGGGTCCCGTCCGGGGTGTGAATGAGCGCGTTGCTCATCAGGTTCCCGATGACCTGCCGCAGCCTCGGCTCATCGCCGATGACCAGGAACGCGGCGCCAGGCTGAACCGACAGGTCGATGGTCCGGTTCGGCGCGAGGAGCCGCGCGTCGTGCACCGCGTCGGCGGCGAGCGACAGCAAGTCAACCGGCCGCCGGGCCAGCGGGCGCTGCTGGTCGAGCCGGGCCAGCAGCAGCAGGTCCTCGACGAGCAGCCCCATCCGGGCCGCCTCTGCCTCCACCCGGTGCATGATCCGGTCCAGGTCTTCCGCGGTGAGGCCGCTCTCTGCATCTGCCGCCCTGGGCTCGCCGTTGGTCAGGGCGAGCGTCGCGTCTGCCCGCTGCTCGCCCTCCTCGTCCCAGCGCTGGACGAGTCCGCCGCGCTGACGGTAGTACTCGGCGAAGCCGCGGATCGCGGTCAGCGGCGTGCGCAGCTCGTGGCTGGCGTCCGCGATGAACTGGCGCATCCGCTCCTCTCCCTGGCGCGCCGCCGTCTCGGATTCCTCCCGCGCGTGGAACGCGGTCTCGATCTGACTCAGCATGGTGTTCAGCGAACGGCCGAGTCTGCCGATCTCCGTCCGCGGGTCCCGCTCTGGCACCCGCCGGTTCAGGTGCCCGGCTGCGATTTCTCCCGCGGTTTCCTCGATGTCGACCAGAGGCCGCAGGTTCGCTTGCACCACCGCGAACCCGACGATCGCCAGTACGACCAAGATCACGATGCTGACGATCAGATCGACCCCGGCCAGCTGCTGGAGGGTGGTATAGACGCTGCTCGCATCTATGCCGAGGATGATGGTCCCGGTGGCCTGGGCGCCCGTCTGCAGGTTGGTGAAGGTGGCCGCGAACCCCATGACCCGCCACCGGCCGCCGCCGGACGTTGCCCGGACGGTGATCGCCTGCTGGGTGTTGCTCGCGAGCCATCCGGTGACGCCGGACAGGTCAGGGGGCGGCGACGCGCTAGCTGGGCCCTGGTATCCGAAGGGCTGAGTTGAGACAGTCTCGAGCTGGCCGCTGGAGGAGAGCCAGTAAATGTCCAGGGTGGAATTACAAACCCCCGCGTTGCCCGCTAGGTAGTCCTGGACGCAGGCCGTGACCGAGTGCGAGCCTCCGGAGCTCTGAAGCGCGGCGTCGTATGGCGCGAGCAGCTGACCGCGCAGCAGCGCGATACCGGCGAAGCCCATGGCTGCCAGCGCCAACACCACCAGGGCGAGCAGCGATGTGACCAGCTTGGTGCGCAGGGAGATCCGGTTGGAAAGCCGGCGCAGGGCGTTCCACGGCCGTGCCGCCCAGTTGCGGGCCCGACTGCCTGATCCCTCCGTCGTCATGGCAGATCGCCTGCCTAGGACGAGGGAAGTCGCAGTACGTACCCCACGCCGCGCAGGGTGTGGATCAGCCGAGGTTCCTTGGTGTCCACCTTGCGCCGCAGCACCGACACGTACGACTCGACGATTCCGGTGTCGCCGCGGAAGTCGTAGTCCCAGACGTGGTCGAGGATCTGCATCTTCGACAGCACCCGGTTCGCGTTGCTCATGAAGTACCTGAGTAGCTTGAACTCGGTGGGGGAGAGCTGGATCTGCTCCCCGCCCCGCCATACTTCGTGGCTCTCCTCGTCAAGTTCGAGGTCGGCGAACGTGAGCCTGGGGGTCGGCTCCACGCCGTCCCCCCTGGTACGCCGGAGCACGGCCCGGATCCTCGCGATGACCTCTTCCAGGCTGAACGGCTTGGTGACATAGTCATCGCCGCCCAGCGTGAGGCCGCGGATCTTGTCTTCGGTGGCGTCGCGGGCGGTCAGGAAGACGACCGGGATGCGGGCGCCGCCACCGCGGAGGCGCCTGATGACGTCGAACCCGTCCATGTCGGGCAGCATCACGTCGAGCACGATGAGGTCCGGGCGATGACGCTGAGCGGCCTGGACCGCCTCGGTTCCGGCCGCCGCAGTGACCACGTCGAATCCCGCGTAGCGCAGGCTGGCGGACAGCAGCTCAAGGATGTTCGGCTCGTCCTCGACAACGAGCAGCCTGGCATCGGGTCGCTGCCGCGCATCGGTCAGCGTGTTCATGCTGTGCATTCTCACCTTCCACGCTGAGGATAACCTGAATGCCCGCTGGGGATGGTCTCCAGCTCCGCAGACGGCAAACCGGTTTACCCGCAGCGCACCTCCGCGGCTCGCCGTGCCGTGCTAGGCCGATCCCTCGCGGGTCACGTCTCACCGATGTGCATGCTCGCGCGCGTCGCGCCAGTAGGCGATGGCTGCGGGTCGTGAGCCCACGCCGAGCTTGGAGTAGATCCGCCTGACGTGATTCTTGACCGTCTTCTCCGCGAGAAACAGGCGAGCAGCGATCTCCCCGTTGGTCTGTCCGTCCGCGATCAGCGACATGACCTCGGCCTCTCGCGCGGATAGCCCATGAGAGTGTTCGCCGCCAGAGCCGTCGTGCGCGACGCCCCCGGCTGAGTCCGCGTCGGCCGCCCGGACGCCGTGTGTGCCGCCTTTGCCTGAGCCTTCTTCGGCCGTCCGGACGCTTGTTCTGGCACCGTTCAGTGAGAAGCCCTCGCCCCCGCCAGACCAAGGATCTTCGTGACCGTCCATGTGACCTCCGGCTGCGGGCCGTTTAGGCCGTATCGCAGCGAATGTTCCAAACGCGCTGGGTAAGGCGTCAATCCCATGAAGGTTCATGCACATGCACGCATACACCTACACCGACATGGGTGCCCTGGTCTTGGACTCATACCCAAGCCGGCCCGGGCGCATGCCGGCCCGTCACGCTGTTGCGGCCGGGCCTGGCGCGCCTGGCCCGCAGTGCCGTGCGCCGATGCCCGGTAGCCGTGATCTGTCCGTGATGACCCGGCGCCCGGCCGGGCTACGCGGTACCCGCGACTGAGGAACCCGTGATGAGGTTCTTCGGCAGGGGCTTGTCGCTCGCGAGGTCAGCGAAGAACTGCTTGGCCTCCGAGGTGTTCCACGTGACGACGGAACCGACGCTCGTGTTCTCGAACGGGCCGATCGGCACCGTGGTCGTGACCGGGTTCCGCAGCGCGAATGCGACCGAGATCAGCTGGGACAGCTGGGTTCCCTGGTCGACGGTCAGCGAGGACGCGGCGCCGCGGGCCGCCGGGATCGCCGCGAACGGGTTGATAAGCGTGCCGGCCGACGTCATCTTGGACAGCAGGGACTTCAGCAGCACGCGCTGGTCCTGCTCCCGCTGCAGGTCGCCGAGCGGGAAGTTCCGGGTGCGGACGAAGCCGAGGACCTGGTCGCCGTTGAGCGTCTGGCATCCCGCCTTGAGGTTCAGGCCCGCCAGCGGGTCCTTCATCGGCTCGGCCAGGCACATGCGCACGCCGCCGACATCGTTGACCACGCTGACCAGGCCGCCGAAGCCGATGCCCATGTAGTGGTCGATACGCAGCCCCGTGACGTTCTGCACGGTCTGGATGAGCAGCTTCGGGCCGCCGATCGCGTAAGCGGCGTTGATCTTGTTGTAGCCGTTGCCGGGGATCGGCACGTAGGAATCCCTCGGGATGCTGACCAGCGTCGGACGGGTGCCGTTCGACGGGATGTGCAGGAGCATGATCGTGTCGGAGCGGCCGCCGCTGACATCGTGGCCGAGGGCCAGCTGGTTTTCCTGCTGGGTCGTCAGGCCGCCGCGGCTGTCGGAGCCGCCGATCAGCCAGTTCGTTCCGGCCGAGGTGAACGCAGTCGGCGTCAGCACGTTGACCCTGGTCAGCTTGGAGTTCAGGTCGAAGTACAGGCCCGCGGCGGCTACGACGATGAGCGCGACCAGGGCCGTCAGGATGATCAGGATGCGCTTCGGCCGCAGCCACCGTCGCCAGCCCCTCGGGCCCTGCGACCGGCGCGGCTCCCGTGGCCCTCCGCCGCCGGGCCTCGTCCGCGTCGGCGGCTGAGCCGGCCACGCGGCCCGGGCCGGTCCTGCGCCGTCCGGCATGACCTGCGTGGGCTCATACGGCGAACCAGCGCCTGGGTTGGGCGTGAAACTCGGCCCGGCCGCCTGGCCGGGAGACCGCGACGCGCCCCGCTCGCCCCCGCTAGGCTGGCCTGGCCCGATGTCGCGATACCACCCGTCCCAGTCCTCGCCCATCACGACCCCACGACAGGGAGGGACCCATGGCGTGCACCTTGGGCCAGACCGGCAGATGCGGGGTGTTCCTCCGTAAGCACGCAGTCGAGCCTAATAGCAAGACAGGGCTGCTTTGTCAAGACCGTAGCCCCGGCGAGCAGATACGCCGGGATCGGCGACGATGACCGCGGTGGAGCCGGCTGCGGACCAGTTGCGGCGAGATTTGCTTCCGCTGCGCGGCCGGGTAGCCGTGGTGACCGGGGTCAGCCGGCGCGCTGGCATCGGATACGCCGTGGCTCGCAGGCTGGCCGCACTGGGTGCCAGCTTGTTCCTGCACCACTACGCCCCGCATGACCGCGACCAGCCATGGGGAGAAGACCCAGGCGGACCTCAGGCGGTGATCGCCGGCGTGACCGGCGCCCTGGCCGCCGTCGGCGCCAGCGTTCACCACATGGAACTCGACCTGGCCATCCCCAGCGCACCCGCTCAGCTCGTCAGTGCGGCGGCGAGCACCTGCGGCCACCTGGACATCCTGGTCTGCAACCACGCTCGCAGCGGCGGTGACGGCCCGCTCGGCACCCTGGACGCCGGCCTGCTTGACGCACACTGGGCCGTCAACGCCCGCTCCGCGATCCTGCTGACCCAGGCCTTCGCCGCCCAGCACGACGGCCGGCCGGGCGGCCGGGTCATCTTCATGACCTCGGGCCAGGACCTCGGCCCGATGACCGGCGAGGTCGCCTACGCCGCGAGCAAGGGCGCGCTCGCTTCCGTCACCGTTACGCTGGCCGATCAGCTGGCCGACCAGGCGATCACCCTCAACACGGTCAATCCCGGCCCGGTCGACACCGGGTACGCGCCGCCCGAGGTGCACGAAGCCGTCCGCCGCCGCTTCCCTCAGCGGCGCTGGGGCCTCCCCGACGACCCCGCGCGCCTGATCGCCTGGCTGGTCACCGACGAGGCGGTCTGGATCACCGGCCAGGTCATCAACACCGAAGGCGGCTTCCGCCGCTGGGATTGACCCCGATCCCGGGAACGGAAGCAGGCGGGCTGATAGCGCCCGTCTGGATCGGCGAGGACCTGCACCACCCCGCATCACCCGCGCCGGGTGAAGACGGTCGTCTGTACGCACGGAACAATCCGCTGGTGTGATAGCAGGGCCCGAGGCGCTGTCCGGGCGGCCACAAGTGTTCAGTGTCCTGATACCCGGAAAGGAACGGAATGGCTGACCTCGATAAGCCGAACATCCTGGTGATCTGGGGCGATGACATCGGGATCACGAACCTGAGCTGTTACAGCGACGGGCTGATGGGCTACCGGACGCCGAACATCGACCGGATCGCCGCGGAGGGGATGCGGTTCACCGACTCCTACGGCGAGCAGAGCTGCACGGCCGGCCGGTCGTCGTTCATCACCGGGCAGAGCGTGTTCCGCACCGGGCTGAGCAAGGTCGGCATCCCCGGTGCCGACCTCGGCCTGCAGCCGCAGGACCCGACGATCGCAGAGCTGCTCAAGCCGCTGGGCTACGCCACCGGGCAGTTCGGCAAGAACCACCTCGGCGACAAGAACCAGTTCCTGCCCACCGTGCACGGGTTCGATGAGTTCTTCGGCAACCTGTACCACCTGAACGCCGAGGAGGAACCGGAGCTGCCGGATTACCCGCCCGCGGCCGACTTCCCGCAGTTCACCCAGCGGTACGGGCCCAGGGGCGTCCTGCACTGCTGGGCCACCGACACTGACGACCCCACCGAGCACGAGCGCTGGGGCCGGGTCGGCAAGCAGCGGATCGAGGACACCGGGCCGCTGACCAAGAAACGGATGGAAACCATCGACGATGAGATCCTGGAGCACGCGCTGGGATTCATCGACCGCCAGCAGCGGGCAGGTACACCGTTCTTCATGTGGTTCAACACCACTCATATGCATTTCCGCACTCATCCCAAGCCGGCGAGCGCCGGGCAGGCGGGCCGGTGGCAGTCCCCCTACCACGACACGATGATCGACCACGACAAGGTCGTCGGCGCGCTGCTGGACAAGCTGGACGCGCTCGGCACCGCGGAGAACACGATCGTGATCTACTCCACCGACAACGGCCCGCACATGAACAGCTGGCCAGACGGGGCCATGACGCCGTTCCGCAGCGAGAAGAACACCAACTGGGAGGGAGCGTTCCGGGTCCCGGAGATGATCCGCTGGCCGGGCAAGATCCCCGCCGGGGCGGTGTCCAACGAGATCATCAGCCACCACGACTGGCTGCCGACGTTCCTGGCCGCCGCGGGCGACCCGGACATCGTCGAGAAGCTCAAGGCCGGTCACGAGATCGCCGGCACCACCTACAAGGCGCACATCGACGGCTACAACCTGCTGCCCTACCTGACCGGCCAGGCGGACCAGGGCCCGCGCCCGGGGTTCGTGTACTTCTCCGATGACGGCGACCTGGTGGCGCTGCGCTACGACAACTTCAAGATGGTCTTCATGGAGCAGCGCGCAGCCGGGACCTTGCAGGTCTGGGGCGAGCCGTTCGTGACGCTGCGCATTCCCAAGCTGTTCAACCTGCGGACCGACCCGTTCGAGCGAGCCGACACCACGTCCAACACCTACTGGGACTGGTTCCTGGACCACGCATACCTGGCCATTGCGGCCCAGGGGCTCATCGGCGCGTTCCTGGAGACATTCCGGGAATTCCCGCCGCGACAGAAGGCGGCCAGCTTCACCATCGATCAAGCGCTGGAGAAACTCCATGCGGCGATGACAGCCCAGAGCTAGCGGCCAAGGAGCGGACGCATTGGTCAGGCACGCTACGCACCAGGCCGACAGCGGTCGCACCCCGGGTGACAGGATGATGCCGTGTCAGTAAGCGATCGCACACCGGCCCAGCCCCTGCAGCCGGCCCCGGCAACGGACGGCATGGTGTGGATACCAGGCGCCACCTTCCTGATGGGCTCGGATCGCCACTACCCCGAGGAGGCGCCGGTCCACCAGGTCCCGGTCGGCGGATTCTGGATCGATCCCCGCCCGGTCACCAACCGGGAGTTCGGCCGGTTCGTGCGCAAGACCGGGCATGTTACCGTCGCCGAGCGGGCGCCCGACGCCGCCGATTATCCCGGCGCGAAACCCGAGATGCTCGTCCCGTTTTCGGCAGTGTTCGTGCCGCCCCGGCACCGGGTCAGCCTGGCCGATCCGCACAACTGGTGGACGCCCGTCCCGGGCGCGGACTGGCGGCATCCCCAGGGTCCCGGCAGCTCCATCCGGAACAAGCCGGACCATCCGGTGGTGCACGTCGCCTGGGCCGACGTCGCCGCCTACGCGAGCTGGGCGGGCAAGGAGATCCCCACCGAAGCCGAATGGGAGCTGGCCGCGCGCGGCGGGCTGAACGGCGCCGAATTCGCCTGGGGAGACGAGTTCAACCCCGGCGGGGACTGGATGGCCAACACCTGGCAGGGTGAATTCCCGGTCGAGAACACCGGAGACGATGGCTATCAGGGCACCTCACCGGTCGGCGTGTTCCCCGCCAACGGTTACGGCCTGTTCGACATGATCGGCAACGTCTGGGAGTGGACGTCGGACTGGTACGCAGGCCATGTCGCCGCGGCGCCCGCGTGCTGCACCGTCGACGGGCGTGAGAGCGGCCTGGAGCAGAGCATCGACCGGCGCGACCCGGCCCGTATCCCGCGCAGGGTCATGAAGGGCGGCTCACACTTGTGCGCGCCGAACTACTGCCGCCGCTACCGCCCGGCAGCGCGAATGGCCCAGCCGATCGACACCTCGACCAGCCACCTGGGATTCCGCTGCGTTGTCCGGACCGCGGACAGCACGTGATCTGCCGCTGTACCGTAGCCATGGCATCGGATCGGCCCGGCCAGGAAGACATAGATCTAAAGATGGTTCTAGCCCGAATCCCGGGCGCTTGGTTGCGCCCAGGGCTAGGCTGGGCGCGACCAAGAGGGTCCCTGACCACAAGCGCTTCTACCTAGCCGAGCACTGATCAGTGGCCGCTGGGGCGGCCGGGGGCGGTACTTGTGTCCCGATCTGATTGCCGCCTGTCGTGATGCAGAAACAGCTCATCACTGAACCAAAGGATGGACCAGATGGGGGAAGGGTCATCCGGGCCTAATCCCGCGCCGCTACCTGGTGCAGGTGCTGGTGAAGCCACGTATACGTACCCGGGTCGTGATCCGGTCATCCGGTCTTGGCCGGCTGATCCCGCGCATCCTTCCCCTTGGCCGCCGGCGGACGTTGTCTCGCCTTACCGGCCGGCGCACGGGGTATCTCCTTACGGGCCGACCGAGGTCGTGTCGCCGTACCGGCCGACCGACGCCGTATCGCCGTACCGGCCGACCGACGTCGTATCGCCGTACCAGCCGACCGACGCCGTGTCGCCGTACCGGCCGACCGAGGTCGTGTCGCCGTACCGGCCGACCGACGTCGTATCGCCGTACCAGCCGACGCACGCCGCGTCGCCTGTCCCGCGATCAGACGTCGTACGGGTTGGTCCCGGAGTTCCAGCCACCGCCCCCGCGAGCGAGGCCGCACTCACGGCGGAGCGCGTCTGGCGCACTGGCCGTCTGCCCGAGCCGCCGCGGCGCTCGGTTAGGCTGCGCCGGCTGTTCGCCTCAGCACTCACCGTGATTTTGCTCGCAGCCAGCGGCGTGGTGCTGTATCTGCGTTTCCATCACGCGGCGTTCCACGTGACCGGTGTTGCGCCATTGCAGCAGACCAAAAACGGGTGCGGGGTCGACGTGACCGGCAAGATCACCACCAACGGCTCGGCCGGGACCGTCTCTTATCAGTGGGTGTTCCGGCCGCAACTGCAGGCGCCTCAGCCGCTCAGCCAGTCGGTGGCCGCCGGGCAGCATGCCGTGTACGTGACCGT
>Ga0187780_10002917_pt1 | contig 12855 bp, 7 predicted proteins | sample 1015_Q2_SP10_20__FD_132429 | JGI IMG/M metagenome (GOLD analysis project Ga0187780, IMG submission 132429) | Tropical peat soil microbial communities from peatlands in Department of Meta, Colombia - 1015_Q2_SP10_20_MG | ecosystem: Environmental > Terrestrial > Soil > Wetlands > Peat | place...
CCTGACCGTCATCGGCATCGCGCTCATGCTCGTCACGAGCACCGAGTCGCGCATCGCCGCCAACGAGTGGTCGATCAACCGCGCCTTTTACGCGTCCGACGCCGGGATCCGGTGGGCCACGGTCCAGATGCACGACCCGGTGCCGTTCATGGACCCGACGCAAGGCCGTCCCGAATTCATCGGCAATCCGTTTGGAACCGTTCTGTTTCAGCTCCCGAGCCATCGCAATGGCGCTCTCGGGATCTTTTTGGGTGACCCGACCGAAACCGACATCCAGGTGCGGGTCATGCATCCGAGCAAGGTGGGACGGCGTCCGGCTCCGGGCTACGACGAAAAGGAGGGGAAGACCAAGCGGGTGATCTATTCCTTCGAGGTGCGCTCGCAGGGCGGCCAGAACGACGCCGTTCTGCAGTACTCGAGGTCACTGGTCGCCAACGTGGACCTCGGGCCGTTGCCCGAGGACATTCCCTTCTAGGAGCTGCCATGAGAGATCGAACGAGTTCCCGCGGCGTCTCGGGCTTCGCGTCCCGACATCGGGGCGTTGTCGCCTGGGTTCTGGCGATGTTGGTCGCCTCCCCGGCCCGGCCGGACGACCGGCAGCTCCTGCAGGCCAACGCCGGCGCCAACGTGGACGTCCTCCTCATCCTCGACTCCTCGAGCTCGATGGACAACGAGTTCTCGGACACGTTCCGGCTGCCCGCCTACATGGACGACTTCCTCTATCCCCAGGGCACGTTCGACGTCGAAGGCTCCAAGGAGGGCGTCGCCAAGAGCGTGCTGCGACAGGTCATCACCAACGCCGTCGGCGTCAACTGGGCGTTCTCCTACTACCGCAACCCGAACCAGACCTTCGGCGCGGCGGCCACCGGGCCCCTGGGCGATCCGGTCGGCGGCGCGACGACGGCCGGGCAGCTGCTCGAGAACGGCGGATTGGAGTGGCTCTACTTCGCCGATACGCTCGACACCGGCGACCCCATTTCAACCATCTACAGCCCGAACGACTACCCCGACATCCAGCAGGGCCGGTTCCTTCAGCTTGGCCACAAGGTCATGCACAACTACGCGAATGCGGATCCTCCGCAGTCGACCGGAGAGGTGGTGGACATCCGCTTCCCCTACGGTCTACCGGTGGGCATTCCGGGCGTGACCGCCGGCAAGCCCGATCCGCCGCACCCGGGAACCTGGCGCGGCGCCTTCGGACCCAAGGGTCTGAACCAGGGTCTCGTCGTTTATCGCAATCCGGACAAGCCGGGCTTCGAGCTGCGGCTCCAGGTCGTGGCCGGCAACTACAGCGACCCCGACCTCTACGTCGAGGTGGACGAGTACGGGCCGCCGGCGACGCCCACCGTGACGCCATCGGTCAGCCTGACGCCCTCGAGCACGCACACCGCGACCGCCACGCGGACCTCGACGCCGACGGTGACGAACACGCGCACCGCCACAGGCACCCCCACTAACACGAACACGCCGACCTCGACCCGCACGCCGACCAACACCCGCACGCCGACCAACACGGCGACGGCCACGCTCACTCCGTCGATCACGACGACGCCCACGAAGACCTCGACGCCGTCGAACACGCCGACGCGGACGAACACGTTCACGTCGACGAGCACGCCGACCAACACGGCGACGCGGACGAACACGTTCACGCCGTCGAATACGCCGACGCGGACGAGTACGTTCACGCCGACGAACACGCCGACGATTACTCAGACCCCGACGAAGACCAACACGCCGACCAACACGGCCACGTCGACGAAGACCAACACGCCGACGAATACGGCGACGTTTACGAACACGCCGACGTTTACGCGGACCTTCACGCCGACGAACACGTTCACGCCGTCGAACACGCCGACCAACACCGCGACGTTTACGCGGACTTTCACGTTCACTCCGACGTTCACGCCGTCGAACACGCCGACGTTCACGCGGACGTTCACGCCGTCGAACACGCCGACGAACACGCAGACCTTCACGAAGACGAACACGCCGACGAACACGCCGACGGCGACGAAGACGTTCACGCCGTCCAACACGCCCACGCGGACCAACACGTTCACGCCGTCCAACACGCCGACCAACACGGCGACCGCGACGAAGACGAGCACGCCGACCAACACGGCCACGGCGACGCAGACGTTCACGCCGTCGAACACGCCGACGCGCACGAGCACGAACACGCCGACCAACACGGCGACAGCGACGGCGACCGCGACGAAGACGAGCACGCCGACCAACACCGCGACGGCCACCGCGACGCGCACGGCGACGGCGACGGCGACTCAGACGAACACGCCGCCTCCGGCGACCAACACGCCGACGCGGACGAATACGCCGACGAATACCGTCCCGCCGACGAACACGCCGACGGCGACGCAGACGAACACGCCGCCTCCGCCGACGAGCACGGCGACGAGCACGCGGACCAACACGCCGACGCCCATCACGCCGACGAACACGCCGACGATCACGCTGACGCCGTCGAAGACGTTCACGCCTTCGCCGACGCCGATCACGCTGCCTCTCGGCAAGTTCCCGGCCTCGAGCCTCCTGCCCTCGATCGCCAACTGGTTGTCGCCGGCCCTGCGCGGACTGCTCGCGATGGCGCCGCCGCCGCCCCCGATTCCGCCGCCGGACACCCCGTGCGTCGGAATTCCGGCCGGCTTGACGCAGGACCCGATCCTCTGCGGCCAGTGCCCCTACGACCCGACGAAGCTCTGCGCCTTCATCGACGATGGCACGGGTAATCCCGAGCCGGCGCCGTACCCGGTGCTCGACCGCGGCTTCGACGACCCGCAGGCGGACCCGGATCCGACCCTCGTCATTCGCAACCAGGTGCGCATCCACTACGTCCGGGCCGACCTCTATGACCTCGGCGCCGGCCTCGGCATCTATCAGCCCGACGACTCGCTGACCGGCAATCCGCCGTGGGGATCGCAGCCGTCGACTCCGGACAACGACGCCGACGGAGCCGTCGACCCGACGACGATTCCCGACCGGCACAACCAGGGCTTGTACGCCTCGATGTTCGACGCCGACGTGCAGCACCAGCGCGACCAGCAGTTCCCCAACGACGCGTTCGCGAGCGTCTCCTGCCCGTTCCCGCCGCTCTCGGTTCCCTGCGACGTGTACACGGAGGACTGCGGCGGATTCGGCACGTTCAACAACGCCGGAATCTCGAACTACAACCCCTACCCGGTCGCGGCGCCGCCTCCGGCCCAGTCGACCTGGCCGGTCGTGCCGTTCCCAAGAGACTGGATCGCATCCGACACGCCGAGCGTGCCGGCCATGAAGAAGCTCCTGCGCTTCGCCTCATCGGTCGTCAGCTACGACTCCACGCAGCCTCACATGAGCGAGTACCGCCTCGAGGAGAACGCCAAGGACGTCGTCGTGACGGCGCCCGGCACGCCGCTCGCCGGCGCGCTGATGGACGCCTACAACTACTTCGTCAACGCCGTCTTCCCGCTGACGGACGACCCGGCCATCAACTGCCGCAACTACATCATCGTGTTCGTGACCGACGGCTTCGAGGAGTGCTTCGGCACCCCGTGCGCCGGCGGTCCCACGGGCCTTGGTCCGGCGGGCGACCTCGGCGCCCTCCAGCTCCCGTCGAATCCGCCGGGGGCGCGCGCGGCCGCGCACGCCATCGACAGCTCCGTGCCGGTCGACGCGATCCCGGTTTACGTCGTCGGCCTGGGCCTGAATCCGAACGACCCGCGCCTGACCTGCATCGCCAACAACAGCAGCAGCACGACCGACGCGAGCCGGAAGGGCCGCGTCTTCGGGGCGACCAACCGGACCTCTCTCCAGAATGCCCTCACGAGCATTCTCAACTTCAAGCAGACGGAGAACTCCTTCGCGGCTCCGAGCGTGCCGGGCTTCGCCAGCAGCACGGGCGCCGAGACGGCGCAGATCGGCGCCGTCATCCCGAGCCATCTCAATCCCGATGGAACGCTCTCGCAGTGGTCGATCTGGGCCGGTTCGCTGAAGAGCTACAAGCTCGATTCCAACGGCACGATCCCGGTGGTCACCGCTGCCAGCGGTCCGGGCTCGACGCCGACTCCGGCGCCGACGACGGGCTGTGTCGTGCCCTCGGGCACGCCGACGCCTTCGAGCGGGACCTCCTCGGGGCCCGCTGGATTCCCGGATGAGTCGGATCCCGATGACCCGGTTCCGTCGAACCGAAAGCCCGTCTGGAACGCGGCCCGCGTGCTGGGCTACACCGACCCGGTGGCGAACCTCGCGCCGGACGCCGCCCCCGTCGGACCCTTCCCGCCCAATGCGCCGGCGATCACCGTGTGGCCGGGCCGCAAGATGGTGTGGGGGACCGGCGCCGGCGTCCCCCTGACGCGCCAGGATTTCTTCTGCCCGAGCGGCGCCTGCGCGAACAACCTGATCACGAACATGGGTCTCAATCCGGCCTCGACCGCGGACCAGACCACGACCAACCTCACGGTCTCGTTCCTGCGGGGCGGCATGACGACCAACGGCGTCCGCGACGAAGTCTTGAACCAGCCCAGCGTCGCCCCGTCGGGACCCACGATCGGGCCCGGCAGCGGACAGCAACAGAAGTACTCGTACTTCTTCCAGGACGACACGCCGCCTCCGGGGACGGTGCCGCCGCAGGCGCAGACGGACGGAGCGACCTCACCGGCCGGCTATTCCCACAAGCTGGGCGACATCTTCCACTCCGAGCCGCTGTTGCTCAATCCGCCCCAGTACTTCCAGTACCTGTCGGCGAACCTGAACAACTACGCGGCCTTCTCGCTGGTGAACCAGTACCGGCGCCGCGTGATCTTCGTCGGCTCCAATGACGGCTTCCTGCATGCCTTCGACGCCGGTGTCTGGAACCGCGATGCCGGCGGCACGTTCGACAGCACGTGGGACCTCGGCACAGGCCGCGAGATCTTCGCGTACGCGCCGGCGCCGATCATGAACGGCAGCTTCCCGGCCTTGCTCAACCTGCCTCCGCGCCCGCAATACTTCGTGGACGGCTCGATGGGCAGCGCGGACGTCTACATCAGCCCCACGGGCAACCCGGCCGCCGCGGCGAACCAGAAGGTCTGGCGCACGGTCCTCGCCGGAGGCCTGCGTCAGGGCGGCAAGCACGTCTTCGGGCTCGACGTCACGCAGCCGGACAAGGTCGACGCCCAGGGTGTCAAGACGGCGCCCAAGGACGACGCTCCCGACTGCCTGAACGGCGGCGGCGGCTCCGGCTGCTCCGCGGGCAGCGTGACCTCGCGCAACTATCCCGAAGTGCTCTGGGAGACGACGGACAACTCGATCCCGCGGATGGGACAGACGTGGTCGCGGCCGACCATCGGGCGCATCCAGGTGCTGGACGGCGTCAGCGGCCAGCCCCGCGACAAGTACGTCGCGCTCTTCGGCGGCGGGTACGACCCCAACTTCAAGCCCGGCGACTCGATCCTCTACGCGGATCAGGTCTGTCCGCCGACCTGCCCTGCGCGTAAGGCGACGGAGGGCCGTGCCTTCTACATCGTGGACATGGAAACGGGCAAGATCCTTACGAAGCTCACCGGCGGCACCGACAGCGACATCGGTCCGTCGGACTTCGCTCCGATGCCGGCAGCTCCGGCGGCCGTCGACTACGACGACGACGGCTACCTGGATCTCGCCTACATCGGCGACGTCAACGGGCGGATGTGGCGCATCGACCTGACGCCGGACTCGACTTCTGGCCGGGGTATCTGCAACAACTGCAACACGGGAAGCCAGACCGTTTCCGGCTACTCGCCGTTCCTGCTGTACGACGCTTCGACCCTGGACGGCACGACGCCCTCGAGCCAGCCGATCGAGCCGATCTTCATGGATCCGGCCATCATCTTCGTCAACGGCGGCGTGCGGCCGACGCTCGGGATCGCGTTCGGAACGGGCGACCGCGCCGACCTCGCGAACTCGAACACGTCGGTGCAGCGCTTCTACTACGTGCTCGACAGCAACCAGACGACGACCTACCACGAGCAAGACCTGAACAACGTGACGCCTCCGGGAGGCGTGACGCCGGCGGGCACGGGCTCCGGCGCGACCAACACCGGGTTCCGGCTCGACTTTGCGACGTTGAACGAAAAGACGACGTCTTCCGTGCTCTCGACGCAGGGCTACCTGGAGTTGATCACGTTCACGCCGGACACGACGAGCCCCTGCACGACCAACGGTAACTCGTACCTGTACCGTTTCTTCTACCTGAGCGGCCAGGGAGGGTACAATCTCAACTGCCCTGTGAACAGCTATGCCGACTACCGGACGGGAATGGGCGCCGGCTTGACGACGGAGTCGCAGGTGACGCTGTCCGACGGGACGACGACCAACATGTTCCTGCGGGACGACAAATACATGCCGCCCGCCGAGATCGTTCCGGGCAACCTCTCGACGACCAACACGAACTGGAAGGAACAGCAATGAAGACCATCCGGCTCGCCCTGCTGCTCGGTCTCTGCGCGGGCGTCGTGGCCGCCTCGGACGTGGTGGTCCTGCGCGGCGGAACCCGGATCGACCTGAAGCAGGCGCCGGTCCGGCAAGGCAACAATGCGCTGCTGACCCGAGCGGATGGAACGCTGCTGATGGTTCCGATCTCCGAGATCGACCAGCAGGCCACGGCGGCTGCCCGCGCCGCCGCGGCGGCTCCCAGGCCCGCCGCTTCGGCATCGGCGGCCGCCGCGCCGGAGACGCCGGCCGAAGCCGCCCGGGTTGCGCGCGACGGCCCCAAGGCACGCGTGCGTCTGACCGACGCAGACGTCGGCCACTACCTGGACAGCGGCGAAACTTCCGGAGAAGAGAAGAAAGAGGAGGGCGGCGCCGAGTCGTCGCCCGTCGCCGGCGCCCATGTCGACGTCGCCGAATACAGCCAGTCCAAGAGCGGCGACAACCTGATCGTCAAGGGAACGCTTCGCAACCTCGGCTCGGCGGCCGCCCTGAACACGCGGCTGACCGTGACGCCGATCGACGAGAAGGGTCAGACGATCGACTCCGCCGAGGCGAGCGTCTCCAACGGCACGCTCGAAGCGGGGCGCTCGGTCAACTTCTCGGCCACGATCCCCATCGGAAGCCGCAACGTCGGCACCATGCGGTTCTCTCCTCGCTGGATCACCCAGGCGCCCCCGGCGGAGGCAGCCGCCGCCGCCGCGGCGTCGAAGTCCGCGCCCGGGGCTCCGGGCGCCGCGCCCGTCGTGGCGACCGCGTCGAAGCCTCCGGCGCCGGCTCCAACTCCCTACGGACAGGGAATGCTCTATGCGGCGCCCCCGGCGAGCGCGCCGATGGAGAGGCCGGCCGACGGAAAGTCCGGCTACATTCCCGGCGCGGCCGACCCGGCGAACCAGCCGAAGACGCCCGAATAGGCGCACCCGACCTCGCCTTCCTCTCTGCGTCCGCGCAGATGCGGCCGTCCGCGTCCCGCGTTACCCTAGTGCGGTTCCAACTCCTTGCGGCAGGGACCGATTGAGAGGATGCACGACGCGTACGCAGTTGTCGGCGAAGCGGGCCTGGCGGTTCAACTTCCCTAGGGACGTCGAGTTGGAGCGTCACTAGTCGCGATGCCTTCCGTTCTGGTCGTCGAGGACAAGGACTCTCTTCGCGCGATGCTCGAAGAGATGCTCCGAGCCGAGGGATGGAGCGTCGTGGGACTCGGCAACGGCGCCGAGGCGGTCGAGCGGCTGCGCTCGGGCGCTCCGGCCGACGTCGTGCTGACCGACTGGCGGCTGCCGGGCGCGGACGGACTGGCGGTCCTCGAGGCGGCGCGGGCCGCCGATCCAACCCTTCCCGTCGTCGTCATGACGGCCTTCGGCTCGATCGAGACCGCGGTCGAGGCGATGAAGAAGGGCGCGGAGGACTTCATCACCAAGCCCGTCGATCCGGACCTGCTTCGCCTGCTCGTGGCCCGAGCCGTCGAGCGGCGCTCACAGGGCCGCGAGTCCCTGCTCTTTGCGGAGGCGCCCTCGCGGCAGATGCCGCAGATCATCGGCGAGTCGGCCGCGCTCAGGGCCGTGCGGGCCGAGACCGAGCGCGTCGCAGCGACGGACGCGACGGTCCTGCTCGAGGGCGAGAGCGGAACCGGCAAGGAGCTCTTCGCCCGGGCGATCCACCTGCTCTCGGGCCGCCGAGACCGCCCCTTCGTGGCGATCAACTGCGCGGCCATCCCCGACACCCTGCTCGAGAGCGAGCTCTTCGGGCACGAACGCGGCGCATTCACGGGGGCGGCCGCCCGGCGGCTCGGCAAGTTCGAGCTCGCCGAAGGCGGCACCGTCTTTCTCGACGAGATCGGCGAGCTGACGCCGGCGACGCAGGGCAAGCTCCTGCGCGTCCTCCAGGAGCGGTCGTTCCATCGCGTGGGAGGAACGGCCTCGATCGAAGTCGACGTGCGAATCATCACCGCCTCCAACCGTCCGCTCGACCGGCTCGTGGCGCAGGGAGCGTTTCGCGAGGACCTCTTCTACCGCGTGAGGGTCTTCCCGATCCGCATCCCGCCGCTGCGGGAGAGACCCGAGGACATCGATCCGCTGGTGGACTGGTTCCTCGTCCACCTGCCCCGGGAGCTCAAGAAGGGCCCGGTGACGCTCGATGGCGCCGCCAGGGAGCTGCTCCGCGCCTACGAGTGGCCGGGCAACGTTCGAGAGCTGCGCAACTGCCTCGAGCGCGCCATCATCCTGTCCGAGGACGGCAGGATCGCCGAGAGGCATCTGCGCCTGGCGCCGGAGCAGCCGGCCGCGCCGCTTCCCGCGGAGGCCACGCTCGAGGAAGTCCGGGAGAGGGCGGCCCGCAGCGCCGAACGGGTATGGCTCGCCCGCGCGCTCGAGCGGGCCCGGGGCGATCGCACAGAGGCGGCTTCGGCTCTCGGCCTGACACCTCGGAAGCTCGAGGCGAAGCTGCGCGAGCACGGCCTCGACGAAGCCTGACGACGGGAGCGCCGTTCGCGCGCAGCGTCCTCTGCGCCTCCGCCGTAAACGACACGCGCCTGACGATCGTCCAATAGCCGCTCGCCATCGGCGGCCCGCGCCGGGTGCGACGAAGGGAGTCTGTATGCCAAGGTTCTCTATCGGCCGTTTCCTCGCGCTTCTCGGCGTTCTCGCGCCGGCCGCCCTGATGGGCGCCGACCGGTTGCCGGTTCTGACGGCGGGTCCAACGGCAGCGCGGTCCGAGAGGCTCGCCGATCTGCGGCGCTGTCTATCGATTCTCGATCTCGACGACCAGCAGAAGGCCGCCATCGCGGCGCTTCTGGTGGCGGCAAAGCCGGGCATCGACGCCGACCTGCAGTCCGTCCAAGCGGCGCGGGAGACGCTGCAGGGCGATCTCGGGGTCTCTTCCGTCGATCCGTGCGCCGTGGGCCGCGACTTTCTGGCGCTGCGGGCGGCCGTCGAAAAGCTCAAGGCCGACGTCGGGGCGACGCGCGACGAGATCCTGGCGCAGCTTCGGCCGGACCAGAGGCTCAAGCTCGAAGGCTGTCTCCAGGCCCCATCGTCCGCCGCCACCGCTTCGCCCGAGGAGGAAAACGCCCGGCCCTGAGAGCTCCAGCGCGCTATTCGGGTAGTTTGGGCAGGGGAGTGGGCTCTCCGGGCTTGAGCGTGCGCGTGGGAGGGGGAGGAATCGGGGTGTAAGGCCTCCGCTCGAATCCGGGTGGGTGCTGCGCTTGAGCCGGCTTCTTCTTGCAGGCGCCGTCGCCGAGCGCGGCTGCCGCCGCGATGGAGAAGAGCGCGATGGCGGCGAACCGCCGCACCCGAGTCACGGGCGGATTATCCCAGTTCCGTCAGCGCCGCCGCAATCTCGCCGTCCTCTTCGGGCAGGATGCTGCGCAGGTCGAGCCACAGGCGTCCCTCCTCCGCGCGCCCGACGATCGGGGTCCGGCGGCTTCGCAGGCGGGCGGCGAGCTCGTCGGCCGAAAGCCTCGCGTGCGAGAGGGCGAGCGCGCGTGACGGGAAGCGCTTCTCTGGGCTCGTTCCGCCGCCGAAGAGCGCCTCGGATGGCTCGACCGAGACGGTGAGCGACGCGCCGCGAGGCGCAGCGGCGAGGGCAGCGCCGCGCCGCTCGAGCTCCGAGACGGGCGACGCGGCGGCCCGATAGACCGGAAAGTCCCTCCATGCGCCGCGCTTCCAGGCCGACAGCGTCGCGGCGAGAGCGGCGAGGGTCAACTTGTCGGGCCGGACGGCGCGCGCAACGGGATGCGTGGCGAGAACGGCGACGAGATCCGCACGGCCGACGATGATCCCGGCCTGGGGTCCGCAGAAGAGCTTGTCGCCGGAGAACGTGACGAGGTCCGCGCCGTCGGCGAGGCTCTCCGCCACCGTGGGCTCCCCCGGGACGCCGAAGGGATCGAGCGGCTCGACGCACCCGGTCCCCTGGTCGTGAAGCCACGGGATCCGGGCCTCTCGCGCGAGCGCGGCGATCTCCTGAGGAGCCGGGCGCGTGGTGTAGCCGCGGATCTCGTAGTTGGAACGGTGCACCGTCAGGAGCAGGGCGGCGTCGTCCGCGAGGCCGCGCCGGTAGTCGTCGATCGTCGTGCGGTTGGTCGTGCCGACCTCCGCCAGACGAGCCCCGGAAGCTTCGAGGATCTCTGGAATCTTGAAGGAGCCGCCGATCGCGACGAGCTCGCCGCGCGAGACGAGGACCCGGCGTCCCCTGGCGAGCGCGCTCAACGCGAGCAGCATCGCCGCCGCGTTGTTGTTGACGACCAGAGCGGCCGGCGCGCCGAAGACGTCGCAGGCCAGAGCCTGGACGTGGTCCTGCCGTTTTCCGCGGCGCCCGCTCTCGGCGTCGTACTCGAGCGTCGAATAGCCCTGGCCGACCGCCCGCAGCGCCTCGCGAGCCGGCTCCGACAAGGGGGAGCGGCCGAGGTTCGTGTGCAGCAGCACCCCGGTGGCGTTGATGGCGCGGACGAGCGTCGGCGCAAAGCGGCGGGCCAGAGCCCCGCGCGCGGCCTCGAGGAGAGGCTCAGGGTCCTTGAGCCCCTGCGCGATGGCGTCCCGCAGCGCCTCCTTGACGGCTTCGCGGCCGTAAAGGGCCTGAAGGTCCGCGGCAGGCTCGGCGGCTAGCAGCGAATCCATGGAGGGCGGGTAGGCCGCGCGCGAGGCGGGGGCGGGCTTTCGGCTCAGGCTCGCCTCCTGCCTCGCTCGTGCCGCTCCACGTCCTTTACTATAGTTCCGTGGCCTGGGAGCGCGAGCTCGAGGTGCTCGATGAGGCGATCCGGCGCCTGAGCGCGGAGTACGACGCCTTCCTCTACGGATCCGCCACCCGGCCTCCCATCGACAGCCGCAAACACGTCGAGCTGATGGTCCGCCGCCTCTCGGGCGTCTCCTTCGACGCGGCGGCTGAACGCTATCGCTTCGCGACGCTTCAGGGCCGCTACAGCACGCTCGTCGAGCGGTGGGATCGCCTTCAGGCAGAAAAGGAATCGGGCCGGCGTCCCGGCCTGTACGGCCACTTCGGGCCCTCGGCGGGCGGGCCATCGCGTCCTGACTCTGCAGAGGCGGCGCCGGCCGCCCCAAACGCCCGGCCGCCCCGTTCCGTAGAAACTCCCGAGGGAAGCCCGTCCGCCGACCGGCAGTTGTTCGAGACCTATGTCGCGGCCCGGCGCTCCCACGGGGAATCCGTGGAGGGATATGCGTTCGAAAAGTTTGTCGAGAACCTGGATCGGGAGAGGGCGCGCTTGAAGGAGCGCCTCGGAACCGAGGACGTCGTGTTCGAGGTCGCCGAGCGCGAGGGAAAGGTGAAGCTCGTCGCCAAGCGGGGGGAGGGCCGCCCCGGCGCCTCCTCCGGAGAGAGAAAATGAAGAACGTCTGGAGGCGGAGAGCGGCCTTCGCCGCCGTCGTCCCGCTGCTGTCGGCTGTGGCTCTGGCCGACAAGAAGAGCGACGACAAGAAGCCGGAGCCTTTCTTTCACCAGTTCCTGATTCCGGGGGATCCCCTCGACGAGAAGCTGCTCGAGCAGGAAAAGAAGGTCGCCGAGAATCCGAACTCGGCGCCGCTGCTCAACGACTTCGGGAATCTGCTCGCCGAACGGCGATTCCCGAAGGAGGCGCGCCAGGAGTACAAGAAGGCGCTGAAGGCCGATCCGCACTTTTTCCTCGCGGCGTACAACCTCGGGCTGATGGAGGAGACGGAGGGAAACATCTCGCAGGCCGTCTCCGCTTACCGCGAGGCCATCGACCGGCGGCGAGGATTTCCGCCTGCCCATTTTCGGCTGGGCCGTCTCTACGAGAAGCAAGGGCGCGACGACGCGGCGATCGAAGAATACGCAAAAGCCATCCGCATCGACGACGCGCTGAGGGATCCCAAGGTCAATCCGCTGATCATCGATTCGAGGCTGATCGACCAGGCCTCCCTCGTGAATTACCCGCGCGACGTCGCCCGCACGACGCTGCGGCAGCAGGACAACTACGTGGACGTGGCGAAGTTCCGGCCGGTGCCCGTCGACCGGTCGCTCGACGCGGCAGAGGTCGTCGAAGAGGCGGGCCCTCAGACCATTCAGACGGGCCGGACGGCTCCCCCCGCAGGCAATCGAGCCCCGGCTCCTTCCGCGCGTCCGGGACGTCCGGATGCGAGCGCCCGGCCGGCGGGGCGTCCCATGGCGCGTCCGACGCCGGCCGTCGTGCCGACGCCGCCCGAGCCGGCAGAGCCCGTTCCGACGCCAGAGCCAGAACCCGAGCGTTAGCGTCGCCGGAAGCGGGCCCGCGCCTACTCGAAGCGCGCGCGTTCGACGAGCAGAGTCGCGCCGCCGACCGGGTCGGGCATCGGGAAGAACGGGCCGTCGGGAGCGAGCGCGCTCACGCGTCGCAGCAGCTCGGAGAGACGTCCTCGCGCGCGCGCGCCAGCGACCGGCGCTTCGGCGCGCCCGGCGACGACG
>Ga0187780_10002919_pt1 | contig 12854 bp, 15 predicted proteins | sample 1015_Q2_SP10_20__FD_132429 | JGI IMG/M metagenome (GOLD analysis project Ga0187780, IMG submission 132429) | Tropical peat soil microbial communities from peatlands in Department of Meta, Colombia - 1015_Q2_SP10_20_MG | ecosystem: Environmental > Terrestrial > Soil > Wetlands > Peat | place...
CCTACAACGATGCCGCTGCCGTCGAACGCATCTTTGCGGAATATCCCGGAAAAATTGGGGCTGTGATCGTCGAGCCGGTAGCCGCAAACATGGGAGTCGTGCCTCCCGCGCCCGGTTTCCTTGATGCGCTTCGTCGAATCGCGCAACGTGAAGGTGCGTTACTCATCTTCGACGAAGTGATCACAGGTTTTCGCCTTGCCTATGGCGGGGCTCAGAAGGTCTATGCCATTCAGCCGGACATGACGGTCCTAGGCAAGATCATCGGCGGAGGATTGCCGGTGGCGGCCTACGGCGGGCGCCGCGAGATCATGGACCTAATCTCGCCCCTCGGCCCTGTATACCAGGCGGGAACGCTATCTGGCAACCCGCTCGCCATGCGTGCCTGTCTGGCCACTCTGTCGGTGCTGGAGGACCCGACGTTCTACGAACCCCTCAGCGCTCGCGCAGAGCGCCTCGCAAATGGCTTGCGCGAGGCTCTGCACGAAGCGAGCGTTCCGGGCCAAGTCAACTCCGCCGGCTCACTGCTTACCCTTTTCTTCGCCAAGGGGCCCGTTACTGATTACGCCAGCGCGAAGAAATCGGACACCACCCGATTCGCCGCCTTCTTCCGAGATATGCTCTCGCGCGGAGTTTTTCTGCCTCCATCACAATTTGAGGCTCTGTTCGTCTCGGCTGCGCACAGCGACGAAGACATCAGCCGCACGCTCGCTGCTGCCCGGGCAAGCCTTCAGGTCATCGCGTCCCACTAAGTTGCTGTGGGTGCTCGGCGGGGGGCGGAGTAGGTTCACCAACTCGGCGGTGATTACCTGCGATGTGGAAAGGAACTTCCACTTCTGCGGTACCCGAGTTCTAGATTCCTGCCCAGAACTCGGGATTCCACAGAACCTCTGCTGAAAACACAAGGGTTACAAGGGGCGCTTCTTGGTACTGGCCATGCTTTTTTGAGCGCCAAGGCTTGGCTATTCGAGGAAACGAGGAGATTACCCTCTCATGACCCTTGCGACGGTGACTCTGCTGCTTCATCTGGCTGCCGCGGTACCCGCCGCCCCGGATGCGGACGTAAGTGTGAAACCCGCTGTCGGAAAGACGACGGCAACCGATCCCTTCGCGGCTCAACCAGCGCCCCAGTCCAGCGCATATTCACCGAGCACACCTGGAGAGTCGGCTTCGCCAACTTTGACTGCGGCATCGCTGAGCAGCGGTAGTCAAAACTCACAGTCGCTTTCGACAATCCGTGTCCCTCCCGTCCAACCCGCGGTTCCGGCGAAGGTGATCTCCGTGGAAAGCATTCCTTCGCGCCGCACTTGGCTCATCCTGTCGATGGTCCAACACAGTGCGGCTGCCTTCGACGCCTATTCGACGCGCCAGGCAATCGCATCCGGGGCCCACGAGAGTGATCCGTTCATGCGTCCCTTCGCGCAATCACCCGGCATTTATGCGGCGATTCAGGCTGGCCCGGTCGCGTTGGACTACGCGGCCCGGCGCATGCAGCGCAGTCAGAACAATTTTCTTAGGCACACGTGGTGGCTGCCACAATCCGCCAGCACGGGTCTCTTTCTTTTTTCGGGCGTCCACAATCTCAGCCTAGTTCACCACTAGCTGCAACGGTTTTGCGGTTGCTTTACTCCCTGGCGGGAGCGCCGCAAAGAAACAGCTCTCAGGTTCGCTGGAAAGGCGAACCTGGGAGATCAGTCCCCCGCGTTTCTCCTCCCCGGTGTCTTTTCTCTTGCGGTTTTTCGCTGCGGTAGTGAGCCTCCGGATGAAAAGCGACTCATTGAGGGCGTGCATTATTTGCGTTTCCCGCGGGCCAAAGGAACGACGCAACGGCCGCTAGGGCTAGAATCGCGCCTATCGTGGCCAGCGAGACTTCGGTGGAAATGGCTCGCCAGTTCGCCACGAGCATTTTCGTGCCGACGAAGATGAGAACGGCTGCGAGGCCAATGTGCAGGAATCGCAGCCGCGGCAGGATCTCGGCCAGACCGAAGTACATCGCTCGCAACCCGAGCATGGCAAACACATTGGACGAGTACGCAATGAATGTGTCTCGCGTGATAGCCAGAACGGCAGGAACTGAATCCACGGCGAAGATGATGTCCGTGATCTCGATCGCGACAAGGGTCAATAGCAACGGTGTCGCAGTCCATCGGACTTCGTCTCTGACGATGAACTTATCCCCGTGAAACTCTTTTGTCATTGGCACTACTCGGCGGACGGTGCGCACCAGCCAGCCACGCTCGGATTGTATTTTTCGCGCCCTCGGATAGTTCATCCGTAGCCCAGTCAGCAGCAGTAGTGCACCCAAGAAATAAAGAATCGATCGAAAATGACTCAGAAGTTGGACCCCGCCTATGACGAATAGCGCGCGCATCAACAGTGCGCCGATTACGCCGCCATACAAGACTCTGTGCTGTGATTCTGTCGGCACTCCCAGTCCGCGGAAGATCACGCCGAAGACGAGAATGTTGTCAACGCTGAGCGACTTCTCGACAACGTAGCCGGCTAAGAACTGCAATCCCGCTTCACGACCGCGCGAAACATAAACCCAGAGATTGAACGCGAGCGAGACGGCGATCCAGGCGGCCGTCTCTAATAGTGCGGCCTTCAGTCGAATTCTTCGTGGGCCTCGATGGAACACACCCAGATCGACGCCGATCGCCACCGCGACCGCGACTCCGAAGATCGCCCACATGGATGCTGACGCGCTTGACATCAGAGACCCGCCGCTGCTTGCACATTCCCGTTACGCAAATGGGCACGTTCAAAGAAAAAATTCCGAGCCCAGGCGCGAGTGTATCAGGCCTTGACCCGAGTCGGACGGCGATGGCGGAGCGGTAGCCTCACGCATCCATATGGCTCCAGCGACTCTCTCACGGCGCTGCGCCATTCTCTGACTGCGTCTCTGGTGTGGAGAATGACTCGTATTCTTGGGTCGACACACCGGACCTCCTCGCGGCAAATGAGCCGATCCCGCCGTATCTGTGTGCGAATACATAGTTTATGTTGAGCGAGGCGATGGGAAGAATCGTGGCGATACAAGAAAAAATGCGAGCGCGCTGAGCGGCACGATGATTTATCGCGGCGATTTGCGAGCCCAGACTGATCCCGAGAATTTCCGGAAGTTGATGCCGAAAATTTCGGCAATTCGGATCCGCGCCGTGGTTCGAGTGGATCAAGGGCCCGATGGTGCGACTCCAGATTTGGACATCGATTGCGGTCCAAGGATTCCAGGAAAGTTCTCGGCCGCGTCCGGGTTTGGCCGTAAGAGAGGCACGATGAGGCTCGACGCGCTACCGCATTTCGTGAAAGCCATAGGGCGACTCCGGAGGCAATGCAGCGAGCTGCCGGCGCCGAGGATGCGTGCGCACACGGGGCGAGTGGGAACTTCGCTGGGCGAAACACCCCGGAGGCTATCTGACTCGTCGTCTTTCGCGGGATCGGCGGGGGCGACGTCGACAGGTGTCGGCGCAAGAGCAACTGAGAGCACGCGGGGCGCGATTGACGGTCCGCTGCGTGCGCTTCAGCGGTGGGGGGGCGGCAGCCGCGTCGAGCGGAATTTCAGCGGGGGCTCGGTGGCGAAGGACGTAAGCATCGCTTCAACCAGTCTCCCGCGGTCGATGGTTAGGTGTAGAAACTCAGACCCATGCGAGGGACAGGAAACAATCGGTGTTCGAAACGCGAATGCAAAGTCGAGAGCAATCGGAGCGCGCGCGCCGCTGCGACACGCCGGCTGCGGTTGGAAGTGCAGACGGGCACGTCGCGGTTGCGGTGCCAATCGATCCGCCACTCCGGATAGGAGCTCGACGCATCCGTGCTTGCGACAAGCCGAAAAGTTGCCGTGTCAAACCGAGGGACGCGAACGGCTTGCTGGGCGGTGCAGCGAACGCGCCGAAATCACTTGTGCCGCGTCAGGGACTGCAGTGGCAGATGCTCTTCATCCAGATGATCGCTCAACAATTGGCATGAATGCGCGGCGCCGCATACGCGAGCGCGCGACTCGCGAGCCGACTGCTATTGGACGGCGCAGCACGATGGCTGCGGGTCATGACGGTCATTCGAGAGAGTTGGCCACGTTCCCAAGGCGCGCTGCGAGCAGCCTTGTGGCACGGCGCCTGTGCTGCGCCCCGCGCTGCTCTTCGAGAAAGTTTGCCGGCGTTGCAACCCGTGATCCATTCGCGGGGAACGGCGTGGCGAGCGCGTCGATCGTTGAGCGTCATCGCGGACGAGAGCCAGGGAAACGCTCTTCCGCCCGTCCGAACATTCGCGATGAGGAGCGGCGGCAGTGGCGAGCGCGCGCAAAGCGCGTGGAGCGCCGTGATCTTGGTTCTCACGCGCAGGCTGAGAGCACGCGGAGTGGTGCTGTGAACCGTCGACGGTTTGCCGACGTACAAACATCTCAAGGTTGCGGCGCGCCTGGCGCTGGTTGTGAAGCTGCGGCTGGGCGGGCCGCGCAAGCGGTCGCGAAGGCGGCACGTGATCTAGCGGGGCGGCGACGGGAACATTTGTGCGCAGCGCCTCGCACGCAGGCGCGTCCGCTTTTGGCGCGAGGAGTTCGGCGCGAAGCCCTTTGGGATTCTCCGTCGAGGGTAGCGTGCGATGAGAGCTTGAGACGCACGCGGAGAGCGTGTCTAGCGGCGGAAACGGCAGGGTCAGCTGCTGCGGATGCTGCGGAGAAGCTTCCGGCTCGAGGTTCGGTGCCTGCAAGCTCACCTCGGCGCGCCGCGATTCGAGCATCAAGCGGGCCACGCGCGCCTCGGCTTCACAGTCGATCCATTGATCGATCAAATGGCGGAATTCCTTGCGGAAGTTGGACGCCTGATTCAGGCGCGAGAGTTCGTACGATTCCAAGGCCGGCTCGGAACATGTCGCGAAATAGTGGAACGGCGAACAGGCGGATCCCATGTGAACCTCCTGTGCTTCTGACCCCCGAAAGGGAGGAGCGATGGGCGTGAGGATAACATAGCGGTCAATAGTAGCAAGAGTACTGCAATTATGACGCCGGGCGCTGCGGATTCTACGGCAGGTGCACGACGGCAATCGTGAAGGTGAGCGGCCCCGCTACGGATGGCAAGGGAGACGGTGATGCGATCGAGACTCTCCGTGCAACGGCCGGGCGAACCAGAAACGGTACGTAGGCGGGCACTCGCAATTGCCGCGAGGCGCCGCGCGTACAACCGCAATTACATGCGGACGCGGCGCGCCGATCCGCGCCACCGGGCTCGGGAGCGCGCCGCCCAGCGGGAGGCGTATTTCGCGCGCAAGTTGCGCGACCTGCTGCGCGAAAAACGGCCGTTCACAAACGATTTAGGCGCCCCAGTCTGCGGTCTTTGCGGAAAATTGCCGCCGGTCTACGAAATTGTACGTCTGCAGATTCGGGAAACACGGTGCGGGGAATACGTGCCAATACGCATTCCTTACTGCGGGCAGTGCTGAGCCGGCCCCGCAAGGGGAACCACGAGCGCTGAAAGAGAGGAACTGCTTCGGTCGGGATTGGCTAGGACCGATTGCGGCAATGTGATGCGAGGTAAGGACTTCAATACCGGGCTGCGCGGGGTCCTGTTTGAATCGTGCCACTACGAGCGCATGGGGGCGGCCATCTGGCTGTACGGCTGGTTGGTCTTGCGGCAGACCCGCCAACAAGATTCGCTCGGCTGGGTGCTGGGCGGGTCCCCGGTGAGCTACCGCGAAATTGAAGAAGAGACCGGCTTTAATTGCCGGACACTCGAACGCTGGATGCAAATCCTGCGCCGCGAGCGGTACATCGAAACCGAAACTGCGCCGGGCGGGCTGATCATACGCATTACCAAAGCAAAGAAATTTCCACAGGAACCCCGCGGATTTGTGGGGGGCGTCCGCAAAGCTGCGGAGGCTGCCACGCAGAATCGCGCAGCGGTTCACGCCTATCCGCCCGGAAATGAAGGGATTGCGGAGCGGATAGGTAGTTCATATGTAGCCGGATCAGAAAAAAAGAGAAATAACGCTCATTTGGCTGGAGATTTCCACAATCAAACACTTTCTTGTGGAAATTCTGGTTCCTCTCAAACGCCTAACAAGTCCCCCGCCGATCGAAACCCAGCGCCCAGCGACTGCGGCCTCCAGCGGGCCGAAGACCATAGCGCGCGACAGCCAACTCTCTCATCCGACCTGCGCTTGCTTCGGCAGCTCCTGCGCGCCGAGCGCGAGGAAGCCGTGCGGCGAGAACTCGCCGTCGGGACCGGCCCAGAGGTTCAACGTTCATGAATTCGATCTTCAAACTCCGCAGGGAAGTGACACACGGCGGCAGGATCCCTCAAGGCTGGCAGTTCGCGTGGTACGAGCCGCGCCGCCGCGTGGCGGTCTACTACCCGCGGCCGCTCAATTGGCTGCTTCGAGCCGCGCGCGAAACCATTCACCGGCTGCGACTCGCCTGGGATGCGCCGTCGATCGAGCGGACGCAGATTTTCCAGATGCAGCGCATCCATCGCGAGCGCCAGCGCCTTGCCGATGAGTACGCACGCGGATATCTCATCGGCTGGCACGAATGCTTTCGCGCGTGCCTGGAGATTGTCGAAGACGAGCTCACTCGTCCGAGCGATCTGCTCGACGTGGGCGCACTCCTTCTCGATTCATCGAAGGGTTCCGAAGGCAATTGACCGCGAACGATGACGGCGAAAGAAATCTTCGACGCTTGCTACGCGCGCTACCGCCGGCTGCGCGAGTGGCTGGCGGACTCGACCGGCGCGGTGCGCTCGGTCGATTTCGATTCGCCGCTCGCAGGTTACCATTGGCGTCCCGACCGCGCCCGCGCGTGCGAATACATCGCCGATTTCGAACGCATCGGCCGCCGCGCGCTGCGCCGTCCGGAGTGGAAGGGCCGCCTCAAACTTTTCAACGCGTATTTCGTGCGCGGCGCGGACTATCGCCGGGCGGTCCGGCTGGTCGGCGTCGCCGAAGGAACCTTCGACTACTGGTATCAGGAAGTGAGGCGCACGCTCGGCGCGGAATTTTTCCGCAACGGCCTTTTTCCGCCGTCGCGGTATTTTCAGACTCGCGCCAGCCATTCGCAGCCGCGTGCCACGAGGCGGCCAAGAGCGCGGTCGAAAAAGCTAGCGGCGGGACCCGTGAAAGAGCTGCTTCAGCAGGGGAATGCCCATGTTGAAGGGCATCAGCAGAACGTTCTTCAAGAAGGCTGAGCGCTGCTCCAGGCGCTCGTGAACGACGTCAGCCTCGGCCTGTTTGGCGGCGACAACCGCCGTGATGTATTTCAGGAAATCGACGCCGCACTTCTCGCAGGTGCCGCCTTGCCGCTGTTCGTGCCGGCACGACGGGCACGTGTAGCGCAGCGTGGCATGGCAGCGCGGGCAAAACCGCGCAATATCGCGCGCCTCCGACTTGCATTTCGGGCATTGCATTTGGCTATTTTACCGGGCTGCGGCGTGGCGCTGGCGGGCCTGGGGAGCGTGCTGCGCCCTCAGCGTTAACCCTGTACTCCCGGCCAGTCGGCCCAGGGGATGCGCGCGAAAGTCTCAGAACATCCAGCGGCGGCGCGGCGCGGAATCGCTGGCTGCGGCAGCGGCTCTTTTGTTGGCGCCACATCGGCGGGATGGATCGGCCGGGCGCGCGGGCGCGCAGCGCGCCTTGGCCTGCGGCGTGGGCGCGAGCAGCCGGACGATGTGCGCCAGCCTCTCCTGCCGGTAGGGTTTCGCCATGCAGACGACTGCGCCCAGGGAGTGCGCGTTGGCGTAGTCGCTCGGATAGGCCGAGCTCGTCAGCAGCACTACGGGCATAGTCCGCAGGCGCGGCGTGCCCTTGCAGTGCGCGCAGAGCTCGTAGCCGGGCAGGTCGTCGCCCTCGATTTCGGAAATCAGCAGCGCCGGAGTGAACATCTTCAGCACTTCATGCGCTTCGGCCGCGGAGCTGACCGCGATCACCTCGTAGCCGTCCGCGCTCAGATGAACCTTCAGCGAATCGCGGATGTACTGATTGGCGTCGACGACCAGCACTAGGGGCTTCTCCGGCGCGGCTGGTTGCTGAGAATTCGACGCAGCCGGCTGCTTCGACACGAGCGTGCGCCCTGCCGCATCGACAAGGTCCTCGCCCACGCCTACGTCCAGCGCGATGGCCACCGACCGCCGCCCGTCGGGCATTTGGGTGACGCGCACCACCCGCCCGGATAGCTCGGCCTGCTGACTCTGCGGCGTCTTTGTGTACGGAAACGTGACCGCGACTTCCATCCCCGCGGCAAACGTCGGCAGCGAACTCGCAAAAAGCACGCCATTGCGGGAGACGTCCAGCGTGGTGGAAATTTCGTCTGGCGCGCCCTGCGTAACGTCCACGTTGCGGACGCGGATGGGCGCGGAAATCAGCGCGCGACGGCGCTTGCGCCGGTCGGCACCCTCCTGCTTTTTCTCGTAGGGCCACGATAGATCGTGCCCGGCGATCCTGCTTGGCGAGGCGTCGCCACCGGGCTTCGCGGTTGCGTCTTGCTTGCTTGTCTGGTGTGCCTGCGCGTTGGCGCCTGAATTGTCGCCAAGATTCGAAGATTCCAGAGCTTCGTCCATTCGACTATGGGCCCTTTTCTGTCACGAGACGGATTGCGACAGTGCAGAGTAGCAGCCGCCCCGGCTGCGCTCCGTAGAGAAGAAGTCACATTCAGCCGGTACCCCGGTGGCCCTCCCGATTAGTACCTTCGTACTGAGGCTGGCTTGAGGACGCAAACAGGCACCCACCACGCGATCGCATCGGCACGGAAAAGGGGGCCTCAGGTCGATGGCTAGGCGAGCGAGCGGCAAATGATCAAGCGCGTCCGATGCATTTCTTTGGCCTCGCGCCGCTGATGTGGCTACAGCTCTGGTAGCGCCAGCTTCTGCTCCCCCAGGCTCGACGATCGCCCGAGCGCCCCTCACCGGGGCCTCGGGAGCCCTTCCTTGCGTCGACTTGGGAGCCCTGCCTGCCGGCGGTGCTGGTTTTCCGACCGCGGCAGCACTTCGCCGGCAAGATGCCGGCGCTACGCGAGCATCGCGCTCGCGATTTGAACGGTTTCTTTGCCGTGTGCGCGACCGAAGCGCCGCGGTGCTTGTGCGTCGGAAGTGAAAATCAGACGCCTTAGGTGAATCGGCGCCATGAAGGCAGCGAGTCAGAGTCGCCTTCCGCGTCAGTGTCCGCGCTCTCGTTGCCCTCCGTCGTAGGCTTGAGCGCTTCGCGTGCGGCAGAGGCGTCTTCCTCGCGCACCAGAATCCGAAAGCCGGCGCCGGACCACGCGAGATGTTCGCGCATTCCTCCCACACTGTCGGCCTGTATCATCGAGGGAATGCCGGCCGCTTCGAGCGCGCCCTTGGCCAGCTCCGCCTCAAGGCGGTTCCCGCAGGATTTCACGACCACGAGCTTGGCGTGCTCCATAGCCGTATTCTACGCCTAGGCTAGCTTCCCATTTCGTCAACTCCGGACCTATAATTCGGCCATGTCGGACCGCAACCCACTGGCTGGCATCGTCCCGCGGGTCGTCCATCGGCTCGAAAGGGACGAAACCACGATCACGCAACAAATCGATCAGATCGAAGGCGAAGTCGCGCTCGACGCGTACGTCAAAGCGCAGGTATCCGCGCCAGAGGTCGTGCAGCGCGTCACTGAATTGGAGAACTCTCTGCAACGCCTCGCCAATGCCGTCGCTGCTTCCGGCTCAATCGAGGATCATCCCGAATTGCGTCCTCTGGTCGAAGAGGCAAAATTGATCCTCAAGAATCGCCTCGAAGTGGATGAGACCAAGCACAGGGTCCACACTGAGATGGGTGCATTCCGGGACGATTTGCGCTTGATCAAGGGCCAAACCTAGCCCACCTGACAGTGAGGTGATCGTTGGGAACGCCGGAACAGTGGGTTGAAGTTCTGATCTTCGGGGCAGTTCTCGGCGGCTTGATGGGCGTCTTTGTCGTTTTTCCGACGAATAGGACCGCGAATTCGTTGCCGGCTGCACTCTTGAAGACCGCCGTCCTGGTATTCGGAAGTCTCGCTGCTGGCATGGGCCGCACATTCGGCTTGCACGAGATTCTTCACAGCGGACTGTTCTGGATATTCGGTGCGAGCGTACTCGCGATGATTTCGTCGGGTATCTTCCTGCGCTGCCTCCGCCCTCACAAAGATCCAAGTGCAGCGACGCCGTAGCCAGATGCGCCCCAACTGAGGATTTCCGCTCGTCGCGATTCGCCTCCTGTGGAGTGCGGCGGCCTGCGCGCGAAGCGTGCTTGCCGCCGCTGTCTTTGTAGCGCCAGCGTCCCGCTGGCGTTTTTTTCTTCCGGCTTGGAAACTGCCAATTCGCCGGCAAGATGCCGGCGCTACCCGAGCATCGCGCTCGCGATTTGAACGGTTTGTTTGCCCTGAGCGCGACCGAAACGCCGCCGCTACCAGGCCGGGTTTCCGCCTGTATAGATCCAGTCCTTGACCTGCTCGTTGTAGATTTTCCGCTTGCTGAAATACCACTGGCCGCCGACCTTCACCATTTCGTCTTCATAGTTGCCAAACGAATCGAGCGCGCCCGTGCGCTTCGGGCTGTTGTTGCTGTAGTGAAACCAGTAGGCGCGGCCCGTCGCGTGGTCGCCATCGATTTTGATGACGATATTCGAAATGTTGTGCCGCCCCACGGACGGCCACATGCCAGGCGTGTCCTGCGCGGCCGTGTCCGCGGCGCGCTTGGCCATGTCGTTGATCATTTTCTTGATCGCGTCGCGGCCCTTCACCTGCGGGCCGTAATCGAGGACGCCATCCGGCGTAAAGGTCGACGCGTACGTGTCCGCGTCCTTGAAATCGAGCGCGAACATGTAGCGCGCCTGCAGGTCCTCGATCGCCGCGCGATCGTCGGCATAACTGCTCTTCGTCGATTTCGACGACGTCGCCGCCGCTGTCAGCAGCAGCACCGCAATTGCGCACCCCAAAATTCCCGTCAGCTTCTTCATCTCGCCCCCCTTTTCTTGAATGTTGCCCCCGCGCCTTCCCCCGGCGGATTCTATCACCGCAGGCCGGCGTGCCGGCGTCCCGGAGCGCCAAGTGCGCGAGCGGTTTTTCTTCGTAGGGGCACGACAGACGGGGCCCCCTGGTCGACGGCGAGTCGAGCCTGGGGGATCAGTCGTGCCCGGCAATTTTGTTTGGCGTGATGCCGCCGCTCTTTTCGGCGCTTCGTGCGGCCGGGGCTAAAGCCCGACGATATTTTTCACGCTTGTTCGTGGGCCTGAAGGCCCACGCTTACACCAGTTGATGCGCAGGCCTTTCCCTCCGAATATTCGACGGCGCGAAGCGCCGGGGTGGAAGCGCAAGGCTTTAGCCCTGCGAAAAATGACCGCGCGCAGCGCGGAGTCCTTTGTGCTGTCCCACCCGCAACATGTGTTCGGGTTCGCCAGACTCCTGATTCTCATTGCTCCCGGAGCTTTATGGAGCGGGTAACGGCGTCATAGAACGTTGTGGCGACGGTTAGTTTGGGTATGCGCTCTTTGGCCCAGGTGCGAATTTGGTTTTGGTTGTCTTCCGACATCGCTTTCCCGAGAATTATTCGCGTCAACCAGCTTGGATCGATCGGGACCTTGCTTTTCGCATTGAGGCGCGATTGCACAAGTCTGACTTCTTGCTCGCAACGCCACTCGCGTGTTTTGCAGAATAAGAAATGTCCCTGCAGAACGCCCGGGTCTGTGATCACGACCCCCATTTCTTTCTGGTCCAAGTAGGCCACATCCTTCGCGTGTTCGAATAATGGGCCGACATTCGCGAATTCGAGGCAATATCCCCGGTGGCCATCCGCGTACAGGGCCCAAAGGTTGCCCATGTCGTAGCGCTTCGTCATCGAGTAGACCCTGAAGTCCTTAAGCTGTTCATCTAGGAGCTTGACCAGATTTGGGTGCAGGGCAGCCGGTCCGTGCAGCCTAACGTTGAAGCGCAGAACCTCTTCCTCATGTTGGGGCTGCTGAGGCGTCATGTGTGGATTTGCTCGCTTGAGTCTCTCCCACAGGAAGTCGGCCATTTCTTCTTCCGTTTGATGGGACAGGCGCGGGAGACCGTCATTGTCGTCATTCAGCTCGGTAAGATTGGGGAGATACAGCTCGTGTTTGTGTAGCGTGTCCTTGAGCCAATCAAGATGAGCCGGGCTAGCATACTTGTAGAGGTATGGGGCTCTGGATTTTTGAGGTATCGGCAGAGGCATGTGCATTCAACGTGATCATATGACTACACAAAAGACCGGGAAAGTCCCAACTAGCTGCGCCCTTGAGAGCTGAACCTCCGCCCTGAGTCGGGGGCCGCACAAATCTTTCGCTCGTGTGCGACAATCGTGGTTCGCGTCATGCGAATTACGAATGCCCGCGGCCCCCGATAGCGATCGCGCCTACAAACTCTCAGTCCTCGACGTCTCGCCGGTGGCGTCCGGCTCGACGAGCACCGAGGCGCTGCGCAACACGCTCGACCTTGCGCGCCTGGCCGACCGCCTCGGCTTCACGCGCTACTGGCTGGCCGAGCATCACAACACGCCGCTGATCGCCAGCTCCGCGCCGGAAATCATGATCGGGCACGTGGCGGACGCGACCGCGCACATCCGCGTCGGCTCGGGCGGGATCATGCTGCCGAACCACGCGCCGCTGAAGGTCGCCGAGAATTTCCGCGTGCTCGAAGCGCTGCATCCGGGCCGCGTCGATCTGGGCATCGGACGCGCGCCGGGCACGGACCCGATAACCGCGCTCGCGCTGCGCCGCTCGCGCCAGGCTCTCAGCGCCGAGGATTTTCCCGCGCGCCTCGAAGATCTGATCTCGTTTCTGAACGCCGACGGTTTCGACGAAGACCATCCGCTCCGCGGCATTCGCGCGATGCCCGACGACGTGCCGATGCCTGAAATCTGGCTGCTC
>Ga0187780_10002921_pt1 | contig 12854 bp, 7 predicted proteins | sample 1015_Q2_SP10_20__FD_132429 | JGI IMG/M metagenome (GOLD analysis project Ga0187780, IMG submission 132429) | Tropical peat soil microbial communities from peatlands in Department of Meta, Colombia - 1015_Q2_SP10_20_MG | ecosystem: Environmental > Terrestrial > Soil > Wetlands > Peat | place...
AGGACGCGAATGACCTTGCCGTCGCGCTCGCTCGCACCGGCGCATTCTTCAGCAACGACCAGGCACCGTTGTCTTCACGCACGGTGCGGTTCATCAGTGGCATTCACTTTCCTCCTGGCGCTTCGAATCAGCCTCCCGCGGATTTGTACGGCATTGAAAACACGAATCGCGGCTGCACGCTCGTCAACGATCCCGTCTTCCAAAGTAAAATCCCGCCCTCGCTGGCGCTCGGCAGCGGATTCGGTCTCGGCGTGATCACCGGCAAAGCAGATACCAACGATTCGAACGCGGCGGCCGTGAATCCGGGCGGCGTCCCAATTTTTTACAAAAACGTCGTGCTTGGCGGAATCGGCGTTGTCACTGCTTCAACCAATTTGAACGTCGCCGAATTTGCTGCGCTTGCGGGAGCAACTTCGCCGCGAACCGGACCCACGGACACATTTGGACCGACACCGGCCGCGCCCGGCGTCGTTTTCATTGGCGGAATTGCCTTGCCGTTCGTCAATCAGACGGCGCGCCCCACTGGTTTCTCCGCGGGACCCGTTGCTGGGGCTGGAAGCTATTTCGTCGCGCCCGCAAACAGTCAGGGCCAGCCGCCCGAGGGCGACTTAATGACTCCAACCGCTGGCCCGCTCGGCGGATTAAGCGCTGGCGACGTAACGCAAATCCTGAACAACGCGGAAGCCACCGCCAACACCACGCGCGCCGCGATTCGCTTGCCACTTGGTTCGACGACCCGCATGGTCATCGCCGTCGCGGACCTCGACGGCACCGTCATCGGCTTGCGGCGCATGACCGACTCTACGGTCTTCAGCATCGATGTCGCCGTCACCAAAGCCCGCAACATGGTGTACTTCAACAGCGCCTCGCGGACAGCCTCCGATCTAACTGGCGTGCCCATGGGCACCGCCGTGACGAATCGCACTATCGGTTTTGGTGCGCAACCGCTTTATCCTCCAGGCATCGACGGTTCTACCGCCGGCCCGTTCTTCAATTTGTACGCGATGGACCTCGCCAATCCCTGCACGCAAGGATTTCAGTCCGGCGCGGCCAACGCGAACAAAAGTGGTGTCGTTTTCTTCCCGGGAAGCTCGGGTTTGTTTCGCAATGGAACACTCGTTGGCGGATTGGGCGTGAGTGGCGACGGCGTCGATCAAGATGACTACGTGACGAACGGCGGCGCGGCCGCCTTCGAAGCGCCAGCAAACATTCGCGCGGACCAAGTTATGGATCAAGGCGTCCGCCTGCCCTACTTCAAATTCCCGCGCAATCCCACCGATTAGTTTTCCATTTGCCAACTGCCGTAGGGTCTGTTGGAGGGGCGCACTTCAGTGCGTCCCCAGCTCTGCCTTTCCTCCTCCGGAGGGATCGGGCGATGTCGCCGAGTTCACGTCGAGAAACCAGGCATGCGCGTTGTCGCCGGGAGCGTAGCAATTTCCATCGCGATGATAGGTCCTGGCGCAGCGCGAGGTGTATTCTTTGCGGCGCGGCGATTGCGCGAATTGCCAGACGGTGGCGTACGAAATTCCACTTTTCGAAGCAGGTGGCGGATTCTCCGGAAAAACACAGCCAGGCGAGGGCGGACAAGCGTCGTTATACGCCCAAATCGTCATCTCGCGAGTCGCTTCGTGATTTCGAATATCCTCTGCGGTAGTGATGGAAACGTGAGGCTCTTCTTTGACGGGAATTCCGGAACAGTAGACTCCACTGTGATAGTTCGCTCGCGTAAGCGGTTCGGACCATGCTGCAAGGTAGGCGTGATACGTTTCTGGAAGCCTGCCACCCTCTTCAATATCAAGGAAAATGATTGTGCCTGCCGGAAAACCTTCCGTCTTCGCGGCCGTGACCGCTTCTTCTCCATTGTGCGAGCCTTTTGTTTTTGCGGCCGCTTCGTTTTTCAAGTCGCGACTGTCAGGGCCTCGATAGAGCACCAGAAAGCCGAAACCCTGCGAGCGCAGCAGTTCGCGTTTGCCCGACCATGTATTCGTTTTCTCGCCAGGAGGAGGGCTGAGCCAGTAGCTCGTATACGCGAACGTCTTTCGCAGCACGGGCAACGCTTCATCGCCAGGATAAACGTTGCGGTCGAAGCCAAGATAAGAACGCGACGCGGTCTCTTGCGGAGTGGATGCAGTGTTGGCAAGAAGCGCAGCGACGGCCAAGAGGGCACCAACGCCAACAGCAGAATACATCGCTATTCTCATATGCTTTCTTTTTACTTCTCTCTGTGCTTCCTGGTGCCGTGAACTCTGTGTTGAGTCTTACATCCGGATCACCCTTCGCGGAGTTTGTGCCCGGCAAGATTTCCCAGGCCGTCATAAGCCGCGTATTTGTAAGTCTCGCTCAGCGTGGGGTAATTGAAAACCTGCTCGATAAATTCGTCGATGCTGAGCCCCTTGTCCAGAACGGTGAGCCCGATGTGGATGAGTTCGGTGGCGCTTTCGCCGATCATGCTGACACCGAGCAGTTTCTTGTCGCCGCGCGCAAAAATCAATTTGAGCATTCCCGCGGTGTCGCCCGTGATGTGACCTCGAGCATTGTTCTCGTAAAGCGCTCGGCCGACGACGAAATCGATTTTCTTTTCCCTGCAGGATTCTTCGGTCTCGCCCGCTGCGGAAATTTCCGGAATTGTATAAATGCCCATTGGCAAGAGCGACGCGACACGCTGTTTGTATTTCAGTCCAAAGGCGTGGCACACGGCAACGCGGCCTTGTTCCATGGATGTTGATGCTAACGCAGGAAAGCCAATCACGTCGCCCGCGGCATAGATATGCGGCACCGCTGTGCGGTAATTCTCGTTGACTGGAATGTAGCCGCGGTCGTTCAACGCCAGGCCGGCCTTTTCAAGCGCCAAGCCATCGACAGCTGCCCGCCTGCCTGCCGCAAAAAGCGCGGCGTCGGTTTCCAGGACTTTGCCGCTCTTCATAATCAAGCGCACGCCACTCGCAAAATTCTCCGTCTTCACCGGGCGCTCGTTGAACCAGAAATGCATTCCGATGGCGGCGAGGCGATCCCGCAAACGATCGGAAATTTCGTTGTCGAGGAAGGGAAGCAGCCGGTCGCGGCCGTCAACAAGTGTGACATCGACACCTAGCGCTTTGAAGATGGAAGCGTATTCGCAACCAATTACGCCTCCGCCAATCACCGCCAGACTTTTCGGAATGCGATCCATCTGAAGAAACGTGTCGGAATCAAACGTGTGCACATCGTCAAACGCAATCTCCGGCGGGCGATGCGGCTTGGAACCCGTACAAATTAGTACCACCTCGCCCTTCAATCGCCGCACTCCATTCGAACCCGCCACCGCTACCGTATGCGCATCTTCAAAACTCGCTTGGCCCTGCACCAGCTCGATCTTATGCGCTTCCAGATTTTTCAGAATTCGCCGCCGCTCCATCTCCACGACTTCCCGCTCGTGGTGCATGAAGTCGTGCACCGTGAGGTTTTCTTTCAGCGAATAATCGATGCCATAGAGGCCGCGCTGCTTGAGGCCTGAAAAATAAAGCGCGGATTCGCGCAGGGTCTTGCTCGGGACCGTGCCGGTGTTGATGCAACTTCCGCCTGGATGCGGGGCGCGCTCGATGACGGCGACGCGCTTGCCAAAATACGCGGCTTGCGCGCCTGCCTTTTCGCCGGCAGGGCCGCAGCCGATCACAACGAGGTCGAAATTGTCACTCGAAGCCACACGGACCTCCCAAGGTTGACGGAACGCGCCAACAAGCCTAGCTTGATGATTTCGAAAAAAATTTTAGAGGAAGAAACAGGGAACCATCGAAGTTTCTTGACCAAGTGTGCCGAAAAAGCCTTGTGAACTGGTCGGCGCAGCAACGTAGGCAAGATTCTTGCAAGTCGGCCGGGAATCTGGAATAGGATACGGGGCATGAAAGGAAGCGACACGTTTCGGAAGAGTGCGGCGCTGCCGTGGCAGTGGAAAGCGGTCATACCCATTATCGGTGTGCTGCTGCTGGGGCTGGTGGCTTTTCGCGCAGTCGTGCTCGCTCTGAACATCCCCAACGGGCACTGGATTTTGATCGTGGCGGGGGCAGGCGCGGTGGCCATCTGCTTCGTGACGCTGTCCGTGCTGCTCGTGCTGATCGAGCAGCCTCTCGAAGAACTGAAAAAGACGATCACGCGCGTGCGCGGAGGGGATCTCGATGCCCGCGTGAAATTTGCGAAGCGTACCGATGACGTTGGCCAGTTGGGCCGGCAATTCAACGAAATGATTCAGCAGCTTGCCGAGAACCGCGATGAACTCGAGCGTCTGCATCAAATCGAAATGGCGCGCGCCGAGCACCTTGCGACCATCGGCGAGCTTGCGGCCGGATTGGCGCACGAGATTCGCAATCCGCTTGCCGGAATTGCCGGCGTCGTCGAAGTGATGGGCAAGGAACTGCCTCAGCAAAGCTCGAGCCGCGCTGTGCTGCCGGAAGTTCAGTGGGAAATCCAGCACATCCAGTCCATCCTCAACGATTTGCTGGCTTACGCGCGCCCGCGTCCGCCGGAATTTCATCCCGCCGACTTGAACACCACCATCGAACAAGCGGTTTTTCTCGCGCGCCAGCAGGTCCGCACCAGACCAATCGAAATCGTTTTTGCGCCGAAAAAAGATTTGCCGCGCGTCGTTCACGACCCCGTCCAAATTCAACAGGTGGTCTTGAACCTTCTTTTGAACGGGATTCAGGCCATCGCGAAAGAAGGCAAGATCGAGGTGGCGTTGAGAGCGGAACACGGATTCGCGGTGGTCCGCATCACGGACAACGGGAAGGGAATCGCGAAAGAATCGTTACCGAAGATTTTCAAGCCGTTTTTTACTACGCGAAAAGAAGGCACGGGGCTGGGCCTGCCGCTGGCAAAGGGAATCGTGGAATCGCACAAGGGAAAAATCGAAGTGACCAGCGAGCCAGGCCAGGGAGCGCAATTTGACGTGTGGCTGCCGTTTCAGCGGACCGAGGGCGCGCATGCAAATGCCCCGGTCAGGATGATAAAGTAAAGCCGATGGCACAGAAAAAGATACTCATCGTGGACGACGAAAAACTGGTGCGCTGGGCGCTGGCGAAGCGTTGCATCGAGTACGGCTACCAGAGCATCGAGGCGAGCGACGGGGAAGAAGCGCTGCGCCTGATGCAGAACGAGGCGCCCGACGCGGTGCTCCTCGACGTGCACCTGCCGGGGCAAAGCGGCATCGAAGTCCTGGAAAAACTGAAACAGGCCGGAGACACGCGCTCGGTCATCATGATGACGGCCGATCCGCAACTGGAAGACGTGAAGGCGGCGCTGCGGCTCGGCGCCTACGACTTCGTCAGCAAGCCGATCAACTACGAAGAGCTTGGCGTAACGTTGCAGAACGCCCTGGAGGCCGGCGCGTTGCGCACCGAAGTCGAATCGCTGCGCGGAGAAGTGCGGCGCCGGACCGGCTATCACGACGTGATTGGCGTTTCGCGGAAGATGACCGAGTTGATGAAGTTCGTGCAGAAAGTGGCGGCGAGCGAGGCCAGCACGATCTTGATTCAGGGCGAGAGCGGCACAGGGAAAGATCTGGTCGCGAAAGCGATTCATTATCAGAGCACGCGCAAAGACCGGCCGTTCGTGGCCATCAATTGCTCGGCGATCCCGGAAACGCTGATGGAAGCGGAGCTCTTCGGCCATGAGCGCGGCGCCTTCACCGACGCGAAAGCGATGAAGAAGGGCCTGTTTGAGGTCGCCGACGGCGGAACGCTGTTTCTGGACGAGATTGGCGAACTTTCCCCGCTGCTTCAGGCGAAGCTCCTGCGCGTGCTGGAAGACCAGGTCATCCGGCGCGTGGGCGGCGTGAAAGATATTCAGGTGGAAGTGCGCGTGATTGCCGCCTCGAATCGCGACCTCGAACGCGCCGTCCGCGAAGGCCATTTCCGCCAGGACTTGTACTATCGCCTCGCGATTATTTCGATTTTCCTGCCGCCCCTGCGCGAGCGCAAAGACGATTTGCCGGCGCTCGTGGACTTTTTTGTGGACCACTACAACCGCAAATTCCGCAAGTCCGTGCAGGGGCTTTCGGAAGAAACCAAGCGCCTGCTGATGAACTATAGCTGGCCGGGCAACGTCCGCGAGCTGAAGAACGCGCTCGAGCGCGCCATGATTTTGGAAGAAGGCACGCAGTTGAAGCCCGACGATCTGCCGTTTTCGGTGGCCAGCGGGATCAGTGGCACGGCAGGTTCCGCAACCACGGCGATGGAAGCAAGTTCCTCTTCGAGCGGCGAGCCCATCGAAGGTGGTTCCAAGCGGCGTTTGCCCCCGCTTTCCATTCCCGAGGGCGGCACGTCGCTCGAAGACGTGGAACACGCGCTGGTGGAAATGGCTCTGCAGCAGTCCCACGGCAATCAGATCAAAGCGGCAAAGCTGCTGGACATCAGCCGCGACGCGCTGCGCTACAAAATGAAAAAGTTCGGCCTGGCCCACGGCGAAGAAGAGCAGCAGCCCTCCACCACCCACCCCTGAGAAGCGGCTGGCGCACCCTTCGACTGCGTCCTCGGGGCAGCGACCTTACAGATAATCAGACCACCAGTTACATGGCGGCCCGTTGAACGACCTGTCAATTAGGAAGGTTTTGAGCAACAATACTGACATTCAGGTCTCCCGGAGGGCCAGCTTGCTTCCCTCAACTGTGCCGCCAGATCAGCCTGACTCTCTCCATCGAAATTGAAAGGCGCATCGCGAAAGCGACGTATTTGAAAAGCCATGCGCGAGCACACAATTCGACTTGCGACAATTGCAATTCTGTTTCTTGCGCTGATTGCTCCGGCAAGTTGGGCCCAAAACACAGTGCAAACCATTGCCGGCGCCGGGCCCAACAATCTCCCCGCCTTGAAGTCGAGCCTGGGTTCTCCCGCCGCTGTCGACATCGATAGCGCTGGGAACATTTACGTAGCTGATCTCTACTCCGAACGGGTATTCAGAGTGGATACCACTGGCAACGTTACCCTTGTTGCAGGCAATGGATCGCATGGAGGCCTCAGCGGCTACTCCGGCGAAGGCGGCCCGGCCCTCAGCGCCAACCTTACATATCCCACCGGCGTGGCCGTGGATAGGTTCAGCAACATCTTCATAGCGGATAGGACCAGTTGCGCTATTCGCGAGGTCTCCGCCAAAACTGGGGACATCTCCACTATCGCGGGCACGGGCACTTGTTGGTACTCCGGCGATGGCGGGCCGGCCACCAGCGCCACGTTGAATGATCCCTCCGGCGTGGCGGTGGATAGCTCGGGGAACCTCTTCATCGCCGACACTGATAACTGCTTGGTTCGTGAAGTTTCTGCCTCCACTGGCATCATCTCCACCCTCGCGGGAACGCCGCCAGATACAACCGGGTTGTTGCATTGCGGATACGCGGGGGACGGCGGCTTGGCCACCAGCGCCAAACTTGGATTTCCTAACGGGTTGGCCGTGGATGGTTCCGGGGACATCTTAATAGCAGATACCACTAGTTGCGCGATTCGCAAGATTTCCACCGCCGCCAGCACTATCTCAACCGTGGCTGGCACCGGTAGTTGTGGATACTCCGGCGATGGAGCTGCGGCCACGAGCGCCCAGCTTAGCCAGCCCTATGGCGTAGCCGTGGATCGCTCCGGAAACATTTTCATTGCGGACACTTCAAACTGCGTGATCCGCGAGGTCTCTTCCGCCAACTCCCAGATTTCCACTGTGGCGGGGAACGACAGCGCCGGATGTGGATACTCTGGAGATGGAACTTTGGCCACCAGTTCCCAGCTCAACCAGCCCTACGGCGTTGCCGTGGACCGCTCAGATGATATTTTCATCGCGGATTACAACAACTCTGTGATTCGCGAAGTCTCTGCCTCGACCGGCAGCATTTCCACCGTCGCTGGTGTGGCCGTACCCGATCTGAATCACATGGGTCAGATGATCGGTCTCCCCGCGTACAGTGGTGATGGCTACCTGGCTACAGATGCAGAGTTCGCCTTCTTGAATGACACTCCCTATGGCGCCGGTCTCGCTACGGATCGTTCGGGGAACGTGTTTGTCGCCGATACAGCCAACAACGCCGTCCGCAAGATCTCTGCCTCCACCGGAATCATCACCACTGTGGCCGGAAACGGCCTTATCGGCTACTCCGGCGATGGCGGCCCGGCCAGCAGCGCCCAGCTCTTTTATCCCAGGGATGTGGCTGTAGATGGCTCGGGAAACATCTTCATCATGGACACCGGTAATTGTGTGATTCGCAAGGTTACTGCCACCACCGGTATCATCTCCACCGTCGCGGGGACACTGCCAGACAGTTCCGGCCATTATTTCTGCGGATATTCAGGTGACGGCGGACCGGCCACCAGCGCTCAGCTATATCCCATCGACTTGTTGATTCCGGCAGGAGGCGTGGCCGTGGACAGTTCCGGCAACCTCTTCATCGCCGACACCGGGAATGGCGTGATTCGCGAGGTTTCCGCCTCCACGGGAATCATCAACACAGTAGCTGGAACCCCACTCAGCCTCTATGTCGGTACAGGTGATGGCGGCCCTGCCACTAGCGCCACGTTGAACGCTCCCTATGGCGTGGCCGTGGATAGCGCCGACAACATCTTTATCGCGGACACGTACGACAACATAGTCCGCGAGGTAATGGCAGTCAACGGCAACATCTACACCGTCGCTGGAACCATGGAATTGGGTTTGAGCTTCTCAGGTGACGGCGGCCCCCCCGGCTTAGCTCACCTTCGCAACATCTTCGGCGTCTTCCTCGACCCCGCGGGCAATCTTTTCATCCCCGACCCCGTCAATTGTGTGATTCGGGAGGTTTCCGCTTCCACAGGCAACATCACTACCGTGGCGGGGATGCCGAACCGCAACGGGGATTATTTTTGCGGATATGCGGGCGATGGCGGGCCCGCGTTGAGCGCCGTCTTTGATAATCCATCGGCCGTCGGCGCAAACAGTTTGGGGGACCTAGTCGTGTTGGATAACACTCGGGTTCGCGCCGTGGCGGGTTTGGTGCAAGGGTCTGCAGCAGCCGCTGTTGCTTTTCCCAACCCTCTGGCGTTTCCCAGTCAACCGCTGGGGACGTCCAGCACACTTACTGTAATGCTCAGTGATCGAGGCTCCTTACCAACCAACGTTTCCACCGTGGCCATCTCAGGCACGAACGCCTCCGACTTCTCGGAGACGGACAGCTGTGCCGGTCACTCCCTAGGCGGCGGCGGCGGTTCCTGCGAGATCAATGTGAAATTCACTCCGCCAGTCGCAAGCCTGCAGAGCGCGCTACTCACCGTCACTGGCACTGGAGGAACGCAAACCGTTAACCTCTCGGGTGCGGGCTTGGATTTCTTATTGGGGGCTGCTTCCGGTGGTTCGCTATCGGCGACCGTAACCCAGGGCCAGATCGCGACTTATTACTTGCAGCTGAGCGTTACAGGGGGAACTTCTGGTGGCGATGGGGTGAGTGTTTCCATTACCTGCGCAGGAGTTCCTTCCGAAGCCACTTGCTCGGTCTTCGGGAATCTAGCGGCCACCGTCGCAACCCCAGCGGCGATCACGGTCAACGTCAGCACTACAGCTCCTACGCAGGCTTGGATCCTGCCTGTGACCGAGACCGACCCAAGGTTGCGCGTTCCCGTGGCCGTGGTGACCTTCTGCATGGCCCTGCTGTTGGCCTTCTGGGTCTGGGCTCAGATGCGCGGCTCCACGAAAATGCATCGGCGTTCGCCAGTCTTCTTGGCTTTGGGTTGGCTGACTTTTACTGTCCCGATGCTGCTCGCCATCATACTGATCGGCTGCGGTGGCAGTTCCTCCTCGCCCCTTCCCCCTCCCCCTCCTCCGTTGTCGGGCGGAACGCCCGCCGGAACCTATACCCTTACGCTTACGACTGCGTCCGGAAGCGACAGCCACACAACTCAACTCACGCTTATCGTAAATGCCGCGCAATAAGGGGCATGCATTTTAACACCCCATTTGGCCGCCGAGTCGTGAGCTGTGCGGCGGCCAAGCGGCCCTCGCGCTAGAGGCGGCGGAGAAGGTCCTAAACGGACCGTTCGGTGCTTCCGCCTCCCCCAGTGAGCTCTACTCCTTTGTTTTCTTTCTTTTACCAAACTAGTTCGAACCAATTTGCTCATTCGTGCTCATTCTGCGAATACTAGTACTATATAAATATATAAGATTATGGTTGACAAATCGCTCAGTTTGGATTATCATGAGTCGTGAACTCTCGACTCCATCTCTGCCATTCCCCAGTCACGAGCCATCAAACACCAGTCACGCTAACCCCTTTAGAATCCGCTCTTACGCATCTGACGCCCGTAAGTCCTTTAGATTCCGCTCTTACACAAAACTGCCGGGTGTCGTACCCCCTTTACTCCAAACTGCGTACCAAAATGGAACACAGCCTGGGGGAGAACCGCCGCCTCCACCTTTCCGGTTTTGCTATACACTTCTTGGGGAAGGTCCAGCCCTCGAACGAACCACCACGCCTTGCTTGGAGGTTACGATGAATCACGAAACACTTAGGGCTTTCGCCGGACGGACGCGCACCGCACAGCCGCTCTGGCGGACTATTTTTGCAGGCGCCACGCTTGGTGCTCTGCTGCTTCTGGCGTCGTGCACGGCGAAACAGGCACAGGGCCCGCACGCAACGATTCAGATGCGCGATGGCACGACGGTAACCGGCACGGTCACCGCGACTTCGCCGTCGGAAATCACCTTGGCCGGCGACGACAACACCACGCATACCGTCCCGATGGCCCAGGTGAAATCCATCGAGTATGACGAACCGCCTGGGGCGCAAACTTCGGCCGCACAAACGGGAGCCACGCCATCCCGGCGCGCCTCCGACTCGGTGCACGAGCACCATTACCATCCCACGCAGGCCGAAATTCACACCAAGACCTACGTTCTGCCCACTGGCACGCAAGTTTCCGTGCGTACCGAAGACACCATCAACTCCGCCTCAACCGTCGAAGGGCAGACCTATGCGGCGGAAATCACCGACGACGTTCTTGACGCCAACGGCGATGTGGTCGTTCCTCATGGGTCGAATGCCCAGATCGTCATCCGCTCGGCTTCCAAAGGAGGACGCATTCGCGGCGCTTCCGACCTCGCGCTGGACCTGCAATCGGTTTCGGTCGAGGGTCAGCAATACACAATTAGCACCACTGATGTGAAGGAAAGCGGCAAGCAGGGGGTCGGCGCGAACAAGCGAACCGCCGTATTCTCGGGGGGTGGAGCAGCCCTCGGCGCCATCATCGGCGCGATTGCAGGCGGCGGGAAAGGCGCTGCCATCGGAGCCGGTGCCGGCGCGGGAGGCGGCGCGTTGACGCAGATCCTGACCAAGGGCGGCTCCATCAAAGTGCCGGCGGAAACGGTGCTGACCTTCCAGCTCGACAAGCCCGTCCGCATTGTAAAGGCAGAGTGACCGCGCTGCCTGCATTATGAAAAAGTCGCAGGGGAGCAATCTCTTCGACAGGGGGAATTAATCAGGCACAGATGCTTTGTTGCCTGCATTCCGGCGTATAAGTATCGTAGTACGATATATTACGCAGCGGTCGGCACCCGGAACCATCAAAATCAGTAGATGTGCTTTCCCACGGATTTAAGGTTAGCATCTAGGACGATACAAGGAGAGAAGTGCCCAAGCGTCCCATTGACGAGCGCCGCCGAGCGAAACGAACCGCCCAGAAAAAGTGCGCCAGTCTCATCGTTAAGCATGGACAGCAAGCACAGAGGATTCCCTGCCTTATCCTCGACCATTCGCTGGACGGGTTCAAGATAGGAGGGGCGTCCCGCTTAAAACGAGGACAATCTGTCGAACTCATTCTGGATGAATACACCTCGAATACAGTGTTATGCCGCGTGATGTGGGTCGGCAAGCCAGGGTCTCAGCATGGAGGCGAGGCCGGCCTGCGAGTCCGAGACCGCACCGTCTGATGAACGCTTTTGCCGTGGAATGTGGTTGATCCGCGCAACGACGCCCGACGGTGAGAAAGCCCGATTCAGCGTGAAAAGCCTCAGAGCAGGAAAATCCCACAAGGGATGCCCCTCTGTTGCAGTGCATAAATAGCTGAAACAAAAAGGGATAACAGGCCTGTGGAAAGTCGCAGTTTGGAACATTAGATGCTCAATTGTACTGTGCTCAGAAGGAAGGTAATGGAGCGATTGCCATCTTTCTGACTGTGGGCGTTCCCTTTGCGACGGCGGGCAGGCGGTGAAGGCTCGAAAGGATACGGCGCAGAGAGGAACGCCCACGAATAGCTAAAAGAACCCCCAGTCTTTTGGCTAGCAGGATCGAGTCAGGCAGCGGCCGGGCACGGATCGCACAGGAGCGTCGAGGTTCCGACGCGATGGCCCCCTCCACGGGCCTCAACCAGTGCTCGGCGCTGCCTTTTTATGTCGAGCGGATCTCATCCGCCTGTTGTCTTTTCCGAAGAGAAAGCGTGGAGTTGCATGGTTTTCTGGCGCAACGCTCTGTGCGATTGTGCGCAATCCTCGCCAATTGTTCGGTGCAAACAAGATATGTTGTTTGTTTGCTATGACTTTGCGAGAGGGAAATTTGGAACCGCGCGTGCACCCTCTTAACCGAGCATCGACTAGATGACTACGAGAGCGCGTGAAGGAATTGGAGAGCGAGTGAAGGAGGGTTTTATGCCACAGGTGATGGAGCCGAAGGTGACCCACGAGATTGCAAAGAAGGTAGCGCTGACGAAGATCCTGGTGACCACGGACTTCTCTGCGGAATCCGACCGGGCTTTGGATTACGCGCTGGCGTTGGCGCGCCGCTATGACGCGCGCATTTATCTGGCGCACGTGCTGGCGCCCGATCCCTTCCTGTATGCCGAGCCGGCGCTGGCCGAGGCCACGTACGAAAAAGTGCGCCAGGCCGC
>Ga0187780_10002922_pt1 | contig 12852 bp, 11 predicted proteins | sample 1015_Q2_SP10_20__FD_132429 | JGI IMG/M metagenome (GOLD analysis project Ga0187780, IMG submission 132429) | Tropical peat soil microbial communities from peatlands in Department of Meta, Colombia - 1015_Q2_SP10_20_MG | ecosystem: Environmental > Terrestrial > Soil > Wetlands > Peat | place...
GCCCCAGATGGTGGAGGCGAATATCCCGCGGGTGCAATCGCCACAATTTCCACGAATGGCGTCTGCAATAGGTCGGACGGATCGGGTCTAAGGGTTACAGGTTGGTCGTTGGATGGAGACCCCCCCGTGTCCCTTGAGGGACTACAAACCCTGTATTTCCAGGTCAAAATGAGTGGTCCGCACAGCGTCGTAATCCTAACTGCGACGCAGTATCAACTCACAATCGATTTCGCGGCCCAGCAGAACCTGGTTTCACTTACGCCGCCCTCGATACCAGGGGACGGGTACTGGTATGATAATGGGACCGAAGTAAGTTATACGGGTTTGACCACTTCTCGTGGCATCAATGTGACGGGCTGGAGCTGGGACGGCAGTGCATTCACCAACGTCACTAATTCAGCATCTTTCACGACTTCCCCGGTTGTAATGAACAGCCCTCATTCCCTCTTCCTCGCCACCCTGTCGACTGCCGAGGGCTGCAGTGCCGGTGCGTGCCAAGATTTTCAGGGCTATTCAACCGTGGTGATACAGAGCGATGCCCCCCGTCCCGTGTCTGTGGATGTCGATGGCAGTTGGTTTTCGACTCCGGCAGTGTTTACGTGGCCCTCGGGTTCACTACACAACGTTACGCTGGGAGCTGCAACCTATGATTCCGCAACGTCAAGGACTTCCTTCATCGGGTGGTCTGGGAGTATCAACTCCTCAGGCCGGAGTCAGGTTTTCGAGGCCAGAAGCGAGATGAACCTCAGGCTGGACTTCAGAAATCAATATCTTGTAGGCATATCTTTCATCGACGAGAACGGTCGGACCGTTTTGCCCAAGGGGGTACTGGTGGTCGGGCAGTCGGGTACCTTCAACATCACCTCGTCCCAGCTATGGTTAGACTCCGGCAAGTACCAGGTGATTCGCGCAACCTGGATGGATGTGGATATGACATCTCTTCCTTCCGGAGGTGGATTCAGCGTCGGAGCCCCCGGCAAGATCCTTGTGGAGTTGCCAATCTACGAGGAGGTAGTGACCGTGAAGGACCTCTACGGTCTCCCGATTGCCGGCGCAGTCGTCACCCTCTCGGTCGGGAACATATCTCAACGAATGGAGACGAACTCAAGCGGTATTGCTCTTTTCGAACAGGTCCCTCCCGGCCCCGTAAACGGGACGGTCCGCTATCTCTCTGTCACCACTAGCCTGGGCTCCTTGACCGAAGGGGGCAATATCATCAACGTCACCATGGTTGCGAGTTACCCAGTGTTTGCCACGATCTTCGCGGTCCTGGGGGCGGCAGGGTTCGCCGTCGTCAGAAAAGTGCATAGGAGACCAGGCCTCTTCTAAGAGTGCTCTCTCAAGAGACGTGTCGTTCCCACTCCACCTAGGCCCTCCCACGAAGAGTAAAGACGAGCCTAGAGGGTTCGGAGGGACCTTTCCAACGGAGCGATGCACTTTTCCCACGAATAGTTCTCCTCTACTAAGGTCCGGGCATTCCTCCCGATGGCTGCGTTGAGTTCTCCGTCCTTCCAAATGTTAGAGACCAATACAGGGTACTTGCTTGTGTCATCCTCTAGGATGATGTCCTTGCCGTGGGTTACGTCAATTCCCTCTGCAGCCCTCCTCGTTGCTATCACCGCTTTGCCGCAAGCCATCCACTCGAGTATCTTGAATCTGGTTCCAGAACCGAATCTAAGCGGAGCGATGCATATGTCGGCGCAATTGATGTAGGACGGGAGTACAGATCTTTCGACGACTCCGGGTGAGATAATGTCGGGTGTTCCACCGAGTGGAATGCTTTCTGAGCCTGGTCCAATTACCATCAATCGTAGATTGGGTATGAGCTCCTTGGCTTGCGGAAAGATGGTTCTCAATATTGTATTTATAGCGTCCACGTTCGGGAAGAACTTGAAGCTCCCCATATACATCAACAGGGGACAGTCATTCTGCACCCCGTACTCGCTCCTGAGCTGCTCTCGAGCCGTGGCGTCGGGTCTAAACTCCCCGGTATCAACTCCGTTAGGAACTGTGGTAATCTTATGTGATGGAGTGCCTTCGGCTTCGAAGGAGTGCTTGTCAACGTTCGAGACGACTGTAATATGGTCGAAAATCCTGTGGCAGACTCTTTCATAGGTCCGCAATCGCTCCCATGGATGTGGATTCCCAGAGGAAACCTGCAATTGGCGCATCAGATGCCACTCGACGTTGTGTTCGTCGAGCAATATTGGCACCCTGTTGAAACTCTTAAACCAAATGGCTTGCCAGGCGGATCCGAGTTCCGAAATCACCACGTCATAATCCTGTATCATTCTACCGCGACTTACCAGAGAAGGAATGTTTCTGACTAGAGTAGGCAAGTTCAATGCGGAAAGAGGATACCAGTCGCCACCGGACCAACTTCCTTTGGATTGGAATTGTGACACCCCACGGCCGAGCGATTCCTTTGCAAAGTTGCTCCCGAATAATCCAATTCCGACTCCATGCGCTCCCAATGAGTTGGCCATGTGTAGAATACGAGCCTCCCTTCCAAGTCGAGGGACCTCATGAGTGGATCCCGTCAGGATTGCTATTTTCGTATGTTTCTCGCCGCAGGCTTAGGCCAACTCATAAATATGATGCGGAGCCCCTCGTATTGAGAGGAATAGCGAAGGGTTAACTGAAATAGGCCTACAGGCGATGTTTCGGAACGATTTGAAGGTGGGACGCATCTTTTACTTGAAGGGTCCTTGCCGATAGCCCGGAGGAAAAGTGTCAGTAATGGATGTCCTCATGCTTGCTGACAAACCGCTGCCTGCAGTGAGACCTACTGGAATCGGAGTCGCTGCCTACAACATGGCGCTGGCCCTCTCACGTCACCATGCACGCGTTCATTTTGTCTGTCGGGGGAGCTTCAACCGTTCTTCGATTATCAACCCATCGCTGAAGATTAATGAGATCGAACACTTCTCAAGAGACAACTTTCTTGTCAGTGCAAGTCTGCTCAGTGGCACGAACTTTAACGTCGTACACGTCCACTCGAGTTCGGCTTTTCCCTCTCTCGCTCTTGCACGAGTCCTTGGAAAGAAGGTGGTGACGCATTGCCATGCTGACGAGCCATTTCATCCAATTCGGGCCACCATGATGAGGAACGCTGGAATGAACCTGAGTGCCCGCGTCATTGCCGTCAGCAACAGCACAAAGAGGGATCTCATTCGGACACATCGTTCGCTTTCAAGCAAGATTGTAGTCGCTTACAACGGTGTCAACCTAGGTGACTGGGAATGTGGCGTAGACAACGCGACTGTGCTTCGTAAGTACGATCTGAATCCGACAGATAAAATCATTTTATCGATCGGCACAATTCAAAGAAGAAAGGGGCAACTGCTTGTGGTTGAATGTCTACCCAAAGTCCTTGCGACCCACTCAAACGTAACCTATGTCAACATAGGGCCGACGGGCGAGCCAACGTACAGAGATCGTCTCCTGCATCGTGCCGAAACGCTTGGGATATCCCAATCCGTGAAACTAGTTGAAGATGTTCCACAAGTCGATCTAGCTTCCATCGCTCACGCATCTAGCATCTGTGTCCACCCCTCGGAGAAGGAAGCTTTCGGGCTCGCGGTGGTCGAAGAAATGGCGTGCGGCAAAGCCGTTGTTGCTTTCGGGGTGGGCGGAATCCCTGAAATAATTGAAAGCGGAACAAATGGCCTGGTCACGAAGCCCGGGGACCTGAATGAACTATCGGAATCCATCCTCCGGCTTCTGGATAACGAGTCCTTTCTCGAGAGACTTGGTGCGGCTGCAAGGGAGAAAGTCTCCGAAAAGTTCACCTGGGACAAGACAGCTGAGAGACTCGAAGAAATTTATGCCGACCTGCTGTAGACATCCACGTTCGAAGCCTCCAAAGAAATCAAGAAATTGGTACTTAGATGGAACTTGTTCCTTACGTGCCAATGTTGCAGTGAATGAGGGGATGTCAACCGCTAGTTGAGGGACTCGCTTTAGGAGGGTTCTGTTTCTTCCTAGTTATCCTTTGGGGAAGTGTCACCAACGAAAGAAACGCCTGGGCATCAATCAGACTTGTTCTTGCAAGTCTCTGCCACTGTCTTCCACTCACACAGCACCCGATTAGGCGGTTGAACGCCATCCGCTTCGTACTTGGATCGAGGCTGCCGAGGTTATTCCTGATGTGCTTCTCGAGGACACGTGACTCATAGCTCATTCGTTGGATTCGTTGAAGAACCTCACTCGAGCCGCCGTGATGGGCTCTCCAACCGTAGGTAGCAAGCCGCTCGAACAGGAACGGAAACTTGAGGGAAAGCCGCAGTGCCATGTCGGTGTCCTCTGCCCATCGGAGTCGTTCGTCATAGAAGCCAGTTTGCTGTAGGGCGACCTTTGAGACTGCGATACAGCTTCCAGTGAAACGGAAGTCGCCAGCGACAAGGTGCGGAAAAATCATTCCCTCCGGCCTGTTGGAAGCCTTTGACGATATCGAGCCAAATGCGACTTGTGTCGAATCTATACTAACCCAATCTGTGTACACAACACAAGGGTCCTCCTCAGCTTCTAACCTTGCAAAGAGAATCTGGCACCTTTCGGGAGCTAAGAGGTCGTCGGAGTCCAGGAAAGTAATGTACCTCGAACTTGCTCCCTTGATTCCAGTGTTCCGTGCAGCCGCCGGTCCTCTGTTGTGATCATGAACCAGCAGTCGAAGCCTCGAGTCAATCTTCTGGATCCTCTCAACGAGATCCTGTGAACCATCGGTCGAACAATCATCCACGACGATGATTTCGAGATTGTTCAGAGTTTGACTCAAGGCTGTTTGTATTGCGAGGGAAAGGTAACTTTTCCTGTTGTAGTTTGGCGTCACAATTGTCATATCAGTCGTCATTCGAATGCACTCTCATCGACCGTAAGCCTTCCGTTATCCGGTCGGAATCGAAGAAGAAGACAAATATCCTTTGCTGTCAGTCGCGGGGGATGTTTGCTTCACCCAACGACAGACGAAGACTTGGGTCCAGACCCACCTTTGGTATCAGTTGTCATGTTGAATTTTAACGAGGAGAAGTACGTTGACGCTGCAATCAGGAGCATCCTCGCTCAATCTTACCAGAATTTCGAATTGATTGTCGTTGACGGAGTATCGACAGACCATTCAAAGGAGATAGCTGACGCCTACTCCGGTCTCGATCAAAGAATCAGGGTTCTTCTGGAGCCAAGACGAGGTATTTCTATTGCGAGAAACACGGGGTTGAAAGAGTCTCGTGGCGACTTCGTCACCTTTACCGACGCTGATGATATTTCTCATGAAAATAGGTTGCGAGAGCAGGTAAGGGTGTTGGTTGAGGATTCAGAATTGGCAGGCTGTCACACCAACGGGTGGATAATCAACGAATCTGGCGAGGCAACCGGTCAGACCTATCACCCAGACATCGTAGATGTACCAATTGGAACAAGCCAAAGCGATACCTTTAGTGCCCTACTCAGAAGAGATTTCATTCTACAAGGGAGCATGTTGTTGCGGAGGACAGATGTTCCCAACGATGCATATGATGTAGAATTGAAGTTTGCTGAGGACTGGGACTTCTGGATACGGCTAGCTTATCGTAGGAGTTTTGCGTACATCCCTAGGCCATTGTATGGCTATAGGGTCCACGTCCACGCACCATGGAAACTATCCTGGATATATCACGCCATGATCTACGAGAAGTGTTTGAGATTGTACAACCTTTCTAAGGAAGACAGAACGGTTGTAATCAGGAAGTTGATGAGACTCTACAGGGGAACCAGAAGCTATGGGAAATTACTAGGCCTATTGCGGACTGAACCCATAGCTCGATCCCTGTTTTACGGCTACATCCTTGGACGACCGGGGGGTAGACTTGAGACTGCCTAGATTGAAACAGACCATTTCATCAATGCAGCCCTGTGGCTTGAGGGGTCGCCTAATCGCTTCAAACGCCTACCAGGGCATCGCCGATTAGGGCCCACTGCGTGGAACTGTTCAGGACGAATCCAACCGAAAGGTTCGTCTCCGTTGACGAAACAACTTTGTACTCGATAGCGCTGTTACCATTGCAACTCGTGACACTTTGCAGGATGACGAAACCTGAATCGGCTAGGGGTGTTGTGTCGCAGCTAAATGTAAGGATTCCTAGAATCATTGCGTCTGGGTTGGTAGTGGACAGGACGCAGGATGGCGAAACGGAGGTTGACGTAGCGGAGCATGGGACAGATGGGTTATCGTCGAACGGCGAAGCGAGGTTAACACCTGCGACCGCGACAGCAATACACCCGATTCTTGCGTTTACATTGTCGCCGTTACATGTTATTGTGTCTGAACCTATCCCGTCCCAGACGGCCGTCCAAACACTCGTGTATTCGTTGGTGCTTGCAGAGGCCTCACTTGACCTCAGGGTGTAGGTCAATCCCGCGGTGTCGGTGGGCCTCGCCGTCGTATGGCCAGCATTGCTACTCTCTTGGATGTAAATGAGGTCATCAGGTAGTGAAGTGGTAAACGTTATGCCACATTGAGAGCTAGACCCCTGGGAACAATCTCCGAAGCCATCGAGCCTGGGGTTTGCGCTCGAGGGTGCAAATGCATATACACCATTCGTCGTTCCAAACGCGGTTGGCACGAATACATAGTTCTCCGCCACTGTCACTCCTGCGTAGATACCGGACGGAAGAGCCTGACTAAACAGCTGCTTGCCGGCGTCAGAGACCGCAAATAGATTCCCCTTGGTATCACCAAAGAGAACAGCGCCGGGCACGACTGCAACGGACCCGATTAAACTTGCAGGCGTGCTGAAACTCCACTGAATTTGGTTATTGGAGGGTGTATATGCACTGAGTACTCCAGCGCTGTTGTAGTCTGATGGAATGAAGAGCTCAGGATTGTTGCTGCTCTGATATATGTATCCAGCTAGGCCGATTATGCCCTCGCCATCGCCGGTCGAATCGATGGCTATGCTTTCGAGCAGATTCCCATTTGTTCTATCGAGGACATAATACGTCCCTCCTTTGTTCCCGATCCCAATCGCACTGTAGGTTGTGCTCCCGATTGTAACCGAGAACAGGTTCGGCGTGGAACCGAAGTCCAGATCGCCTCCTGCAGCGGTTGAGGTGTAGACTGGGTAGTACCAGTTCATCTTCCCGGTGGTTGCATCAAGAGAAACAATGCAGTAGGAATAGAGGATGCTGGACCCGCTTCCGCTGCCGTACGGGTTTCCAGTCCCAAAGAAAATTGCGTTCAGGCTCGGGTCCACAACCACTGAACCCCAGATTCCCGCACCGCCTGCAATGCTTGTAGTGGCATTCCAATGCCAAGCTACCGAACCTGTGTTTGCGTTGAGGGCGAAAAGTGCTCCTATCCAGTTGGTGTCACTCTCATCTCCGCTTGATGCGACCCCGATGTAAAGCAGACCGTTGTAAACAGTCGGCGATGCCCAGATGGCGTTCTCACTCGTCTTCAATGTGGTGCTCCACACGATGCTACCCGTAGCCTGCGAGAGGGCATCCACTTCAGTGGGACCAGACGGGCCCAAACCAATGTAAACCATGCCGTTTGCCAACGTCGGTGTCGAAGAGATTGGGTTCCCCAGGTTCACCTCCCAATTGAGGTGGCCGGTGGAGGCGCTAACCGAATACACGTTACCTCCCCAATCTGCGAAGTAAACATTCCCGTTGAGAACAACAGGCGTTGAAGTAACCGAGTACGGGGTAGTGACCGACCACTGAGGTGACAGGTTTGAGACATCCGACGAGGTGATGGTGGAACTCGCTTGGTATCTCGAGTCCTGATAGTCGAGGGTGAACGATGGCCATTCGTTTGTCCCTCCCGTAGTAGTAGTAGTAGACGACGTGGTAGTTGTACCGGAGGAGGAAGTTGAGGACGTGCTAGAGCTTGACACTGTCGAGGACGTCGACGATGTGCTCGAACTGGAAGTGGTTGTTGTGGTTGTTGTGCCCTGGGCCGGCTGTATTGCGTCTGCGATTGCTCCAAAGTCCCATCCTCCAGGTGTTCCGAACGAGAGGGTAGAGGAGGACAGTGGGGCCGCTGCAATCTCGTACTGCGCATAGGCGTCTTGGCCAGATGTGATACTCTGTACCAAGGTGAAGCCAGGACCTGCGGTCTCTTTTGAGTTTCCTGTATCTCCTCCGAATTGTAAAACAAACTCGTTTCCTATTGTTGTAGAAACCGACGTGTTGCACGGGTCGGAACCCGGACATGCAATGTTCGCTTGACTCTTCGGAAGGGCAGGACTTGGGTCGAACGGAGTCTGGACATTAGTGCCTGAGATTGCCACCGCCACGACCCCGTACCATGTTTCGCCAGATAGAGTTGAGACAACGGAAATACTATCCCTTGAAAGGACCGAGGGGGCGACTGCGTACCAGGTCTGGATGAATTGGTTTCCTCCTATGCCCAGCTGCGTGGTCCGCTGATTAAACGCAAGTCCCGCTGTATCCTTTACAGAGAATGAGCCTCCCGCGGGCCAGCAATCGCATCCAACGACAATGAGATCGGAAGAATGAGTGGTCGTCAGGGAGAGCGTGCAGGATGTGACGTAGCCGCAACCGACTCCAGCGCTCCCATCAAGGGCTGGGGGCGAGGTAATAGTTGACGTGCTCGTGCTATAGCTTGTCGAACCTGTTGACGAAGAGGAACCACCTGTTGGAGGCTGGACCGCGTCGGCGATCATGTCCCAGAAGTAGTTCGGAGTCGAGAGGGTGAAGGAGACCAAGCCCCCAGGTGAAGAGGTCCGGTATTCGTCGCAGAATCGGCCCCCGCAGAGATTGGCCCTTGTAAATCCGGATTGTATTGCCCAGGTCTCGCCGTTGCCGTCAGAAGCCGAACCGAAAACAAGGTCCCCCGAGTTGGAGACAGTTATGGTACAGGATGGGGAACTGGATGAGACTGCCTGTGCCATGCATCCGGAGCCGTCGAACCCTCCCGAGCCTGAGATGGCGTAGACCTGTCCGGCCTCAGAGAGGGAGGCGGTCCACATCAGGGTTATCGTCACAGAACCGGAAGAAGGATCTGTGGCATAGTATTCAGCCGCGCAGTCACCGTCTCCCGCCTGCTCGACCTGCCTAAGAGTAAAGGTGAAGCTCCCTGATGTCGGTGTTGAGCATATTTTGGCATCTGCGTGTTCGAAAACAAGAATCAAGTCTCCGGCGTTAGTGGGGCTTATCGAGACTGTGCATTGGCTTCCGCTCCCTGGCGAACATGAGGCCGTTCCATCCAGCCCAAAGGGAACGCCTTGAGCGAAGGCTACCGCGAGGACCGAAAGCACAAGCAGGCTGACGATTGCTATGCTACCAAATCCTTTCCAGCTCAATTTGCATCACTCCGCCTTGCGTAGGCGTAAGCGACTGACACAAGGACCACCTCTTGCTTGAGGAAGGCCATCGAAAGCCTACAGCGCAAAGTATGATACTCCCTTGTTTGAGGACCCTAATATATCATGAGGTTGTTGATTATCACCTTCGATCCTCCAGAAAATGTTGGAGGTATTGAAGGCAGGGCGGCAGGATACACTAGAGAATTGTTAGCGAAGGGGCACTCCGTCATTGTTGCTTCATTCGCAAACAGACACAGCTTCTCGGAGGAACCTTTCTACGGTACTGGTCTGTTGCGGTATCCGTCGCGTCCCCGTCACCTTCCGTCTGTTCTAATTCGATTGACCAGAAGAATCCGCACCACCTCGGTCGACAGGGTTTTCTTTCTGAGTGGGAGCATCACCTTGTTTGGAGTGTTGCTGCTTCTCTATTGCAGGGCTTCACATAGAAACTCCGTTTCGTTCTATTATGGAAAAGATATCCTTCAAGCGAGGCAAACAGCGACAGGTAGGCTCCTGCTGAGTGTGTCGCTAAACATAGCCGACAGCATTGCGACTAACTCTCGATTTACCGCGTCGCTGCTGCCAGCTAACGTTCAACGAAAGTGCAACGTTCTCTATCCCAGTGCAAGTTTTCCAAGTGCGTACAGGTCTCACACCGTTACGAAGGACTCTAAGAAGAGGGTTCTCTTCGTTGGGAGGCTCGTACGTAGGAAGGGAGTGGGAGATCTGATTGAAGCCTTCGAATTGGTCAGAAAAGATATACCCGGTTCAATTCTCGAAATAGTCGGCTCCGGGGAGGATAAGGAACGGCTCCAGCGCCTTGTGACAGAGAAGGGATTGGGGGATGACGTGTTGTTCTACGGCACCCTCAGGGGGGAGGCGTTGTACGAACGATATCGATCGTGCAAAGTCTTTGCCATGCCCAGCAAGACTCTCGCGGATGACGTGGAGGGGTTCGGAACTGTATTCCTTGAGGCCGGAAGCTTTGGAAAGCCATCAGTCGGTACGCTTTCTGGAGGAATTCCCGAAGCTGTCCTCGACGGCGTCACGGGCTTGCTTGTCAGAGAGGGGGACGCCGATGGATTAGCCTTGGCTCTGAAGGAGATTCTTACGGATGAAGGACTTGCACGGCGTCTAGGAGAAAACGCTCGAATCCGAGTCGTCGATGAGTTCTCTTGGAGTAGAGGAACAGATACTTTGATCTCCATCCTGAGAGGATAACACCTTTTCGGTTTTGGTCAAGGATTCGTTCGAGACCCTGAACCTCACTCAAATCAGACCTGAAGAAGCCTTAAGCCACTCGCCTCACGAAACGTGGTAGATTGGACAAGAGGGTACGAATAGGTATCACTGTCACGGGGGCTATTGCAATCTTGGTGATTTCTGGTCTGCTTCTCGCCCAAGAAGGTCCGTCGAAAACTGGTCGTCAGGGGCAGTCCACATCAAGTGTGACCAGCACCACGTCCGGCACGGGGCAATCTTCCACTAGTGCAACCACCGGCCAACCCGGTACGGTGCAGTACGTCACGAACAGCGCACCTACTAGCCAATGGCTCATCGTAAGTGCTACCACAAGTATTGTGTCCGTCTCGACAAGTAACACAGGAACTGTTCCAGAAGTTTCTTCTCTGGCAAGTCTCAACGCGACGATCATTGGAGACGTGTGTCAAACGTTGCTGCCAGATGGGTCATGCGAGACTTGGGTGCATCTTCAAGAAACCGGCTGGTACTGGGCCGCGTCCAGCGACCTGCTCTATGTGCATTACTTGGGCGGTCAAGGGGTCACAATTACAGTGGTCGAGGCTGAGGGGTAAGAGTCGTAGGCGTCGGCAGCAGGCAGTACTTCGCAATTTAAGTGGTTCGCCGGGTCTTCGCGATTTCACCCGCGCAGTCGTCAGTCCGGAAAACTTGAGAAAATGGGGGTCTCGTTGAAATCTCGCTTCAAGCCCCTGGGGGTATGAATCCTGAATTCATTACCATGAATTTCGCCTTCGATTGGCATATATACTCGGACCGCCAAAAGCCGCTGAATATGAATCCAAGACGGCTCCGTATCGGGGTGCTAATCGGGGGTATCGCCCTACTCATGGTAGGGATGGCTCCCGCGGTGCTCGCGGCGGGACAGATAAGCTGCCTCAGTCCGAGCTCCTGTGCCAGCATCTCGACCATAAGCCTTACAGGCCCAGGTTCGACGGGGACCGCCACCTTCTGGCTCCACGCAGTGCCAACTAACCCAGGAACAGTCTACTACTACGTCTGCCCCTCCACAGCCTCGAGCTGCAGCTCAACATCTGGTTCAGACAATGGCTGGTCGTGGACGTTCACACCTGCCACGGGAACAACAGGGACTGGATCTCCATGCGAGTCTGGTGCTAATTGCGAAGGCAACGGACTAGGCTCACCAAACACACTCACATTGTCCATTACGGCTCCGAGCGTTGTCACCTCTACCAACCAAGTCGAAGACCTCGCAATCTACGCCTGCAGTGGAACAGCGTCAGTGCTCACCTGCGACAGCGAGCACGCCACCGTAGCAACAGAGTCCGTTACTGCTACCGTTCCCCAATTCGCGTTGGGCTTTAGCGTAGCTGTTGCGGCGGGTTTGGTCGGCCTCGTGATGCTGCGAAGGTTAGCTGCCCCGAAGACTTCCGGAAGCGCGAGCCTAGGCATTTAATTCTAGGCTAGCACTTCACTGTCATTATCTCAGTGGAAACTATAGGTCTGAGTCCATCCAGGGGGACCCGTTCCACGCTTCTTGTCCGGGCGTAAGTTCAGCTGCGAAATCGCAACAGTGCCGTCGGCTGGCTCAAAGGACTCCTCAGGAATGCCATCTTGTTCCCAGGCCTTAGGCTTGAAGAGGGCGTTACTAGCTAACATCGAATGAGCGCAAGTCTGGCATGCACTGGATTGGATCTGTTACACCTATCGGATTGACTCAGGACTAGACACTGAAGGAGAGTGTGACGGATTGAGATATCTGAGCTCCGGTATCATTGTCAACCACATAGAAGACCACGGAATAGTTCCCAGCACTTAGCACCCCCAAGTCATAGTCTAGACTCAGTTGACCATGTGGGATAACCGCCGTGGATACGCTACCCTCAGGGAAGCCTGTTGTACCTTGAAAGAGTGTGATTTTCTCATGTACCAGAACACTCGAGTTGAGGGAGTTGATGTAGCTGGCGTTTAGATGTACATCGTTGTTCGCAACGGTCACCGATGGAGAGTAGGCGAGACTGAACTGCCATGACTGCGTCGAAGACCCCGTCGACGACTCACCAGTCACCGAAGATGTTGACGTGACGGTCTCGCTGGATTCTGACGAGGCTGTAGTGATCAGCGTGAAGGTCCGAGTTACGATGGTCGTACTCCCTCCAGACGTCTGTTGACCCGTGCTTCCCTCACCTCCAGTGGTGGACTGGGAGGTCACGGACGACCTGCCGGGGCTGATTGATTGGGTCGAAATGGTTGAGACTGAACCTCCACCCTGGACGCTCGAAGCGAAATAGGTAGCAGCGAAGAAGGTGCCTGCCCCAACCAAGAC
>Ga0187780_10002924_pt1 | contig 12849 bp, 13 predicted proteins | sample 1015_Q2_SP10_20__FD_132429 | JGI IMG/M metagenome (GOLD analysis project Ga0187780, IMG submission 132429) | Tropical peat soil microbial communities from peatlands in Department of Meta, Colombia - 1015_Q2_SP10_20_MG | ecosystem: Environmental > Terrestrial > Soil > Wetlands > Peat | place...
ATGATCACCGGCATCGATCGCCCCACTGCGGGATCGGTAACGGTCGGCGGCGAGCGGATCGATCAGATGAGTGAGGAGGAACTCGCATCGTGGCGGGGGGAGAACGTTGGGATCGTGTTCCAGTTCTTCCAGCTGCTCCCCACGCTGACCGCGCTCGAGAACGCGGTGCTGCCGCTCGATTTCTCCCATCGCGGGTCCAAGCACGAGCGGTTCGAGCGCGCGGCGCGCGACCTCGAGCTGGTTGGGTTGGGCGACAAGCTCGACCATCTCCCCTCCGAGCTGTCGGGCGGTGAGCAGCAGCGGGTCGCCGTCGCACGCTCGCTCGCGTGCGATCCGAAGCTGATCGTCGGCGATGAGCCAACCGGCAACCTGGACACGCACACGGCGGCGGAGATGTTCGACGTGTTGGCGAGGCTGAACTCTGAGGGCAAGACGGTGTTGTATGTCACCCACGACCTGTCGCTCGCGCAGCGCGCCGATCGCCGGGTGACGATCCGGGACGGTGTTGTGGCCGGAGGTGAGTGATGACCGTCTCAGCTGTTGCACGCAAGTCGATTAGCGACTTGACCCGGCGTCGCGGGCGGGCGGTGTTCACGGTTGCGGCGCTGGCGATCGCGGTCGCGAGCATCGGACTGTTCGCGCTCCCGACGCTGATGAACCGGGCGATGAACAAGGAGATCGCCGCGAACAAGCTCGCCGACGTAACGATCACGGTCAACCCGCTGCCGCTGAGCTCAGCGCAGCTTCAGGCTCTGCGGAGCCTGCCCAACGTGGCCGCGTTTGAACCCGGGAGCACGTTCGGGACGTACGTCTACGAGGTTTCTCGCACGGAGGTGATCGGCAAGGCCTCCTTCTCGCACCAGACGGTGGACGCCGTCACGGTGAGCTCGGGCTCGGCACCCGGTCCGGGGGAGGTCCTGAGCGATGTGCAGAATGCCGCGTACGGCCATGACGTCGGCGGCACCGGCAGTGTGGTGCGCCTCCGGACCGGCACCGGCCGGGTCGTCTCGCTGCGGATCAGCGGCGAGGGGCGGAACCTCAACGGCGGGCAGACGGTCGCCAGCCAGGGGATCCCAGTGCTGTACGCCACCGCCCAGACCGTCGTGGCGTTGCGCGGCACGCCCGGCTACACCGAGCTTGCCTTCCGCCTGCATGACCCGTCCACGGCCGCCGCCCGCCAGACGGTGGACACGATCCGCCGGTATCTGCAGACGGTCCCCGGGTTCACCGGCTTCAACGACCTGCCTGAGATCCGCAGCCCAGGCGATTGGCCTGGTAAGAGCGGCTTCGGGCAGGTCACGCAGATCATGTCCGTGATCACGCTGCTCGCCCTCCTCGGCGCGCTGGTGCTCTTGTCGAGCACGATGACTGCGATGATCGGCGAGCAGACCCCGGAGATCGCGACCATGAAGGCGATCGGCGCCGGGCGCAAGCAGATCCGCCGCGTGTACCTGCGCACTGCGACGCTGCTCGGCGCGCTCGCCGCGGTCGTCGGGGCGGTGCTAGGGATCCTGCTCGCCTGGGCGCTGACGTCGTACTTCGCCTCCTCGCTGTACGCGATCAGCGCCCCGTTCAGCGCCGATCTGCCGGTGGTGGTGGCATGCATCGCCCTCGGGGTGATCGGGCCGCCGCTGGCGGCGCTGCCGGCGGTGCGCCGCGCCGCGCGGCTGCCGCTGGCCGAGACGCTACAGGCCGCTGGGAGCGCGACCGGCCCCGAGGGGCGGCTTGACCGGCTGCTGCGCCGGGGCGGGTGGGTCCGTTCGCTCCCACGCACCGCGCAGATCGGCCTGCGGAGCGTCAGCCGCCGCCGGCGGCGCAGCATCACCACAGCGCTGCAGGTGTCGCTCGCCGTCGCCACGCTGCTCGCGTTCCAGTCGTTCGCGACTAGCGTCAGCGACACCGTCAACCAGTCGTGGAATTCCTACCGCATGAATATCGAGGCTGACTCGGTCACGGGCCAGGCGCTCCCGACAAGCGCGCAGACGCTGATCGCCTCGACCGCCGGTGTCGCGCACGTCCAGCCGGCGCTGTACAACAGCGTCAAGCTCGGCGGACAGGACGGCACAGTGTGGGCGCTGCCCGACAAGCCGATGTACAGCTTCCACCTCGTCTCGGGCCGACTCCTGACCCCGGCGGATCAGACTTCGCAGGCTCGCGTCGTTGTCGTCGAGCAGGCCATCGCCCGCGCCTCGGGCACCCACCTCGGGCAACGCGTCACCGTGCGCACCGCAGCCGGAGACGTCCCGTTCACAGTCGTTGGGATCGTCTCCGACCAGCAAGACAGCGGCACCGTCCTGTACGTCCCGCTCACCACCATGCAGTCCGTGCTGCACACCCCGGGCGCGGTCAATACGTACTGGATCCAGACCACGTCTGGCAACCACCAGCTGATCGATCAGACCAATGCGCGCATCGAGCACGCAGTCGCTACCCACGGGCTGCAAATGAAGACCACGCGCGAGTACGTGGGGCAGGCCAACGATCGCGCGCACTACCGCACCCTGACCACCGTGCTCACCGCGCTCGGCCTGCTGATCGTCGCCATCAGCATGGTCGCGCTGATCAACACGCTCACGATGGTCGTGTTCGAACGCACCCGTGAGATCGGCATCCTGCGCTGCATCGGCGCTCACGCCCGCGACGTGCGACGGATCTTCGCCACCGAAGGCCTAACCATCGTGCTAGTCGGCTGGTTGATCGGAGTCCCGCTCGGGTTCGGCCTCGCCCATGGCGTCCTTGCGCTTGTCCAGAACGTGGTCAACCAGCACCTGCTGTTCACGTTCCCGGCGCTGAACATCCCGATCGCGCTGATCGGCACCGTCATCCTCGCGCTACTGGTGATGCAGATCCCGCTGCGCCGCGCCGTGCGGTTCAAGCCAGGAGAAGCGCTCCGGTACGCATAGGCAACCCACCAACCCCAACTCGCGGGCACGCCGCACAACGAAAGCGGAACTCACCCGGGTCGGCCGAGCAGACTCGCATCTCGCCAAAAGCAGGTGCGCGGGCTGGGCGTAACGGCTCCGCTATCTGGACTCGGTCGCCGCGCCGCGCTGCTGGCGACCTCCGAGTTCACTTGGGATCAGCACCTGGGACCACTCTACGGCTGGGCCGACGTTGCCGAGATCCTTGGCACCGTGTCTTCCCGTCAGGGTGTTCACGACCTTGCGCAGCGCAGGCGACTGCTCTCGCTGCCTGCCTCTGGCGGACGGGTGCTGTACCCAGCGTTTCAGTTCCAAGGCCGCAGGACGCTGCCGGGCCTGCACGAGCTGCTTGAGATTCTCGCATCCTCGGGTGCGAGCGGATGGACGCAGGCATCGTGGTTCCAGAGCCCCGAGGAAGAGCTCGGCGGCGAAACCCCGGTCGCTCATCTAACCGCGCACGGACTGGACGAGCGGGTCTTGAGCGCAGCATCCCGTGTAGCTGGGCGACTTGCCGGTTAGACGCGCGCCGTCGTTCCTTGGGGACCCGCCCGCCGACCCAGCCGAGCTTGAGGTGTTCCCGGAGCACGTCGCCGCGGCGGGAACGGTGATGCATCGAATCCACCGCGCCGCGCTCGGGGCCTGGTGGTTCGACGGCAGCGAAACGTGGCGCTTCAACCCGACGGGCACGCCGGGCATCGGCTCCTGCTATCTGGCCGAGACCGCTGTGGCCGGGCTGCTCGAGGTATTCAAGGGGGTGCGGGTCGTAGACGATGCCGACGTCCGCATCCGCGCCCACTTCGCCGTGACGCTCGACAGGCCGCTACGGCTGGCCGACGTCGGCGCCTCCGGCGCGAACGGATTCGGTGTCAACGGGGAGATTCACTCAACGACGGACTACGCGCTCACGCAAAGGTGGGCCTCCGCATTCGCCCTGGCAGGATTTGCGGGAGTGCGCTATCTGGTCCGTTCGGGCCCGGGCATGAAGCTCGTGGCTTACGCCTTGTTCGATCATGCCGGCGAGGCGCCCTCTGGCCGCTGGCCCGAGGGCGTCGACCGTCCCATCGGGGACGAGGTGCTGCGGGAGGCCGAGCGGTTCGGGCTGATCGTCAGGCCGGCTCCCTGACTGCACCAATTTGAGCAGGCTCGTCCGCGTACATGCACGAGCTAGAGCCTTGCTGACATCCTCGCCCCGCGGGCAAGCGAACTCGGCTCTCTAACCCGATTTACCGAGCGACATCCGCCGATCGGGCACTCGCGCAAAGCGGTTCGCGTTGACTTCAGTTGGCTCCATTCGGATAGTTATCTGCTGCGGTCGCATGCGCGAGCACGACCTGCAGGGCTTGAGCCAGTCTGGCTATTGCTGCCAGGGATCGACGAGGTTGATGCCCAGACCCTCGAAGTGGCGCATGTTGCGTGTTGCGAGAGTCGCCTTGCGGGCACTTGTGATGCCAGCGATCTGAACGTCACGGATCTCCACGGTACGCCCGGCGCGCTGCCGCGAGGCTGCGATCGTCCCGGCAGCGTCGGCAGCCGCACGATCAAAGAGCTGCACGCGGCCGTCCAGATCCTCGACCAACAGCCTCTCGAACTCCTGCTCCAAGCGACTGCGGCGGCGACCTTTAGCGAGAAGATCTAGCCCCATCCTCACCTCGAAGACGGTGATGGAAGTCGTCCAGACCGACTCCGAGGGCTGTTCGTCCAGCCAGGCCACAACGGTCTGGTCGGGCTCTCGCTGCATCAGCGCCGAGAGAACATTCGTGTCAAGCAGGATCACAGCACACGCCGGTCCAGATGCTCGTTTCGCTGCGCGCCGGCCACTTACTCCAGGCGGGCCGGACGTGCCGGCTGTCCGCGTAGCTCCGGGATCTCGGTCTCGAGCCCGACGCCTGTGAAGCGCGCTGCAATCCGCGATCCCAGTCTGGCGTGGGCATGTTCGCCGCTCCGCAATGCGCTGCGCAAGATCTCGCGCGCCTCCTGCTCGGTGCTGTGACCATGCTGGCGCGCGCGGTGCTGCAGAGCCGCCTTCACGTCATCATCGAGCCGCCTAATCAAGATCTGCGCCATACAACAATGATAGCACGATATCAATCAGCGCTTTGGTCCGGCGAGCCCGCTGAGACTTCCAGCGACATCCGACCACCCGAAACCCGCGCAAAGTGGTTCGCGTTGACTTCGGCTCGCTCCATGTAGCCCCACTCAATGCGAACCACCGGTACGCGAGCCGCAGCGCGGTCTCGGTGCGCCGTGCCGTCAGCGATCGTGACCGCCGTGCCCGTGGGACGGCTCCTTCAGCGCAGATCGGCTGGGAGCCAGTGTGCCCAGTTGCCCGGCTGCTCGTTTACGCTTGCCCACCGGTCAAGCGCATCCGAGAGCTTTGCGGCGAGCGACCTCTGGGGCCACCAAGACTTGCGGACCAGCAGCACAGGACACACCGTGACGGCAGCGAAGTCGCTGGCATTCTCGGTCACGATCACGCGATGATCGCCGGCGGCGAGCGCGATGAGCGTGTCGTCTGGAAGATTGTGCGCGCCAAGCTGGGCGGGGGTCGCCGCATCGTGGCCGGCGGCGGCGAGCAACCCAGCCGTCTGGGGCGGGAGCATCGAGTCAATAAGGAGCTTCAAGCGAGCAACCGCTCGCGCTCAACCGCCACGCGCTCGGCTTCGACCAGGGCGCGCTCGTTCGCTTGGATGCGCGCTTCGATCTCCTCACGGTGGGCGGCTGCGTAATCGAGCGCGACTACGACCTGGCGCTCGTGAACGCCGAACTGCGCGACCAGCGCGGCGACCCTCTCAGCCTCGGAGCCATGGGTGTCTCGCAGGGCGGCCACGATCTCCCACACATCCGGCCCGCCGGCCAACGCCGCGCGCCGCCCGGACGGACCGGGCTTGAACACGATCCCCGGATGCGCCCCCGAGTCCAGTCCCTCGCTCACGAACCGCTCGATCAACTCGGTCAGGGTCGTCCCCTCGGCGTCAGCAAGCGCGGCAAGCCGCTCACGCAGCCGGTCCTCAAGGCGAATGCTGGTCGTAGATCTAGACATCAATAAGTAATGCAATGCAATCTATCATATTGCAGCCATCGCGCTGGTCGCCTCACAGGCCACGTTTATCTCCACCACCTCACGGCACCTCTACACGCCTATTGTGCATCGCCAAGCGCCATCGACCCGCCGGAAAGCCCGGTGGTGGCTCGAACATGGCTTCGGTCGCAGACGACCCGAGACATGATCAGGGCCGTGAGGCGAGGTCCCGGCCGCAAAACCGGCAGACGATCGCCGCCGCCTTGATCGTCTCCGCGCACCACGGACAAATCTTGCCGTACAGGTGCGTGAACCGCTGCTCCGCATCCTCCGCGTAGGTTGTGAAATTGCGGATCACGATCGGCGTTCCCGGTAGACCGTCGTTTCTGTGCTCCTCGATCTTCGCGCGGAACCCGACCGCCTGGTTGGCCGGCTCGAGGCAAGCCCGCGCGGTCCCGAGTACTTCGGAGCAAGCTGCGACATAACCCTGCGCCGCGTCTGCGAGTACTTCCCCTCGGCTGGGCCCCTGCGCGCGGATGCGATCGACGAACCACTGAACGTCGGCGTCGAGCGTCGCTCGGGCGCCCAGCATTGGCGGGGCGTTGACAAAGCCTCGGCGACCTGGAGATAGACGCTTCGCTCGTCCGAGCCGCGGTGCCACGCTCGCGGAGTTTCGTTCGGATCGCTATCAGTCGCGCGTATGATCGTGACGAAGTTCGTCGGCTCACCCGACGTGTCCTCATCCATCGAGCGTCGGTGGATGAGGAAGATGTCGTTCCGGTTACCGTCCGTTCGGTGGACAGTCTCCAGCCATCGCTCCTCGTCGTGAACGAGCGGGGCGATCGTCGGCTCGCGGTCCTCGTCGGTTGGCGTAGCTCCCATCTCCATCAAAACACGCTCCTAGATTGTCGCGACGACTTGGTGCACGCGGCCGAAAAATGCCATCCCGATGCCTACGAACAACTCCCCCACTGGCAGCTGTGGCCCGAAGGGGGCCGACCCATCTTCTCCGCCTCCTTGCACCAAGCGCACTTCGGCTTACCTGCCTTGACACATGCACAAGCCATCAGAAACCCCCAGTAGTCGCAGATCCCAGTCATCCTAACTCTTCCGCATGAGCAGACCAAGTGTCGCTTGACCCCAACCTCGTGGTGGCTCGTCAGCCGCAGCTACATCAGCCTGCAATCGATGGAGCCGCTCCTGCAAGAGCGGCTCCATCGAACAGAGAACCAGGAGGTACTCGAACTCCAAGCGGCCTGAGACGCCAACACTCCCACCGACGAGATGAGCGACAAACTCCTACACCACATCCTGGGACTTGACTGAGGGCTGCTTAGACGGCTTGTTCCTTGACTAGCCGCAGGTGAGGGCGCCCCGTGGGGCGTTCCTGCTCGGTGCTTCCGGTGGTCGCGACCACGTAATAGCCGTTGGCAGACGGCTTGGTGTCGCCGGAGGTCACCATCCCTGGTGGTGCGCCGGTGATCTTGATAATCGTGAATGGAGCTGCACGCTCCGGCGCTGCTGCACTACGAGGTAGCGAATGCCTTGGCACAGGCCGTATCCGCCGGGCAGCTCGCGTCGGAGGCCGTGGCTGATGCCTCGCAGCGAAACCCCCAGCCGCTGGGAAGCGATCAAGCACGGTGGCTCCGAATGTCGGCTGCGTGACGCGCCTCATCGAACAGGTGGGCATAGAGAGCGAGCGTCGCGCTCGCGCTGGCGTGGCCGAGGATGCGGCTTACTGCGTCTGCTCTAGCTGCCCAGGACTATCCGTAGAAATCGCGTCGCGCTTCGCGGCCGAACCGCGATGCGGCCAGGAGCCGGGTGCGGAAGCCTCTCATCGTGGGGTCGAAGAACGTGGATATGGCGTCGGCCGCGGGGACGGCATCGGTGTCCGCAGCGCGGACCGGATCCTCCCCGAGTGTCAGCACGCGCAGGTCGGCGACATCTTTCCAATGGCGCCGAAGGCCAAGGACATGTTCGCCGTCCGAATGATCGAGCCCGGGCGCGCACTCGTGCTGGGCGACGCCACAGGTGGAATGTCCCTGGCGTTCGTGCTTGAGCCCGTCGATGAGAACAGCACTCGCCTGATCACGCGCTCCAGAGCAGCCTGCGGCCGCCTGGCGCTCGGGCTGTTGCTCAGAGTCTTCTGGCACCCAGTCGACTTCGGGATGCAACGACGGCAGCTACTCAACCTCAAGCGACTCGTGGAGGCAACAGCATGACCGCATATCGGCAGAACCTGCCCGGGCCGAGGCGGCAGACGGGGCGCGTTGCCAGAGTTCTCGCGGGCCTCGTGCTCGCGGGGGTCTACTGGTTTCCCGTCCGCCGCTGGTTTCACCGGTGGGGGACCACGCCCGAGGAGCTCGAGCGCGTCATGCCCGGCGATGGGCTGATCGTCAATCCGACCAAGGTGGATACGGGGGCGGTCACCGTGAATGCGCCTCCGGAGGACATCTGGCCATGGCTCGTGCAGATGGGGCAGGGGCGCGGCGGGCTGTACAGCTATGACTGGCTCGACCGGCTGTTTGGCTTCCTCGACCGTCCGAGCGCGACCAGCATCCTTCCCGAGTTTCAGCAGCTCGCCGTCGGCGACAAGATCTATTGGGGACGCGAGGAGCTCACTGTGGAGGTTCTGGAACCAGATCGCGCGCTCGTGCTGGTCGACCACGGACACGGCATGGACTGGGTGTGGCAGTTCGGCCTATACCCAGGGGACGAGCAGCGCACTCGACTGGTTAGCCGCGGCATCGAGCGTGTACCCAACACGCCGCTGTGGTGGCTGTTTATGCGCATCTCGGAGCCCGCGGCATTCATCATGACCCGGCGCTTCATGCTCGGCGTCAAGCAGCGGGCTGAGACGCTGCGGGAATCCGTCGCCGACACGACAGTCGGTTCTCGTCCGGGGCCGGCTTCAGCTGTGTCCAGTTCAATCCATTCGGAGGAAACACCATGAAGACAAACACCATGAAGATCGAGTATTTGCACGCCTCCAAGTACGGCAACGGAGAGATCGTCGCAGCGGAGTTCCAGAGGCAGATGTCCGCCAAAGGCACCGATGTCGACGTCCATCACGTCCGGGAGATGAAGCCGTCCGAGCTGCCTTCGGCTGACCTCTACCTGTTCAGCTCGCCCGGGCGCTTCGGCAGGCCGATCCGCGGCATGCGCCGCTTCCTGAAGCAGGTGGAGCTGCCCGCCGGCACGCGATACGCGATCCTGACGACCGAGGCGGCGCCGAAGCCGGACAGGAAGACGGGACGGCTGCCAACCGAGGAGGAGCTTGTCGCACAGCACCAGCGCGTCCGGCCGATCATAAACGAGATCCTCGAAGGCAAGGGCCTGGTCAAGCTCGGCGAGGAAAAGGTCTACGTGACCGGACTCAAGGGGCCGCTCGAGGACGGATGGGAGATGAAGGTGGGCGCCTTCGCGGCTGTGCTCTGTACCAGCCTCGCAGTCGGTGCGGCATTGGCACGTGCACCGGGAGAAGCTGCGTAGAGTCAAGGTCTTCAGATGGGAGCAGGAAGGAGCGTAGGCACAATGCTCCGACGCGCTGCACTTCATGTCGTCAAGCTGGCTCACACGCTGGTGTGGTTCTCGGTCGAGTCGTGCATGATCTATGTGCTCTGGGCAGGATTCAGGAGCCAGTCTGATCGCCGTGCAGCGATCGCCGCAGGAGTGGTCGCGAGCGAGAGTCTGGTCTTCGTTGGCAACGGTTGCCGTTGCCCGCTTTCGCCACTCGCGGAGCGCCTGGGCGCCGAGCGCGGCTCAGTGACGGACGTCTACCTGCCGCGCTGGTTCGCCGACAACCTGCCGGCGATCCACGTCCCTTTGATCATGCTCGCTGGATATCTACACGGACGGAACCTGCGTCAACGTGACGGCGTAGGTTCCCTCAAGTCCTGCAAAGACGAAGAAGGAGGTCGTCGTCGCCACCATCGGCTGTTCTGCCTCCTCGAGAACGGCACTGCGCGCCAGCTCGCCGAGCGTGGCTTCGGTGGTCCTCAGATCGCGGTTATCAATGGCATGGTCAAGGCCAACGCGTCGCTGTTCAGCGACCGCGAGTACAAGAAGCACGTCCGTGATCTCGGCAAGGACTACCTCGCTGGGTTCCCGAGGTCGATCGACCCGTGATCCGCGCTGCGCGGGCCGCAGGCTGACCGTCCAGGGCACCGTCTACCTTCGCGTGCGCGACCAAAGGAACCGAACCGTCGTCAGCCTCTATCCGAGCGGGCGTAAGCCCTCGACGGGCAAGCCGGGAAATGACAGAGCCGAGCGAGCGGTGCTCCCCAGTGGCGAGCTGCCGCGCAGCCGCGACCACTGTGAGACTTCGGCAGCCGACTACCCAACTGAAACCAACAACCTCGGCCCCCAATTCGTGGTCTCAGCCACCCCCCGCTCAAGCGCCGGGCGGACCGTTCCGAAGAGTTGGAACACGGTGCGTTCACGAATATCTCCATCGCTGCAGCAGCCAAGCCCAAACGTGGCGCTGCGCGCTGCGGACGCATCGCCGCGCGCTGCGGTCAAGCTCGCGGGCTTAAGCACGCTCGCGCAGCGCATCACCGCCGGTCGCCCTCCCGAGGCCTGGTCGTTGGCGGCGCTGTTCCTCTTCAAGGGCCTTACCTGCGTTGCCGCGGTCGCGTTCCCGATCAGCAGCGCCGAGCCGACGACGCTCGTCGGCGTGGTCGGCGCCCTGGCGCTGGTCGCCGCCTTGGGCATCTGGCTGCTGGCACGCCGAATTTCCATGATCGGCTTCGAGTTGCTGGCGGCGATGGGCGCATTGGTCACCAGCGATCTGGTCGCGCACGCCCGCACCCACGGCGGGATGATGCTCGTGGCCTTCGCCTATCCGTGGATCGCCATCTATGCGGCCCACTTCTTTTCGCGCCGCGTGGTGAGCGCCTTCGGACTGCTGATCTCGGTCGGCTTCGGCGCCGGCCTGCTAATCAGCGGCCTGTCCCACGTCGCGATCTACTGGGCGATCGTGACAGCCACCATCTGGTCGATCTGCATCCTGCTCGGCAACCTCAGCGAGAGGCTCCGCCACGAGGTCAACACAGACCACCTCACGGGCCTGCTCAACAGAAGCGGATTCACGGCGGCGGCGCTGCGCGAGCGCGCCCTGGCAAATCGGACCAGCACGCCGCTGACGGTCGCGGCGATCGACCTCGACGAGTTCAAGCAAGTCAATGATCGCTGTGGCCACGCGGCCGGCGACAGGCTGCTCGCGACCCTCGCCCGCGACTGGCGCGAACGACTGAGACCCAGCGACATCCTCGCCCGCCACGGCGGCGACGAGTTCGTTCTCCTGCTCCCATGCACGAGCCAGACCGAGGCCGAGGCAGCAGTCGCACGGCTGCGCGGCGATGAGGATCCTGTGGGCTGGTCGATCGGCATCAGTCAGTGGCTGCCGGGCGAGGAGCTGGACGCCGTACTCACACGCGCCGACGAACGCCTGTATGAGGCCAAGCTCGCCAAGCCGACCATCTCTGTCGATCGCATGGCCGACGCCAATCACCTGCGCATGCCTCTACGGGCGATGAGGAGCTCCTAGCGGCCCCGCACCGCGGCGCATTCAGCGCCGCTACCGTACGCACCGTGCGAGTGGCGACCTGGAACGTGAACTCGATCAAGCAGCGTGTGCCGCGGCTGCTGCCCTGGCTAGCGGAGCGCCAGCCCGACGTCGTCTGCCTGCAGGAGACTAAGCTCACCGACGACGCGTTCGACGAGCTGCTCGGCGAGGATCTCGCCGAGCGCGGCTACGCGGTCGCACGTCACGGTGAGGCGCAGTGGAACGGAGTGGCGATCCTCTCGCGGGTGGGGCTCGAGGACGCCGCGCTTGGCGTCCACGACGCACCGGGCTTCCCGCACGCGGAGGCGCGCGCGGTGTCCGCGACCTGCGCCGGCATCCGCGTGCACTGCGTGTACGTGCCCAACGGGCGGGCTCCAGACTCTGAGCACTATCGCTACAAGCTCGCCTGGCTCGACGCCCTACGCGAGATGCTCGGCGGCGACCCGCGGGACGCGATCGTCTGCGGCGACATGAACATCGCGCCGGCCGACATCGACGTGTTCGACCCGGACGCCTATGTCGGCCAGACGCATGTCACACCCCCAGAGCGTGCCGCGCTCAGCGACCTGCAGGCGCTCGGCCTGCGCGACGTCGTGCGTGACCGCTGGCCGACCGAGCGCGTGTTCACCTACTGGGACTACCGCGCTGGCATGTTCCATCAGGACCTCGGCATGCGCATCGACCTGGTGCTCGCGAGCGCCGCGGTCGCCGACAGGGTGCGCGCCGCGTGGGTCGACCGCAAGGCCCGCAAGGGCAGCGGCCCGAGCGACCACGCCCCCGTGATCGTCGACCTGGACGAGGCGCCTGACGGGGACATCGGACCGGTCGTGCCGCCGCCGTCCGCTCCGGTGCTCCGGCGCGGCTCGGTCAAGCTGCCCCAGTCGCGCTGACTGAACACCGCTCGCTAGAGGAGCGAGGTCAGCCCCAGCACGATGTGCACCGGCAGCTCGGCTGGCGTCTCACCCGCCTGCACGAGCTCGCGCGCCCGCGCGATCGTGCTCGCCCGTTGCTCCTGCGGCAGCGCCGCCATCCAGCTGATCGACGCGACGTGATCGACGACCTGCTCGGCGCTCGCGCTGCGGGCGATCGTAAAGCGGATCTCGCGCGGCTCGCTCCAGTGACCACTCGCGCGCACCACCTCCTGCCAGCTCAGCTCGTCGAACTGCGGATGCTCTGGGCGCAGGGCCGCGACCAGCGAGCCGAGCTCGTGCGCCCACGAGGCGCCGCTCCAGTCGGGCACCGCCGAGAGCACCGCGAGTCCGCCGTGCGGACACAGCACGCGGCGTATCTCCGTCAAAGCCGCCGGCTTGTCAAACCAGTGAAACGCGTCGCCGACGGTCACC
>Ga0187780_10002925_pt1 | contig 12849 bp, 7 predicted proteins | sample 1015_Q2_SP10_20__FD_132429 | JGI IMG/M metagenome (GOLD analysis project Ga0187780, IMG submission 132429) | Tropical peat soil microbial communities from peatlands in Department of Meta, Colombia - 1015_Q2_SP10_20_MG | ecosystem: Environmental > Terrestrial > Soil > Wetlands > Peat | place...
AGCCTGCACAATGTTCTGGACGTCTGCAGTTTGCAGGGGCTGAACGGACGCGGGAGGAGGGGGCGGCGAAACCGCAGAACTGCTCCCTCCGCATCCGACCAGCAACAAGATGAGCGCCCCGGCAATTCCCAGCGCTAGGACAACCCCAACGGCCAGCATTCGCTTGCGCTGCAAGAGAGCATGGCGCGACTCGATAGGCTTGCGAAGTTTGTGAAGGACGGCCATCGGGGGATTCCCTCTTTTGTTAACACACGAATTCGGAATGGCTCAATGGGATTGACCGGAGTCTGCGGCGAATCGGTGAACGTTTGGATGGCCGCGGCTTGTTATCGAATGTAATCACGCAAACGGGAAAACTGTTGCCCGCTGTTCTCGATGCTGATATCTAAGACACGACTCCTATTTCTTCCTGGATTCTTTCAGGCCGGCTGGATGAATTTTTTCTCTGCGCGACAATGGCGACGCACGTGTTGTGTGGCCGGAAGTCTTTTCCTCTGGTTATGCTCAGTGGGGGTTCCTGCCAATTCCCAAGAACGAGCACAGGGTGCGGCACAAGAGCCCGTCAAACAAACAAGCGAGCAAGGTCCGCCGCTGCGGATTCCACGCCAGCAGGCACAGACGACGGCGGCATTTGACGGGACTGTCAAAGACGGAAGCAATCCCAATAATCCTCTGCCGGTTCCAGGTGCTGCCGTTTCGTTGCACAATTTGCAGACCGGACAGAGTTTCCTCACTAGCACTTCCGCGGAAGGCGTGTTTCGGCTGTTCCCATTGCCTCCGGGGCATTACGAAGTTCGCGTGGAAGCGCAGAACTATGCGCCGTTTGTGCTTGCGGATCTTTTGCTCTCAGCAAACGAAATCGCGACGCTGGATATCTCGCTGATGACCTCGGCGGCTGTGGAAGCGCGTTCGCGCTTGCCGCGCCTGCCGGAGCTGGGAACCGCGCTCACCGCAGGCGCGCCGGCGTCTTTCGGAACTTACCGCGAATTCCGCCACCGGCTCGACTCCGATCCCAACTACGTCGAAAATCTGTCGCCCGCGATGCTGCCGCCTGCCACAGATGTCTACCACACCGTTCCCGATCGCTGGGCGTTGCGGCAGCCAGATTACAAACGATACGCGCAAAAGGGCGAATACATTTACATTAAGCCGCACTGGTACGACCCCTTCAATCGTAACCGTTTCAAGGGCGACGAACCGATCTGGCCGGAGCTTTTGGGTCAGCAGGTATTCCTGAACGTCACCGCGAGTTCGAATACTTTCTTCGATGAGCGGCGCGTGCCGTCACCAAGCAACGTGAGCAGCGCGCGTCCGGGCAGTTCCGGATTTTTTGGCAAAGGCGAGCAAGAGTTCGTTGATCAAACGCTGCGGTTCACCTTCGATCTGTTTCATGGCGACACATCCTTCAAGCCAGTCGATTGGCGGATTCGTGTCACTCCAGAGCTGAGCGTCAACGATCTGAACGTGCGCGAGCTTGGCATCGTCAGTCCCGATGTGCGCAAGGGGACGAACCGCTTTGGCGACCACCTCGGCATTCAGGAAGCCTTCGCCGAAGTGAAACTGCGGGACCTCAGCCACAACTACGATTTCGTTTCGCTGCGCGCGGGAATTCAACAGTTCAACTCCGACTTTCGCGGATTTTTGTTTGTGGACGAGCTGCCCGGCGTGCGCGTGTTTGGGAATCTGCACAGCGACCGCATCGAATACAACGCGGCTTATTTTCATTTGTTAGAGAAGAACACGAACAGCGGACTGAATACGTTTGACCAGCGGCACCAGCAGGTGATTCTCGGAAATATGTATTTGCAGGATTTCTTTTTTCCAGGCTACACAGCGGAGTTCGTGGCGGCGTGGAACAAGGACGATCCGAGCCTGCACTATGACGACAATGGATTTCTCGTGCGGCCTGCGCCGGCGGGGAATGTGATCAACCAGGGTGTGGGTCCGATTTTGCATGGAATTCGCGTGGGCTATTTTGGATGGCTGGGCAGCGGACACATTCACCGCATCAATGTCACACACGCTTTTTACCAAGCGCTGGGAGAAGACACATTCAATCCCATCGCCGGGAGGCGCGTGACGGTCAACGCACAAATGGCCGCAGCGGAAATTTCGTACGACAAGGATTGGATGCGGTACCGCGTGTCGGCTTTTTATACCTCGGGCGACGCCAATCCTCGCGACGGGCGCGCGCACGGGTTCGATTCCATCGTGGATCTCACGAATTTTGCCGGCGGAATTTTCAGCTTCTGGAATCGCGAGGCCATCCATTTGCTGGGTTCGGGGCTTCTGCTCACGACGGGCGAGAGTTTGATTCCTTCGCTGCGGTCGAGCAAAGAAGAAGGGCAGGCGAACTTCGTGAATCCGGGAATTTTCATCGCCAACGCGGGTACGGATTTTGAGATCACGCCGAAGCTGAAAGGCTTTGCGAATTTCAATTTTTTGCGATTCGAGCGCACGGAGCCGCTGGAATTTCTTTTGTTTCAATCACCCATCCGGCACACCATCGGCGAAGATGCGGGGATTGGCGTCGAGTACCGGCCGCCGCTGACGGAAAATATGGTGATTACGGGCGGCGCTTCCGCGCTGCAACCGGGCCAGGGGTTCAAAGATATTTACACCGGCCGCACGCAGTTCTCGCTTTTCGGCGCGGTGAAGTTTACGTTCTGAGGCGAGAATAAGATGGGTTTGCTCAAAAATTTCGGCGGTTCTGCTCTGCGAAACCTCAGCGTGCTCTGCTTCTCTGCGTTATCACTTCTCTTTGCATTGCTTGGGAGTACGAAGAGCCAAGCGCGCGCACCACAAGAGAATGGTTCTTTCCGCGGCCAATCGCAGGAAGAGGCCGGCCGAAAATCCGCAGGATGTATTTCCTGCCACACATCGACGGACGAGCCAACGATGCATCCGACGAAGACTGTTCATCTCGGCTGCACGGATTGCCACGGCGGCAATTCTTCTATTTCCGTGGCAGCGGGAATAGCGCCAAATTCCGGCGAATACAATGCGGCAAAGGAAAAGGCGCACGTACAGCCGCGCAACGCGGCTTTCAAGAGTCGTGCGAATATGCCGGAGCGCGTGTACACGCTGTGGCTGAAAGAATCCGCCGAATACGTGAAGTTTGTGAATCCGGGCGACCTGCGCGTAGCGGCAGAAACTTGCGGCACACTGGGTTGTCACGCGGAGGAGACGCGCGCGGTTTCGACCAGCATGATGAGCCATGCTGGATTCTTGTGGGGCACAGCGCTTTATAACAACGGAGGCTATCCAGCGAAGAACACGCGGTTCGGGGAAAGCTACAACCGCGACGGAGTGCCGGAATCGATGAAAACTGTGCCCGCGCCTACTGCCGAAGAGACGCGCAGCAAAGGCGTGATCCCTGAGTTAGATCCGTTGTATCGCTGGGAGGTTTCGCAGCCCGGCAACGTGCTGCGTGTATTCGAGCGAGGCGGACACAAAAAAGCGGAGGTCGGCAACCCAACTCGAAAGGAAGAGCCCGGAAAACCCGACGACAAACTGAGCGACCGCGGGCTCGGCACGGAGTTGCGTACCGATCCTGTTTTTCTCGGACTGCAGAAGACGCGCTTGCTCGATCCGATTCTGTCATTTCCAGGAACGAACGACCATCCAGGTGATTACCGCGGAAGCGGCTGCAGCGCGTGTCATGTGATTTACGCGAACGACCGCGATCCGCTGCATTCGGGCGCTTATGCGCAATTCGGCCACTTGGGCTTCAGCGCTTCTTCCGACCCCACGATTCCGAAAAACGAGCCGGGCCACCCTATCAAACACGCCTTCACGCAGTCGATTCCCTCGAGCCAATGCATGATCTGCCACATTCATCCGGGAACGAATATGGTGGCGACATATTTCGGACTGACGTGGTGGGACAACGAAATCGACGGCGACAAGATGTATCCGAAGGAGCAGCACGACCCGACGGAAGAGGAGCGCTATCAATCGTACTTGCGAAATCCGGAAGCAGCGGCGGCGCGCGGGCTTTGGGGCGAGGAAAAGTTTCTGGAGCAAACCGGCAGCGCGAAGTTCAATAAGCAATTGAAGACGACGCAGTTCGCTGATTTTCATGGGCACGGCTGGGTGTTCCGCGCGGTTTTTAATCACGACCGCAAAGGAAATTGGCTGGACAAAGGTGGCAAAACGATTGCGTTCGACGATCCGGACCGTTTCGGCAAGGCCGTGCATCTTGCGGACATCCACTTGGAAAAAGGGATGCAATGCAACGATTGCCACTTCGCGCAGGATAATCACGGCAACGGAAAAATTTACGGCGAGCCGCGCGCAGCGGTGGAGATTGACTGCATCGATTGCCACGGCACGATTCGCGCGAAAGCGACATTGGTGACTTCAGGGCCTGCCGCCCCCGAGCCGCAGCGGCCAGGCGAGCCGCGCGGGCGGCGGCTCGATGCGCTGCGCACGCCGTGGGGCTTGCGGCGATTCGAATGGCGCGGCGACAAATTGTTTCAGCGCTCGATGTCGGAAGAAAACAAAGAGTGGGAAATCGTTCAGACTGCCGACACCATTACGCCGAGCAACCGGCACTTCAGCGAGAAGTCGCTGCGAGCGAAATTGCTGAACAAAGATGGTGTGGTTTCGGCGCAGATGCCGGGTGATGACTCGACACTTGCGCACGCGAACAGCAAAATGACCTGCTATTCGTGCCACACGTCGTGGACGCCGACCTGCTTCGGCTGCCATTTGCAGATGAGCGCCAACGCGCGGCGGCCGATGCTGCACAACGAAGGCCTGCTGACGAAGAATTCCACGAGCTACAACTTTCAAGTGTTGCGCGATGACATTTACATGCTGGGGGTGGACGGCACGGTGACCGGCCACCGCATTGCGCCCGCGCGTTCGTCGTGCGCGGTGCTGGTCAGCTCGCAGAACGTGAATCGCGAATGGCTCTACTACACACAGCAGACGATTTCAGCGCCGGGTTTCTCGGGGCAGGCGTTTTCGACGTTTGTACCGCACACGATACGCGCGAGAGAAACCAAGCAGTGCAGCGATTGCCACGTTTCCGCTCAAAACGACAATAACGCCTGGATGGCGCAGCTTTTGCTGCAAGGCACGAACTTCATGAATTTCATGGGCCGCTACGTTTATGTGGCCACAGGCAACAAAGGATTCGAGGCGATTGCCGTTGCGGAACACGACGAGCCGGAAGCCATTTACGGCAGCGACTTGCAGCGCATCGCGTATCCGGACGACTACAGGAGATTTGTCCAACGTGGCAGCGAACTGCACCCCGCCGCGGAACATGAAGGGAATGTGCTCGATATTCAGGCACGCGGCGAATATGCCTACGCCGCGCAGGGCCGCAGCGGGCTGCGCATTTATGACATCGCGAACATCGACAACAAAGGCTTCTCCGAAAAAATCACCACCGCGCCAGTCTCGCCCCTGGGTCAGCGCTTTTTCGTTCCTACGAAGAACGCTGTCGCGATTGCGTCACCCACGACGCTCGGCGTCGATCCGCTGCGCAAGCAGTTGCCGGAAAACGAGGAACAGCCCATCCATCTTCTGTATGGCTTCCTTTATGTTGCGGACAAAGACGAAGGACTGGTGATCATCGGCGATCCGAATTTGAAATCAAAGAGTCCCGGCGTGGGGACGCTGCTTGACGGTAATCCCACGAACAATTTCCTGAAGCGCGCCATGGCGTTCAATCCGAATGGTGTGCTAACTGGCGCGCGGCGCATCGCGATTGCGGGGACTTTCGCTTACATCTTGACCGATAAAGCGCTCGTGGTCGTTGACCTCGACAATCCATTAGCGCCGAAAGTAACGGCGACGATTGGCGCGCCTGAACTGGATGATCCGCGCGGAATTGCCGTGCAATTTCGCTACGCGTTCATTGTCGATCGATATGGCCTGAAGACACTGGATGTAACGGACCTCGCGCATCCGAAAGCGGTGGAAAAAGGCAAAGTCGCGCTGGGCGATCCGCGAAACGTCTATGTGGCGCGAACCTACGCGTACGTGGCGGACGGAAGATTTGGCGTGTCCATCGTCAACGTGGAGAATCCAGAAGCGCCGCATTTCGAGGAAAGCTTCAATGCCAACGGGAAAATCAACGACACGCGTGACGTGAAAATCGGGATGGTGGCCGGAAGCGCTTTTGCTTTTGTGGCCGATGGTGTGAACGGGCTGCGCGTGCTCCAGATTATTTCACCTTGGGATGATCCGGCGCATTTTTCCGGATTCAGCCCGCGCCCAACGCCAAAGCTGATCGCCACCGCCCGCACGCGCGGCCCGGCGCTGGCAATTTCTAAAGGGATCGACCGCGATCGCGCCGTGGACGAATCCGGCAACCAGATTGCAGTCTTCGGCCGCCGTGGAGCCCGCCCGCTCAATCGCACGGAGGCCCAAAGTCTCTACCTGCGAAATGGCCAACTTTACACGGTAAGCGACTCGGCGCCCGCTCCGCCGCAAAACCCCACTCCGGGCGAGTCAGCCGCCTTGGTCTGGTGGGATCGGCTTCGTTCCTGGGCTTGGCCAGCAACAAGCTCCGCCAAACGCTAAACTGACTTGGCGTGCAGTCTTTTCCTTTCTTTCGCCATGGGCATCCCCTTTCAACCGAAGGACTTGCCGCATTATGTTGCCTTTTGAAACAGCCATCTCCTTTCTTTTGTGCCTTTTACCATTTGGACGCATCTAATTGAGGTATAATGAATCGTTCACATCTTTAACGCATAGCACCCATCAAAATAATTCGTGGGGGTGTCTGGAGGTAGCAAGGTTAAGGTGTCAACAGAAGGTGCGGTACGCATCCCAGGGCGGTCGCACAAGAAAGGAAGAACAGAAGTACTAGTACATGACCAAACATTTTCTATTGGCAAGTGACTTTGACCAGACGCTCAGTTTCAACGATTCCGGGGTCGTGCTGAGCGAGCTCATCGGTTTTCAGGGTTTCGACGGAAAGGTCAAGGGCCTTTCGCAGATGAACCTTGTCCAACAGGGCGCGGAGTTGAGCTATCTCATTCTCCACGACCCGGATTTTCGCCGGGTGCGCCGCGAGCATCTAGTGGAAACCGGAAAGCGCATTCGCCTGAAGCACGACGTCGCGCTGTTCGCGCGCGTGCTCGACAATCTTGCCGACGGTTACAAGTTTCACTTCAACGTGATCTCTGCGGCGCCGCAGGAGATTATTCAATCGGCGCTGGATGGGATCGTGCCGCCGGATCAGATCCACGGTACGCGCTTCCGGTACAACGAAAGCACTGGCGAAGTGGACTCGATCATTCGCGCTTCAGCGGGCTGGGGCAAAATTACCGTGCTCGAAGAGCTGCGCGCTACTCTGGGCATCAGCCACGACCAGATCATTTATATGGGTGACGGCAGCTCGGACTTGCCGGTGATGATGCACGTCAACCAATATGACGGGCTCACCATCGCCGTGAGCGAGGCGAAATTCATCGCGCGCGTCGCCAAACGCACCGTGCTCAGCGACAACGCGATGAGCGTTCTCGTGCCGGTGCTGGAAAAAGTGATGGGCTGGGATTCCGCAAGAATCCGGCGCTTCTTCGCTTCCCATGGGCTGACTTTGCTCGAATGGGAGAAGGTGCGCACCGACATGCTGACGATCCAGGATCGCGGCGAGCCTCTTGCTGCCGCCCCTGCAACCCAAGTGAATGCGTAAGGGTCTCGGTCTAACCACGAAAAGGGGTGGACTTCGGTCCGCCTTGTCTCTTTCCTAAGAACGTGGCGCAAGCTTTCGTACGCGTGCCTGTTCTCTGTTACTCTTTTTTCCTGCGTGGAGGCTCCCATGTCCAAGAAATCGATTCTGATGCTCGTCGGCGACTACGTCGAAGATTATGAAGTGATGGTGCCGTTTCAGGCGCTGCTCATGGTCGGTCATACAGTTCATGCTGTGTGTCCCGGCAAGAAATCCGGCGAACACGTCCGCACCGCCATCCATGATTTCGAGGGCGACCAGACGTATTCCGAAAAGCGCGGGCACAATTTCACGCTCAATGCAACATTCGATGAGATTCAGCCGGAGAAGTACGACGCCCTGGTGCTGCCCGGCGGCCGCGCGCCCGAATACATTCGCCTCAATCCCCGCGTGATCGAAATCGTGCATCACTTCGCGAAGTCCAACAAACCCATCGCGGCGATTTGCCACGCGGCGCAGATTCTCGCTGCGGCCGGAGTGCTCGAAGGGAAGAAGTGCGGCGCCTATCCCGCAGTTGGCCCGGACGTGACGCGTGCGGGAGGGACGTACGTCAATCTTGCAATGACCGAGGCGATTACAGACGGCAACTTGGTGACCGCTCCGGCCTGGCCCGCGCATCCCGCTTGGCTCGCGCAATTTTTAGCGGTCCTCGGCACAAGAGTCCAACCCTGATTCCCGAGTTCATTTTTTGCATCGATTTCATGCAAAGCACGAATCGCTCTTCGGCTCTTCCTTAAAAGCACCCTTGAGAGGATAATTTCTAGTTCGACATCCAACGAAAGGGCAAGCAATCGATTCATGGCAAACGTCAGCACCAAAAAAGGCGTTATCGGCATCCTCACCGGAGGCGGCGACGTTCCCGGCCTCAACCCGGCTATCCGCGCTGTTACTTTTCGCGCCCTGCGCGAGGGTTACCAGGTGATCGGCCTCCGTCGCGGCTGGGGCGGCATCGTCGACATGGTCCGCGATAAGAATTACGACAATTCCGACAACTTCCAGCTCCTCACCGAAGAAGTGGTCAACCGCGCCGGCCGCACTGGGGGCACCTTTCTCCACTCTTCCCGCACCAATCCCAGTCGCGTTGGCAAGTCCAGTGTCCCCGAACACCTCAAGGACACTTACAACGCCGATAAAAACGACCTGACTTCCGAAGTTCTGAAAAATCTCGCGTGGCTCGGCATTGAATACCTCATCCCCATCGGCGGCGATGACACGCTCAGCTACGCCGTCCGCCTCTATCAGGAAGGTTTCAAAGTTGTCGGCATTCCCAAAACCATGGACAACGACGTCCCCGGCACCGATTACTGCATCGGCTTCAGCACGTGCATCACGCGCACCATTCAACTCACCAACAGCCTGCGCACTTCCGCCGGCTCGCACGAGCGCTTCATGGTTCTTGAAGTTTTCGGCCGCTACGCCGGTTTTACTGCCATGCTTCCCACGATGGCGGGCGCCGCGAATCGCTGCGTCATCCCCGAACACAAATTCAATATCGAGCACCTCACCGAATTGCTGAGCCGGGACCGCCAGCGCAATCCCAGCCGCTATTCGACCGTGCTTGTTTCTGAAGGCGCGATGTTCGAAGGCGGCGAAATGATTTTCCAAAAGGAAGCCGCAGATGCGTTTGGCCACAAGAAGCTTGGGGGTATCGGCGACCTGGTCTCCGAGGAGCTCACTCATCACTCACCCAAGTATAACAACGGCAAGACAGTCGAAGTAATCAACCAAAAGCTTGGCTATCTGGTGCGCTGCGGCGACCCCGACGCGATCGACTCCATCGTGCCAATGGCTTACGGCAATCTTGCCCTCGATTTGCTTCTCAGCCGCATCCATGGCCGTCTTGTTGTTCTGAAAAACGGCCGCTATGACAACGTGCCCATCGACACCGTGACCGCCACGAAAAAAGTCGTCAACATCAAAGAACACTACAACACCGAGCGCCTCCGCCCGCACTATGCCAGCTTCGAAATGAAACCCCTCTTCATCATGACCAGCGAAATGGGGTAGTCTCGTACTCCGGATGCTAAAGCACGGGCTTCCATGCTCACGGGGGCGCTATCCACTTACTTGGAATTGACGTAGGAACAGGCGGCACGCGCGCCATTGTCATCGATCGCGGTGGGCGCGTCGTTTCTTCTGCAACCGCGGATCATCAGCCGTTCGCCTCTCCGCAGATCGGCTGGGCCGAGCAGAATCCCGAAGATTGGTGGCGTGCCACATGCCTTGCCGTACGCGAAGCCCTCACCAACGGGAATCTTACGGGCAATGATATCGCGTGCGTCGGCTTCTCCGGCCAAATGCACGGCGCTGTCCTTCTCGAAGAACGCGGCGAAGTCGTTCGTCCCGCCATCATCTGGTGTGACGTCCGCACGGAAAAACAATCGCGTGATCTCTTCCGCGCCCTCGGCCTCCAACGGCTGATCCAGCTCACGTGCAATCCGGCCTTGCCAAATTTCACTCTGACCAAACTTCTCTGGGTCCGCGAGAACGAACCGCAGAACTGGCAGCGCGTCCGCCACGTCTTGCTCCCTAAGGATTACGTGCGCTTCCGCCTCACCGGCGAGCGCGCCACCGACGTGGCCGACGCTTCCGGCACTTTGCTTCTCGACGTGGCTCGCCGCCGCTGGTCACAGGAAATGCTGGATGCGGCCGCTATTGAAGAAAGCCTTTTGCCGTCGCTCCACGAATCTCCCGATATCTGTGCAAAAGTTTCCGCACAAGGCGCAGCCGAATCCGGCCTCAGCGCTGGCACGCCTGTCGCTGCAGGCGCTGGCGACCAAGCCGCAGGCGCCGTCGGCATGGGCATTGTCTCTCCCGGCACCGTCAGCGCCACCATCGGTACCTCCGGTGTCGTCTTCGCCGCCACCGACCGCCCCGCACTCGATACGCGTGGCCGCGTTCACACCTTCTGCCACGCGATTCCTGGGCGCTGGCACGTCATGGGCGTGACGCAAGCCGCCGGCCTGTCGCTGCGCTGGTTCCGCGACACTTTCGCAGCCAATTCCAGCGGCGCGCATGCATCCTACGACCAGCTCACCGCCGAAGCCGCAAAAATTCCTCCCGGCTCCGACGGCCTTCTCTGGACACCCTATCTCATGGGCGAGCGCACTCCGCATCTAGACGCCAACGCGCGCGCCGCGCTCGTCGGCCTCACGGCCTCGCACACACGCGGTCACATCGTGCGCGCCATCCTCGAAGGCGTCGCCTTCAGCCTTCGCGATACCTTCACTCTTTTCCAGGAGATGAACGTCCCCGTGACGAGCATTCGCCTCGGCGGAGGCGGCGCTCGCTCTCTGCTCTGGCGCCAGATTCAAGCCGACGTTTACGGCCAATCTGTTGAACTCCTCGAAGCCGAAGAAGGCGCCGCTTACGGCGCGGCTCTCCTCGCTGCCGTGGGTGCGGGCGTATGGCCCACCGTCGACGCCGCTTGCGCCGCTGCCGTTCGCGTCGCCGCGCGCATCAATCCCGATCCAGCCGCGGTCGCCACACTCAACGCCAGCTACTCCGCGTTCCGGCGCGTTTATCCCGCCACCCGCCAAATCCTCTCCGCAACCTGAGCGCGCTCGCGCACACCCTGCCGGACTTCGTGCCCATTTGAGTTTCAATCAACCCCGCGCACTTTTCTCGCATCTGCTCCTTTTTAGGCTGATGTTCATTTTCGGTTTACCATCGGATTGATATCATTGGTAATTGGGGGGCGCATGCAGTTTCTCCGCCGAATTTCGTTCTCCTTATTGCAGGTCTCATCTGTCGCTGCCCTATTGGGATTGCAGTCCTTCTTTTTGTCTTCCAATGCAGCCCAAGCTCAGTCTGCCGTCCTTGCCCCCGCCGGCTCTCCGGTCACTTACGTCAGTGATTTCGACTTGGACGTCGTCGTCCGCAAGCCCGCTCAGCAGCCCACGCGTCGTACCACGCCGACTCCCACTCCAGGCGGCGCCCCCGGTGCTGCGACTGCCTCCTCCAAAGCCGCTTCTTCCGCACGGTCGACGGCCTCCTCTAGCGATGTGAAGGAAATCACGCCCGCCGACCGCGCCAACGCGCTGATTAACGACGTCTCCGAGAGTCTCATCCGCGCTCTTCGCGAAGCTGGTTATCAGGCACAACGTCTCCCCGCCGATTCGCCGCTCCCCAAAGTCGGTCTGCGCCTCCGCGGCGTTTTTGCCGAAGCCGATGAGCGCAATCGCGCTCGCCGGCTCCTCATCGGCGGCGAACCCGTCAGCCCCGGCATTCTTCTCTATGTCGGTGTCAACAATCTCTCTCGCCCCGAGCAGCCGCTCTACGCACTCGCGGATCCGCCTATTCCTGACCCACGCCACGGCCCTGTCATCACCGTTACTTCCTATGCCCCTGCGATTCGCTTCGAGCTCTCGCGCGAGCCCTCCGACGAAGAGCTCAACAAAATGTCCAGGCAAGTTGCCGCCAGTCTGGCGTCGCTTCTCAACGCCAACCGCCTTTCCCTTGCGCAATAGACTCTCTGCTTAAACGCTCTCACCTGTCCGCTCGGTCAGGTATGACTTCCGCTGCCACTCAACAACATGCACGCGTTTCGTGTTCTTCTCACCTCTAAAATCAACCTATGGCCCAGCCGTCCAAGGCCGGTACGATCTTCCTCACCCTCTTCGCTCTTCCTTTCCTCGGAGGGGGTCTCTTCTTTCTTTGCGCGCAGATCGCCTCTCAGCAAAACTTCAAAAACGGTAGCGCCGCGGTCGGCATAGCCATTGCTCTTTTCTTCGTCTTTGTCGGCGCTGGACTCATTTTCGCCTCCTTCAAGGGCTACGGACTCCTCAAGAAACAAGCCGCGCTCCAGGACTCAAATCCGTCCTCTCCCTGGCTCTGGCGCACCGATTGGACCGCTCGCCGCGCCGAAAGTCTCAGCCAGAAAAGCTACATCGGCGCGTGGATCCTTGCGGCTCTTGGGAACCTGTTTCTGTTTCCTTTTTTGTTCGGTATGGTTCCGCAACTCCTTCGCCACAACGACCCGCGCGTCATTCTCCTGCTGGCTTTCTGTTCTCTTGGTGTTTTTCTGATTGTCCGCGCCATCCGCGCCACCATTCGCCACGATCGCTTCGGCAATTCGTACTTCGAATTTGACTCGCTTCCCTTTTCTCCCGGCGAGCGCGTTTCCGGCAGGATTCATCTGCGCTTCGAAACGCAAG
>Ga0187780_10002927_pt1 | contig 12845 bp, 13 predicted proteins | sample 1015_Q2_SP10_20__FD_132429 | JGI IMG/M metagenome (GOLD analysis project Ga0187780, IMG submission 132429) | Tropical peat soil microbial communities from peatlands in Department of Meta, Colombia - 1015_Q2_SP10_20_MG | ecosystem: Environmental > Terrestrial > Soil > Wetlands > Peat | place...
CGACCCCGCAGATGACCGTGCAGGCCCAGTCCGTTCCACGCTTGGGTGTGAACAGCAGTTACGTGTTGAACAGGTATGGATTCGCAGTCGTGGACGTCAGAGTCACGGCTCAGAACAACGGGACGAGTCCGATACAGGTCCCCGGGGCGGGCGGAATTGGGATCGGCCTCGGCAATCTGACATCGCTCGTCGTGAGCGCCAATGTGTCCGCAGGCTACGAATGGACGAACTCGTCCGCTCAGGGGACGTTTCAGGTCACCGGGGGAAGCCCAATCCCCGCAGGGGGGAACGCGACCTTCGTGCTGACAGTGCTCCTCGACCGGGTCGTCTCGCAGACGGTGAACGGGTCCCTTCGGGCACTGGTGCTCACTTCCCCCTACATCAGCGAGAGGGTTAGCTCCCTGACTTCCGTGGTGTCGCTGCCTGCCTCGACCCAGTTCAGCGCTGCACCGACCGGTTTCGGGCAGAGCTTCGTCGGTGCCAACGTCACCTACGCGAGGAGTCAGAGCAACGTGTCGCCTGCCGCCCTGACTCAGTACTGCCTGGTCAAGCAGATAACCCTCGAGGACTTCCACCCGCTTGACGTGTACTATGCGAGCAGGGTAATATCGGTCGGCTCGAGTGGAAACCCGGTGGTCCAGGACACGATATCGTTCAAGAACCTCGGGACCACTGCAATACAGACGCTTGCCGTCTCGCCGCTCACGACACCGACGGGGACGGTGACAATCGAACCAGCCAGCGAACCTCCCTTGCTGAACCCCGCGACAGTCTCGCTGAGTGATTACAGCATCGCCCTGACCAACACCAGGGTGGGGTATCCGGTGCAACCCGGAGCCAATTACACCATCGTGTACACCTACCCGCTGGCTCTGAAGTATTACAACGTCTCGGGCGGGTCGGTGTCATTCAAGGTCCCGCTAGCTCCTCCCATTGCCGCGTTCGTCGGCTCATACATGATTCAGATGTCGCTCCCGCCGGGGGCAAGGGCCACCCAGCAGGGGTCCTTGACGACGACCCTCACTCATGTGAGCCCAGTCAAGGCGGGCACCATGGCCTTGGGGTATACCCTTTCTCTGGGATGGGGGCTCACCTCCGGAGTCCCACTCGCCTCGGTTCTGTTCGTGATAATGCTGCTCGGACTCTTCGTCTCGAGGACTGCGTCGACCGAAGAGGAGGAGACAGAAGAGGAGTCTTCGACCGACAGGGCTTCGGCCATGATACAGGCCTTCGAAGACAAGACGAGCCTGATCAACCAGCTCTTCGTCGAAATTCCGGCCTCAGACCCGAACGAACGTAACAAGGCATACTTCGACGGGCTCAGGGGGCGCCTGGACTCCTACAGGAGCAGGGCCCTGCAGCGGCTCAACGAGATGAAGCAGAAGGCGGCGAGCCAGAAGTTCTTCGATATCCTCAACCAGCTCCACACAACCGAGAGAGAGGTGGACAGAGCCGCGAAGGACACGCTCAACCTTTACGAGCAGTTCTACACCAACAGGATGAGGAAAGAGGTCTTCGACAGGCTGCTTCCGTCCTACAAGAAGAGACTTGAGAAGGGCCTGGAGCAGCTCTCCGAAGAACTTCACGTGGTCCAGAGAGAGTCGAAGGCCCTGTAGCCGAGGGCCCGGGCAGAGCCGCCTGGAACATGCCCGGCCAGGGGCACATTTATGAGCAGGGAGCAGGCCTCGAGGCTGAGAACTTGAGAGGAGAAGTCCGCAAGCTGGTCATCATCGGCTCGGGACCAGCCGGGCTCACCGCCGCCATTTACGGCTCCAGGGCGGCCCTTGACCCGCTGGTGTTCATGGGCACAAAGTACGGGGGGCAGCTCATGGTGACCAGCGAAGTGGAGAACTTTCCGGGGTTCCCGGACCCGGTCCTCGGCCCAGACCTGATGGAGAGGATGAAGTCTCAGGCCCAGAGGCTGGGAGCAGAACTCATACAGGAGGATGTAGTCAAGGTCGACTTCAGAACATACCCGTTCGAGGTCTACACGGGGAGCGGCATGGTGAAGGCGCTGTCAGTAATACTGGCCACCGGGGCGAACCCGCGAAGGCTGAACCTTGCATCCGAAGCGAGGCTCATGGGAAAGGGAGTGTCCAACTGCGCGGTCTGCGACGCCTTCTTCTTCAGGGGAAAGAAGGTGGCGGTCGTAGGAGGCGGAGACACGGCCATTGAAGAAGCGACTTTTCTTACAAAGTTCGCAACTTCGGTGAAGATCATCCATAGAAGGAATGAGCTCAGGGCAAGCGCCGCCCTGCAGAAGGAAGCCTTCGACAACCCGAAGATCGGCTTCGTCTGGGACACCGTGGTCACGGAGGTGCTCGGTGATGGCAAGGTCAGGGGGGTCAGGACCAGGAACTTCAGGACAGGTGAGGAAGGCGAGCTGGAGGTCGAAGGCCTTTTCGTGGCGATAGGGTACGACCCGAACACCGAGGTCTTCAGGGGGCAGGTTGAGTTGGACGAAAAGGGGTACATCAAAGTGAAAAACGGAACGGAGACGAGCGTCCCAGGCGTTTTCGTCGCCGGCGACGCCCACGACTTCAGGTACAGACAGGCGATCACGGCCGCGGCGGACGGCTGCAAGGCGCTCCTCGATGCGGAGAGGTTCGTGAAGCAAAAGGCCGAGGCAGTTACCGCATCACAGAGATGAAGCGGTCCTCCTTGTGGGACTTGCTAAGAGGGCCTACGATGGGCGTCTGAAACCCGCAGAACCGACACTTGTTGTTAGAGTCGAGGTTGTACCCCAGTATCTCGTAGCCGTACCGCTTGACGAGCACTCCCTTGCACTCGGGACAGTAGGTGTTCTCGTCAGGGTGGCCGGGAACGTTACCGATGTACACGTACCTAAGGCCTGCCTTTCTGCCCACGGCGACGTGCTTCTCGAGCGTCTTGACAGGAGTCGGAGGAAAGTCCGTCATCTTGTAGTCTGGGTGGAACCTTAGAAAGTGAATGGGGGTGTCAGGCCCGAGGTTGTCGTAGACCCACCGCGCCAGTTTTTCTGCAGCCTCCAAGGACTCCCCCACTCTCGGCACAATGAGGTCGGTTATCTCGATGTGCACCTTGGTCTTCGCCTTGACCTCGAGGAGGCTCTGGAAGATGGGGTCCGAATTCGGAATGCTGACGTACTTCCTGACGAATTGGGTCTCGCCGCTTCCCTTGAAGTCCACGGTCGCGCAGTCGAGGAACTCGTTCATCATCTCAACCGTCTCGGGGGTGTCGTAGCCGTTGGAGACGAATATGTTGAACAGGCCCTTCCGCCTGGCGATCTTGCCCACGTCGCGGGCGTATTCCATGAATATCGTCGGCTGGTTGTAGGTGTACGCAACCCCCTCGCAGCCGTGTGCCACGGCGTTAGACACGATTTCCTCGGGCGTGGCCTCTACCCCCTCGATTTTCCGTAGCTGGCTGATGTCGCTGTTCTGACAGTAGGCGCAGGCCCAGGAGCAGCCACTCGTCGCGATGGAAAAGACCTTGGATCCGGGACGGTAGTGGACGACGGGCTTCTTCTCAATGGGGTCGATTTGGCCAGCCATCACCCTGCCGTAGACGAGCAGGTACAGTCTGTGACCGACGACTCCTCTGACGCCGCAGAATCCGGCCTGCCCCTCGGCGAGCTGGCACCCTCTCGCGCAGGCGGTGCACTGGATTCTTCCGCTGGCTAAAGGACGAAAGAGGTCTGCTTCTTTCCCTGCCGGCTCCGTCAACCTCACCTGGGGAGACAAAGCAGGACAGAGAAGAGGGAGCGCATGGCATTAAGGGTTTGGATGAGACAACAAGGCACGAAGTACTGGGCCAAGGCGTACGGCTCCTTCAAAGCATGTCCAAGGACGTGACTGGGAAGGTGGCCAGGGCGAGATGGCCCCATTCGTCTCCGACGACGATAGTATGCCGCCCGGCGGGCAATCGATGAAGGTTTGTTGCGCCCGGGACTGTGATGGCTTTCCAGGACTGGAGAAGGCAAACGAATATAACCTATGTTATAGAGCCGCCCGAAAGAAGGCAGATTTGGTTAGCTTCATCGAGCTTCTCGTCTTGGGGGCGGTAGCCGGATTCACAATCTTCCTCGGCCTACCTGTCGCGGTCCTAGGCGTCAGTGAGAGGGTCAAGGGCTTCCTGAACGCCCTGGCCGTCGGGATTCTCCTCTTCCTCATTGTGGACGTCTTCGGCCACGCATGGGACGCCACTACCCAGACGGCCGTGTCGGCGTTCCGAGGAGAGGGGTCGATGGGGGACGCAATCCTGTACCTCATTCTGATGTTCGGCGGATTGACCATAGGGCTTCTGGGCCTGGTCGTGTACGAAAGGCGGTTCATGGGGGGTGGCACTGGAGGGGTCACGGCAACGAAGCTATCAACCATGATAGCGCTGGGGATAGGGGCCCATAACCTAAGCGAGGGACTCGCGATTGGGCAGTCGTATGCCTCCGGCGCCATCGCGCTTGCAATCGTGCTCGTCATTGGGTTCGGTGCGCACAACTCGACCGAGGGTTTCGGAATAATGGCGCCGCTTGCTGGATCCAAGCCCAGAGTTTCGTTCTTGGCGAAGGTACTCCTTGTCGGCGGAGCGCCTACATTCCTCGGGACGATCTTGGGGAGCCTCTTCTACTCCGAAGCCGCATACGTCCTCTTCCTGTCGCTAGCTGGAGGAGCCCTCGTCTACGTGACCATGATGATGTTCAATGTGGGTAGGCGTCAGTACAGTAACATCCTGATGATGGCGGGGGTATTCATCGGGCTCACCGCAGGGTTCCTCACGGACTTGATTGTGTCCCTGGGCGGGGCATGAGAGCGGACTGCCAATCGCTTTCGCGGCTCCGGTAATTTCTCAATAAAACAGGGAAGATACTAACGGCTTAGGGTAAAATTGTATTAACAGTCAGCAGTCGGTTCCAATCTGGAAGGTGTCAATTCACGACTACCGAGGTCAGGCTCCACGGAAGGGGCGGCCAGGGAGTCGTCTCTGCCGCCCAGCTCATAGCGGATGCCGCAGTCCTTGAGGGGAAGTACGTCCAGGCGTTCCCAGAGTTCGGCGCGGAAAGGTCGGGGGCGCCCATCGCTGCCTATGTTCGCCTAAGCGACGAGCCGATCGAGATACATTCGTCAATCAGAAACCCTGGCGTGGTTGTGGTTATCGACAGGTCGATGGCGTTCTTCAAGAACACCGCCTCGGGGCTTGCGCGGGACGGCTTCTTCGTCTCCAACTTCGACAGAGATCCAACCGAGCTCAGGGCAAAGCTCGGGCTCGACCCTTCGGTGAGGGTGATGGCACTGGACGCGACAGGGATTGCGATGAAAAGCATCGGGAAGGACATCCCCAACACGCCCATGCTCGGGGCGCTGATTAGGGCGACCGAGCTGGTGAAATTCGACTCGCTATCGAAGGTGTTGAGCCAACGGTTCAAAGGAGCGGTGCAGGCGGGGAACGAAGACGCCCTGAAACGGGGTTACAAGGAAGTGAAGTCGGCGTGAGTTGGAAGGAACTCGAAGAGGCGGCAGTGGTGAAGGGAGGTACATCCGCCAGCTACATCGTCTCGGGCTGGAGGGTGAAGCGGCCCGTGATAGACGAAGCTAAGTGCACGAACTGCCTCATCTGCTGGATTTACTGCCCAGAGCCGGCAATCGTGAGGCGGGAAGGGGCGAAGGTGGCAATCGACTACGATCACTGCAAGGGATGCGGCATCTGCGAGACAGAGTGCCCCCCCAAGGCGATTTCCATGGTGAGAGAGCCTTGACGCAGACCCAGACCTTTGCCGTAGCGGCGCTTCAGGGAGACGAGGCCGTAGCCGAGGCCGTGAGACAGTGCGATGTTGACGTGGTCGCCGCTTATCCAATAACGCCGCAGACGATAATCGTCGAGAAGCTCGCGGAGTTCGTTGCGGATGGGAAATTCAAGGGGGAGTTCATGCCGGTGGAATCCGAACACAGCGCGATGTCTGCCTGCGTCGGAGCCGCGGCGACTGGTGCCAGGGTGTTCACCGCAACTTCAAGCCAGGGCCTCGCGTACATGCACGAGATGTTGTACAACGCGTCGGGAATGAGGCTCCCCATAGTGATGGCGGTCGCCAACAGGGCCCTCAGTGCACCGCTGGTCCTGAACGCAGACCACGGAGACATGATGGGCTCGAGAGATTCGGGGTGGATTCAGGTCTACGCCGAGAACGTGGAGGAGGTCTACGACAGGACGATTCAGCTGTTCAAGCTTTCAGAAGACCCCCGGGTGATGCTGCCTTCGACAATCAGCTTCGAAGGGTTCATCATATCGCACGACAAGGAGAGGGTTCGTCTCCTAGACGACGGGGCGGTCAAGAACTTCCTCGGAAGGCCGGCGCCGAAGCACCGCCTCGACCCCAAGGAGCCCCTTACCTTCGGCGCAATCGCGAACCCTGACAACTACTTCGAATTCAAGATGCAGCAGGCGGAGGCGATGAAGAACGCTCTGAAGGTATTCGGGGAAGTGGAAGAAGGGTTCGAAACGTTCAGCGGCAGGAGGTACGGAGCCGTCGACTCGTACAACACGGAGGATGCTGACCGAATCGTCGTAGCAAACGGCTGCTCGGCGGGGACTATGAGGGCGGCAGCCAAGGCACTCAACGCCGGGGGCGAGAAGGTCGGGGTCTTGACAATCAGGCTCTACCGGCCCTTCCCGACCGAAGAGGTCGTAACCGGCCTCAGGCGTGCGAAGGCTGTCATCACCATGGATAGGAGCTTCAGTCTTGGAGCCCCATCGGGCCCAATCTCGGAGGACGTGAAGTCCGCCCTCAAGGGTGCAGGCCTGGGGACCCCCGTCATGAGCGTCGTGTACGGAATCGGCGGGAGGGATCTCTCTGTTGACGACGGGAAGAAAATCTTCGACATGGCCAAGGACGAAAGCTCGTTTGGGCCAATGCAGGTGCTCTACGGGGTGAAGGGCTAGATGTATCAGCAGGTCAAAGGACTGAAGGAACTCCCAACAGAGGAGCCTCTGGCGCCGGGCCATCGCCTTTGCCCAGGATGCGGCGCGTCGATAGTGGTTAGGCAAATACTCCTGGCCGCCCCCGACGACACCGTGGTCGTCAACGCAACGGGATGCCTTGAAGTGTCGACGGCGCTGTACGGGTATTCGGCCTGGAATCGCCCGTGGATTCATTCTGCATTCGAGAACGCCGCCGCGGTAGCGTCAGGAGTCGAAGCTGGGTTCAAGGCGCTCGCAAGGAGAGGAGAAGGCCAGGAGCACCCAATCATCGTGTTCGGCGGGGACGGCGGAACATACGACATAGGGATTCAGGCGCTTTCCGGCGCCATGGAAAGGGGGCACAGGTTCCTGTACGTCTGCTACGACAACGAGGCCTACATGAACACGGGGATTCAGCGCTCCGGGGGGACGCCCAGGGGGGCGTGGACGACGACGACCCAGGCAGGGTCTGCCAGGGCCGGGAAGACCGAGGCAAAGAAGGACCTGATGTCAATAGTAGTGGCCCATCACGTCCCGTACGCTGCCACCGCCTCCATCTCTCACTGGAGAGACCTGATGAACAAGGTGAGGAAGGCTCTCTCCGTGGACGGGCCGACGTTCCTTCATGTGATGGCCCCGTGCATGAGGGGGTGGAGGTTCGACGGCTCAAAGACAATCAGGATGTCAAGGCTCGCGGTGGAAACGAGGCTATTCCCCCTCTACGAGGTCGAGGGGGGAGCCTACAGAATCACCGTCCCTGTCCCCAGCCCGAAGCCGGTGGAGGAGTTCCTGAAATCGCAGGGGAGGTATTCCCACCTGTTTCTCCCTCAAAACATAGAGGAGCTAGAGGCAGTGAAGAGGGACATCGAAGCAAACTACGCACACATCGTGCGGATGTCTCAATTCACGGCGCAGCCGCCTGGCAATGCGCCAAAAGAGTAGCACAGGTCTAGGCTGGAGCCGCGGCAACCTTTTTCTCGAAAAACTTGGTCAGCTCTCCTGGCCTCAGGATCTTGATGCCGTAATCCTTCGCCCCGCCCACCGCTTCGATTGAGGGATCTCCGTGGAAACAGACAATGTGGATCAAGACCCCCGTGTCCATCATCTTGACGTAGGAGCTTAGAAGGTCCACCTCGCGCACCCTGTCATAGAAGTCGAACGCGAAGGATTGGAAACCGTCTGTCGCCAGGAAGCTGAACATGTGTGTGGCCCCGGAGCGCCCGGTCAGGGTTGGCGGCTCGACGACCTGAAGCCCCGCCTTGGTCGCAGCCACCTTAACCATAAGGCGTTCTAGCTCCATCAACTCGCTGTACCGGACAAGACTGGCCCCCTGTCGCTACTTAATTCTAGAGAATTTACAGTTCAGTTTCCCCGGCTGTAAAGAGGAAGGATGAGAAGGAACTTGCTCTGGCCGTTTCGGGAGAGACCTACTCAGCGGTCGTCTCTATTAGCTGCTGTTCGAAGGAGTTGACGAGAGTCTCTGGGCTAAGGAGCTTCATCTCAAGATCCCTCGCCAGGAGCTTCGCCTCGGGTGTAGGCTCACCCTTTAGGCAGACTACCTGGATCATGGCGCCAGTGTCGAACTTCTTTATGGCCGACTTCAGGAGCTCAATCTCCCCGACCGTGTCGTAGAAGTCAAACCCCACAGACCCTGACTCGTCGCTTGCCAGGAAGCTGAACCTGTGGGTGACGCCAGAACGCCCGGTCAGTAACGGAGGGTCCTCCACACGAAGGCCTGCTTTCTCGGCTGCCACTCTGAGTTCTAGGCGCTCTAGTTCCACTTTGATGGCACCTTCCGGAATCAGGTCGACGGTCGAAAGCTAATAAGCTTTGAGGATTTGGAATCCATTCGAGCGCTGAAGAGGGGTCTGGCCGAGCAACGGACATCATTCCTGGCTTTAGGACGGCAGTTGAGTGGCTTCTAGGATTCTTTTGGCCAAGAAAAGCCGAGATAAGCTCGCCCTGGCGACCTAGCTCTCTTTCTAGCGTCGTTCTTGGAGGCTCATTCACTGCCTCCTCGTGTCCTTCGCTATTAGAACGAACGCCACGGCCAGAATCATCACTAGAAATCCAACGAGAGGGAAGGCGATTGCGAAGATGATTGCCCCTGCGCCCAGGAGGAGGGCTAGCCAGAAGTGCTGGGTGACGAAATCTCCGATGCTCAATCCGTTCGTGCCTTGCTCGTCGGTGCCCATTACGTCCGTTTGTCTATTGCAGTAGACAGAAGAATAAAGGAATCAAATCTGTTTTCAGTAGCCCGGCGAGGATTCGAACCTCGGTCAAGGGCTCCAAAGGCCCCTATGCTTGGCCAACTACACTACCGGGCTATCCTCAGGGTGCTCGCGTCGTGGGACTCGGCATTAAAGTCTAGCCGACTTGTTCGGCTACCTTCACGATTGCGCCTGCCACCTTCGGGACCGGGTCTTCCATCGAGCCGAGGACTCGCTTTGCTTTCTTTGATACCGCAGCCCTGTACTCTTCCGAGAGAAGCCTGCCGGACCGGCGCAGAATTGTCTCCGGGTCCTTTGTTCGGACCAACAGTCCAGCTGACTCGAGGTAATCCTCAGTCATCAGCACGCCCTGAAAGGCCGAGATGGTTGGAATCCCCATGAGGGCGGACTCGGCGCTCATGGTCCCCCCCATCCCGATGAACAGGTCGGTAGACTCTAGAAGGCGCCGCCCGTCGATCACCTCTGCCGGCACGATGTACCTCCCGCCAAATCTCCTCCTCACCCCTTCCAGTTGGTCTCCGTACCTGCAGAGTGCAACTAAGTTCGCTTCGGGGAAAGCGTCAGCGAGCTTCTGCAGGGTGACGCCGGCCAGGTCCCTGTCTGCTGTGGCCATGTATGGCGCGTAACTCTCCTCCACCCTTACAGTGATTGTCTTCCTCCCTGGCCCGAGCCTTGGAATTGGCCCGTTCAAGGGAGGGCGCTTCAGCCAGGCGGCCGGGTCGAGAGCCCTATAGTGGACGACTTGGGAACGGGATATCCCGAACTTCCTCCAGGCGCCATACGGGATTACCCAGGGACAAAGGAGGCGGTGGGTCAAGGGGAGGGAGAGCCTTCCCGCGACCTCCGAATGCGGGGAGTCGTTGACAGCGACGTGCGTAATCCCCAACCCATAGGCGACCCTAGCGCAAACGGCAGAAGCCACGGAGACAGCGACAGAAGGCCCGAAGTTCTCGACGATGGGTATGATTCTGGCCTGCCTCTCGGTTGCGGCGATCAGCTGCGACGCCAGGTCCCCACCGCCCCGCTCGCCGACATATTCGAGTCTCAGCCCGCACAGTTTTGCGATGGGCTCCACCTCCCGATATCTTCTGGAGGTAGCGAGGACTTCACACCCGCGATTGGTCAGCTCCCTGACGATGGGGGTAAAGAAGAGGACCTGCTTTGGAGTGACTATGTCCACCCAGACCTTTGGTGCGCTCAAGCGCTCGACCGAAGAGGCTCGGTCAGGCGTCTACTAAATCATTTGAGCTCGGAAGAAGCGTGACCTCGACCAAAGTATAATTAGACTTGTAGAAACGGCAGTCATGCCTAGCCCTTGCCGAAGATACGGGTCGCGATGTATGGGATGACGAGCGAAGGGTACAGGCTGGCCGCCGATCTCGTTGACAAGACGCAAGTCACAATCGTTGACGAGACGTTGCAGATGGCGATGGGGGTAGACCCCTCGTTCCTTCGGAAGAATCCGAGCCTTGGACAGCTCATGAGTGAGGAGCCGCTGCTGAACCTGAGGCCTATGGAACAAGCGTTGAGCGAGGCCCAGATCGTTTTCTTCACGCCCAAGCTGCGTCGGCCCGGGGATGAAGCTCTGATTGAAGCGGGCTCCAAGCTGAGAGACTTGTCTCGCTACCTATCGAAGGGGGTGACCGTGGTGAACGCCCTCCCCGCAGGGCCGGGGGGCAACGCCGAGAACATAATGCTCTTGGAGAAACAGACTGGCCTTGCGATATCGAAATCCCTGAACTACGCCTACATGCCTCTCCGGCCTCGCGACCCGAAGCCCGTCGTCGTCTCTGTGGCTGGATCTCAGGACGCGAACCCCCTGAGGGACATCGGGTTCGTGGCAAACTCCCAGAACATCTTCTCGGCCGAGCTCGAGTACGCCGCGACAGTGATTGAGGCGACGATTGGCGCAGTAACGGAGGTCGAACTCGCGAGAAGGGCTAGGGAAGGGAGAGTCTCCCTCCAGAAGGCGTCGGAAACATATGTCGACGAGTTCAGCAAGTATCTCTATGACCTGAAGGCAATTCAGGGGAGCGACGAAACGGGGGAGTCGATTTCATACCTCGCGGGTGCGACCATCAAGAGCCTCGAGAACTATGTCCGGTACATCGTAGACGAGACGAGGGAGGTGCTCAAGGAGAAGGAGCTCAAGGCCAGCCGCACGAAGATCAGTCTGACGTGGACACTCGACAAGTATGAAATGAGGGGGGAACGGCTCCAAATGGCAGAGAATGTTCAGCAACGGCTGAAGGATTACGTCACGGACGTCGAGGTCCTCCCCGGGTCCAGGGTAAAGGGCGGGTCAGAAGCTCTTGACCCGCTCAAGCACAACGTGGTCATCGTCTGCTCCAGGGAAGACGGCGAATCGGTCAAGCTTGCAAGAAAATCCCACAGAAACGTGGAGATGACGGTCCTCCTGGCGGTGCCAGGCCTGAGGCGGGAATGATAGACTTGGGCGCCAATGTAGCAAGGAGAAGCCGTCTCCCAAGCGGACGAGCATAACCCTTTATCTCGACGGGATTGGACGGGCCGTCACAGCATGGTGAAGGCGGCAGTCATAGGGACAGGTGGGTGGGGAAAGAACCACGTCAGGGTGCTCAGCGAACTCGGCGCCTTGGTCGCCATCTGTGACGTGGACAGGACGAGGGCTGATTTCTACTCCAAGAAGTATGGCGCGACTGCGTATGCGTCTGTAGACGAGATGACCAAGAACGAAGGACTGGATGCCGTGACAATATGCACGCCGGCCTCGACCCATTTCAAGATAGCTTCCGAGACGCTGTCGGCTGGTCTCCACACCTTCGTCGAAAAGCCGATGACCACGTCAACCGCGGACGCGGAGAAGCTCATCGACGTCGCCAAGAGGAACAACAGAGTGCTCACGGTCGGGTTCATCGAGAGATTCAACCCGCCGATAGCCGAGCTCAAGAAGACGATTGAGGGAGGGAAGATGGGAGACCTGATACTCCTCGAGTTCCACAGAGAGAACAGGCGAGGTGAGAACATAGCCGACGTCGGGATAGTGAAGGACGCCTCAGTCCACGACATAGACACTGCGAGGTGGCTCTTTGCCGAGGACCCCAAGACGGTCTTCGCGAGGGTGGGGGCTGTAAAGTCGAAGAATGAGGACTTCGCCGCTATTGTGATGGGGTTCTCCGGGAGGAAAACCGCCTTCCTCACTACGAACTGGGTGACTCCCAGCAGGGTGCGGACGCTGTCGGCGGTCTTCACGGGCGCGGTCATAGACGTCGACTTCGTAAGCCAGCAGACAAGCATCCATGAGGAGCGAGGGACAACAATACCGATGAGGGTGAACCAAGAGCCTCTGATGATGGAGTTGAAGGAATTCGTGAGCGCCGTTGACGAAAAAAGGAAACCGCTTGTGACCGGTGAAGACGGGCTGGCAGCCATAAGGATAGCCGAGGCAGTTCTCGCTTCGAGCTCGTCAGGGACGCCCGTCTACCTGGGGTGAGAGGATGGACAAGCCTGCCAACTTCGTGTCCCCCGGGGCCAAGCTTGGGAAGAACGTCAGGGTGTGGCACTTCGCGTACGTCGGATCGGGGACGGTGATCGGCGACGACGTCAAAATCGGCTCGCTGGCCCATGTAGACTACGATGTCAGAATAGGGAGAGGCACCAAGATTGAGGGGCTAGTGTACATCCCTCCGCTTTCGAGGATAGGGA
>Ga0187780_10002928_pt1 | contig 12843 bp, 10 predicted proteins | sample 1015_Q2_SP10_20__FD_132429 | JGI IMG/M metagenome (GOLD analysis project Ga0187780, IMG submission 132429) | Tropical peat soil microbial communities from peatlands in Department of Meta, Colombia - 1015_Q2_SP10_20_MG | ecosystem: Environmental > Terrestrial > Soil > Wetlands > Peat | place...
CCGGCCTTTCCTCGGAATCTTTGGGGGGATCTACTGAAGTCTCTGTTTGGAGGCGTCGTGGCCGATCAGGCCCTCGAAAATGGCGAGGACGTTCTGGCGGTAACGAACAATCCGCTCCAGAACGGGCCGTAACTGAGGCTCGCGCTGGCCTTCGCGGTCCCACTTGGCCCGTACGGCCGCCGGGACCGCAATATCCCGGCGCAACTCCTCCGCCGAGTGCCCGCGCAGAAACAACCCGTAGAAAAACGCGGCCTCGCGTTGCGGGAATTGCAGGTCCTGCAACGCCTCTTCCAACGGGTTGGTCCAAGCCGCCATGGCAGAAAATGCAGTTTACAGATTTCGCCGTTCCCGTCAAGAGTCCGTGCGTCCTATCAGCCACCAGCTCCGCACGCCGCTTAGCAATCCTCACGAAGACGGCGGGGGCTTGATACACCCCTCGCCCTTAACGCTTTCGTGGTTGCTGCGGTCGCCAGTGTCGCACAGAATTAACGAAAGAATCTGATGTGGGTTGACAAATAGGCAACTCCCGCCGTGGTCAGCCCGCCGCACACGAAGGCTGGAACCATGGCATAGAGCATCTCAATCAACCCATAGGTCTCGATCTCCATAATCGCTAGCAAGAAGCCAGTCCTCAAGCTACCCTCAGGCACGCCCACTTTCGTGATGTACGTCAAGAAGGAGGCTAACACTATGTACCTCCCCTGAAGCGCCGCCAGAGTCGCCAGCATCCCACCTAAGCCGCCTGTCAAGACCCTCGATAGCGAAGTTTTGTGGTCAACCATCGAGCCGCTGATAGGATGCCTCAAGAAAAGCGCGAAGAAGAACCCTCCCAGCAAGACAAAGGCTACATTCACAAGAGGCATGAACGACCGCAAAGAGTCTGCCGGTCCGTGAAATACTGTCCAGCGTAAGAACAGTAGGTGCACAGCCACACCAATTCCCCCACAAGTCCAGGGAATCTTACGCATCACGCTCTCCCGCCGCCATAACAAACGCCTTCACTGTTTTGCAGTGCGGTCAGCCAACGGCCTGTCCTAGCGCTCTTTCTTGACTTTTGGCAGGCCCAGTCTATTTTCTTGCTGCTGCGTAGTGGTCCGCCACTTCCGCCCAGTTGATGACGTTCCACCACGCCTCGACGTAATCCGCCCGGCGATTCTGGTATTTCAGGTAGTAGGCGTGCTCCCAGACGTCCAGGCCGAAAAACGCCTTTCCGCCGTCGAGCAGCGGATTGTCCTGGTTAGCCGAGGATTCGATGCCGAGCCTGCCATCGCGAAGCACCAGCCAGGCCCAGCCGGAGCCAAACCTTCCCATGGCGGATTCGTTGAACTTCTTTTTGAAGTCGGCGAAACTCCCGAACGCGCTCTTAATGGCATTGGCGAGGTCACCCGAGGGCTCTCCGCCGCCGCCCTTCTTCATGATTTTCCAGAAGAGCGTGTGGTTCAGGTGGCCGCCGCCGTGGTTGCGCAGGGCGGTGCGGATGTTTTCCGGGAGCTTGTTGAGTTGGGCGAGCAGTTGTTCGACCGAAAGCTTTTCCAAGTCCGCGTGCCCCTCAAGGGCCTTGTTGAGGTTCGTAACGTAGGCGCCGTGGTGTTTGTCGTGGTGGATTTCCATGGTCTTCGCGTCAATGTACGGCTCGAGCGCGTCAAATGCATACGGCAGAGGCGGCAGTGTGTGGCTCATGTGGCAAGCAGCTCCTTGTTCAAAGTTTCCAGATTCGGATAAGATTCCTCGCGACCCGATTTCACGTTCCAGGTGCACAATTATACTCGCTTGGCCCTGCAGGTTGAACTCGCCATGCGGGATTCTCCGCAAGCTCCGAGGAGGGCTTGATGCCGACTGTCGAACACGTGGAAAAGCACTTCACGGCGACCGCCGCCGTACGCGACATCGTGATTGGAATGTCGGATGGGCTGACTGTCCCGTTTGCACTGGCCGCGGGCCTCTCTGGCGCCGTAGCCTCCGCGAAAATCGTGGTCACCGCAGGGCTGGCGGAGATTGCCGCCGGCTCGATTGCCATGGGCCTGGGCGGGTATCTCGCCGCAAAAACGGATGCGCAGCACTACGCCTCGGAGCTCGAGCGCGAGTACCGCGAGACTGTGGACCTTCCCGATGTGGAAACCGAGGAAGTGGCCGACGTCTTTCGCTCCTACGGGCTTTCCCAGGAAGAAGTGGCGCCGGTGGTGCGTGCCGTCACCTCGAACCAGAAGCGCTGGGTGGATTTCATGATGCGCTTCGAGCTGGGACTGGAAGAGCCGCACCCCGCCCGCGCTAGCCGCAGCGCCGGAACCATCGCCGCGTCCTACATCGTCGGCGGATTGATCCCGCTTGCGCCCTATATGCTCGCCCACCAAGTTCTTTCGGCGCTTTGGATTTCCGTAGGCGTCACGTTGCTCGCGCTTTTCGCCTTCGGCTCCATCAAGGGCCACTACACAGGCGTCAAGCCGCTGAATGGCGGCGCGCAGACCATGCTCGTCGGCGGACTCGCTGCGGCCGCCGCCTTCTTCATCGCCCGCCTCGTTAGTTAATCGTGCCCGGCCCCGCAGCAGAGTACACGTGCCGAACGAGAGGAATGCGAACAGCCTGTTGGATGCCGGTGTTTATTCAAACGCTACGTCGTCAATGTGGAAGGCGAACTTCCCGTTTTTCAGGCCAGCTGCAAAAGTTATGCCAATCAAATCGTGGCCGTCCATGCCGTCAAAATCGGAAATTTTGAACGCATAGCGACGCCATTCGCGATCCGTGACAAAGAACCTGCTGACGGGAACAGGCCAGTAGCTTTTGGCGTAAAGCATGATCCTGTGAGTCGCTGGATCGCCTTTGGCCCAGAAGACGATCCGTTTTCTACTGGAGAGGTTGACAGGCTGCATGCGTGAGGCCCCCGGCACGAACATAGCGCCCGCCCAAGGAAAAGCGTACCCGGGGAGGATCTCTCCTTCTATTAGAAGCGAACCCGCGCTGCGATTGGCTCCTTCGGCTACCACACGGAACGCCGAATGCGAGTTTCCTCCGACCACGCTGTCAGTCGAAACGACCCAGCCCATCCCGAAACGAGTCGTCGGTGTCATGTCTTCGAAGTCGCTCACCAGGCCGGACTCAGAGCCATGAGGCGGCGGCATTTCTTGCAGAAGTTTGTCCTCCGCGTCCAGGCGCCCGATGGAAGCGAGGTACTCGGTCCGGTTCAGGAGCTGTCCGCGTTTCCACGCCGCCACGATGTTGCGCGTCGCCGTTATGTCGCTAAGCGGGTCGCCCTCGACCAACAACAAATCCGCTCTCAAGCCAGTCGCTATTCTCCCCCGGTCAGAGAGATCAAATATTTGAGCGGGTACAGAAGTTGCCGCAGCGAGGGCTTCGCTCGGTGTTAGGCCAGCCTGGACGAGCAACTCCAATTCGCGGTGAAGGCTCGCGCCATGCAAAGTTCCCGGATTCGGAGCGTCAGAGCCCGCTAGGATAAGAGCCCCTGCTCGCCTGAGTTGCCTGATGGCTTCTACGGCCGCCCCGTAGTTCTGCTCAAAGCCAGGCAACGGCAGAAATGCGCGCTTGAGATTTGCCCGGTCCGTTTCGGAGAAATAGCGCGACAAACCCTCGTGATCGAGGAGCGATTGACCGCTCGAAACACCGCAAAGGCTTTCCACGACCGTTAAGGTGGGAATGACGAATACGTGGGCTGTTGCGACGAACTGCCCGAAATCTTTATCTGGCATCTGGTTCGCAAAGAGATGAGCGAGGCCGTCGCAGCCGCACTCGATTGCAACGCGGCAGTCGTGGTGCGTAACCGCGTGGACGATTGACAGCTTCCCCCGGCCTTTGGCTGCGCGGATGACGGCACGGAGAGTCTCTTTGCTGAGGGTCGGTCTGGAGGGGCCGTAGGATGTTCCGTCATCATAGATAACCTTGATGTAGTCGGATCCCTCTGTGATTCGCGCGTCCACGAAGGCCGCTGCTTCCGCGGGTCCGGTAATTGTCGGGATGGCCATTCCATACTCAGTACCATGCCCGCCGGGAGCCGTAATCATGGTGCCAGCCGAAAACAGATCGGCCTGATCCATAAGTTCGCCGTTCGCTTGCTTGCGTTTGACGTCAGCTGCGATTTTGCAGTCCGTACCCATGTCCAGCTCGGTCGTTACTCCAAACGCCAAAGCCTGGCTGAGAGAACCGCGCATGATATGGGTGTGTGAATCGATCAGTCCAGGAAGAAGGGTGCAACCAGCGCCGTCAATTGTTTCGCCAGCGGGGTCTGGCTTGAGCATTCGGCCCACGTCTCGAATCTTCCCGTTTTCGACGACGACCGTGTCTGCCGGAATCACAGCGCGCCCATCAAAAATACGAGCGCCTTGGATAGTCAATGTTGCGTCAGCTTTGGTAGGAGAGCTCATGCTGGCGTATTCAGTGGGGCATATTCTAATCGAAACCATTGGGCCCGCGTAAACGTCGCTCCGAAGACTCTGGAAAACAGGAGAACGCAGTTGGACTGGGTGTATGCCGAGCAGCTACTCCGAAACCATCCCGATCGTCCTTAGCCACGCGTCCACCAACTGAGGCCATCCCGTAATCGGAAGCCCCGTCCGCCGTAGCCCAAACGCATGCCCGCCCTGCGCATACAAGTGCATTTCGACCGGAACCCCGGCGTTCTTCAGCGCAATGTAGTAAGCCAGTGCCTGGTTTACACCGTCCACGTGGTCATCCTCGGCCTGCAGCAAAAACGTAGGCGGCGTCCGCCGCGTGACCCGGACATTCGGATTCATCCCGTAAGCGTCACCCCCAACCCACAGATGCCCCGGATAAAGTGCCACCGCAAAGTCCGGACGGCAGCTTTCTTTATCGGCCGCATCGACAGGCGCATACAAACGGCGCTCGAAGTTCGTGCTGATATTCGCCACCATGTGTCCTCCCGCCGAAAATCCCAGCACGCCTATCTTGTGCGGATCTATGTGCCACTCCGCGGAGTGAAAGCGCACCAGCCCCACAGTCCTTTGCGCATCCTCCAACGCCGTCGGAGCCTTCGGACGGATGTTGCACTTACAATCGTTATGCCAGGCTGGACCTGAATCCGGCACCCGATATTTCAGCAGCACACACGTGACCCCTTTCGCCGTCAGCCAGTCGCAGACCTCTGTGCCTTCCAAATCGATCGCCAGACCAATATAGCCCCCGCCCGGAAACACAACCACCGCCACGCCTGTATTCCTTTCTTTCGGCGAATACACCGTCATGGTCGGTCGCGTCACGTTGTATACGGATTGCACCGTCTTGCCGCCGATCAGATTCGGGTCGATCTCAGCCGTCTCAGGTCCCGCGGCAATTACAGCCCCCGCATCCGGCGCCGCCCCTGACCATATCGGCACCTGCGTATGGCCCGGCGATGGCTGCCACACAGTCGTTTGTGCGCTTAGAGGGGCGCACGCAAACACGACACACACAACAAGAACATATAGGGCTAAGAGGAAAGGCTTCATCGCAATCGTCAGCCAACCTATCTTCATCGCTTCTCTCTAACTATGTTGCCGTTTTTCACGACGAAATCGACGTGCTTCAGCGAATCGATATTGTCCAGCGGATTTTCTGGAACCGCGACGATATCGGCGGCCATGCCCGGCATGAGGTTGCCTCGCTCCTTCTCCACTCCGAGCAGCCTCGCTGCATCCGTTGTCATCGATTTCAGAATGGCCAGGGGTGGCAGACCAGCTTCGACCATGCTGTCAACGTAATCCATGGCCAGTTGGCCACGAGTTTGAGTTCTCGAGTCGTACATCACGTCGGTGCCGAAGACAATCTCGACTCCCGCCCGATAGGCGCGGCGCAGCCGGTCAACATAAGAAGCATGGGTTTTGCCGGCCTGAGAGGGCTCCATTCCCAAAGCTTCCAATTGCTTCTCAGGAAAATCCGTGGATACCAGTACGACGTGATTCTTCTTTGCGAGCGCCAGGTCCTCATCCGTAAGCACCCAGCCATGCTCAATGGATCCGACTCCCGCTTCGATGGCATTTCGGGCGCCTCTTTCGGTTTGCACGTGAGCGGCAACCTTTCTGCCAGCCGCCGCTGCTTCGTTCACGATGAAACCGATGTCGTCGGTTGAATACACGTAGGACTTGGCATCGACCACGATCTTGATTACCTTCGCTCCCCAGTAGATATTCTCCCGAACAGCTTTCCTCATCTCGTCCCGGCTGTCGGCGAAATAGTATTCGGGACTGTTCAGAAGCTTCGCCTCCGCGGGAGTGTCCCAGAATTGTCCACCAAACGGTGCAATGATTCGTCCTGCAGGAACGATCGTCGGGCCGACAACCCAGCCAAAATCGATGGCCTTCTCTAAATCCACGTCTAGATAGTCGCCGGAGTTGCCGACGTCGCGGACCGTAGTAAAGCCTGAATCGAGCATGTCGCGAGCATGCTGAACGCCCAGAACTGCTCGGTATCCGGGGCGCCGTTGCACTGACATGATCCAGAAGTCACCCAAATCCCATTTCGGATCGACGTTCGCGAGGAGATGAGTGTGCGCATCGAAAAGGCCCGGCAAGACCGTTTCCCTGGAGAGATCAATCACCCTCGCATTAGCGGGGACGTTTAGATTGCTTCCCACCGCGGCGATCTTCCCGTCCGAGACCAGGATGACTTGGTTCTTGCTGACCACTCCGGTGTCCGGGTCTATGGTCCTACCTGCCCGAATAACGAGCGTTTGAGCACTTGAGGAAACCGGACAAATCGCGGCTAGAAGCGTCAGCAACAGCACGATCATGTGTCGGTTGAATCGAAATGCTCTCATAGCCGTAACCTCGGAAACATGTTTGCTCACTAATTCAGCCAGCCGATAATACATCCGAAGCTGTTTCACGCCGGCCTTATGTGCCTCAGACGCCACTTCCGGGTACTTCTTGTGCCCGGCAGTTTCGCTGACTCCGCTTTCTTCGACGCCTCCCTAAAATCTCCGAGACTTCGCCGAAATTTTTCGTGCCCCTCTGAAAAAGCGCCTCCTCGGCTTGGGAGCGGCGCTCTCTCGCCCTTCAGTGCCCCGAGTCACTGGGCCAGAAACGGGGATCCTTCGAAAACGTACCTGAATTCAGGTCAGATCATCGGGTTCATCGGCAAAAACTCGGAGCAACGCCTTCCGCGCGGCAAGGTTGCCGCCTTATCCTTCGCCTCAACCCAGTGTCAGAAGCAATGCCATGCCCTGGGCTGTGTCAATCGGCCCCGCGCGTCTCGCCGCTCCTTGTAATGCCCTGAATCCTAAGCCCCTTGTTGACCGATGCCCACTCCGCCGACCCACCCTAAGACGCCATTTGCCGAATTCGCATCTATAATAAGTGCATCTTCGGGATTTGCGGCTGGGGCGACGGAACTGGATTCCGCCCCGGGCTGGACAGCCTCGACGGACACGCCCCACCAAACGAATCGCGACGGCTTGCGTCTAAAGGAATGAGCCCGGGACGCGAGCTTGACCTCGGGGAACAAAAGGAGAGATAGCATGAAAAGCGGTACCTTGCACATCCCACGCTGGGTCGCCGGCGTGGCGCTATTGGCAACCCTCGTTGCCGGCGGAGTTCTGGCGCTCGGATTGAGAGACTGGTCGGGCCACACGGTCCTCGGCGCTCCCGAGGTGAATGTCACCCTCGCGAAAAGCGTCGCCCCTGTCACTCTTGGGAATTTCACGAACGGTTTTTCGGCCGTGCTGAAGTCTGCGCTGCCCGGTGTGGTGAACATCCACACCTCGAAGATTGTGAGGCCCCGGCCGGGACACATGATGCCGTTTTTCGAGGAACCGTTCTTCCGGCAGTTTTTCGGGGACCAGTTCGGGCGGGGGGAGCCGCGGCCTGAAAGGGAGCAGAGTCTTGGTTCAGGCGTAATCATCTCTTCGGACGGAATCATCCTGACCAACAATCACGTGATTGATGGCGCCACGGACATCCGGGTGGATCTCGCGGACAAGCGTGAATTCGAAGCCAAGCTCGTCGGCACCGACGCGAAAACCGACGTCGCCGTGCTGAGAATCAATGCCACCGGGCTTCCCACGATGGTGCTGGGCGATTCCTCGAAGCTCCAGGTCGGCGATCTCGTGTTCGCCATCGGCGAGCCGTTCGGATTGGACGGCACCGCCACCATGGGAATCGTGAGCGCCACTGGGCGCAGTATGGGTGGACAGATTGAAAGCTATGAAGACTTCATTCAGACCGATGCAGCGATCAATCCCGGCAACTCCGGCGGTGCGCTTGTGGACGTGCACGGCAACCTGATCGGCATTAACACTGCCATCGAGACCGGCGGCGGAGGAAGCGGAAACCGCGGCATCGGTTTCGCCATTCCCATCAACATGGCGCGCTCCGTCATGGACCAGATTGTGACCCACGGGAAGGTCGTGCGCGGCTTCCTCGGCATCCACATTCAGGATGTCTCGTCGCAGATCGCCAAGCAATTCGGTCTGAGCGAGGTGCGCGGCGTCCTGGTCAACGACGTTTCGCCGGATTCGCCCAGCTCCCGCGCAGGATTGAAGCGCGGCGACGTCATCCTTCAACTGAACAGCCAGGCGGTCAATTCCGCCAATGAACTCCGGCTGCGAATTTCGCAGACCGCGCCCGGAACCATGGTCAAGCTGCAGGTCTGGCGCGAGGGCAAGACGCAGGATGTCGGCGTCACTCTCGGCGAGCTTCCCGAAGAGGCGGCTAAAGCCGCGCCGGGCGAGAGCGGCGGCGGCGTGATGGAGGGCGTCGAGGTGCAGGAGCTCACTCCTGACCTCGCCCAGGAGTTAGGGCTGCCGGCTAAAACGCGCGGCGTGGTGGTAGCGGAAGTGGACCCCGCCAGCGCTGCGGCCAACTCCCTGGATCGCGGCGATGTGATTCAGGAAGTCAACCATCGGCCCGTCGCCAGCATCGAACAATACAGGCAGGCTGTGGCGGCGGCAGGCAAGGAGCCGCTGCTCCTGCTGGTTAACCGCGAGGGCGTGACGCGGTACGTGGTGGTGGAACGGCATTAACGGTTTGGCAGGCGAGGAGAGCGGCGCACAGCAACCCCGCCCTGTGCGCCGCACCTCCTGTCCCTGAAACCTGGGAAAGATCGCAGTATTGGGAGCGCGGTGCAGCTATGGCCTCAGCGTGCGTTCCCGGAGCGGGGAGTGTTAGCTCCCCCCGTAGCAAGCCCAGCCGCGCGGTTAGTGTGCCAGCGTCAGGTTCCCGGTATCGCAACAAAACGCCTCACACCGGGTTGATTCTAGGGCCCGTTTGCACAGCGGGGTTGGTATGATTCGCACGACTCCTCTTTCGCCCGCCGCTGTTTACATATTGACAGCATCACTCCGCGGCGTTGCCCCTTTCAGCACTTCGCACAATAGAATAGTACTCGAGTCCTATTCACCGGATGCCTCTGTTCTAGTACTAACATACTGGGCGGGCACGCTGTCTGCGGGCGTACCGAATCTCCAGAAAGGCAGTCTTTAGGTGAACTGATGGCGCCGGTGAGAACTCAACCTGTGTTCGCGGGCTCGTTGCTTCCCAAGGGTAAGGGCCGATGGGGATCATTCGGCGCGGGCCTGATGCTGGAGTGCGCCGGCTTGGCGCTCCTGTTGATATTGCCGCTGTTGATGCCGCAGAAGTTTGAGGCAGTGCAGCACTACTGGATTACGCCCATTTCGACGCCGGTCATCGAGCCGTGGAAACCGCAGCCGCCTCCAAAACCGGTGGAGGTTAAGCGCGAGATCGTGAAAGAGCCGCCCAAACTCGAAACGCCGCCCATCGAGGTGCCGAAGCCCAAGATCTATAACCCGGTGTTCACTTCCCCGATTGCCAGGCCGGCGACCGCCCGAAAGATCCAGGCGCCAGAAGCCGCGGAAGTCGCCAAGGTTTTTCCGGATCCCAACCCGCCTGTATCGCTTGGCAGCTCTGCCGTCCCGACACTGCGGAAACCTCGCGAGGAAATTCAGACCGGCGGGTTTGGCGACCCCAATGGCGTACCGGACAACGGCAAAACGAATCGGAATCCCAATATTACGCAACTGGGCGGCTGGGACATGCCGGCCGGACCAGGGGTGGGCAATGGCACGGGCGGAGCTAAGGGAGCCCGCGGGGTGACCGCCAGCGCCGGGTTCGGCAACGGCGTGGCCGTCGGTACCCCTGGCGGCGGCAGCCACGCGGCCGTGCAGCAAGGTTTGTTTGTGGAGCAAACGACTACCGCTTCCACTCCCAAGGTCAAGCAGGCTGCTGCGGTCTCGCCCACGAAGCCTGTAGAAATTCTCTTCAAGCCGAGGCCGGCGTACACCGAAGAGGCTCGCGCCAAGAAGCTTGAGGGCGACGTCCTCTTGCAGGTGGTGTTCACGTCTTCCGGTGAAGTCAAGATCGAGCGAATTGTGCAGGGTTTGGGTTACGGACTAGATGAGTCGGCGGAGACGGCGGCGCGCCAGATTCGCTTCCGTCCGGCTCAGCGAGACGGCCAGCCTGTGGATTTTCCGGCGGTCGTCCATATCACCTTCGAACTGGCGTACTGAAAGGGGAATGTAATGCGCACGTGGAAAGCTTTCTATCTTTCGATAATCGTGGCCGGGGCTCTGGCCGGTGTCGCCACGGGACAAACGCAGAATGCTAAGGAAACCCAACCGGTTCCTCAGCCGAGCGCTCCCACGGCCTCCCCCGCCGTCACCGTGAATGAGGCTATTGACCGCGTGATCGCGCGCGAACACGACGAGAACGCCACCATCCGCCGTTTCACGCCCATCATCGAGACCTACATTCAGGACGTGAAGCCGGACAAGGAACTCGGCGTTGTACCGGTGAGCGACCATTACTACCTGGGTGTGGCGGACCTCCCCAAGGGCGTGGTGGATAACTCCATGCTCGGGAACAAGAAAAAGGGCAAGATGGATCGCGTGAACCCGCTCGCCCATGTTACGGACTTCTTCAGTTCCTCATTTGTCCCGGAAGGCTTTCTCCAGATGGTCTACCTGGACACGACCGGCTTCGACCGCCAGCACTACCAGTTCGACTACGTGGGCCGAGAATTTCTCGGCGAAGTCCGCTGCCTGGTGTTTGACCTCACGCCGCTGCCGAAATCGGGCCGCGGGCGCTTCAAGGGCCGCATCTGGGCCGAGGATCAGGGCTACACCATCGTGCGCTTCAACGGCGTGTACACTCCGATTGCGGGACCCAGCGGCTACAACCTCCACTTTGACAGCTGGCGCTTGAACCTACAGCCGGGGCTCTGGCTGCCGTCCTACATTTTCAGCCAGGAAGCCGACCTCAAGGGCTTCTTCGGCGGTCATGAGCGCTTCCGCGCGCAAACCCGCCTGTGGGGTTACGACCTGAAAAACGTCGGCCGCCAGGAGGAATTCAGCGATCTGACCATCGAATCACCGGCCTTCATTCAGGACCAGGCGCCCGACCAGACGGACCGTTCCCCGGTGGAAGCCGAGCGGGAATGGCAGCATCAGGCCGAGGTGAACGTCCTCGACCGCTTGCAGCGGATTGGCTTGCTGGCGCCCACAGGCCCGGTGGACAAAGTTCTCGAGACCGTCGTCAACAACCTCGAGGTGACCAACAACCTTGACATCCAGCCCGAGATTCACGCGCGCATCCTGCTGACCAGCACGCTGGAATCCTTCTCCATCGGCCACACGATTGTCATGAGCCGCGGGCTTTTGGATGTCCTTCCGGACGAGGCGAGCCTTGCTACCGTCCTCGCGCAGGAACTGGCGAACATCATCGTGACCCGTCCTTCGACCGACCAGTGGGGCTTCAACGACGCCACGACAGTTACCGCCACAGAAGCACTAGGCCGCCTTTCGTTCCGGGACGATCCGGACGAGCTGCAGCTCTCCAGCACGAAAGCGCTGGAATTGCTGAAAAATTCTCCGTACAAGGACAAGCTCGCCGCCTCGGGGCTCTTCCTCAAGCAGCTCGACGCCTATTCGAAGTCGCTCCCTGCGCTGGTGAACTCGCATCTGGGCAACCGCGTCTTCATGTACTCGCAGTTGCTCAGCACGGGGCCTCAGCTGGACCCCGGGAAGATTGACCAGATCGCTGCCTTGCCTCTGGGCGGCCGCGTCAAGCTAGACCCCTGGACCGATCGCGTGGAGTTGCTGAAGACCAAGCCGGTGGCTCTGCTCTCGACGCGGGAGAAGATGCCCTTCGCCGTGACACCCTTTATGCCGTACCTGACTCGTTATCAGAAGCCTGCAACCGACGTAACCGCGGCACCGGCCAAGGCGGACGTGGCGGTGAAATCCGACCAGCAGCCGCCCCAAGAGCAACCGCAAACGCAGCAGCAGTAGACTCCTCCTCGCTACAACTGGCCCGGTGGCGAAGTCACCTTCCCACCGGGCTTTTTCTTTGCCCGCAATGTCTCGCCACCCAGCGCGATCTCTTGATGCGCCGCCTTTGCCGCGCTTTTCTCGGCGCGGCCGACGGATTATGATCGAGCCCGCGAAGGCAGCGACGCACTACGGGAGGCGAAAATGCGGCTCAAGGACAAGGTAGCGATTATTACGGGGGCGGGCACGGGCATCGGCGAGGCCATTGCCCACAAATTTGCGCGTGAGGGGGCGCGGCTTTTGCTTGTGGGACTGGCGGGCGATCCAGTGAAGGACGTGGCGGACGCCGTCGTGGCGGGCGGCGGCGCAGCGGAAGCCTATCTCGGCGATTTATCGGAAGAAAGCGCGGCGCGAGGGTGCGTCGAGGCTGCGGTGCGGCGTTATGGAAGAATTGACGTGCTGGTGAACAACGCCGGCGTCTTCATCGCCAACGCAGAGACGGACAAGTACCGCGTCGAGGATTTCGAGCGCACCATTCGCGCCAACATCCGCACGGCCTTCCTGATGACCAAGTTCGCCCTGCCCCATTTGCAGAAGGCGCGCGGCAACATCCTCTTCAC
>Ga0187780_10002929_pt1 | contig 12839 bp, 10 predicted proteins | sample 1015_Q2_SP10_20__FD_132429 | JGI IMG/M metagenome (GOLD analysis project Ga0187780, IMG submission 132429) | Tropical peat soil microbial communities from peatlands in Department of Meta, Colombia - 1015_Q2_SP10_20_MG | ecosystem: Environmental > Terrestrial > Soil > Wetlands > Peat | place...
CCATCTGCTTCCCCGCTCTCGTCGAAGGCTCGCCTTTGCGCCCCGACGTTGTCCGCGGAACCGACCTGTTGATTGTGCGAGAGTTGTTAGGCGGCCTTTATTTTGGCCAACCGCGGTCGCTCCTGGGAGCGATGGGCAATCGCGTCGCGATCGATACCATGCAGTACAAGGAAACCGAAATCGAGCGCATTGCCCGCATGGCGTTTGGGCTGGCGCGCGGCCGGCGGCGCAAGGTCACCTCCGTAGATAAAGCCAACGTGCTCGATTGTTCCCGCCTGTGGCGCGAAGTGGTCAGTGGCGTGGCTAAGGAATACCCCGAGGTTCAGCTTTCCCACATCTATGTGGACTCGGCGGCCATGGCCCTGGTTTCCCATCCCACGGGGTTCGACGTGCTGCTGACGGAAAATATGTTTGGCGACATACTGTCGGATCAAGCCGGCAGTGTGGTCGGATCGATTGGGCTATTGCCCTCGGCCAGCCTCGGCGGTTCTGTCGGCTTGTACGAGCCGGTGCACGGCTCGGCGCCCGATATCGCCGGCCGCGGGATCGCCAATCCGCTGGGCGCGATTCTTTCCGTGGCCATGATGCTCCGCTATTCGTTTCATTTGGAGGCCGAGGCCAGTTGCACCGAGAGAGCGGTCGAGGCCGTACTCTCGGCCGGGCATCGCACCCGCGATCTGGCCAAGCCGGGCGAGAGCTCGGTCACCACCGAAGAGATGGGAACCAAGGTGGTGGAAGCCGTCCATGCGCTCTCGGCGATTCCTGAGCGCGTAGTTGCTGGTTGATTCGAAGCCGCGTAGCCTGATCTCCGCAAGGCCTGGGCCGGATTGAGACCGTCATGAGTGAACCACGCACACTCCTCGATAAGATTTGGACGGATCATGTCGTGTGCGTACCGCCCGGCCGACTACCACTTCTCTACATCGATCTCCATCTCGTGCACGAAGTCACCTCGCCGCAAGCCTTTGACGGCTTGCGGGTTGCCGGCCGCCGAGTACGGCAGCCGGGACGCACGGTGGCCACCGTAGACCATAACGTGCCGACGACGCCGCGGGGCACGCCGATCGCCGACCCCATCGCCGCCCTGCAGATTCGGACGCTCGAGCGGAACGCCGAAGAGTTCGCCATCCGCTTGTTCGATATCGACTCGCCCGATCAGGGGATCGTGCACGTAATCGGTCCGGAACTGGGGTTGACCCAGCCCGGGATGACCATGGTGTGCGGGGATAGCCACACCAGCACGCATGGCGCCTTGGGGGCATTGGCATTCGGGATTGGAACTTCCGAGGTAGAGCACGTGCTCGCCACCCAGTGTCTGCCGCAACGCAAGCCCAAAAACATGCTGATCGAGGTCAGCGGTCGGCTGGGACACGGTGTCGGCGCCAAGGATCTCGCCTTGGCCGTGATCGGGCAGATCGGGACCGACGGAGCCACCGGTTACGTTATCGAGTACGCGGGCCAGGTAGTACGCTGGCTTTCGATCGAAGGCCGGATGACCTTGTGCAACATGAGTATCGAGGCGGGCGCGCGCGCCGCCATGGTGGCTCCCGATGATACGACCTTCGCCTATCTTGAAGGCCGTCGTTTTGCCCCGCGCGGACGAGCCTGGGACGAGGCCCTTGCCCGTTGGCGCCGTTCCGGTTCTGATTCCGGCGCGAAATATGATCTGGTGGTCCAACTCGACGCCTCCCGGATCGTGCCGCTGGTCACTTGGGGAACCAATCCGGGGATGGTCGTGCCCGTCACCGGCCGGGTTCCGACCAAGAACGAACTGAAACCCGGCGATGCCGGCGGAGTGGCCCGGATGCTCGCGTACATGGGACTGGAGCCGGGCACGCCCATCGCGACCATTGCCATCGACCGGGTTTTCATCGGCTCGTGCACCAATTCGCGCTTGGAAGATCTGCGGGCCGCGGCGCGGGTAGCCAAGGGGTACCGCGTGGCCCCGCAAGTGCGCGCCATGGTCGTGCCGGGTTCGCAGGCGGTGAAGCGCGCCGCCGAACAGGAGGGATTGCATCGAATCTTTCAAGAGGCCGGCTTCGAGTGGCGCGAGTCCGGCTGCTCGATGTGCCTGGGCATGAATCCGGACATTCTGCAGCCCGGCGAGCGCTGCGCGTCCACCAGCAACCGCAACTTCGAGGGCCGGCAAGGCCGAGGCGGTCGCACCCATTTGGTGAGCCCCATGATGGCCGCCGCCGCCGCCATCACCGGCCACTTCACCGACATTCGCGATTGGCAATTTCGCTGAAGGCGGGAGTTCCTATGCAGCCATTCCGCATGCACACCGGCCGGGTGGTTCCGCTCGATCGGGCCAACATCGACACCGATCAGATTATTCCCAAACAGTTTCTCAAGCGCATCGAGCGCAGTGGCTTCGGTGAGTTTCTGTTCTTTGATTGGCGGCACTCTCCCGAGGGAACGCCGGATCCTTCGTTTGCGTTGAATCAATCGCGCGCCAAGGGTGCGACCGTGTTGGTGACGGGAAAAAATTTCGGCTGTGGATCTTCCCGCGAACATGCCGTGTGGGCGCTCGCGGATTTCGGTTTCCGCGCGGTGGTGGCGCCTTCCTTTGCCGACATCTTCGCCACCAACTGTGCCAAAAATGGTTTGCTGGCCGTCGCGCTTCCGGAAGAACAAGTGAGCCAGATCGTCAAGCGCGCCACGGAGGCAGCAAACTACCAGCTTACCGTCGATCTTGAGCACTGCCGGGTGAAGGATGAGCAGGGATTTTCTGCCCCCTTTGCGATCGACGAATTCACCCGTCACTGCCTGCTCGAAGGATTGGACGAAATTGGACTTACGCTTGAACACGAAGCGGAGATTGCCGCCTATGAGGCGGGCTTGGCGCGAAGGCAGACCTGAGTGACCAGGAAGGTCCAAATCGGGATTCTCCTGCTCGTCGGGATCGCCGCCCGAACGGCTCTCGCCGAGCCCAAAGCGATCGATGTCGAACACAGCACGATTCGCATCCACGTGGGTAAGTCGGGATTGTTCTCGGCCGTCGGCCACGAGCATTGGGTTCTCGCTCCCATCGCCGAAGGTACCCTCGAAGAAGGCACGCCGCCGAGCCTAAGCTTTCGGGTTGAGTCCCGCCAGATGAAGGTCGAGGAAGACAAGAGCCTTTCGGCCAGCCAGCAGGCGCAGGTCGAGAGCACGATGCAGACGCAGGTGCTCGAGAGCGAAAAGTATCCCGAGATTCGATTCCACTCCACCTCGATCGAGCCAACTTCGCAGGATACCTGGACGGTGCGCGGAGAATTGAGCTTACATGGCCAAACTCGGCCGGTCAGCACCACGGTTCGCAAGCAGGAAAACGCCTACGTCGGGCGATGTCAAATCAAGCAGACCGATTTCGGCATTCAGCCGGTTCGAGTGGCAGGAGGTACGGTCCGAGTCAAAGATGAACTGGAGATCCAGTTCTCCGTGTTGCCTGCCTCAGACAGCCGCCATTGAGCCGCTAGCGACGAGCCGCCGGCACTCGGGCGGGTTCAGCCGAAGCACTCGGCATGGTCGTAACGCGAGCACCTTGCGGAGACGCTTGCGCCGAGGATGCTGCCGAGGCTGGCGTCGTAGCCGTTAGACCGAGTTGCTTGCGCACTTCGGCTTCGAGCTTGGCCAAAGTATCCTTGTTGCTGCGGAGGAACTGGCGGGCGTTCTCCCGGCCTTGGCCGATGCGTTCGCTCTTGTAGCTGAACCAGGAGCCAGTTTTTTCCACGATGTTGTTGGCCACGGCGAGATCGAGCAAGTCCCCCTCGCGGGAGATGCCCTCCCCATACAAGATGTCAAACTCAGCCTCGCGAAAGGGAGCGGCCACTTTGTTTTTCACCACTTTGACCTTAGTCCGGGAGCCGGTAACCAGGTCCCCTTCTTTAATGGCGGCAATGCGGCGAATATCGATGCGCATCGAGGCATAAAACTTGAGGGCGCGGCCTCCGGTGGTGGTCTCGGGATTACCAAACATGACCCCAATCTTTTCCCGGATCTGGTTGATGAAGATCAGGCAAGTGCGCGACTTCGAAACGATTCCGGTCAGTTTGCGCAAGGCTTGCGACATCAGGCGCGCCTGCAGCCCCATGTGGCTGTCGCCCATCTCCCCATCCAACTCGGCTTTAGGGACCAAGGCCGCGACCGAGTCGACGACCAGGACATCGATCGCGTTGGAGCGAACCAGAGTCTCCGCAATTTCCAGGGCTTGCTCGCCATAGTCCGGCTGGGAGACCAGGAGATTGTCCACATCCACGCCCAGCTTCTTGGCATAACCGGGATCGAGGGCGTGCTCGGCATCGACAAAGGCGGCCATGCCGCCAGTCTTCTGTGCTTCGGCAATTACCTGCAGGGCAATCGTGGTCTTGCCGGAAGATTCCGGACCGAAAATCTCGACAACCCGCCCGCGGGGAAAACCTCCGACCCCGAGCGCCGCATCGAAGGAAATCGCACCGGTGGGAATCACGGAAATCGGAACAATGGCTTCCTTCGACCCCAAGCGCATGATCGAACCCTTCCCGAACTGCTTTTCGATCTGCGAGAAGGCCAGATCAATGGCTTTGCTGCGTTCATCGCCCATGTGGGAGGCTCCTAGGGAGTCAGCTCGCTCGACTCAGCCGCGATTATATACTTGCTGCAAAGCGAAGAAAAGGAGAATACTGTCGGACAGTTGTGGAAACCTTCGTCGCCCGAGCGACGCCCGAAAGCAGGCGCCGACGTCTAGAGCTATAATCGGCATGAGTTGCCCGGCGCGGCTTCGAGGCAAGCAATGTCATTCCTGCTATCAGTAAACGGAGCCGAACATTCCGTCGATGCCCCACCCGACAGCAAGCTGCTTTACGTCCTGCGCGACAGTCTGGGCCTGACCGGGACCAAGTACGGCTGCGGGGAGGGGATGTGTGGCGCCTGCACGGTGCTGCTCGACGGCAAACCGGCGCGTTCCTGCCAGGCTCCCCTCAGCGCGGTCGTGGGAAAAAAGATCACCACCATCGAAGGACTCGAGGAAAATGGCCGGCTGCATCCGGTGCAGCAGGCCTTTGTCGGGGCCGAAGCCTTCCAGTGTGCTTACTGCACTTCCGGCATGATCATGGCCGCGGTCGGTCTACTGAAGAAGAATCCCCGGCCGAGCGATGAGGAAATCATCAACGCCATGGATGGCAATATCTGCCGGTGCGGCACGTATCCACGTATCGTCGAGGCCGTGCGGCGGGCCGCGTCCTCCGCCAAAGGATCGAGCGAATGAATGAGCAAGAAACCCGCGATCTTCTCCTAGAAGAACAGGAGCACGCCGCCATCGCGCCTCTACGCTACGGCTTTGATCTGGGGCGGCGGGATTTCTTCAAATTACTCGGCAGCGGCATGGTGGTATGTCTATGCGCCGGTCCCGCGCGGAGTCGAACCTCGGAGGCTCACGGCCAGTCCGAGGACGACCTTCCACAAAGTATCCAAGCCTGGTTGCACATCGCCGCGGACGGCAAGGTCACGGTGTATACGGGGAAGGTGGAAGTCGGCCAGAACATCCGTACCTCGCTCACCCAGCAAGTGGCAGAAGAACTGCGCGTTTCCGCCAGCGCGATTGAGTTGATCATGGGCGACACGGCTCTCACTCCCTATGACATGGGCACCTTTGGCAGCCGTACGACGCCGACGATGGGACCGCAACTGCGAAATGTGTCGGCGGCCGCCCGCGAATACCTGATCGATCTCGCCGCGCAGCGCTGGCACGCGGATCGCCGGTCGCTGGTCGCTTCCGAGGGAGAGATCACCGACCCGAACTCCCATCGCTCGATTGCCTATGGCGAACTCACCAAAGGCCGGGAAATCGTCCAGATGATCGGAGACGATCCAGCCTTAGAGCCGCCGAGCGAATGGCGCATTGCCGGCACGGCGATGCCCAAGGTGGAGGGACGCGCCTTTGTTACGGGCAAGCACCAATATTCGTCGGACGTGATTCGTCCGGGCATGCTGCAGGGAAAAGTGCTTCGGCCGTCGGCGTTTCAGGCGACCCTTAAATCCTTCGATCCCGCCGGCGCCCGGCAAATTCCGGGTGTCACGGTGGTGCGCGACGGCAACTTTGCCGGCGTAACCGCTCCGGACCTGGCCACGGCCAACCAGGCTTTGCAAGCCATCCACGCCGAGTGGGCCGCGCCACCGCAGACTTCCGAAGCCACACTCTTTGAGGACGTCCGCAAGGCGGCGACCACCGAGACCGACAATCCTGGTGGGCCACCGCACTTTATCGTCGGGTCGGTTGAGCAAGGACTGTCTTCCGCCGACCACACGCTGGCCGAAACTTATCGGATTTCCTACATTGCGCACGTACCCCTTGAACCGAGAGCGGCGGTGGCCGAATGGCAGGACGGGAAGCTTACGGTGTGGACCGGAACCCAGCGTCCCTTCGCGGTGCGCGATGAACTGGCGCAGGCATTTCGAGTGCCTGCCGACAAGGTGCGAGTCCTGGTTCCCGACACCGGTTCTGCGTACGGGGGAAAACACACGGGCGATGCGGCGGTAGAAGCCGCACGGCTTGCCAAAGCCGCCGGCAAACCCGTCAAGCTGGTGTGGACGAGGGAGGAAGAGTTCACCTGGGCGTACTTCCGGCCCGCCGGCGTCATTGACGTGAAAAGCGGGATTCGCCGCGACGGTTCGGTGGTTGCTTGGCGGTTCGACAACTACAACTCGGGCCCGGCCGGCCTTCGCCCGCCCTATGCTTTTCCCCACCAAGCCATCGCATTTCATCCCACCGATCCTCCTCTACGCCAGGGTTCGTACCGGGGGCTGGCAGCGCCCGCCAATCACTTCGCACGCGAAGTTCACCTGGACGAGCTGGCTCACGTCGTGGGCATGGATCCCTTGGAAATTCGCTTGAAAAATCTTACCGATCCCAGGGCGCGCGCGGTACTGGAGGCGGCCGCCCAAAAATTTGGTTGGAAGCGGGAAAAGAGTTCCTCCACGCGTGGACTGGGGATCGCGCTCGGGGCCGAGAAGGGCAGCTACGTCGCCACCTGCGTGGAGCTCGAGATCGCCGGGCGTGAAGTCAAGATACAGCGGGTGGTGGAGGCCTTCGAGTGTGGTGCGGTCGTAAATCCCAACGGCCTCGAGAACCAGATCGCCGGGGCGATCATGATGGGCTTAGGGGGAGCTCTGTTTGAGGCTATTCATTTCGACAACGGCCGGATCCTGAACCCGCACCTTGTTACCTACCGCGTTCCACGTTTCAGCGACCTGCCCAAAATCGAAGTGGAGACCGTCAACCGCAAGGACCTGGCACCGGCCGGCGCCGGGGAAACTCCGATCATGGCGGTCGCTCCGGCGATCAGCAATGCAATCTTCGCGGCGTCCGGAATCCGACTGCGATCGCTGCCGATGATACCGGACGGTCTGCCGGCAACCAGCCTTCCTGGCAGCCATGCCTAGAGCACGCCTTCTTCCAACAGCCTGGACGACACTCATAACAGTCTGAGCTTACGGCCTTTATCGAAAATTTGTCGGGGATCCCGATCCACCCGGAGCCGGTCAAGGCAAGCTGTGGCTTGGCGAAAATCGGGCTGCGACGTTTGCAATCTGTAGTAACATCTGCCCTGTTAAGATTCCCCCTTTCCGGCCGTGCAGTTGAGGATCGGGTGTCGCGCCGGAAAATTTCAACCCAGGAGGTTTTTCATGGAGGATCGGGCTTTGGCTCAATCTTCGACCAAGACAACCAACCCTGCGCGCAGAGAAACCCGCAGCGTCTGGGTTCTGACCTGCTACGGAATCTCCGGATTGGTGCTGTTTGGCGTTCTGCTCTATTACTTTTCCACTTACGTGACCCACTGATTCTTACAGAATTCGGCAAGGGTCCCGCCAGCCTCAACCACGCTGCTTGGATTTTGCGTTTCGCGCCGCGATCGCGGGAGGAAGCAAACTAACGTCTGGCCACTGAGAATCGAGAACTGGTACTATCCGTCCAGTGGCCACGGTCAGAAACACTCCCAAGATTCCTGAAGAGCGCGAGCGCCTGGTGTCGGCGGCGTCGGTCGAGGACGATTCCTCGTTTGAACTGAAGCTCCGGCCGCAGCGGCTGGGCGAGTTCATCGGACAATCCAAAATCAAGGAAAATCTGGCCGTCGCCATCGAAGCCGCGCGTTCGCGGGGCGAGGCGTTAGACCATGTCCTGCTTTATGGACCACCCGGGCTCGGCAAGACCACGCTTGCCAACATCATTGCCAACGAACTCGGGGTCGCCTTCCAGCCGACCGCAGCCCCGCTGCTCGAGATCAAAGGAGACTTGACGGCCATCCTCACCAACCTGCGCGACAAACAGGTGCTGTTCATTGACGAAGTCCACCGCATGCAACCCGCCCTCGAGGAAATTCTTTATCCGGCGCTCGAAGACTACAAGCTCGACATCATCATCGGCCAGGGGCCGGCAGCGCGGACCCATACCCTGGAGATCAAGCCCTTCACCTTCGTAGCGGCCACGACGCGGGCGGGATTGATCTCTTCCCCGCTGCGCTCGCGCTTCGGCATCGTGCTACGGCTGGAATTCTACGGTCATGAAGATCTGCGGATCATCGCGGAACGGTCGGCGGAGATTCTGGGGGTAGCCATCGACCGCGAGGGAGCGCTCGAGATTGCCCGCCGCTCCCGAGGAACACCGCGAATTGCCAACCGCCTGCTGCGGCGTGTGCGGGACTATGCACAGGTGCGGGGTGAGGGAAAGATTGATTTGCCCACGGCGCAGGCCGCCCTCGAAATGCTCGAAGTGGACGGCCACGGGTTCGACGAAGTCGATCGCAAGCTGTTGCTGACCATCATTGAGAAGTTTCAGGGGGGGCCGGTAGGCGTCAATACGCTGGCGGCGGCGTTGGCCGAGGAAGCGGACGCGATCGAAGAAATCTACGAGCCGTTTCTCATTCAGATCGGCTTCCTCAACCGCACGCCCAGAGGCAGAGTCGCAACCCAGTTGGCGTACGAACACTTCGGGATAAGCCCTAATCGCAGGCAGAGTTCTTTGTTCTAGAATAGCCATGAGTCGGGGCAACTTTCGTGTCGATTCTTTCCGAATCTCAACCCCGCCGTTCCGCTGTGCACCCTGACCCGTTCCGATGATTGCCCATTTGCGCGGACGACTGCTGGCGAAGCATCCCAACCAGGTTGTGGTCGACACCGGGGGCGTCGGCTACGAGGTGGCGATCAGTGTGCCGACTTTCTCCCATCTGCCGGGGGTGGGCAGCGAAGTGGCGCTGCACATTTACACCCATGTGCGGGAAGACTTGATTGCCCTCTATGGATTTCTGCGTCCCGCGGAAAAGCAACTGTTCGAGAAACTGATCGCGGTCAACGGCGTTGGGCCAAAGCTCGCGATTACGGTTTTGAGCGGGATGCCGGCGGATGAGCTGACCGGAGCCATTCGGGGGAACGATGTGGCCAGGCTCACCCGAATTCCTGGAATTGGCAAGAAAACCGCCGAGCGGTTGGTTCTAGAACTGCGTGACAAGCTGCTGTTGTCGGCGGCTGGGGAAGTCCCGATTCCGGCGGCCGCGACCGCGGTCGAGCAAGACGTACTTTCCGCGCTGGTGAATTTGGGCTACCCGCAAGCCGCGGCTGAGAAGGCGGTCTCCTCGGCAGCTCGCAGCGGAGCGGCACAGTCCTTTGACGCGATGTTTAAGCAGACGCTGGCCGTTTTGTCGAAGTAGACGCGGCTTCGGCTGCCTTTCCGCCCCCGTGCCGACTGACCTCGAAGGTCATCTTGCCCCCGCGGGCATCGACGATGACGTGGTCGCCGTGCAGAACTTCCCCATCGAGTATTTTCAGCGCGAGAGGATCTTGCACGAGTTTTTGAATCGCCCGCTTGAGCGGACGGGCGCCAAAGTTCGGATCGAAGCCTTCACGGAATATGAGCTCGCGAGCGCGATCGGTCAACTCGAGCGAAATCTTGCGTTCCGCCAAAAGCCGGCGAACATCTTCGAGGCGCAGCTCGATGATCTTGACCAGCTGCTCCTTGCCCAGCGGATTGAAGATGATGATGTCATCCACCCGGTTGAGGAACTCGGGCTTAAAGCTCGCGTGCAAGGCCGCCAGGACCGACTGGTTGGCTTCGGCGAGCTCCGCCGCCGTGCGCGTTTTGTCCGCCTGCAAGAACTGGGAGCCGATGTTCGAGGTCATGATGAGCACGGTGTTGCGGAAGTCCACGGTGCGGCCCTGGCCATCGGTCAAACGGCCATCGTCCATCACCTGCAACAGGATGTTAAAAACATCGGGATGCGCCTTCTCAATTTCATCGAACAGGATGACGGAGTAAGGGCGGCGGCGCACTTGCTCGGTCAGCTGCCCGCCTTCCTCGTAACCGACGTATCCCGGAGGAGCCCCGATCAGTCGTGAAATCGCGTGCTTCTCCATGTACTCGGACATGTCGATGCGAATCAAGGCGTGTTCGTCATCAAACAAGAACTCGGCCAAGGCGCGGGCCAGTTCGGTTTTGCCCACGCCGGTCGGCCCCAGGAAGATGAAGGAGCCGATCGGGCGCTTGGGATCGCTCAATCCGGCGCGCGAACGCCGAATCGCGTTCGAGACCCGCTCGACGGCCGCCTCTTGCCCCACCACCCGCTGGCAAAGCCGTTCCTCCATGGTGATCAGCTTCTTGACCTCGCCCTCGAGCATCTTGGAGACCGGAATGCCCGTCCACTTGGACACAATGCGGGCCACATCTTCCTCGTCCACTTCTTCCTTGAGCATCCGGGGAGCCCGTCCGTCGCCGCCCCGTGCCTGCTCATCCATCTGGGCCGTGAGCTTGGCCAGCTCTTGTTCGCTCTGGCGAATCAGCCCATAACGGATCTCGGCCACGCGCTGCAGGTTTCCCTTCCGCTCTTCCGCCTGCTCTTCGATCTTGAGCTGTTCGAGTCTCTCTTTGAGGGCGCGAGTCCGCGCGATCAATTCCTTTTCCTGCTTCCATCTGGCCTTGAGCGCATTCGCCTGCTCGCGAATGTCGGCCAGCTCGTGGTCGATGGTCGAGAGCCTTTCCTTCGAATTGGGATCGTCTTCCTTTTTGAGCGCCTGCTTTTCGATTTCGAGCTGGGTGGCGCGGCGTTCCAGTTGATCAATTTCGGTGGGCAGGGAATCGATCTGGATGCGCAGAGACGCGGCCGCTTCGTCAATGAGGTCGATGGCCTTATCGGGAAGAAAACGGTCGGTGATATAGCGATTGGAAAGCGTGGCCGCGGCTACGATGGCGGAATCCTTGATGCGAACCCCGTGGTGAACTTCGTACTTCTCCTTCAATCCGCGCAGGATGGCAATCGTGTCCTCGACGCTCGGTTCCCCCACGTACACCACCTGGAAACGGCGCTCGAGGGCGGCGTCCTTCTCGATATGCTTGCGGTACTCGTCGAGCGTGGTCGCCCCGATGGCGCGCAGTTCTCCCCGGGCCAGGGCGGGCTTCAGCATGTTCGAAGCATCGATCGCCCCTTCGGCGGCTCCTGCCCCCACCAAAGTATGCAATTCGTCGATGAACAGCACGATTTGCCCTTGCGAGTCCTCGATTTCCTTGAGCACAGCCTTCAGCCGGTCTTCAAACTCTCCCCGGTACTTGGCTCCGGCCAGCATCGCGCCGAGATCGAGCGCCACCACGCGCTTGTTCTTCAGAATCTCCGGAACGTCGCCCGAGACGATGCGCTGCGCCAAACCCTCGACAATCGCCGTCTTGCCCACCCCAGGCTCGCCAATCAGGACGGGATTATTCTTGGTGCGGCGGGAAAGCACCTGAATGACCCGGCGAATCTCTTCGTCCCGACCAATCACGGGGTCGAGTTTGCCGCGGCGGGCCATCTCGGTCAGATCGCGGGCGTAACGCTCGAGCGCCTGATACTTGGCTTCCGGATTCTGATCGGTGATGCGCTGCGAGCCACGAACCGAGGTAAGCGCTTTGAGGATGGCCTCATGGGTAGCGCCCTGACGAACCAGGATTTCGCTAGCTGGATCGCGCTTCAGTTGGGTGGCAGCGAGCAGCAAGTGCTCGGTGGAAACGTATTCATCTTTGAAGTTGTCGGCTTCTTTGAAGGCCCGCTCCAGCAGCTGATTCGCGGCCGAGGAGAAACCGGGCTGAGCGGTGCCGCCCGAGGCTTTGGGCAGCTTTTCAATTTGCTGATAACAGGCATGCAGGATCGCCTGCGTTCCGATGCCTATTTTTTCGAGAACCGGTGGAACAATTCCCTCAGGGTCCGAGACCAGGGCCGCCAGCAGGTGCAGGGTAACGATCTCGGGGTTGCCGTGCTCGGAAGCGAGCTGGCTCGCGCGTTCGACCGCTTGCTGCGCTTTGACCGTCAATTTATCCCAACGGATAGCCATAAATTCTCTCCTCGTTCACTCTACGCTGATGGCACTCTGGCTGGTAAAAAGAATCAGGGAGGCGTGCTCGCGGCCGCCTCCCCTCGAAAGGCCAAGTTTCCAGGTCTCCCGCTCGGCGGTTGTCCGCCGGAGGGGGTCCGTCTTACGCGGCTTTGCCCGTGCCCTTGGCGTCGAGCGTGCGGTCGCTTCCCACGTTGACCTTGATCTGCTTCGGCTTTGCCTCGGCTTTCTTGGCCAACGTAATTTTCAACACACCCTTGTCGTAGTTGGCGGTCACCTTTTCGGCGTCCACCGTATTCGGCAGGGTGAAGGAACGGGTGAAGCTCCCATATTGCCGCTCGATGCGGCGATAGTTCTCTTCCTTCTCTTCCTTTTCGAACTTCCGCTCGCCATGGACGGTCAAAACGTTGTTCTCAACGCGAACGTCGATGTCTTTCTCCTCGATGCCCGGCACTTCGATCGTCAGGGTCACGTTGTGCTCGTCCTCATAAACGTCGACCGCCGGAGCAAACCCAGCAGTCGTCAGCGCC
>Ga0187780_10002930_pt1 | contig 12838 bp, 12 predicted proteins | sample 1015_Q2_SP10_20__FD_132429 | JGI IMG/M metagenome (GOLD analysis project Ga0187780, IMG submission 132429) | Tropical peat soil microbial communities from peatlands in Department of Meta, Colombia - 1015_Q2_SP10_20_MG | ecosystem: Environmental > Terrestrial > Soil > Wetlands > Peat | place...
GCTCACCGAGAGGGAGCCTTGCGGGTGGTGCGTGGTCGGGGCCCACCCGCAAGGTGGAGGGGTCGTGCTTGGTTGATGACCTCAGTTCTTCGGCGGGGGTGGGGGTTCTGCCGGTCCGCCGTCCGGTGCCGGAGGCATGGTTCGAGCGAACCGTGCGCCACGACCCTGTTTCACGGTGTAGTCGGCCGGTACTTGGAACAAGGAAGGATCGGGCTCCTGCCTTTGGATATTCGTCAGCTGAAACGTGGTCTCGCCCATTCGCGGGTCGCTGCGCTTCATCATCACGACGGTTTGTAGGTCAGCCGAATACCACCTTTCGACCGTGATCACGATGGGATTGCTGTTGCCAATCGCGCCGGCGGGAATGGTTCGAGTCGTTCGAGTCCCTTCCGCAAGCACGCCGTTGATCGTCTGGGTGCCCAGCGATGCGCTCGTCACGTGGCTCTGGTCAGCCGCCCGTAGGGTGAACCCTGGCGCGTTACCTGGCGCATCTGACCCGTGCTTGCCGCCGTGTCGCGATTGCATCTTGTGCGCAACCTTTTGGTCGACCTCGAGAACGTACTGCGATCCGGCGACCGGGTCATTGATCATGACCACGTGCGGCGGCGCCTGATTCGAGCCCGCCAGCAAGCCGATTCCAGGAAGCGTCATATCGCGACGCGTGCGTCCCTGACTGTCTCTGGCAACAGTGCCTGTGCTGCTACGCTGGATCTGGTTGCCGTCGGCCAGAACCTGCTTGGTTTCGCTGGAAAAGCTTGCACTAAACGGCGCGCCCGTGACTGTCTTGCCCCCGATTCCCTCCTCCACGCCGACGAAAATGACGGCATCGTCCCCGATTCCAGGTCCTGGGACACCCCTTCCCGCCCTGTAGAACACATCCTGGCCGGGCGGGGGCGGCAGCGGTGCAGAATCCTGCGCACGGACTGTGCTCGACAGACTCAGCAGGACCACGAGCGCAAGCAAACGCCCCGTGCGCACAAGTGTGTTTCTGAGTTTCATTTCGTACATTCCTCCCAAAAACAGGTTTCAGCCAATCTCAACCAGCCGGTTACTAAAAATCGGATTGCGCAACCAGGCGAATGGCCTGCGGAGCGCCATCTTCGCTCACGATGATGTCTGCCGGAATCCGATCGGGTGCTCCGACATCGGTGACGGGCAGTCCCAGCGAAGCAAGAGCCGCGCGAGAGAGAACGACGCGGACGATCGCGCCGCCCTCACCTACCATCGAGTCATCGGCATAGGGCAGCGAAACGAATGCCGTCGCCGAGTCGAAATCACCCTCCTGGTTCTCTTCGGGAGCTGCCAAGCTTGACTGCGACGGGCGATTGCTCGCTATGCTCTCGGCCTCATTCCGCCCCGCACCCGTCCGTGCCGTACCGGAGGTATGACGCGCCGTCCGGGAATGGAGTGCAAGACCCAGCACCAACAGCAACGCGGCCGCCGTGCCCAGGGCCACAGTTTGCCAACGCACCGCTCGGCTCAAAGGCGCAGCCGTTCGCTGACGGAATTCCTCCAGCAGCAGCTGCTCGATTTGTGGCGCGACCGACTGTCGGGCGCCTCGTCTTGCCAGCGTGCGCAGTGCAAAGTCGAGAGATTCACTTTGCGTCAAGAGCTGCGTGCAGCGATCACACGATTCCGCGTGCAGGAAAGCAGCGTCCCGGGCCGCAAAGCCCTCTGTCCCGGGACGATCGAGATCATGCAGAATTTCTTGGAATTGAGAGCAATTCATAGCGATTGCCTCCCGACTCGCTTACCTAGAACGGATCGAGTGCCTGCCGAATGACTCTCCCGAAGCTTATCGAGCAGGATGGCACGAGCCCGGTGCAGCCGAGATCGGATAGTTCCCACCGGACAGCCGAGTACCCCAGCGGCTTCCTCATAGCTCATTTCTTCCAGTTCGCAGAGGACGACGACTTCGCGATAGCTTGCTGGCAGGGTCGAAATCGCCCGGCGTACCAGCTCCACCGTATCGCGAGACTCGAATTCGTCGGCGAAAATGGATCGGGATTTGCCCAGGTTCCCATTTCCGTGAGCCAGTTGAGCAAAGTCGTCGAATTCATCCGCCTCGGGCGCCATCGGTATCAGCCGGCGCTCCTGTTCCCAACGTTTGCGCAAATGGTTGCGAGCGATGCCGAACAGAAATGCGCTCAAGCTGCCACGCGTCGCGTCGAACCGGCCGGGCTCTCGAATCAACGCCATAAAAACCTCTTGCGTTATGTCCTCTGCGATTGCCGGGTTACCGCTCATGTGCAGGGCAAAGCGATAGATCGCCGGATGTTTGCGCCGGTAGAGTTCGCTAAAGGCGTGCTCGTCCCCTACCAGCATCCGCTGAAGCAGACGATCGTCTGATATGTCGGCCTTCTGGGTCACTTCCATAGCTATCGCTATTATGGGCGGACCGTCCTGCTTCTCGATAACTATTCCGGGGGAGATGAGAAAAGGTTCCCGAAACACACTCCTTGCTCATTGGCGAGTCTTGACCAACGGCCGTCCCTTCACTAACGTAGGGGCGCCAAAAACCGGCTGCCACGCGCAACAGTGAGCCGGCCCGGGCGGGTAGAACGGGCGCGTTCGATCAGGAGGCCTCATGCGAGAGTTTGACCCACACGTGCTGGACGAAAAACCAGTTCCGCCGCCCAAAGAGTTCAGTTCACGGGCTCGCGTGAAATCGCTTGAGGAGTACCGGAAAATGTACGAGCTCGCCGAGCGCGATCCGGAAGGATTTTGGGGCGAGCTGGCAGAGTTGCTGGATTGGTTCGAACCGCCCACCAAGGTCCTGGAGTGGCAGTTGCCTCATGCCAAGTGGTTTGTCGGGGGGAAGCTGAATGTCTCGCACAACTGTCTGGACCGGCACCTGGAGAAAAATGGCAACAAGCCCGCTCTGATCTGGGAGGCGGAAGACGGGTCGACTCTTCAATTCACGTACGCCGAACTAAGCGACCGCGTGTGCCGATTTGCAAACGCGCTGGAATCGCTCGGTGTCAAAGCGGGCGACTGCGTGGCCATTTACCTTCCTATGATTCCCGAGCTGCCCATCGCCATGCTGGCATGCGCACGGATCGGCGCCGTTCACTCGGTCGTGTTTGGTGGATTCAGCGCCACCGCCCTCGCTGACCGCATCGCCGATGCCAAATCAAGGATTCTCGTCACGGCAGACGGTGGATTCCGCCGCGGCAAAGTCGTACCCCTTAAGGAAACAGCCGACGCGGCCCTACAAAACTGCCCTACCATCGAAAAGTGCATTGTGGTCAAACGGACCGCAGAAAAGGTGGGCTGGCGAGATGGGCGCGATCTCTGGTGGCACGAGCTGGAAAAAGCAGCGTCCAAAGAGTGCCCGGCGATGGGATTCGATTCCGAGCACCCGCTCTACATCCTGTACACTAGCGGCACGACCGGCAAGCCCAAGGGCGTACTGCACACCTCGGGCGGCTATCTGCTGCAGGTCACGTGGACCGCGCGCCTGATCTTTGATCTACGAGACGACGACGTGTACTGGTGCACCGCCGATATTGGCTGGGTTACCGGACACAGCTACATCGTCTACGGGCCACTGTCGAACGGCGCGACGATCGTGATGTATGAGGGGGCCCCGGACCAGCCCCGCCGCGATCGCTTCTGGGAGATTGTAGAGCGCTACAAGGTGACCATCTTTTACAGCTCGGCAACCGCCGTGCGGGCATTCATGTCGTGGGGCACGGAGTGGCTGGATCAGCACGATCTCAGCAGCCTGCGCCTGCTCGGCACGGTCGGCGAACCGATCAACCCGGCAGCCTGGAAATGGTATTTCGAAGCAGTGGGAAAAAACCGCTGTCCGATAGTTGATACCTGGTGGCAGACGGAGACCGGTGCCATCATGATTTCTCCACTGCCCGGCGCGACCCCGGCCAAACCAGGCTCGGCCACTCTGCCGCTACCGGGCGTGATCGCCAAGGTTGTGAATATGAAGAACCAGCCCGTCGGCCCCGGAGAAACCGGGTACCTCACGATTCAAAAACCTTGGCCTTCCATGCTGCGAACCATCTACGGAGACGATGAACGGTTCTTCCGCGAATATTGGCAGAAAATACCGGGTGTTTATTTCGCGGGAGATGCCGCGCAATGCGACCAGGACGGCTACCTATGGATCCTGGGCCGTGTGGATGACGTGATCAAGGTGGCCGGGCACAGGCTCAGTTCGATGGAGATCGAAAGTGCATTGGTCAGCCACCCAGCGGTCGCCGAAGCCGCTGTGGTCGCACGACCGGATGAAATCAAGGGTGAGGCCATTGTTTGTTTTGTGACGCTGCGCTCAGGCCAGTCGCACTCGGGCCAGCTACGCACGGCGCTGATCGAACACGTTTCGGTAACGATCGGCACGATCGCCCGGCCCTCCGACGTTCGTTTTTGCGACATCCTGCCAAAAACACGTAGCGGCAAAATTATGCGGCGCCTTTTGCGAGAATTGGCGGACAAAGGTGGCATCTCAGGCGATACCACAACGCTTGAGGACATGGGCGCAATCGAGCGCCTGGCCAAAGCGCAGGGACAGGAAGAGGAATAGCTTGACACCTGGGGCTTTCCAAACAACGCGATTTGTGAAGGCGGTGTTTTGCTGCGCGCTACTGGCGGCGTTTTCAGGAAAAGCTCTCGTGGCCCAAGCAAGTGGCGACTGGCCGATGTACAGCCGTGACCTGGCAGCCACCCGCTTTTCTCCACTCACGCAAATCAATGCGCAAAACGTGTCGAGCTTAGCTCTGGCCTGGTCCTATCCGATGCGGCCGGGCGGCATCGGCCCTTCGGCCGCTTCGTTCAGCCAAGTCACGCCGATCGTCGTAAACGGTGTGATGTATCTGCCAGCGGGAAACCGCATCCTCGCGCTCGATCCCGATACGGGCAAGGAAGTATGGGTGTATCAGCGCCCCACCGGGCTCGTTTCCGCGCGCGGGGTCGCTTACTGGCCGGGCACTCAGACGAATCCTCCTCGTCTGTTCTTTACCAGTGGCCACCAGCTGGTTGCGCTCAATGCCGTGACAGGCAAGCCGGATTCCGCCTTTGGCAATGGTGGTGAAATCACGATGGACGTCCCCTTCGCCGAGGTGCCCACGATCTACAAGAACATCATCTTGGTTGGAGCGAATGTCTACGGCCCCGGGGAGACCAATCTTCACCCGCAGGACGAGGTCCCCGCGGGTATTCCCGGCGACTCGCGCGCCTATGATGCGGTCACGGGCAAGAAGCTCTGGGTATTCCACACAATCGCCCAACCCGGCGAAGTGGGACACAACACCTGGGCCGACGACAGTTGGAAGGGCCGCGGCGGGACGAACGTCTGGTCGATGACGATGACGGTCGATGAGAAGCGAGGCATCGTTTACATGCCGGTCGGCGGACCGGCCGCCAATTACTATGGAGGGGATCGCGCGGGCGACAACCTCTTTTCCAACACGCTCGTCGCCGTAAACGCCCATACGGGCAAGCTAGAGTGGTATTTCCAGACGGTGCACCACGAGCTGTGGGATTTCGATCTGCCGCCTGAACCGATCCTGCTGGATCTTGACGTCGATGGGAAGAAGATTCCTGCAGTCATTCAGACGGGCAAAATCGGGTATGTGTTTGAGTTCAATCGCGTCAGCGGCAAGCCCGTCTTTCCCATCGAAGAGCGTCCCGTGCCCAAAGGCGATGCTCCCGGCGAGCAGTATTCTCCCACCCAGCCATTTCCGGTTAAACCGCCTCCCGTGGCCCGCGTCACCATCCGCCGCGATGACATCGTCACCCCCGAAGACACGACGGCCGAGCATGCCAAGGCCTGTCAGGAACTCTGGGACAAAAGTAACTATTACAACGAAGGCCCCTACACGCCGTGGGTTTTGCACAGTTCGTCTGCAGACACAAGGCTGACACTGATCTTTCCCGGAGCTACGGGCGGATCCAATTGGGGCGGTGCGGCAGCCGATCCACAGATGGGATACATCTTTGTGAACATGCAGAACCAGGGGTCGACCGGCTTTTTGGAAAAAAATCCAAAATACAATGCCTCGTTGATCGGCAAGGAGGTTGAATACCATCGCGGCAGCGGGGCGGGCAGTCAATACGGAACCTTCAGCGCCCAAGCCAAAGATGCCGACGGCAAGGTGTTGGGCACCTGGCCATGCCAGAAGCCGCCGTGGGAGAGCCTATCAGCAGTCAATGTGAATACCGGCGAGATCGTCTGGCAGGTGCCGTTGGGGATCACCGAAGAACTGCCGGAGGCGAAACAGCATACCGGCCGACCGGGGGCATTTGCGGGGCCGATTGCGACAGCGGGTCAAGTAGTCTTTATCGGCGCAACGAACGACAACCGCTTTCGCGCGTTTGATTCTAAGACCGGGAAAGAGCTTTGGGCCGTGAAGCTCGAATACACCGCGACGGCTGTGCCGATCACCTACCAGGGCAAGAGCGGAAAGCAATACGTGGCGATCATGGCCGCCGGCGGCGGACACGGTAGCAACCAAGCACTCCTCGTTTACGCACTGCCGTAACGAGCCTTTTCGTGGCGCTGGGAGCGCCTACTGGAGGTAGCCTTGGATCAGCCGTTGGCTGCCCGGGACAGGCTGTCCTGCCGGTGTCGTACGCCGTGGGGTCCACGGACATGCGAAGCCCTCGGACGCGGCTTTCCTTCAAGTTCTATGACGTCCAATGATCGATAGGGTCTTTCACGGCCACACGCCCTACACCGCAGAGTAAAGACGAACTCTGTGCGCTCCAGTGGGCCGTCCCCGTTTCCCTCTGGCACGACGCCCAAGGTAATCACAATAGCAGGCACAGGAATCGGCTGCCGACAGGACATGCACAGAACAGCTCGATAGGATTGCTTAGCAACGTCTTGGGTCATGCGAGACTCTCCTCAACGGTGCTCCAAGAGAGGGGAGGATAATACACGGGTGGGGAGCGCAAGTCCATCGCTGGGGCTACCCGCACAGACGGGTCTTGAGACGACGGGCGGACCTCAGCTCTTTCTCCAGGCCGCCTCCGGTCGCATCATCTTGGCTGCCATCTTCACCACGAAGCTCCGAGGCGCCAGCCGCTGTGCCGCCACCATCCAACGATTACCCGCTCCCGAGATCACGCAACTCTTCCCCTGCGCCAACCCCTCCAGCCCTACTTGCGCCACTTTCTCCGCCTGTTCCGCAAAGCGAAACGCTCGATCCGGCTGTTGAGCGACCTGCTGGAACTCGGTATCGGTGGGACCCGGACAAAGTGCACAGACCCGCACACCAAACGGCCGAAGCTCCTCGGCAATTCCTTCTGCCAAGATCAAGTCGAAGGCTTTGGTGGCCGCGTAGGCGGAAATGAACGGTACCGCTTGAAATGCGGCAGTAGACGCCACGATGAGGATATCGCCGTGTCGCCGCTCGATCATTTCAGTGACATACAGCCGCGCCAACTGCAACACTGCTGAGCAATTCACTTGCACCATTGCGAGCAGGCGGTCTTCGGGAATCTCCTCGATGTGGCCAAAGGCACCAAATCCGGCGTTGTTGACCAGCAGCTCCACCTCGATCCCTTTCCCGCTCGTAAATGCGTGAATCTCCCGGGCAGCCCCGGGCTGCGCCAAGTCCGTTGAGAAGACCTCGACCCTCGTCCCGTGTCTCTGGGCCAGGTCGGATGCCAGGGAAGACAGTCGATCGCTGCGTCGCGCCGTCACAACCAGGTGGGTTCCCGCGGCTGCAAGCTGCTTCGCGATGGCCTCGCCGATTCCGGCGCTCGCCCCTGTGATCAGGGCCCACTTGCCGGACCATTTCGCCACTCCGTTACCTGACACGTGCTCCTCCTCGACTACCAAGAGGCATGAAACCACATCTGTACGGGATTCAGCAGCAGGAAAAAATCAAGCGGCGCGATCAGCTCGAGGGAAAACGGTGTCGCGGAGGCGGACACCTTGCTCTTTGAGACGGTCGAGCAGCCTCCGCGCCCAGACGAACTCCGCGGCCAGAATGCCGAGAGCCAGTAGAATGGTGAGCCAACCAGGACCGGGCGTGACAATCATCACGATTCCGATGCCAAGAAGTGTGAAACCGAAAAGAACCCGAAGGAACCGTTTGGCCTGTTGGACCGACTTTATCAACATCTGATGTCCACGCGCCTTCGATGCACACACACTACGGAGCGCTTCAGGAAGTTTTAGAGCACGCGGACTGCCAATTCGCCTACACTTGCGCCGCAGCTGGACGGTGCTGATAATGGACTTCCACCAAGCGTCATTGGAAATCGCTCGTGACAATTCCAAATGTGGAAATTTTTTCCGAGCGGAGGATGAAAAAATGGAGCTCCTCAGTGTACGGCTGGAGATTCCGGATGGTGCAAACCTAATTTTGGGACAGTCGCACTTCATCAAAACGGCCGAAGACCTCTACGAGACTGTTATGAACACCGTGCCGGGGGCGAAGTTCGCTGTGGCCTTCAATGAGGCGTCCGGACCCTGCCTCATCCGCGTCGAATCAAACGATGAAGAACTTCGCCGTGTGGCTATTTCCAATGCGCAGAGGATCGGCGCCGGCCACGTGTTTGTCCTGCTGGTTCGCCAGGCCTACCCCATCAATCTGCTGAGTCGCGTCCGCGACTGCTTTGAGGTGTGCGCGATTTACTGCGCCACGGCAAACCCTGTTGAAGTGGTCCTGGCCCAAACCGAGCAGGGGCGCGGCGTGCTGGGAGTAGTCGACGGCAGTTCGCCAAAGGGAGTCGAACGAACCGAGGATGCGCAGCAGCGCCACGCATTCCTGCGCAAGATCGGCTACAAGCTGTAGGCCTCCTTCTTCAGAACTTATAGACAAGCCCGACGGAGAGCTTCAGATTGTATTGGTACGTGCTAAAGAAGTAGGTGCCCAGCATGTCCGCCTGTACGCGATAGGCCAGTCGCCGATGGCTCGGCGTCAAATCCACTCCACCACCCGCCTCAAAGGCGAAAGCACCCTCACTCCCATACGGCGTCTTCGGAACGAAATGGGCTCCTCCGGCAAGCGCGTGTCCCCAGACCTCGATTCCCCGGGGGCCGGAAAGCCGGAACCGGCCTCCCCCCATGCCGCCATCCAGAGTTGTGCCGCCGCCGTTTTGAGGAGCGAAAACAGCCACGAACTCACCATCCAACCCGAAATGCCCGGCGTGCGGATAATAGACTGCTGAAACGTTGAACCCGTCCAAGTTGCCAGTGACCTCGGGGAGTTCATAGAAACGCACGTAGGTGAAACCACCGTAGATTTGAAAATTGAAGTCTTGAAGGACCCCATAGACTGGCTGCCGGTCAGCCGAAGCCGGTGCGGGAGTCGCCGCCGGAGTGGCTGGGGGTAGGTACGCTGCTGGGCTGGGAGTCGGAACCGCTACGGCGAGGGCCGGAAGCTCGGAATTTACCAAGAGGCCGCCAGTGGGTGGGTTTACCTGCGCAGCAGCGCCAGTTGCGAACACAAGGCTTGCCCCCAAGACAAGCGCAGCCGATCTCATCTCCTGGCTCCCCCCTCGCCCAGACAATGCCCTCTGTTCAATTAGAACGGCAGGCCTCTGAAGTGTCTACTGGTTTGATCGGTCTCGACGCTAGGGAATTACTACCTGAAACTCCACATTCGGCTATTCCCCAGCTATCGAAGGCCCCTGGTAGCAGGTTTGAGAGATCGTACCGAATAAAGCCATATCTGATGAATTCTCGTCCGGTTAGATCCAGACGTCACCTGTCCAGGCATTGACTCGATGAGTAGCGTTTGTTAGCATCGGCTTGCTGCTGAACAGGCAGCGCTTATCCAGAGTGGTTGAGGGGACAGGCCCTAGGACGCCACAGCAACCTGGTGCAAATGCCAAGGTGCTAATTCCTGCCCAGTGGGGAGAGATAAGATCCTCAACTGACCGAGACCCGGTTGATTGAAGATTCAGCTCCCAAACTGCAGTACCGAACTAGGGCGCTCGATCCGCCTGCGGAGCGAGCGTGCACGTTTCATTCAGCCTGCGAACACGGGAGAGGGCCTTGCTTACACCTCCCGTCACCGGCCAGGCGAGTCGAAAGGGAGCTACCGAGATGAAATTCGCCACAAAGACAATTCACGCGGGTCAACCGTCAGAGCCGGAAACGGGCGCACTGGTCGCCCCGATCTTCCAGACCTCCACGTATGAACAGGACGCTCCCGGCCACGATAAAGGCTTCTCGTACTCTCGCACCAATAACCCCACGCGCCAAAGGCTCGAAACTGTCCTAGCCGCACTGGAAGGTGTGGACTACGCGGCTGCGTTTGCCTCGGGACTGGGTGCCGAAAATGCCGTCCTGCAGGCCTATCTCCGTCCGGGTGACGAGGTCATCATCCCGAAAGACGTCTATGGCGGCACGTATCGGATCCTCAACCGCGTTTACCAGCCCATGGGCGTAGTGACAAGACAGCTCGACACGGGCGATCTTAAGGCCATCGACGCTGCCCTCTCACAGCGCACGCGTTTTGTTTGGATCGAATCGCCGACGAATCCCCGTCTCCTGATCACAGACATTGCCGCGGTTGCCAAGATGGCTCACGCGCGCGGCGCCTTGGTCGTGGTCGATAACACGTTTGCAACTCCCTGCTTTCAACAGCCCTTCGAACTCGGGGCGGACATTGTGGTTCACAGCGTCACAAAGTATTTGGCGGGCCATTCGGACACGGTTCAGGGTGCCGCACTGGCAAAAGAGGCCTCCGTTTTCGAGCCGATCAAATTCCTGCAGAACGCTACCGGTGCCGTACCATCCCCTTTTGATTGTTGGCTGACAATGCGGGGTCTGAAAACGCTCGAGTTGAGAATGCAGCGACACGAGCAAAACGCCACGGCGATTGCCAACGCCTTGCACGAGCATCCGCTGGTTCGGCGGGTCTACTTCCCCGGACTGGCCACCCATCCCGGCCATGACATCGCGAGTCGCCAGATGACCGGATTCGGCGGGATGGTTTCTTTCGAGTTAGAGGGAAGTACGGGTGAGGTGGTCGCATTCGCCTCTTCGCGGCGGTACTTCACCCTGGGCGAAAGCTTGGGCGGCGTGAAGGCGTTGATCTGCCATCCCGCGACAATGACCCACGCTTCCATTCCGGCGGAGGCGCGAGCAGAGCTGGGACTTTCCGACGCGCTGCTTCGTCTCTCACCTGGATGCGAAAATGCGGAGGACCTCGTCGAGGACCTGCTGGAAGGGCTTTCGCAGATTGCCGGCGCGCGATCGGCACGCAAACCCGTGGGCGCGGCAGCGCGGTAGTCGCACATACGGATCGGAACCGTGCCAAGCCCGGGCCGCTAGGCCCGCCTGGCATCGCTTCTTCTGGACTGTATGGCTGCTACGCTTGTTCTCGCCCGACCCGCGATAGAATGCCCCAGCGATATTGAGGGAGTTCATCGTGCCACCGCGCAAAGTTCGCTGGGGAGTCCTGGGTGTCGCATCGATCGCCGTTCGCCGAGTCATCCCGGCAATGCAAAGGGGCGAATGGAGCGAAATCGCTGCAACGGCCTCGCGGGACAGCCGGAAGGCGAAAGAAGCGGCTCGCTCCCTTGGCATCCCGAAGGCTTACGGGTCGTACGCCGAGCTTCTCGCCGACCCCGATATCGAAGCGATCTACAATCCTCTGCCCAATCACCTCCACGTTCCTTGGTCCATGCAAGCGGCGCAAGCCGGCAAGCACGTCCTTTGTGAAAAGCCCGTTGGTGTCAATGCTGCCGAAGTGCGCGCCCTGCTCCAGGAGCGGGATCGCTCCCGCGTTAAGATCGGCGAAGCCTTCATGGTGAGGACGCATCCGCGCTGGGTTCGCGCGCGCGAGCTCATTCGGTCGGGCCGCATCGGCAATCTGCGCCTGATCTCAGCTTCGTTCGGCTACTCGAACCACGATGCAAGAAATGTCCGTAACATCCCCGAATTCGGCGGGGGTGCGCTTCTCGATATCGGCTGTTACCCCGTCACGCTCTCGCGCTTCCTCTTCGGCGAGGAACCCTCTCGCGTGATGGGCATGATCGAACGCGATCCGGAGATGAAGACCGATCGCCTGACCTCGGCAATGCTCGAATTTCAGTCGGGTCAATGCATTTTCACGTGCAGCACGCAGCTCGCTTATCACCAACGAGTCGTTCTGTTCGGAACCAAAGGGCGCATGGAGATCGAACGGCCGCTAAACCCTGGAAGCGATCAGCCCTCCCGCATCCTGATCGACGACGATCCCAGCGATTCTTCAGGGGCTGGCATCACCGCCGAAATGATTGACGCTTGCGACCAGTTTACGATTCAGGGCGATCTGTTCTCAAAGGCCATACGCGAGGGGGGTGAAGTCCCGGTGCCGCTGGAAGACTCTGTCGAGAATATGGCCACAATCGATGCGATTTTCCGCTCCGCTGAATCAGGCCACTGGGAGCGACCCTAGACGGGCGACTTTTTTGCGGGTCGATGGCGGCCTATTTTGATATCTTTGAAAACCGAAAGGCCCCTTGGGAAGATGGACATTCGCCACGACTGGTCGCGCCATGCAATTCGGAGTATCTACCAACTCCCATTACCAGAACTGATTTTTCAGGCTCAGCTCGCCCACCGCGAGTTCCACCGACCCGAAGAGGTGCAGTTGTGCCGGTTGCTTTCGATCAAGACCGGTGGCTGCCCAGAGGACTGCGCGTACTGCTCGCAAAGTGCCCATTACGACACGGGCGTGGGGCGCGAACCGTTGATGAACACAGGCGACGTGCTCGCGGCTGCGGTCCGCGCCAAAGACCAAGGCGCAACACGTTTCTGCATGGGCGCCGCCTGGCGCCAGGTCGCCGACGGTACGGACTTCGACCGCGTGCTCGAGATGGTGCGCGGTGTGGCCGCGCTCAAGCTGGAAGTTTGCTGCACGCTAGGCATGCTCAC
>Ga0187780_10002931_pt1 | contig 12837 bp, 8 predicted proteins | sample 1015_Q2_SP10_20__FD_132429 | JGI IMG/M metagenome (GOLD analysis project Ga0187780, IMG submission 132429) | Tropical peat soil microbial communities from peatlands in Department of Meta, Colombia - 1015_Q2_SP10_20_MG | ecosystem: Environmental > Terrestrial > Soil > Wetlands > Peat | place...
CAAGATCCTGTACAGAAGGTTTCCATCATTCCTCGCGGAATCGGTGCCCTTGGCTATACGCTGCAGCGGCCGATTGAGGATCGGTACCTGATGACACGCACGGAACTAGAAAACAAGATGGCCGTGTTGTTAGGAGGACGTGCCGCAGAACAACTAATGTTCAGCGAACTTTCAACGGGAGCCGCTGACGATCTAGTTAAAGCAACACAAATTGCGCGCAGCATCGTCGCACGATACGGCATGGATACGAACCTGGGGCCAATCGTCTACGATCAGGAGCGTCCAACATTTCTTGATATCGAGGAGATATCCGGAGCGAGGCCGCGTTACTCCGAGCAGACGGCTCGCGAGATCGACCTTGCCACACGTGCCTTGGTGGATTCGGCCCTCGAAAAGAGCCTGCAAATACTAAGGCAGCGACGTTCAACACTCGAACGTGGTGCAAAGCAACTTTTGGAGAAGGAAACGCTGGCCGACGAAGAACTCAAAGCACTTCTTGCCGAGCAACCGACCTGAGTCCACATTCTGGCGCTGAGCCGTTTGCTTTACGTAATCCATTTGCTCGATGATTGATCCTCAGGGCACCAAGTCCACCCGCGTGATATGAAAAAGGCTTGTCTTCACGAAAGTCGGCCGCGGTGGCTGAGGATTGCACTCATGGCGACGCGCAAACGCAGGCGCGCAGGCAATCTATCGCAGATACGGTCCACGCACATCATCTGCGCGGACTTCGTTAGCTTGCAATCCGGAATTCATTGGTATCCGCCGGCCGCGCTGCGACAGCGCAGTGCTCGGTGGACGGCAGCCGCAAATGTCAAATGACCCAAAGCCTGCCCTGACTCCTGCAGGGTAGATCCTAACCGCGCTCTGGGAATGAAAAATGGCCGGTCCGCGACAAGACCCCACGGAGCAACTGTTGCATCAGCTCAACCGCGCGGCAGCCTTGCGTACCGCTTCGGCAGAAAATCCTGAGCTTGAGGCAAAACGCCAGCAGCTACGTGCATGGCAGGCCGCGCGGCTGGCGCGCACCCATGCCGATTTGCTCGCGAGCCCCAATATGGGGCGCGCTGCCGCATTCTTTCTAAGTGACTTGTATGGATCGGAAGATCTTACCAAGCTTGACGCCAATGTGCGGCGAATTGTGCCAACGCTAAAACGGCTGCTGCCTGCAGCGGGCCTCGAGATTGTTACGGAGGCGGTCGAATTGGAAGCATTGTCGGAAGAACTTGATTTCGCGACGGCGACCGCGCTTGGTGCTTTTGCTGGCAAACTCACTGGCTCGATCTATGCGAACGCATATCGAAAAGTTGACCGGCGCGCCGACCGGGAGCGGCAGATTTTCCTCATCGAGAGTGTCGGTCACGCGCTCGATGACTTTGTTCGTCATCCATTGATTGGAACCACGCTTTCGATGATGCGTTTGCCAGCACAGATAGCTGGACTGAGTGAACTGCAAGACTTTCTGCAACGAGGCTACAAGGCGTTCGTAAAAATGGACAGCGCCGACGAGTTCCTCAATTTGGTGGTCAGCCGCGAACGCGAGCTGCTTAACGCCCTGTTTGCCGGCGACGACAGCCTGCTCGATCAGTAAGGAAATGCTGCGATCCTGTGCCGGCGCCAGGGCAGCAAAGCGCTCGTTGCTCTTACCTGACAGGCCAACCGCCGAAGGATGTCAAAGTTTGACGCACTCCGATAAAAGGATAGCGTCCTCGGGTGTTCGGCTACTGCCTGCGCGGAACGAGCAACTTCACCATTTCTTGCAAGACGGCCTTTGGAACCTTGTTCGTCCTAGACGGGAAGTCATCGTGATCGCAGCAAAGAACTTCTAGGCAACTGCCACTAGACCCCGGCGCGGCTAGATTGCCGGGGTCGCAATTTGCCATACCAGCCGCAATTTTCCTTGTTAGGGACCGTATTGCCCGCCGCTAGCCCGCCGCCTGGCTGCTCATTTCGCTTAATACTCGCCGTAGAACCTTACCGATCGGCGATTTGGGCAACTCCTCGCGAAACTCCACTGAGCGTGGGATCTTGTATGCCGTCAGGTGTTCTCGGCAGTAACGAATGACGTCTTGCGCAGTAAGCGCCGGGTCCTTTCTCACGACCGCGACCCGCACCGCCTGACCCGACGCAGAGTCGGGCACCCCAAAGGCAGCGGCCTCATGAACGCCGGGACAGGTCGCCAAGACGTCTTCAAGTTCGGTTGGATACACCTTGAAACCGGACACGATGATCATGTCTTTCTTGCGGTCGACGATCCGTAAAAACCCAACTCTATCGACCGTCGCAAGGTCACCCGTGCGCAAAAATCCGTCTTGTGTCATCACCTTGGCCGTCTCACCTGGTTTTTTCCAATAGCCCTTCATGACCTGGGGCCCGCGTACGCAAAGTTCACCAACCTCCCCGAGGGTCACATCGTGGTCTTCTTCGTCACGGATGGCGATCTCGGTGGAAGGAAACGGCAGTCCGACTGAACCGTTATAGTCGGCAAGGTCAAGTGGATTAGCCGACACGAAGGGAGAGGTCTCTGTAAGTCCGTAACCTTCAAGCAGCGCTTTGCGAGTGACCTGCTTCCATCGCTCCGCAACCGCTTTCTGCACGGCCATGCCGCCACCTAGTGATACGCGCAGCGACCGGAAATCCAGCTTGGCGAAATCCGGATTGTTCAGCAAGAGGTTAAAAAGCGTGTTTACCCCCGTGATGGCCGTAAATGGCTGGCGTGCGAGTTCTTTCACAAAACCCGCGATGTCACGCGGATCTGTTATGAGCACGTTCGTCGCACCGATCTTCAAGAAGAGCAGGCAATTGGCCATCAGAGCAAAGACATGGTAGAGAGGCAAAGCGGTGACGACCGTCTCGCGTCCCTCTTCCAGCACAGGGCGCAGCCACGCGTGCGCTTGCTGCAGGTTGGCGATGATATTGCCGTGACTGAGCATTGCTCCTTTCGGCACACCCGTGGTGCCACCGGTGTATTGCAAGAATGCCAAGTCATCGGCTCCGATGGGGACGCGCTCAAACGGCAAACCTTCTCCGATCCTCAGCGCGGCTGTCATCGAAACGGCTCCCGGCAGATGCCATTTCGGAACAAGTCTCTTGACGTACTTCGCGATGGAATTGACCATTAGTCCCATCGGAAATTTCAACATGTCGCCAAGCCGGGTAACCAGCACGTGTTTGACGTTGCTGGAAGCGATTGCCTTCTCCACGACCCACGCGAAGTTTTCCACTACCACAATGACCTCAGCCCCGGAGTCGAGGAGTTGGTTTCGTAACTCCCTTGGGGTGTACAGCGGATTGCAGTTCACTGCTGTGCAGCCGGCGCGAAGGACACCAAAGAGCGCGACCGGATACTGCAAAACATTGGGCATCATGAGCGCTATGCGCGTGCCGCGTAGCAGCTTGAGTTCCGATTGCAGATAGGCCGCAAAGTTGCGCGTCAGTTGATCCATTTCGGAATAGCTGATGGCGGTCCCCATATTGGCAAAAGCCGGGCGCTGGCCGAATCTGCGAGTGCTTTGTTCAAACACTTCGCAGATGTTGGCGAACGCCGCAAGGTCGATATCAGACGGCACCCCCGCCGGGTATCTCGGTAGCCAGATTCGTTCCATAGACGCCTCCCCCACAAACGAGGCTCCGACACCTGATGGGCGTCGATAGTTGCAATCTATCTGTCCAGCACCCCGCGACATTGACCTATGTCAGAGCGTTTTCGCGCATCCGCTCTATACCCGCCCTAGAGCAAATGCATGCCTAGATCCCCGACCTTACTGCCTGCATCCCGTGGGGCAAATCGCCGCCCTGCAGCTCCGGCAGCGCCTGAGGAAAGCCCATCGCCATGATCTCTCGCCGGCTTTGTGCCGCGCTCGCGATCCAAGCCTCGTTGCTGCTCTTGGCAATGTCTTACCTCGTTGGTAGGGGGATGTTAACCGGCGCGGCGCTCTTGTCGACGTGCGCCGCCTTTCTCCTAGTAAATACCTTCGCAGTCGTCGCGGGTTACGTAACTTTGCGGGTTTACGCCGTGATGCCAGGCTTCCCAGCCCGCGAGGCCGGCACGCGGACTTGGCGTTGCGCCATTTCTGAAATGCTCTCCTTGTTTGCAGTGTTTTTTGTGCTTCAGCCTTTTGAGCGCCTGTGGATGGGCAAGGATGCTGTTGGCAAACTTCCTCCAGGAGGCACTCCGATACTCCTGGTTCACGGCTACTTGTGCAACCGCGGACTATGGTGGTGGATGCGTCGGCGTCTTCGCTCGCGGCACCTTGCGGTCGCGACGGTGAATCTGGAGCCGCCGCTTGCAGATTTGGATTTTCTGGCGGCACAGCTTGGCAAGCGCATCGAGGGCCTGCTCCAAGAGACGGGTGCCGAAAAGCTCGTTCTCATCACCCATAGCATGGGGGGCCTGGTGTCGCGCGCCTACCTACAGGCCCATGGCGCGGCTCGCGTGGCTGGCCTGCTGATGCTTGCCGCGCCGACGCACGGAACATATGTCGCCGAACTTGGCCGCGGCGCAAATACCCGTCAAATGCGCCCGCAGAGTCAATGGCTGCAAAGGTTAAATATGCAGCCTTTGCCGCCGGTCCCAGTCAGCAATTTCTGGGCCCGCGACGATGAAATCTTGCTGCCACCCGACACCGCGCGATTGGAAAAAGTACGCGAATTCGTTTTCGAAGACATGGGACACATGGCGGTGGTGTTTTCGCCCCGGGTTCTCCAGTGCTTGGAAGCCGAACTTGGGCGCGCTTGATGCAAGCGACGCACCTGAACTTGATCGCTTGGATCTCGGGCAACCAAATCCCGCTCTATAGGTGCATGCCGCGTAGCAGCTGGGCAAACGCAATCTGGTCTGCCGTTGGTCGCTCGGTTACTGACGGCTCTCCGCGCGAGGCGGCAGAATCCGGAAACATGCGAAAGCTGGTGTTCATGATCGCCTGCGCTGCGCGCGGAGTCACGGCGTTAGCAAACTGGCCGAAGATTCCCAGGCGTGTTGCGATTCGCACCGGGCGGCGAATAACCGCGTCAACAACGATATCCGCAGCTTCTTCGGGACTGAGCGCCGGCACCTGCTCGTAGAGTTTCGTCGGAGCGATCATGGCCGTTCGAACCAGGGGCATGTTAATTATCGTGAACTCTAACCCCTGATCAAGAAACTCGGCGGCCGCACAACGGGTCCAACTCTCGAGCGCTGCCTTGGACGCAAGATAGGCCGAAAATCGAGGCTGATTCGTGAGGGTGCCAATCGAGGAGATGTTAATCACATGGCCGCTGCGCTTTTTGACCATCCCAGGGAGCAGACCCAAGGTGAGCCGCAGCGCTCCGAAATAATTGATCTGCATCATACGTTCGAAGTCGTGCAATCGGTCGTAGGAGTTTTCAATGCCACGACGAATTGATCGGCCCGCGTTATTGATGAGTACGTCGACGCCGCCATGCTCTTCTGTAATCCAGCGAACCAGTTCGGCGCACTGCGACGGATCCGTGATGTCGGCCGCGCGCGTGATTAGCTTAAGATCGCGCCGCGCGGCTTCCTGTTGCGCCGCCTCAAGTTTCTGGACATCGCGCGCCGCGATGACGGTGATGGCTCCGGCCGCGGCGAGCTTGAGCGCGCTCGCCAGACCGATGCCCGACGAGCCCCCGGTGATGAGCACGACTCGGTCGGCGACGCGCCCGCGTAAGGAACGATCAACAAATAAATCGGGGTCGAGGTGTCGCTCCCAGTAATCCCACAGACGCCAAGCGTAATCTTCCAGTGGTGGGACACAGATTCCGGCAGGCTTAAGCAGGCTTTCGGCGTCACGACTGTCAAAGCGCGTGGGATAGTTTATGAATGTCAGGATCTGATCGGGCAGCCCTAGATCCTTCATTACCGCGTCACGGATTCGCTGGACCGCGGTCAGTGCCATAAGACTTTGTACGATTCCGCGCGGCATTAGGTTAAAAAGGGCGGCGTTGAGGCGAATCGTCATTTCGGGCGCATGAGCAGCATGCGCAAAGATGTTCAAAATGTCCCCAACCCGACGCGGGTGAGGATCGGTGAGATGAAAGCAACGACCGTCCTGGCCCTCGACGTGAGCCAGGTAGTCCAGCGCGCGAGCAACGAAATCGACAGGTACCAGGTTAATTCGACCGCCCTCGAGCCCAATACTGGGCATCCATGGCGGCAGCAAAGCGCGCATTTTCTGGATCAACTTGAAAAAATAATACGGCCCGTCGATCTTATCCATCTCGCCATCGCGCGAATCGCCGACGACGATACCGGGCCGGTAAATCCTCCATGGCAACTTGCACTCGCTGCGGACAACCTTCTCCGACTCGTGCTTGCTGGCGAAGTAGGGATGATCGAAATTCTCGGCCTCCTCGAACATGTCCTCGCGAAACACCCCCTCGTACAGACCCGCGGCGGCGATCGAACTGACATGGTGGAAACGCCTGGCACCGATTTGCTCGGCAAACCGCACTGCATTGCGCGTGCCCTCGATGTTTGTTCTCATCTCCAGCTCAGGATCGGCCTCGAGTGCGTAGACCGCTCCAAGATGGAAAACATGATCGACAACGCCTTGCAGTGTTTTGGTATCCTCCGCCGATACGCCGAGCCCGGGCATGGTAAGGTCGCCGCCAACCGGAAGCGCCCGGCGCGCCTGTGCGCCCCAATAGCGCCGAAGGCGCTCGAGACGCTCGGAACTGGGGTTTCGAATCAAAAAATAGACGGTGGCGCCATCGCGCGCCAGCAGGTTGCGCACCAGTCGTTTGCCGATGAACCCGCTCGCGCCGGTTACAAAATAGATCATGTTTGCGGCTCCGGAATCGACGCGATGACTCGACGTCACCCTCTTGCAGCCTATCGCGCAGGTCGATACGCTGCAATATCAGCAAAAATTCAGAATACGGTCCATGCTATAGACTGCGTTGATATTCATCAACGAGCGCAACGTGAGGCGTTCGACAATGTCGTGTCTGGACACATCGTCCTTTACCCGTAAGAGGAGAAATCAACATGGTTAGAAAGTTAAAGGAGCTGGCGCAGACGGGAGGCGACGGTCAGCTCTCGGCTGCAATCCAGGAGTCGGCGACCCAGATTTGGCTCGCTGGATTGGGGGCCTTTGCCAAGGCGCAAAAGGAAGGTACGAAGATCTTCGACTTGCTGGTCGGTGAGGGTAAGACCATTCAGAAGCGGGCCAGGAAAACCGCCGAAGACGCGTTCGCCAGTATCAAAACCAAGGCATCCAAGTCCTGGGGACAGGTATCCTGGGATCAGATGGAGCGCGTTTTTGAGGATCGCGTGGCTCGGGCACTGCATGCGCTAAGTGTTCCCACGAGAAAGGACCTCGATACGCTTTCGCAACGTGTTGCCGAATTGACCGCGGTCACCAAGAAGCTCTCCGAGACGCTTGGCGGTCCGACGCGGCCACGCCAGACACGGCGCCGCACTGCGAGCAAGCGCGCTTAAGACGCCGGAAGCGTTCATTCCTCGGCGTCGATGAAACCCGGGGGATATAAAGAAAGCGGCGGCAATGGAGCGGTGAAAAGGTAGCTCGGGTGGCCAATTTGTGTCGAGGGATCGCGCTGGCCGGTGGTGGGCCGTTGGGCGCGATCTATGAAATCGGTGCCTTGGTCGCGCTAGAGGAGACGCTCGACGGATTGACCTTGTCCGATTGCGATGTTTATGTGGGAGTGAGCTCGGGCGGCTTCCTCGCCGCCGGCCTGGCCAATGGCTTTTCGGCAAGGTCCATGCATCAGATGTTCATCGAAAGTGAACTCGCCGACGATCCTTTCGAGCCCGATTTGCTTCTACAGCCCGCCTTTGGCGAATATGCAAACCGACTTGCCTCAATTCCCAGGCTCTTGGTGCCGGCGGCCCGAGATTACTTTGAACACGGGGGGGCGACGGGGTTTTTCGAATCGTTCGGGCGGCTCGCCCGGGCGCTTCCCGCCGGGATCTTTGACAACGCTCGCGTTGGAAGTTATCTCACTCGCCTGCTGTCGGGGCCAGCCAGGACCAATGACTTTCGCCGACTTAAGCACAAGTTATTCCTGGTGGCCACTGACATCGATACCGGAGCATCCGTGCCGTTCGGGGCGCCCGGATGGGACGACGTGCCAATTGCGCGCGCGGTCCAGGCAAGCGCTGCGCTCCCCGGCCTTTTCCCGCCAGTGGAGATTGGCGGCAGGTACTACGTCGACGGGGCATTGACCAAAACACTACATGCGTCGGTTGGCCTGCGGGAGGGGGTCAAATTACTCATTTGCATCAATCCCCTGGTGCCTTTCGATGCCCGACTTGCGGCGAGCAAAAGACACCGCAAGGCGATCTCCGTCGTCCAGGGCGGACTGCCGTCCATCATGTCGCAGACCTTTCGCACCTTGATTTACTCGCGTATGCGCTCCGGGATGGAGCGCTACCGCAAGGACTTCCCCGACGCGGATGTCGTCCTCTTTGAACCCGATCGCGATGACGTCGAAATGTTCTTCACGAACGTGTTTAGCTATTCGGATCGCCGGCGCCTTTGCGAGCATGCGTACCAAAAGACGCGCGAGGATCTGCGGCGCGGTCGCGAAGTGCGCAAGGTCTTGGGCAGGCACGGCGTTCGCATTAATGACAAAGTGCTTGCCGACGAGCATCGCACCTTGTTAAAGCCAAGCCACGTAAATCATCGCCGTTCTGCCTCAGCACTGCGACTCACCGCGGACAAGCTCGAAGAGACGCTCGATCAACTCGAGAGCACGCTGCAAGGTTGCGCAAAACGCATGCACGAGCAACACCCAAATTAAGGACAACAAACGATGCCCAAGGCGCGATGGAAGCCGTTTCCCTACGCGGATTCCGCCTACGACTACGCGGGCGCCCGGCTGAAGGCGAATTGGTCCAGACTGCACCAGGGCGATCGTGAGCCCTACCCTGCCGCTGGTGAGCTAAAAAAACTCATCGATCGATATGCCGATTTAGCTCCGTCGGGAACATTGGACCAAGCGGCGGCCAAACTCGAGGACGCTTGGCGCGCTTATCATCGCGGCGATTTCGGTTACGCGGTGGAACTTGGGCTGGCAGTCGGACCGCTAGGGTACGCAGTGGCAAACAAGGCCGCCAATATCTATGCGACCTATCTGGAAACCAGCAACAGTGCGAAGCTCGCGCTATTTCTTGAAGTTGCCAAGAGGGCCGAGTGGATCCTTTCCCGAGCAAAGTCCGTCGTCAATGCTTGGTACTTTCATGCCCAGGCGCTGGGCCGGTACAGCCAGGAGATTTCTGTCGTCAAGGCGCTGGCACAAGGGTTGGGCGGGAAGGTCAAAACCAGCCTGGAGCAGACGCTGCGCCTCGAACCCCGCCACGCGGACGCGCATATTGCGTTGGGGTCTTATCACGCCGAGATCATCAACAAGGTTGGTTCCGCACTGGGTGCTTTGACGTATGGAGCAAGCCGTGAGGAAGCGGTCAAGCACTACGAGACGGCGCTCAAGCTCAATCCGAACTCTGCGATTGCTCGCATTGAGTACGCAAATGGGCTCGCCATGTTATTTGGCGAAGAGAAACTTGCCCGCGCGACGAGTCTGTATGAAGAAGCGGCGTCGTGCCCCGCCTCTGATGCAATGGAGCGCCTCGACGCCGAGCTCGCGAAGACCGAGCTCAAAAAGTGATCAGGTGCCAGCGCGAGTGCGCTTGACCGATCTTCGCGCACGGGTCCCGCTGTTTGTTTTGGGTCGACCCCTCGACGCGGCGGGTTCCCCTTGCGACTCCGATGCAATGGTTTCGCTCCAGGCGCCCATCAAAACAAAGTAAAGCAAGCGCTCAAATTCCGGTGCAAAGCGCGCGACGATGGCGTCCGGGTCCGGCACCAGCGCAGCGTCGGTTATGAGCCCGAAGTGAACCCTGTCGTTGAACGTTAAGATGGATGCGCCCATGGCAAGGTTGCCCGACTGCGGTACCCAGAACATTACCTGCTTGAGCTCCGAGCCCGCTAGATACAGCGGCTTCTGGGGACCAGGCACGTTGGTCATCACAGCCGTTGCGCGACTAAGCAAGAGGTCAAAAAGCCGGTCCTGGACAATCTTCGGTGCGTAACCAAGTGCGGCAAAAAGTCCTAACGTGACCGCCGGTTCGTAGGACGTTTTCAAAGCTTCCATGCGGCGCCTTACTTCGTAGAGACGCTGGAGCGGGCTATTGATGCCTACGGGTAGCTCGACCGCCACGATGCCAAATTGGTTGCCGAGTTCTTCGCGAGCGTCCGGCGGTCGCAGGTTTATCGGCACCAACGCTCGGATTTCAACTCCTTCGGTGGGGTCACCCTTTTCTTCCAGGTATCCCCTAAGGGCCCCAGCGAAGGCCGTCAGCAGCATGTCGTTCACTGAGCAACCCAGCACCCGACTGACGGCTTTAACTTCCGGCAACGGAATGGGGTCCGTCCAGGCAACCCGTTTATCGCCCAGGGGTATTCCTTTGAGCCGGGTCGAAGAGTCAGTAGGCATGAAGAGCAGATAGACGAGCTCGGCTACGACACCCGTGCCATCACGCAGATAGTCAACAGCTCGGCCCGGATGCCCCGCCACGTCCACCGAGGCCCTCCACGCTTCGTCGGACATACGCAATCCCGTTCCCAAAAGCCGCCCTGCTAAGCCAAAAGTTTCCTCCCAGCGATTTTCAGTCCGCGGCGCTTCCTGAGTACCGTCTTTGCGTCGCGTAAGCGGCGCGTCGGGCCGTTCATCGGTCAATGAGAGCAAAACGTTAACAAGCGCGATACCGTCCCCGATTGCATGATGAAGGCGCCCGACCACGGCGGCACCTGACTCGAAATCCTCAACGATTTGGAACTCCCACAACGGATGCGCGCGATCTAGCGGCTGGGCGGCCAGATCGGCAACAAACCGTTGCAATTCGGGTTTGCCCGCGGCGTCGGGAAGGCGCACGCGCTTGATGTGATGTGCAACCTCAAAATGCGGATCGTCGCACCACCAAAAGTCGGCGGCGCGCTCTTCGACCCGCTGGCGAAATCGATCATATGCAAGAAGACGCTTGGCCAGTGTCGCTTCAAGTCGCTTGACATCCACCGGTCCCGCAAGAATCAGCACACCGACGATCGTCATCAAATTGGCCGGCCGGTCCATTCGCAACCAAGTGATGTCAACCGGATTCATGCGTTTGCTATGAGGCATCTTGCATTCTTTCGCCTTCGCGACATCGTGAGTCGCAAAAGAAAACTAACCCCTATTTGTCTGTCCAAACGACGCGTTGCGATCCGCTCGAAAATTCGGCACACCATTCATGGCGCTACGGCGAACCCGGCAACGCCCCTTATTTTGCAACGTATCAGCATTGCGTCCCTTGCGCCCTGCACTTTCTAAGAAGAAAGGCCGATTTGCCTTGACTTCGCCGCAAATTAGCGGGCGACGACATGGTACCGGCTCGGAACAAATTCGCGCTTGCTCTGGAACAAGGAACCAGGCCGCGCGCGAAAGCAACATCGGGCGCCCATGGCGGTTAGCAAAATCGCGATCCAAGCCCCGCTGCTTACCCTTGGACCGCGCGGCTCAGAGGACATTACGGCAACGGCCGGTAAGGACACGGCACCAACAACGAGATGCGCCGCACCGCAGTTCGAACAAGGCGCAAGGTAGCAGCCAGATTTTTGCCAGCGTGCCCGCTAAGATTCCTCAATAGTTTGACTGCGGCAGTTTTTTGGGGGGCGCTACGGTCACGAAGTTCCCACAGATATCGTCTTGTCGAGCCTCGGTCCCGGCGACCTTTTGGATTTGCCACGCATATCTCAAGAGTCGTGGCACTTGCGCGGGTTTCAGGCGCCGCAGATCCAGACATCTTCGCGGCTGAATTTCCCATTCTGTGGACGATTACGGGTGATTTCCAGCAAAACAGTACCCCGTCGAGCATGCCTTGGCTGCTACCAACCGCCTAGTCTCGCGGTGTGCCGCGGCATTGACGGCGCAGCTTTCGGTGCGCGCCGTTAGTTCACAAATTCGTGACACCCGTAAATTAAATTTGGGATAACCAAGGTTCCTGCAGTCAATTTTGGCCCGGGACCGCGACCTTTGATGTCCAAGCCAGCTCAATAATGATGCGGTGTACATTGGCGATTTCGCTCGATTGTTAAGAAGCTTTGGAGCGCCAGCAACGTCCATCAATATCGAAAACATGCCTGAAGAAACGCTGCAGAGCAGATCCACCGAGCAGGCATTGCTCGAAATTGTCGAGCAAACAATGCGAGATCTGCGCGGTGAAACCCCGATTGGGTTGCGTGTCGCGCTCGACTGTTCGCTTGACCGTGACTTGGGATTCGACAGTTTGGCTCGGGTGGAATTGTTATTGCGAATCGAGCGCGCCTTCGGTATCAGTCTGCCGGAAGATACCCTTGCGCGCGCCGAAAGCGTGTACGACCTGCTAAGCGCGGTCCAAAAAGCACGTCCAAGCGTAATGGCCCAGGCGCTTAGGGTCGCGCAAGCGCCAATGACCAGTCCCGAGAGCGCCGGGTTGCCTGAGCAAGCCGGAACCTTGCTCGATGTACTGGACTGGCATGTCGCGATGCACCCCGATAAGGTGCAAATCATCTATCTCGCCGACGATGAGCAGCACAATATCACCTATAAGCAGCTCGCCGCCGGCGCCGAAGCGATCGCGTCGGGTTTGCAAAAAGTGGGCATGCGTCCCGGCCAGAGTGTCTCGATCATGCTGCCGACCTCGGCGGAATATTTCCAAACCTATTTCGGGATTTTGCGCGCCGGTGGCGTTCCCGTTCCGATTTACCCGCCAGCGCGTATGTCGCAGCTACAGGACCACGTGCTGCGCCATACCGGGATTTTGGCCAACGCTCAGGCAGCGCTGTTAGTGACCGTTCCAGAAGC
>Ga0187780_10002932_pt1 | contig 12837 bp, 16 predicted proteins | sample 1015_Q2_SP10_20__FD_132429 | JGI IMG/M metagenome (GOLD analysis project Ga0187780, IMG submission 132429) | Tropical peat soil microbial communities from peatlands in Department of Meta, Colombia - 1015_Q2_SP10_20_MG | ecosystem: Environmental > Terrestrial > Soil > Wetlands > Peat | place...
CATGAACCCTCTGGCGCAGTTCCAAAAAGAGATCACGCTCGAGAAGGCGCTGGGTTCTCAGGTCGTCGCCTGGCCCCTCAAGCTGTACGACGCCTGTCCGCTCACCGACGGTTCGGCAGCGGTTGTGCTGGCTTCGGAAGACGTAGCCAAGAAGCTCACCGACACCCCCGTCTGGATCAAAGGGGTCGGGTGCTCCTCTGACAGCGCCAACATGAGCCGCAGGGGGAGCTACGTCGGCCTGGAAGCCGCAGTGAGGGCCGCCAGGACCGCATACGCCATGGCGAAGGTCTCCCCCGCCGACATCGACGTTGCCTCCGCCCACGACTGTTTCACAATAGCGGAGCTCATGGCCTACGAGGACCTGGGCTTCTGCAAGAAAGGGGAGGCCGCCAAGATGATCAGGGAGGGCCAGACGGAGATAGGGGGGAAAATACCCGTGAACCTCGACGGAGGCCTGAAGGCGAAAGGCCACCCGATTGGGGCCACGGGGGTCTCGATGGCCGTGGAAATTACGAAACAACTCAGGGGGGAGGCAGGCAGGCGACAGGCGCCGATCAGGAACGGGGTCGGGCTGATCCACAACATAGGGGGAACAGGGCACTACGCCTACGTGACGATCCTCTCGAGGAGTTAGGCATGTCAGAATCACCCTCACTCCGCTCGAGGCGCGAGATCACGCTCAGGTTCGACATTCCAATTTCCAAGACTCAGGAGTTCTGGGCTTCACTGAAGAACGGGAAGTTCGTAACTACGAAGTGCTCGAAGTGCGGAAACGTATCCTTCCCCCCTCAGGCGGACTGCCCAAAGTGCATGAGCGGCGAGTCCCAGTGGGTGGACCTTGGCCGGGACGCCACACTCGTGACCTTTACCCACGTCCGGGTGACGCCGGCGAGCTTCGCTGGCAACGAGCCGTACCTCATCGCCATTGGGGAGTTTGCGGGCGGGGTGAGGGCCCTGGCCTGGCTGGAGGGCGTGAAGCTCGAGGACGCAAAACCCGGGATGAATCTGAAGGTAGAGCCCCGAGCCAGCGCAGGGGGGAACCCCTACTACGTCTTCGTGAGAGCCTAGAACTCTTTCGGGACGTCCTTCATCACGTCGGCAACGCGGTTGAGCCTGTCCCTGAGGGCGAGTATCTTCACGAGGGAGCCCTTGAACTTCATCTGCCCTTTCAGGACGGCCGACTGCAGGTCAATCTCCCCCCTCCCAATCCTGCACCACGCTTCGTAGGTCCCCTCGAAGGTGAAGTCAGCGGGCGTCCCCGGCGTGGCCTTCTGGAGAGTGGTCGTCCCGTTGTCCACGCCGAGCAGGTAGTTCTGGCCAATGTCGGTGACGTTCAGCGCCACGCTCGTTTTCAGGTTCTTCGTGCTCTCCACCCATTTCGCGTCCTGGGTGAGCGCCGTCAGCACCTGTGCGAAGTATTCGTCGCTAAGGTACTTTGCCATTGGCCGCGGGCTCAGAGGCTCGCTTTTTGAGGTTACCGATGGCCCCGGAGGTGAGGACGGCGACGAACTCGCTCCCGCCCGCCCTAATGCCGGGTGTGATTTCCCGCAGGCGGGGGGCAACTTCATTCGTCGTCTTCACAATCACAGCCCTCGGGTTTCCCTTGACCTCGATGACTTTCGCATCCTGTTGCAGTCGTCTTACGGCTTCGGAGAATCGGAGCACGTCCCCCTCGGACGGGTCGGACTTCGCGAGGAAGAGCACATAGCGCTTAGGCATCTAGCTATCCTTCAGCTGCGAGAGGAAGAAGTCCCTCGCGTGGCCGTGCATGAGGAACGCCCGGGGCTTGACCTTCATCCTGATAGCGTCGTCGTACCCTGCGGTCACCTCGCCCTGAACCAGCCGCTGTTTGTCGAACCTAAGGTACAGCGACGAGTGCTCGTCGATGAGCCTGTCGATGTCCCCTGACACCGACCTCTTCAGGGTGTCGGGCATTCTCGTTTTCAAGCGGGCGAACGCCCTGGTGGCTTCAGAGCCGTGAAGGTGCAGGCTCACCTTCCTGATACCGTTGCCGAAGTGCCCCTTCATCTCCTCCAGCTCGAAGGCCGCCTCCTCCCCAACGAGGGCCCTGACCGCGGCTGACACCTTGCCAGCGTCTTCTGTGGCGTGCAGTATGTAGGTAACGTCAAAGGACTGGATCTCGCTCTTCACGTGCGGCCGCTGGGAGACCTTCCACTATAAGGCGATCGCGCCCCCTCCCCGAAGGGGACGAGCCGTCGGCCCTCTCTGAACGACAGTAGACGAACTCGCGCGAGGCACACAGAGAAGATTAACTACACCCGCCCCCAGTGCCCTCCGTCTTGCCGAAGAAGCTGACGGTCGAGGACATCCTCTCCGACGAGTTGAAGCGAGAGATGAACATGGACACCGACACCTTCGCGGTGCTGGATGATTGGGACTCTGTCATGCACAGCGTCTACCAGATGCCCATCGAGTATGCGGGCTACACCAACAAGGTTTCGGACCTTAAGCTCCTCAGGGAGATGATAGACGCCCTCTCCACACAAGACTTCGACCACGTCAAGCGAAGCGAAAGCAGGAAGAAGCAGCTCGCCCAGTTCACCAAGACGCTCAGCATGTACTACAACCTTGTTTTCACGAAGGGTAAGAAGAAGGTCGGCTACGGGACGCTCTTCCACTTCCCGAAACTGAAGTCAAACCCAGACAGGAGCGGTGGCATAGTCCTGGCGGCAAAGATCGTCGTTGACGGGAACAAGCACGTGGTCGCCTTCGAGAGGGGGAAGTTCGACGACTTCTTGGTCGAAGTGATGCCCTACGTCAACCTCCTCGGCGACCTCTACCGCCAGACCAGAAAGATGTAGGCACGATGGGACGCTACATACTTGGGGTCGAAAGCACGGCCCACACCTTCTCAGTGTCTGTCGTGTCCTCCGACGGCCGCATCCTGTCCAATACGAAGTCGGTGTACGTGCCCCCGGAAGGGAGCGGGATCCACCCGTTCGAGGCGTCGCAGAGTCACCTGGCCGCCGCCCCGAAGGTCATCAGGGACTCTCTCGAGACCTCGGGGGTCACCATGGGCGACCTCAGCGCCATCGCCTATGCTATGGGACCGGGGCTCGGGCCTTGCCTGAGGGTGGGGGGAGTGGTGGCGAGGACACTCGCCAGCTCGCTGGGAGTTCCTCTTGTCCCGGTCAACCATGCGGTGGGGCACATCGAGCTCGGCTGCCTGCTCACCGGATCGAAGGACCCCGTGGTCCTGCTGGTCTCAGGGGGGCACACGATGATCCTCGCCTACTCCGCCAGGCGCTGGCGTGTCCTCGGGGAGTCCCTCGACCTGACCCTCGGCCAGCTGCTGGACCAGTTCGGGAGACACAAGGGCTTCGCCTCCCCATGCGGCAGGGCGATCGAGGAGGCAGCGGCGCGTTCGTCCAGATACCTCAGACTTCCGTACACGGTGAAGGGGAACGACGTATCCTTCTCTGGGCTCCTGACGGCATCCAAGGTGCTCCTCGACAGCGGGAACTCCTTCTCTGACGTCTCCTACTCCGTACAGGAGACCGCCTTCGCGATGGTCACCGAGGTCACGGAGAGGGCTCTCGCCTTCACAGGGAAGAGTGAAGTGATGATAGTCGGGGGAGTGGCGGCCAACAGGCGGCTGAGCGGAATGATGAGCGACATGGCCGCGAGGCACGCTGCGGCCGTCACCATGACCCCCCTCGAGTACAGCGGGGACTGCGGAGCGCAGATAGCCTGGACGGGCTGGCTCGCCCACTCCTGCGGCATCGAGGTCCCGGTGGCCGAATCGAAGGTCCTGCAATCTTGGAGGCTCGACCGCGTCGACATCCCTTGGCGTAACTGAGCCGTCCGGGGGCCGACTTCTCTACAAGGGGGCGGAAGCCGACGTGATTCTTGGGGACTGGCAGGGACTGAGTGCGGTGTTCAAGGTGAGGAAGCCGCTGACATACCGGCTCCGAGTCTTGGACCAAGCCATACGTCGTCAGAGGACGGTGCGGGAGGCCGAGATGATTCATCTCGCCAAGAAGGCCGGTGTCTCCTCTCCCTTCCTCTACAATGTCGACGTCCCGGCCTCCACCTTGGTGATGGAGTTCGTAAGGGGGGACCGCGTGAAAGACCTAGTGCCGTCTCTTTCCCAAGGGCAGCTGGGGAAGGTCTTCTACGAGTTCGGCCAGGACGTCGCGAGACTTCACCGCTCCGGCATCATGCACGGTGACCTGACAACAGCCAACGTTGTAGCGAGGGACGGGCGTCTCGTCTTCATCGACTTCGGCCTCTCAGTTAGGACTACGAGGGTTGAAGACCACGCAGTGGACCTGAGGCTCATCAAGGAGACCCTGGTCGGGGCTCACCCAGACGCCTCTACCCTTGCCCTCGAGGCTCTGAACAGTGGATACTCCTCCATCGTCGGCCCGGCGCGATCCCGCATCGTCCTTAAACAACTACAGAACATAGAGAGAAGGGGACGATACGCCCGGGTCACATGAAACGAGCCCTCGGCGGGCAACCTTTATCAGCCCAACTCCTAGGACTCGCCCGAAAGGGTTGCGGAATGGCTCGCATTCATTCACACAGGCACGGGAAGTCCCACCAGACTAGGCCCCCCAGCAAGAGCACCCCCAGCTGGGTCACCACCACTCCGGACGAGGCAAGGACGGTGGCGCTCAAGCTCGCGAAGGAGGGCGTAACGCCGAGCAGGATAGGGCAGGCCCTCAGAGACGACTACGGAGTTCCTCTGGTGAAACCCCTTGTCGGCAAGTCCATGGGCAAGATCCTCTCGGAGGGGAAGGCGGCTCCCAAAATCCCTCAGGACCTTCAGGACCTCATCGAGCGCGCACGCCGCATCCAGCAACACCTTCAGGCCCACAAGAGCGACAGGAAGAACGTCCACTCACTTGAGCTCGTCGAAGCGAAGATCTACCGGCTGTCGAAGTACTACAAGGCGAAGGGATTCCTGCCGAGCGACTTCAAGTACACGGCCGTCGTCGCCCAGCTGGCCTAGCCTGGAGGAAGGCCCCCATGGCCGACCTCGAAGGCCTTCTCGCGAAGTACAGGTCCCTTGCCCCGGACTTGATGAAGGTCATACGGAGCGGGAAGAGGATTCTTGTCGTAACTCACATCGACGCCGATGGGCTCTGCAGCGGCTCCATAGTGTTCGCGGCCCTCATGCGGAAGGGGGGGAACGCGGTCCTGCGCACCGTCCCCGACCTTGACCCGAGGTCAATCGCAGAGCTCGGCGCCCAGAAGTTCGACTTCTACGTCTTCACTGACCTCGCGTCCGCGCTCGTGAAGGAACTCGAATCGGCCCTTGAGGGGAGATACCTGGTCTTGGACCACCACCAGATTCCAGAGGAGGACGAAGGGAACCCCTCGGTCGTGAACGCCTGGAGCTACGGGTTCGACGGGGGCAACGAGTCCTGCTCTTCCGCGATGGCATACTTCTTCGCGTCAGCACTTGACGCCAACAACGACGACCTCTCCCCGCTCGCAGTGATAGGAGCCCTGGCCGACAGGCAGGACGCGGGTCCGGGAAGGTCGCTCACAGGAATGAATCGGGCCGCCATGGAAGACGCCCAGGCACGGGGTCTCCTCTCGGCGACCAAGGATCTCATGTTCACAGGAAGGGAAACGAGGCCGATCCACGAGGCCATCGCTCTCACCTCTGCGCCGTTCCTTAGGGGGCTCACGGGGAGCAAGGACGCCGTCCTGGCCGCCCTCCACCGGTCGGGGATGACGCTGAAGGACGGGGGAGCCTGGAGGACAATTTCGTCCCTGACCCCCGATGAGAAGATGAAGCTCACGGAAATCATCGCCGCCACCCTGGGCCCCGCTGAGGGCGCGACTGAGGCTCTTGCGAGCCTAGTGGGGGAGACATACACATTCGAGTTCGAAGACTCCTTCACCCCCCTCAGGGACGCCCGGGAGTTTGGTACCCTGCTCAATGCCTGCGGGAGGATGGGGGCGGCAGGTACAGGAATCTCCATCTGCCTCGGGGACAGGTCGGAGGCATTGAAGGCCGCGATGAAGATCCTGGCGGAATACAGGTCAGGCATCAACAGGGCCCTCGAAGCACTGACCTCGGAGCCACCCAGGATGGAGCAGCACGGAAACGTGGTCCTTGTCAGGGGGGAGGGCATTGTGGACGAGAAGCTTCTGGGGCCGGTGATCTCTATACTCGCCTCCTCCCCCGAGTTCAAAGACAAGGTTCTGGTGGGGACCGCCGAAAGCAGGGACCTGGACCTGAAGATATCGTCAAGGGTCGGGGACGCCTTTGCGGGGGAGGTCAACCTGGGGATCATTATGCGTGGGGCCGCCGAGGAAGTCGGTGGCGTGGGTGGAGGCCACGCGATGGCCGCGGGCGCGAAGATACCTGCGTCAGAGGCCGAACACTTTTCCAGGGCGGTGTTGGAAAGATTCTCCCATTGAAGGCAAGTGCAGTCCTGTTGGTCCGCCTGTCCGGTGCGGAAATGGGGAGGAGCCTGGCCGCCGTGCTGACCCCCGACAACGAGGGCATGCCCCATGGGATGCTCCTCTCCATGACCGCAAGAGGGAGGGCGCTCGAGTTCGACGTCTCGTCCGGCTCTCCGTCGGCCTCGATCTCCACCGTCCTAGCCCTCCTACGGGACATCACCCTCTTCCAGGAGGTATGGCTTTTATCGCGTCATAGGGGAGGCCGGGTCCAGAGGGACTGACCCAGGTTGATGGACATCAAGCTGGTGCGGGAGAATCCGGACGCAGTAGTGTCCAGCCTGGAACGGAGGGGCGCACTCGACAGAATCCCTCTGGTCAGCGAAGCGGCCAAGGCCGACTCCAACTGGCGAAAGTGCAAGACTGAGGTGGACAGGCTGAGGCACAGACAGAACGAGCTGACAGCGGAGGTGGCGGCCCTGAAGAAAAAGGGAGAGCCCATCGATAACAAGCTCAGGGAGGTGAAGGACATCCCCCAGAGGATTAAGGACCTTGAGGCGAAGTCATCTGAGGCCAGCGCGAAGCTGAACAGTGCCCTCCTGAGGATTCCAAACGTCCTGCACGAAAGCGTCCCCACGGGGAAGGATGAGACTGAGAGCGTGACCGTCAGGACGTGGGGGAAGCACCCCGACTTCGGCTTTGAGCCCAGGGACCACATCGACCTGCTCACCGCCCTCGAAATGGTCGACATGGAGAGAGGCGCGAAGGTTGCCGGAGCTCGATTCTTCTTCATGAAGGGGGACGCGGTCAAGCTCCAGCACGCCATAATGCAGTTCGCCCTGGACTTCCTGAGAGGTAAGGGGTACACAGCTGTGGAGCCCCCGTTCATGCTCAACCGCGAGTCCTACGAGGGTGTGGTCAACCTGGAGGACTTTGGGCCCGTCATCTACAAGATCGAGGGAGAGGACCTCCACCTGATAGCCACCTCGGAGCACCCGCTCGTTTCCATGCACTTGGACGAGATACTTGATGCCTCAAGGCTGCCCCTGAGATACTGCGGCTTCAGCCCATGCTTTAGGGTGGAGGCGGGCGCCCACGGCAAGGACACCAAGGGCATCTTCCGCGTTCACCAGTTCTACAAAGTCGAACAGGTGGTCTTTAGCAAACCCGACCAGAGCTGGAAGATCCACGAGGAGCTGATAGGTAATGCCGAGGCGATCTACCAGGCGCTGGGGATACCCTACAGGGTCGTAGCCCTCTGTAGCGGCGACACTGGCTTCATGTCTGCCAAGACCTACGACCTGGAGGCGTGGCTCCCAGGTCAGGGGAAGTACAGGGAGATGGCCTCAGCCAGCAACATAACGGACTACCAGTCCAGGCGTCTCAGAATCCGGTACAGAGAGAAGCAGAGCGACCCCACGGTCCTGGTTCATACCCTGAATTCGACTGCCGTTGTCACCCGGACGCTGGTGGCGATGGTCGAGAACTTCCAGCAGAAGGACGGGTCCGTGAGGATCCCGAAAGCCCTCGCACCTTACATGAACGGAATCACCCTCCTGCAGAAGCGCTGAGGTTAAATGCCCGCGCCGAACGGGGCGCCTTCGATTGCCAAAGAAAGTAGCGAAGGTGCGGGACAAGTGGAAGCTGAAGCAGTGGGTAACCGTCACCGCGTCGCCGTCGTTCGGCAACGCCCCCATAGCGCGTATCCCTCTCACTGACGTCCAAAAGCCGGAGGGGAGGGTCATAGAGACAACCCTGTACGACATCCTGAAACAGGACCCCCAGCACTACGCCTTCAAGCTCTTCTTCCAGGTCGACAGGGTTGAGGGCGAGACCGCGTCCACCGTGTTCAAGGGGCACGAATACTCGAGAGAGTTCCTCAGAAGCCTCATCCGCCGTGGCTCGTCGATGTCTGACTTCATCCGAGACTACACCACCAAGGACGGCTACATCGTCAGAGTGTACTGCACCGCCCTCTCTCAGGGAAAGATGAACAGCTCCAAGAAGCACGACCTGAGGCTCATCATGGACACGGTCATCAGAGAGAAGGCGGCCAGCATGAACTACGAAGGCTTCGTTCAGGAGCTGGTGCTGCAGAAGGTCGCCTCGGACGTCTACAACGAGGCCAAGAAGGTGACGCACCTCAGGCACGTGGGCGTGAGGAAGAGCAAGCTCATCGCGCGTCCAGAGCCGAGGAAGGCGGAGCCGCTAGCCCCGCTTGCCGCTTGAGACTATCTTCACGATATCCCTGTTCTTGAGCAAGTGGTCCGACCCGAGTCTCTTTCCGGTCCTCGCGTCGATGGCGTAGAGGAAGGTATCAGCAAGCTCGCTGTGGACGGTCCTTGCCAAATCGATCGCAGTGGACCCTCCCTTCATAACGAACGCGTCTGGGAGCACGCGGCCCTCCTTGTCAGAGAGGCGTGTCTCGTCCTCGACCGGGAACACGACGATGGCGCTCAGCAGACCGAAGAATGCATCATTGATGGCGTCCTGGACGCCTGTGCCGCCGTAGACCTTCATCACCTTGTCTTCTACCATCCTGAGGGCGTTGCTCTGGGCGGGGCTGAGCTTCTGCGGATCCCTCACAGCAAACTCCGGGTCTCCGGGCGTGTAGTCAACGAGCCCGTGCTCTGCCGCCTTCCTCAGGAGCAGCTCGGCCTCCGAAGCGCAAGGGACGACCTTCCTTCCGGTCTTCTTCAGGGCCTCGATGTTAGGAGGGGAGGAAGGGAGGTCAGCCTTGTTCGCCGCAACCAGGGATGGCTTCGTGAGCTTTCTCGTCTCCACCACGAGCTGCATTATCTGTTCGTCAGTCCAGGCGGTGGGCTTCTCCGTGCGCAGGTGCAGGCGGAGCACGACCTGCTCCACATCCCCGAATGTTACCGAGAGGCCGGAAAGCCTGTCCGCTAGGTGTTCGACTATCTTGCCCCCCGTCTGCTCCAGGGCTCTGGCCGCCTTCTCCCAATCCTTCTTGATGATGCCGTACATCCACAGGTCGAACTCGTGCTCGACCATGGCTATGTCGCCGAGAGGGTCGTGAGTCCCGGGCGGCACCTTCCTCCCCTCCATGTCTGTCGAGCCGGAGGCGTCCACGACCTGGATGAGGGCGTCAGCCTGCCTTACGTCATCCAGGAACTGATTCCCCAGCCCTTTCCCCTTCGACGCGCCTTCGACAAGCCCCGCAACGTCGACGATCTTGACGGGAATCAACCTTGTGCCGTTCACGCAGGCGGAGTTCCTCGGGTTGTCGGTGACCCCCATCTCCCTGCACACGCACGAAGTCTTGAGGTGAGCGACCCCCACGTTGGGCTGAATGGTAGTGAACGGATAGTCCGCTATGGGGACGTCCTTGAGCGTCGCCGCTGCGAAGAACGTCGACTTCCCGACATTAGGTTTGCCGACGACCCCCACGAGCACGACCCGCCCAAAGTTCAGGCCCGTTATAACCGTCTCACCTACTAATTTCACCGTTGGTCAGCGTCTGCGTCATAGGCGGGGGAACCGCGGGAGAAGGTGCGGCGTTCGAGGCGGGCGTCAGGGGAATCAACGTCACCGTCGTCGATGGGAGGGCCATCCGGGAGCCCCCGTGGGGGTCCTGGCCGGAACTCATCTCCGGACCTCAAGGAAGGGGACGAATGCCGGAATGGCGTTGGGGCCCATCACCCAGGGTGATCAACGAAGCGGCATCTGCAGCGGGGCCGGGCTTCGTAGCGCTTTCCTCTGGCGGCAGGCTCCGTTTCGACCTGGTCATCATCGCGACGGGCTCCCGCTTCGAGCCAGTCGCCTTCCTCGGTGCCCGGAAGACCGGGGTGTTCATCCTTGACGGCCCAGAGAATTACGCTGAGCTTGGTCGCGCCTGCGCCTCACTGGGCAGAGCCGTCGTCACGGACGAAGGCTACCGAGGCGTCGAAGTAGCTGACAGGCTGGGCAATCACGGCACGGGAGTTCGCCTCCTGATTTCCTGCTGGCAGTGCAGGCCTCCGTCTCCCGTCGTACTTGAGGTGATTGAAGACGCTGCCAGGGAGAGCGGCGCAGAAATCGGGAGAGGAGGGGTGTCAAAGGTTGTGGGGAACGGCCGAGTCGAGGCGGTGGTTGCCAGCGGCTCCGTGATACCTTGCGACGCCCTCGTCGTCGTCCCGCCGCGCGTGCCGAGTCCCGTCCACTCCGAAGCGAAGCTCGGTCATGCCGGGGCGGTCGAGGTCGATCGGTGGATGAGGACCAGCGTCCCTTCCATTTTCGCAGCGGGTGGGTGTGCGGAGCTGAAGGGAAGCGCTGGGGGCCTTGGGACGCTGAGCGCGGAGCCTTCCCTCTCGGGGAGAATCGCCGGGTCCAACTGCGCTGGGTCGGGGCACTCGATTGGAGGGACAAGGATCGACCAGCTGCGTGCCTTCGGCCTCCGATGGTGGAGGATAGGAAGGCGCGCGGTGACCTCTGCACCCCCGGCTAATGGGGCGGAAAGGGTGAGCCGGCGCTGGGGGCCCGACTGCGCCTGCTCAATCACGCACGAGAAATCCAGCGAAAGGGTCGTTGAAATGGAGTCAATCCAGCCATCTACATCTTCCCCCTCAGGGCTTCCCCCGCTTGACACAGGGGTCACCCTGGAGTCACTCGCACTGGGATTAGGATTAAGCGATATATCGCCGATTTCGGAGACCGCTAGGCTGGGGTTAAGAGAGTGGCCAGAGTCCTAATCTGCGATCACGTAGAGGTGGAGAAGCTCGCCCTGGGGCCAAACGTCGTGGTTGACTTCAGGCCCACCATAACGAAGGAAGAGCTCCTCGCAGTGGCGGGGGAATACGACGCCTTCATCGTCCGGAGCAGGACGAAGATCGATCGCGCCGTCCTGGACCGGGCGACCAGGTTACGGCTCGTCGCCAGACCGGGTACGGGACTTGACAACATCGACGTGGAGTACGCGAAATCGAAGGGGATTACGGTCATCAACAGCCCCGAGTCTCTCGTCGAAGGAGTAGCCGAGCACGTTGTGCTTCTCATGCTGGCGCTGAGCAGGAAGCTGGTGACGGCGGACGTCGGCACCAGAGCGGGTAGGTGGGAGAAGAACGCGCTGATGGGGAAGGAGCTGAAGGGCAAGGTGCTGGGAATCGTCGGCCTTGGCCGAATCGGAAAGCGCATCGCGGAAATTGCGAAGACCCTGGGCATGTCCGTTCTGTTCTACGACGTCATCACGATACCCCCCGAAGTTGTTGCCTCCCTTGGGGCAAGGGTGGTGGGGATTGATGAGCTGTTCAGGAGCTCCGATTACATCACACTGCACGTCCCCATGACACCCGACACCGCCCACATGGTTGGGGCCCAGAGGCTCGGTCAGATGAAGAAGACCGCCTACCTCATCAACACATCCAGAGGGGGAGTGATCGACGAGGCAGCCCTCGCCTCAGCCCTCCAGAGCGGCGCGGTGGCCGGGGCTGCGCTCGACGTGTTCGAGAAGGAGCCGCCGGTTGGCCCCATCCTCGCTGCCCCCAACACCATCCTGACGCCTCACATAGGTGGCCAGACGGAAGAGGCCCAGACCGACGCGATTGTCGTGGTAGGGGAAAAGGTCAGGGCTTTCTTCTCATCCGCCTGAATCGTGAAACAACGTTTATTTGCTGACTGAAAACGAGGCGCCCCAATGCCCATGTACAGCCAGATTTCAAGGACGTGGCAGAACATCCTCCATGAGAAGGGAGGGGACATGAGAGCCCGGGCCGTGGAATTGAGGAAGCAACCTGCTATGATCAGGGTCGATAGACCCTGGAGACTCGACAGGGCGAGGGCCCTCGGTTACAGGGCGAAGGAGGGTGTTGTGGTCATACGGATGCGCGTCTCCAGGGGAGGGATGAGGAAGCAGCGCCCTACCTCTGGGAGGAGGCCGAAGCACATGGGAGTTCTCAAAATCAAGTCTGCAGTGTCTTCACAACAGGTCGCCGAGAGGAGGGCGGCAGAGAGGCACCCCAACATGAAGCTTCTGGGCTCCTACCCGGTGTGGGAGGACGGCATCCACGCCTGGTACGAGTGCATCCTCATCGACCCGATGCACCCGGCCATCAGGAAGGACTACAACTACAGAAGGGTCCTCGGAATGGTCGGCTAAACTACTTCTTCATCTCGCTGCTGTGGCCCGGGAATATCTTCGAGTTCGGGTCTACGAACGCTTTCGCGACGTTGACTGCCAGGGCAGCCTGCGCGTAGCCGGTAGCGATCAGGTTCAGCTTCACCCCGTCCAGGGGCCCGGCTATGTCGCCTGCCACGTAGACTCCTGGTATGTTCGTCTCCATCTTCCCGTTGACTCGTATCTCCCTGCCGTCTATCTGGAGCCCCCAGTCCTTGATGGGCCCCAGGTCTGCCCGGAACCCAATGTTGACCAGAATGGCGTCCACGTCCAGGGTCTCCTCGGCCTGTGTCCTATTATCGAAGATAACCGCCTTGGACAACTTGCTCCCGTCGCCGGCGACG
>Ga0187780_10002933_pt1 | contig 12832 bp, 15 predicted proteins | sample 1015_Q2_SP10_20__FD_132429 | JGI IMG/M metagenome (GOLD analysis project Ga0187780, IMG submission 132429) | Tropical peat soil microbial communities from peatlands in Department of Meta, Colombia - 1015_Q2_SP10_20_MG | ecosystem: Environmental > Terrestrial > Soil > Wetlands > Peat | place...
CATTAGGTCTAGAGGGGCGAGGTCTAGGCCTTCCTTCGACAATGTGAACGTGAATTCCAATTGTGGGTCCAAGCCTCAGTTGGAATCCTAGCTTCACATCCGCTTGGCTCTCCAGGTGCAACCCATAGGGCCCGAACCTTGCGCCTCGGTCCCAGCCCAGCATGCAAGGCTCAAATCCCATTTCGCGCGCCCACAATCGAATTTCGAGCAGCTGCTGGTTCACGAGCCTGACCCTCATTCGAAAATCAGGACAGGTTTGCCCAACGCATCAGCCCGAGGATCGATGCCGAGCCCGGGTCCCATCGGCGCACTCATTCTTCCGTTGTGTCGGGCCGGAGCGTTTCGAGCTACGCTCTTTGTGACATAGCTGTTGAAATCGGTCGTAGAGAACAGCATCTCAGCGGGGGTGCTTTGGGCAAGGGCTGCTATGGCCGCCGTAACGATGTCACCTCCCCATGTATCTTCGACTGTCAGGGCTATCCCCGAACGAACGCAATAGTCCCTTATTTCCCTGGCCTTCGTGATACCACCCACCCTAGAGATCTTCAGGTTCACTATGTCCATCGCGTGGTCGCTGATTCCTCTGGAGATGCTGGGAATGCTGTCCATTACTTCGTCCAGGACAAACGGTTTGTTGGTGTGCCTCCTCACAGTAAGACATTCCTCGTAAGTCTGACATGGCTGCTCCAGGTAGACGTCAAGCGACTTGATCGCGTCGGCAACCCACAGCGCCTGGTGTTGCGACCATCCCGTGTTAGCATCGGCGATGAGGACCTCGTGAGATTCTAGGGATTTGCGACACTCCTCGATTCGTGAGACATCTTCCCTTGGAATACCTCCCACCTTTAGCTGGAACTTCGAATAGCCCTCGTCCCTGTATCTGGCTACCATCTCGGCCATCTCCGACGGGCTCTGCTGCGAAATCGCTCGATACAGCGGGAAATCCTCTCCGAACCTCCCCCCTAGCAGAGTTGTCAACGGCACTTCGGTGAACTTCCCGAGGATGTCCCAGCATGCCATGTCGAGCGCGGATTTCGCGTATGGGTGTCCCTTCAGGGCCCTGTCCATCGTCTGGTTGATCGACCCGACCTGGGTTGGATCCTGGCCGATTAGAGCATGAGCTATCTGGGCTATACCCGCCCTTGCCCCTTCCGCATAGGCGGGAAGATATGCCGGCCCAAGCGGGCAGACTTCGCCGTAGCCCGTCACTCCCGTATCCGTTGTGACCGCGACGATGGTGGAGTCGAAAACGCGGACTTCGTTGCCCCCTGACCACTTGTACGCTCCCTCGTGCAGGGGGAGGTCCACCCGGTAAACGGTGATTCGGTTGATTCTCATTCTTACCGGCTGTCACTCAAGAGCGTATCTAAAGATAGCCGGGGGGGAGTTCTGCTGATCCCATCTCAGACCGAATGGCCTACAGGTGACCCAAAATGGATTCATCGCCACCTACTGCGGAGCAGGCGTATCGGGGCTTGGCTGAGGATGCGAAAGAAGACGCTAGGATGGGAGCAGACCGAGGTAGAGTCTGCCGAAATCTTTGTGCTCAAGCAGGTCCCGGGCGCCTCCGGTGAAAGCGTTCTTGCCGCTAACGAGGAGATACGCCGCATCTCCCATCTCGAGCGCTCGCTTCGCGTTCTGCTCTGCAATCACCACGCACAGCCCGACATCCCTGGCAAGGGCTGAAATCGCGTCCAGCACCTGCGTCGCGACCTTCGGTGCTAGGTTTGCCGTGGGTTCATCGAGGAGGATTGCGTTCGGGCTTCGAATTAGCGCTATTCCCATTGCTAGCATCTGCCTCTCGCCTCCGCTGAGGTTGAAGGCTTTCGTTTTGGTATAAGAACCGAGCTGAGGGAACAGACGAGAAACTCGCTCGTATCTGGTCTGATACGATTCGGTCTTGACAGATCGTCCCGCGAGCCTTAAGTTCTCGCTAACCGTCAAGGCAGCGAACACGTTGTCTGTCTGGGGGAGGTAGGCGAGCCCTTTCCTCGCAATCCTGTGTGGAGCCATCCCAGCTATGTCCATACCTTGGAATCTCAACTGACCGGAGTAAACAGTCGTATAACCTGCCAATGTCTTTAGCAACGTGCTCTTTCCTGAGCCGTTGGGGCCTACCACGACGGTGACCTCCTTCGACTTCGCCGTAAAGTTGACATCGTAGAGGATTTGCAGCTTCCCGTACCCCGCGGAAACATTTTGGGCATCTAGGGACAAGTCAACACCTTACCTGGCCAGGTAAGCCTCGATCACCTTGGGGTCGCTGACGACTTGTACAGGCGCGCCAGCTGCTATTAGCTTTCCCGAAGCCATCACGTTGACGTAATCCACGTACTTTAGGGCGATGTCGAGCCTGTGCTCGATGATGAAGAAAGTCATCCCGAACTGCTTCCTTAGCGAGACGATCCTCGCGAATATTTCGAGGGCCAAGGTCGGATTCACTCCCGAGATTGGTTCGTCGAGAAGATACAGCTTCGCGTCGCTCATTAACGCCCTACCGAGTTCCGTAAGCTTCATCTGACCTCCACTCAGGACAGAGACTGGCTTATCGGACTGTTCCGCGAGCCCCAGCGTTTGCAGTATCCCAGATGCCTTCTCCACTGTTTCTTTCTCGTGGTTGATCCAAAGGTGTCTAAGGTGTGATTTCAAGAACGACTCTCCGGGATGGGTCTTGTCCGCGACGAGAAGATTTTGGAGCGTGGTCAGCTTGCCGAACAGGGAAGGGACCTGGAAAGTTCTGGTGATGCCCAGCCGGTACACGCGCTGAGGGGACCAGCCAGTTATCTCCTTCTCACCGTAGTAGACGTGCCCGCCACCTGGCCTCTGGAAGCCTGTGATGACGTTGACCAGGGTGGTCTTCCCGGATCCATTCGGCCCGATTAGGAGAGTAACACTCCCCGCCTCTACGCTGAGGGTCACCCCGTCCAGGGCGCGGAGCTTGCCGAACGACGTCACGACTTCCTTCACTGAAAGCAGGCTCGCCAAATTAGACCACTAACCAGGTTTCGCTTCTCCCGTCTGTGGCCGTGCGGCGGGGGTGGAGGTCCACTTTTCACGGATGATGCCTTCCGGCCTGTAGATGAGGATGAAAATCGTCAGGAGGCCCAGCAGAAGGTAGTTCAACCAGACGACATTAAATGGGAGGAACGGGGCAAATGAATACTTGAAGTAGTCAATGAGCTCGTCGAGGGTGACGAAGACGAGGGTACCCACCGCAGTCCCTACGTTGCTTCCCATCCCCCCTAGCAGAACCATGAGCCACGGCAGGAACGTGTAATCAAGCCTGTCATAACTGGGGGTCACCGCGCCGCTGTAGAGCGCCCAGAGGGCCCCCGCAATGCCGCAGAGTATCGAACCAATGAGTATCGACGACATTCTGTATCTGGTGATGTCCTTGCCGAGGGACATTGCAGTGTTTTCATTGTCACGGATGGCCTTGAGGACTCTGCCGAAGGGGGTCTTGACTAATCGTTCGATGTACACGAATAACATCACGGCTACCAAGAGCATGATGAGCGTAGCCCAGTAGAACCTGTATTGCCCGGCCCAGCCGAAGATGTCCGGCAGGCTCGTCCCGGCGGGGCCCCCGATTAAGGGGTCGTATCCGGTCCCAACCACGTTTAGTATCTCACCAAATGCGAGAAGGGTTATGGCAAGGTAGTCTTCCCTGAGTCTGATCGCGGGGGCCGAGGATATCAAGCCCATAAGCGCTCCCGAAGCCCCACCTATTATCAGGAAGAGGATCAGCAGGCCGATAGATATCCAGGGCGACGAGCGGAGGATTGGGTTCACCAGCTGAAGGACTGTGACGTTGTTGACAATTGGATCAAGGCTGGTATGAACGTTGAGGAGATAGATGGCGAGTCTCGTCGATAGGCTCGCGGTGATGTAGGCGCCCCCGGCTACTGCTAGGACGAGTCCGAAGTTGGGTATGCCAGTAACGCCCTGCTGCAGGTTGAGGCCGAGGCTGATGATCAGGTATACCGAGAAGAGGGCGAGCAGGTCAACGGTGAACAGGATGACCTGGTCCAGGGTCACTGTTACTTTCTCCTCCGCGACAGAAACCCTGCCAGCCCCTTGGGCGCGAGAATCAGCGTCGCAGCAAGGACTACGAGTGGCACGGCGGGCTCATAGAAGGCGATCCAGGCACCGATGCTGGAGGCCAACACTGAGGTTCCCACCACATCAACGAATCCGAGGAGGAAACCTCCTAGTACGGCACCATAGATTTCGTCCAGGCCACCCACGATGCTCGCACAGAACATGCTCGCCAGTAGGACGGTCCCAGTGTTCGGGTTGACCAGAGTCCACATGGGAAGCAATGCGCCAGAGACTCCAGCGAGTCCGCCTGCGGCGAACCAGGAGATTGCGAGCATTAGGGTGACGTTCACACCAATTGCCTGAGCAAGGCTGGAGTTTTCCATCGAGGCCCTCAGAGCTATGCCCAACGTAGTGAAATTCAGGAGGAAGTAAAGCACCACTGAACAGAGGGACAATACCCCCACGGCGACGAAGAATATCCCGGGTTGGCCCATGAACGTGAAGTCAGACGAACTCAGCAAGATGTTGCGCGAAGGGACGAAGTAGGTGCTGGCCAGATAGTCGGCGAGTATGTTCAGAACGCCGAACAGAACAATATCAAAAGCCAGCGTCGCGACCATCAGCATGACCGTAGGCGAATGCCTTCGTCTCATCGGCTCCAGTACGCCGTAGAATAGCAGGAGACCGAGCCCTCCGACGACTGCGAAAGCGAGTGGAACGCCTAGGTACGGATTGGGATGCAGCACCACGACGATGGAATACGCGACGTAAGCCCCGGAAGTCACAAGGGAAGCGTGGGCGAAGTTCGCCACCTTTGTCGTCCGATAGAGGAGCGTGACTCCGAGCGCCATCATCGACAGGAGCGAGGAATACGTCAGCCAGCTTATGATCGTAGGGAGCGCGACTGGGTTCAGGAGACCAACACACCCCAAACTCGGCAGAGCAATAAGGGAAGCAAAAAAGTGGGGGGTGATGGCCCTAGACGGCCATCAACCAAGTGACTGACTGGTCTACTGACGAGTAGGTGGCGACTCTTTCCCAGGTCCCCGAAACGACTGCCCAGAACTCCATGTCCATGGTGTTCCTGTCCCCAGATGGGTTGAGTGCTGTGTTGCCCGTTGCACCGTAGTACTGTCCGGCTATGGTTGGCACGGCTGTCTTGATTAGAGTTCCATTGTATTGGCCGGCGGACAGAATCGAGAGAGCAGCAATCCACGCCGCGTCGTAGGTGGCGCAGGCGTAGATGTCGGGCTCCTGACCAATTGAGGCGTTGACTGCGGTGTTCAGCTCAGCGTGCGATGGGGTCAGGGGCGCTGCGAATATCACTGATATCAGCTTCACCTGATTGGCTTCGGCTCCAGCATTCGAAATGATCGTGTTGTCCTGCGCGTATGTGTCTGGGCCAAACCAGGTCAGTGACAGCAGCGGGCTGTTGCTGCTCTTCGCCTGGGTCAGCATCGTGGCAACGTCCTCCCACATGTTCGCGAATATTGCGACGCTCTTGTTTTGCGCCACGAGCGGCGCCACAGCTGATTGGAGAGCATTCAGCTGGACGGTGAAGTCTGTGGTGGCAGGGTACGAGTAGTTGATATCGGAGACGAGGTTGCCACCGGCGGCTAGCCATGCGTCCTTGAATGCCTGACGGATCGAGAGGCTGTAGGTGTCCGAAGATGATATCATGGCGACGTTCTTGTATCCTTTGCTCATGAAGGCGGCCGTGAGCGCGGCTCCCTCAGCTCCACCTGCAGGCATGTCTCGGAACTCGTAATCTCCCGGAGGGGCCACACTCCCTCGGCTTGCAGTGGACGTACCATCGATTACGACTATGTGGTTCGTGTCGGCGAACGAGTCTATGGCCGCCATTTCACCGCTGGTCATCCCTCCAATAACGACCTTGACGCCCTGGGTGTACAGAGTCTGCAACTCCGTAAGGGCGACGCTGGGGGGCGACGTCTGCGTGTCCTCGTAGAGGAAGTTAAAGGTCGTAGGAATGCCCAAAGATTTTGCGTAATCATTGATTTGCGTATTCGCAACTTTGGCTGCCGCTTCGGCTCGTGCACCGTAGCTGGAGAAGGATCCTGTCAGTGTCACCATTACACCAATGGGGATTGTGGAAGGTAGGGTTGTCTTCGGTGGCGCGGGGGCCGGCACTATCGCGTAGCCGATCCCTACGCCTACTAGGAGAGCGATTATGATGAAAACGATTACTATCGGTCTCACGCTAGACAAGTTTCGTATCGTTCTCGAACCCGTTGAGACCTCACGCCAGATTTAAGCAGGAGGACGTTTCTCAGACCTGAGAATTCTTTCTCCTCACGGCGCGTGGCGTCACTGAGTGATGTTCCCATCGTTCTCCGGTCAGCCCCATCCAGCGTGTCGACACTCGGAGGAAGACGAGTTCATTCCGAAGTCGGCCTCATCCTACGCAACTACGTCCACCTTAGGGAGTAGAACTTGTTCCATCCGTACTCTCAGCACTTTCTGTGCGACGGGTGCGATTGCCCCACCCCGCTTGTCGGGCGGGACTTCATTTCGGCGGAAGAAACTGTCGGGAAATCGTTTCTTGGCACAGCAAGCATGGTGCTTAGCGACAAATCAGCGGCCTTGGCATCAGTTTTCAGACAAAGATATCATGGCTTCAGTGAATTCTAGAGGTTTCATTATCATCGGCCAATGGCCGTAGGGTACGTTGTTGTTTCATGTCGAACTCGCTCCCATCCGGGTCGGTGAACTGGCAGAGCCACTCTCCCCATTCCATCTTCTTCGGTCTACTGAGGAACCGGACACCCCCACTGGAGGTTCCGCCTCCGCTTCCCATTGCCGATGATGAAAAGACGCTCGAGTCTTTCCTACCGCATTCTGGCGGCTTCGCGATACTGCGCCGGTCTGACTCTTCCGTCGCTGACTAAAGCATTAACCGGCAACCATTGCTACGCTGCGCCCTGAGGTCGACGCAATCGCCTGTTGACGATGAGGGGCTCTCCGCAAGGGCGGGTGAGGCCATCCCTCGTCCGCGGATCGAGACGCTCTCTGACGTCATCTTCGGTCTGGCGCTGTCCATAAGCGTGATCCCACTTCTTAGTGGGAAGCCGGGCAACCTATACGACCTCACGGGTTCTCTCCTCGGCTTCGGATGGGCCTTCATGATACTGGCGCTCGTGTGGGTCAGGTACACCAGAATCATGTCGGTTCTGCCAATCGAGACTGGGAGAATGGTTGGTGCCAACCTCATCATGCTCTTCCTAGTCTCGATTGAGCCCTACCTGTACAACCTGATCAACGAATCTTTCAGTTCCGGTGCCACGCTGGACGCCGGCACCGCCACGTCCCTGTATGCCGTCGACATGGGCGCCATCTTCACAGTTTCGGCGTTCTTCCTGTACGAGCTTACTAACGAGGAGAGGAGGCTGCTACCGAGGAGGTTGCTGAAGGGCTACAGGCTGATGGCCTACGGCAGCCTCGCAGCGGCTGCGCTGTTCTTCGTGTCTGTCGTCCCCGCCTTCTGGAACCACGCCATTCTAGGAATTCAGGTGAGGTTCGTGCTCTGGATGGGAACATTCTTCGTGATGGTGGTCAGAAGAGGTGTCGAGAGGAGAACCCAGGGCGCGAATGCAGGGCAAGCCCTTGCAGAGGCGGGAGCGCCAGTGGCTCACCTAGCTGATCGGGATAAGGACCCGGCAAGATAATCCCAGTTTTTTGAGAATCACGCAGCTGGGCCAGTTTAGGGGGAGGTCGTATAACCCCTTTTCGATTCGAGAAGTTCGTGAGCCAGCAGGCTACGACCGTCGAGGCGAGGATAACCGACGCCGCTGTCAGCCTCATCTCCGCCGCGGCCATCTACCTGCCTGCAGACGTGAAACGCGCGTTAAAGGAGGCTCAACAGAACGAGTCGACCGAATTGGCGAAGAAAGTAATCGGCTCCATGCTGAAGAACCTCGACGTGGCCGAGGCCGAGAGCCGGCCGTCCTGCCAGGATACTGGAACGGTGATTTTCTACGTAAGAACGGGAGATAGGTTCCCCTACCTTGGTGAGCTTGAGGGGATTCTACGGAACGCCACAGTGAAGGCTACGGCCGACGTCCCTCTCAGACCCAACTCCGTGAGCATCCTCACCGGCAAGAACTCTGGGAACAACACGGCCGACAGGATCCCGTGGATCGAATGGGAGCTGGTCCCGGGCTCAGACGCTGCGGAGGTCACGGTCGTATTGAAGGGAGGCGGGAGCGAGGCGCCGAGCCTTGCAAAGGTGATACCCCCGGCGGAAGGCATGAAGGGAGTTTACAAGATGGTTCTGGACGACATCTTCGAGCAGGGCCCCAAACCCTGTCCTCCTGTCATTGTGGGCATAGGTCTCGGCCCCACCGCCGACATAGCCATGAAGCTCGCGAAGAAGGCACTGCTCGCAGACATCGGTCAGCGCAACCCCGACCCTGAGATAGCAAGGATCGAGGTTTCCCTCCTGCAGGCGATCAACAAACTCGGCTGGGGCCCCCACGGGGTCGGAGGCTCTACGACCGCCTTGGACGTCCACATCGATGCGGTCAACCGCCACCCGGCATCTTTCGCGGTGGGCGTGGCAACGGTCTGTTGGGAGGACAGGAAGAGCACGATGAGGATAAACTCAAGCGGGGAAGTGGAGTTCACCACGCATCCGTTTCTGAACAGGAGGGGAGTCTAATTGGCAGAGTACCACTTCACCACCCCGATAGGCGAAGACGCTCGGAAGCTTCGGATAGGGGATGTCCTTTTCCTGACGGGAACTGTCGTCACCGCCAGGGACGCGGGTCACAGGCGAGCGCTGGAGCTCCTGAACAAGGGGGAGAAGCTCCCCGTCGACCTCCGAGGCCTCGCCATCTACCACATGGGACCCATCGTGAGGAAAATAGGGGAGGACTGGAAGGTCTACTCGGCGGGGCCTACAACTTCCACGAGGCTCGAAACCTACGAGGCCGAGTTCCTTGAGAAGACCGGGGCCAAGGTGATAATAGGCAAGGGAGGGATGGGCGCCAAGACGGCTGAGGCGTGCAAGCGGCTGGGTACCGCATACACCATCTACACCGGTGGGGCGGGTGCCCTGGCGGCCAAGTCCATCAGGAAGGTGAAGGGTGTCGAGTGGCTTGACCTGGGATCCCCCGAGGCTATGTGGATCCTCGAAGTGGAGGACTTCGGCCCGCTGACTGTAATCATCGATCCGGACGGGCGGAACCACTACGAAGAGTTGAGAGTCAAGAACAGGCCCAACCTGGTTGAGGCCTACAAGATGATGGGCGTGCCGGTCTAGTCACATCTTTTTGAGGAAGGCCGACGATGCTCCCATCGTGGCAGAACCGAAGGAGATTCTGAGCTTCGAAGAGCTCCGCAAGTACAGGCTGGCCGACGAAGGATACTTCGTCATCACCGATAGCACTCGCGAGGCGATCATCCACAAGGTGAACTCGAAGTGCGTCAAGGCCGACAGCTTCAACCTCAAGGTCACCATAAACGACCGCAAGCAAGGGAGCTACTTCTGGGTGGACAGCATCGCCACGGCGGCGCACGAGTTCGGAGCTAAGCGCTGTAAGGTCTGCAAGCCGGAGTTGAACCTGGTCCACCCCTCGACATTTGACACCTAGATTGTTCCACTCACAACGTAGCTAGGACAGACCTTCGTCCCACGGAAAGGGCACGAGCTTCGAGAGCCTGACCTTCCCGGCTTCTCCACTCTCCTTTTCCTTCTGAAGGATGACATAGGGGTCGCCGAACTGCCTGGCCAAATCTCTACACTTCCCGCAGGGAGGGAGGATTCTGTATCGCCCCTTTCCCTTATAGCTGATCGCAACAATCGTCTTGATCTTGCTCTCCCCCTTCGTAAGCATCGACCCGATGGCTGTGAACTCTGCGCACGTCCCTACCGTCGACGTCCTTGCGTCGATGGACAACCCGAAGAACACGCTCCTCCTGCTCGTACGCAGCCCCGCTGACACTCCAGAGATCTTCGAGTGGCGATGCCCGATAAGTCGCCTTGTTCTTTCCAGCAGTTGCCTATCCTCCCTATCAAGTTCGAGGAGCTCCATGGAGGGCAGACACGGAATCCCACCTTTGAAGCTACTCCCCAATGGTCGCGAGGGGCATCCACGATAACGAGTGGCTCAGGGCCAACCATCCTTCCTCGCCGCTCCCCCCTCGCCTTCTCGGAAGAGCGAGGACCTTTCATGGAGTCCTGAAGTTTCTAGGCAAGCACCCGGCCTGATTCGATTCGATGCTACTTCGGTTCGCCGTCATGCCTTGGTGCGGCTGCAGTTTCGTTGCTGAACCCCAGCCTGGCGCATATCTGTTCGAACTGCGCGAAGTGGTGCTCGAACCATTGGGTCAGGAGATAGACGACCCCGTAACCTTCCCCCGACGGCGCGAGGAGCGAGCTCCCAACAAGAATCTTGATGTGGTGCTGCACGGCCTTATACTGGAGCCCTAGCTCCATCGCCAGCTGGTTGATGTTGCTGGGCTTTGACCGCACGCTCCAGATGATCCTCGCCCTGTTCTCGCCACCCCGTTTCCCTCCTAGGAGGAACCAGAGGGTCCTGCGAAGCTCCGGGTCCTCTTCCATTCAGTATCCTGAAACCCTGTTTCTATTTAGGGGTTGGTCGCCTCCTCGAATTTGGAAAAACGGTTAATAGCTGTCGGGTAGGATTTGGGCGTGCCGATTTGGATCCATACGCGACGGCAGCGACGTTAGTGTCCTTCGTGAACGTGGCCCTCCTAGTGGGACTAGTCTACCTGTACGCCAGAATGGCCGCAAAGACTCACGCGGGGTACACCTACGGCCTGATGATCTTCTCGGGCCTCCTCGTCGCACAGAACTCTGGCATGGCGTACGTCTGTGGCTTCCTCAGTTACGACTGGCAGCTCTCCCCCTACTTCGCCGGCGTCGCGATTCTAGAATTCGTCGGGCTGCTGGTCCTGTTCAGGGTCACCCTGTGAGTTGTTGCCAGGCGGTCCGCATCTCAGAATTTGGATGTGATTTGGAAGAACCTTCATATCGCAAAGTGTGTTTTTGAGGTCAAGAGATCAGCAAAGCGATGAGGAATCGAGTCTACCCGGTGCATTTCAGGAGAGACGGCATCATGGTTGTGCTCGTTGCTGCCCTCGTGTCCGCTGGCGGATTGGCAGTTTTTGCCGGGCCGGTAGCCGCCCAGGGGACCGCGAGTTCGAGCGGCGTTGGCGTCACCTCTGTGAGTGTGAGTATCAGTGGTTACGCGTTCAACCCGGGGAACATCACTGTGGTACTAGGGGTGAACAACACTGTTACCTGGACGAACGATGACAGCGTGACCCACACCGTTGTAGCTCTTGGTGGATCCTTCAATGCCACGTTGCCGGCGCACAGCACATTTACGCACACTTTCACGGCCGCGGGAGTCTACGATTATCACTGCACCATCCACACCTTCATGAGAGGGGCAGTAATCGTGCTCGCCGGCCCGACTTCAGTTTCCACCACCAGTACCACATCGAGTACCACATCGAGCAACGCTCCAGCGGCTGTCCCCGAATTTCCCTTCGGGGCCCTCACCATTGTCATTACGACGGCACTGGTCCTGGCTTCTTACCTGGTTGTAAAGCGGACTAAAAGGAGCTGAACTCCTGTACCTCTCCGCGGGAGTAGTGCCGCCGACTCGCAACCGCAGACTCAGAGAGCCCAAACCGTGGGTACGGGGGAGTTCACGATCGGAATATGCGCGACAGGCGAATCCATGGAGATCGCGCAACTCGTCACGTCCCTGCTGGACGAGGCAGATGAGCTACAGACCAGGCTACAGAGGCTCGTCATCGTGGCGAGTGAATGCCCGGCGGGAACCCTGTCCTGTCTCAGGGAGCTCCAGGAGGAAGACAGCAGGATCGATCTTCTTGTCGAGGGAAGGCGGCAAGGGAAGGCTGAAGCCATAAACAAGATACTCGCGCTCACGAAATCTCCCCTTGTTCTGTTCGTGAATTCCGATGCGCGCCCTCAACCTGGAGCGTTGAAGAGGCTCCTTTACTCAATGGATTCAGACCATGGGATCGGCGCGGTGGCGGCCGTGCCAAAGCTGGACGCCGGCACAGGGCTGATGTCCCTCCTCCTGAACCTCATGTGGAGCGCGCACAACAACTGTTCGGTGACACTGAATCACATGAACGTCTCAAATCACAGTTGCGACGAGATGGTCATGTTCCGAACCAGCGCAATCTCCCTCCTTCCCCGAGAAACGGTGAACGACGGGGCATTCCTTGCCGCGACCGCTCGGCTTCGAGGCTTTTCCATCAAGGTCTCGACAGAGGCGAGAGTCTGGGTCACTACGCCCAAACGCATTGATGACTTGATAATGCAAAGGAGGCGGATACTCTTCGGTCACGCGCAGGTCTGGCATCAGGTCGGAACACCGCCCAGAACAATCGAGTCCCTCCTCTTTCTTTCCCCCATCACTGGAGCGAGACTTCTGGTTACGACTCTGGCGCTTCGACCGCGATTACTGCTCGCAGTCCCAGTCGCTCTGGTCAGTGAGATGGCAGCAACTGTGCTTTCAATACTGGACACGACGCGCTCTTCCAAGGCCCACGCGATCTGGAGGCGCTTCAAATGACTCTCTCAAACGAGAGCACCGAACGGATAGCCCTTCTCTACAGGGTCGCGAAAAGAAACGGCTCACTCATTACGGTCCAAGAGCTGACCCGGCTTCTCCCAGAAATCACATCTGAGTCCGAAATGAAAGACGCCATGGCTTCAGTCCCGTTCCTCAACTCGATGTTCGAGCTTCGGTCCGGGTTCCTCACGGAG
>Ga0187780_10002934_pt1 | contig 12824 bp, 12 predicted proteins | sample 1015_Q2_SP10_20__FD_132429 | JGI IMG/M metagenome (GOLD analysis project Ga0187780, IMG submission 132429) | Tropical peat soil microbial communities from peatlands in Department of Meta, Colombia - 1015_Q2_SP10_20_MG | ecosystem: Environmental > Terrestrial > Soil > Wetlands > Peat | place...
ACATCCTCGTCGTCGGCAACATGCTTCAGGACCCTGGCTACGAATCCAAACTGAAGGAAATCGCAATCGCAATCAGGACTTGAGCAACAGCGTCTGAATGTAGGTTCAAATCCCTCCCAGGCCGTCAATTAGCTCAGAACAAGGCTCTTGTTCGCCTAACGGAGTTCGTTTCGGATCAAGCACAGGCACAAGCAGCGCTGGTCGACAAAGGATATTTGAACGGTGTCACACGGATTAGCATGCCGAACAGCATGAAGCAAGCGGGTTTCTCAGAGAGCCTTTGGAATGAAGAGCTTCGCCCTCTCGGTATCAGGTAGGGCTATTATGCGCCTGGACAGGGCATAGTGTGGTACGACTGGCCATATGGGCAACTAGATGAGCCATGACATGAAAGGACCAGAGGAATCTCCGAGGATGACGCAAAAAGTCTACACTGTGTTTGGATACAAGAGCGCCCCCATCCTAGACGAACACCCTCACCGCGACGAGGGCGTCCTCATCTTCTTCGAGTCGGCGACAACAAGACCTCACGAAGCCGCAGATAAGGCGATTTCGCTATGTTGCGACAGAATCTCCATATTCCTCACCGGTGGAGAGAAGCACTATGAGCAGGTCGTCAAACTCATTGAGGCCGAAGTCGCCGCGAGAAGGAGCGAGTGGGGAAGCCGCAAGCCTTTGGTCCCTGAGGGAGAGTCCGCGATATACACGGTTCTTGGTTACGCAGATTCGAGAGACTTGCCGGCGGCCAAGTCGACGCACAGACGGGTGTTTGCAAACGAGATGTCCACCACCCCCGGGAAAGACGTCGAACGCGCGATTGAACTGGGGGCGACTGATGTTGGTCTGGAAGTCAGACAATGGAAGACCGGGACTAGATGGCCTAGGTCTCACATACTGACAAAGGAGGAGTTGTCCGGCGGACGGCCGCCACCAGACATAGAAGTCTAATGCCTACAATCAGGCACTAGACGACCCAGGCGCCGTCTTTCGCGCCTGACGCCACTGGATTCCCAAATCTACGGATACGACTCTCTGCTTCGCGTCTGCATGCTTCTAAGTAATCCACCTTCTGGGCTCGTTCGGAACCTTCCACTCTGCCGGAAATCTTGGCCTTACCCTTCGAGGCACGGTTGCATCGCCAGGGGGCGGCTAAAGAACTTCTCTCATACACAACGCTCTGAACCTACACAGCTAGTTCGAATCTGATTCGAAGTACTCCTGAATGATTCCCCTGATTAGGTCGGGGTCTGAGGTCTGCAGGTGCTGACCTTCCCTGAAAACGCTGTCAAGCTCGGAACGTTCTACCCAGCGGTATTCGTCGTGCTCCTCGCTCAGTTTGACGTGACCTTGGGCGTCCTTGAGCCGCAGAAGAAAGGTGATTAAGATTGGCTGGTTCTGGCCAGGCCTGTTTGTGTAAGGCCTCACGCTCAGAATCCTCACCACCGAAGTGGGGAGTCCCGTCTCTTCAAGGACCTCTCTGAGGACTCCGTCCTCGGGGAGCTCGCCTGGCTCAAGGCCTCCGCCAGGCAGGTCGAAGAACCCAGGAAGGAACCTTTCGTCTGCTGCCCTGCGGAGAACCAAGACCCTCCCGTCGCGCGGGATAATTCCCGCGACCCCGATTCTTTGAGCCATCTGCCAACCCACCGCGATGGATTGAGGCATTTTTGCTCATCGGTCACTAACGGAGGCATTTCGCGCTGATCACGGAGACCGCGGTCGACTCCGTTCTCAAAGCAACACGCCGCCCTTCCCCGATTGACAAGGTCTCGTCCCAACTTGATTGGTCCTGGCGAGCCATCGGCTCACAGTCGAACAATCTCACGCTTTCATGCTGGCAATTGGGGTCGTTTTATATGCGGGGTCATCACCCGCACTTCATGGACTCAATCGTCCACTTCGAAATACCTGCCAAGGACGTCAAGCGGGCGTCCGAGTTCTACGCGAAGGCCTTCGGCTGGCAGTTCAACCAGTTCCCTGGCTTCGAGTACTGGAGCATTGGGACCACAATGTCGGACAAGAACGGCCGTCCCACCTCGCCCGGCGCCATCAACGGCGGCATGGGGAAGAGGGGAGTCATGGCTCCGAATGACGTGACCGTGACCATCGGCGTCGCCGACATCGACGCTGCTCTGGAAACCGTCAAGAAGCTAGGCGGGAAGCAAGAGGGGAAGAAGCAGCCCGTCGGCGACATGGGCTGGTCCGCCTACTTCAAGGACCCAGAAGGCAACGTCATAGGCCTCTGGCAGGCCAAAGGAATGTAGAATCGTTTCGGGCATGCGAGCCCGAACGCCTTTCTTTTTGACTACGGACACCGGACGGTACTTTCATCGTGCTCTGAATCTTGCCTTTCAGGGTAGCCTCTGCATCGCTGGGGAACAGTCGCGCCAGGAGGCCGACGATAGGTCCGATTGCCAGGTACGAGCCGAGCAAGGGTTTTATCCGCCGCTCAAGCCTTCGCCCCCGTTTGTCTGGAACGCAGCGAAGGCTGGCTGCCATCATGTTCACCGACATGGTCGGCTATACGGCCCTGGGCCAGCGGGACGAATCCCTCTCTCTGGCGTTGGTGGAGGAGCAGCGGATGTTAGTCAGGCCGATACTCTCACGCCACGGCGGGAGGGAGGTCAAGACCATCGGAGACGCGTTCCTGGTGGAGTTCACGAGCGCCCTCGATGCCGTAAGATGCTCATACGAGATTCAGCGGGCAGTCAGGGAGTTCAACATCACACTCCCGGCTGAAAAGAAGCTGCATCTCCGGGTCGGAATCCACGTGGGAGACGTCGTTGAATCTGGGGGCGACATCTCCGGAGACGCGGTGAACGTCGCGTCGAGGATAGAGCCCCTGGCCGAGGAAGGCGGGGTGTGCCTCACCCGCCAGGTGTACGATCACGTCCACAACAAGTTTGAACTCCAGCTGGAAAGCATAGGCTCCAAGGTACTGAAGAACGTGAGCGCTCCCGTGGAGGTCTTCAGGATGAACATGCCGTGGAAGGAGGCCGACCATGAACCACAACAGCAGCCCGACAAGATGAGGCTCGCGGTTCTCCCGTTCGCAAGCCTTAGCCCAGACCCCAACGACGAGTATTTCGCAGACGGCATGACAGAGGAGCTGATTACGAAGCTCTCGGAAATCCAAGGCCTGCGCGTGATAGCCCGGACCTCTGTCATGAGTTACAAGAAGAAGGAGAAGAGCATCTCGGAGATTGGAAGGGAACTGTCGGTCGGGTCCATAATGGAGGGGAGCGTGAGGAAGGCCGGCAGCAGGGTCAGGATTACAGCCCAGCTCATCGAAACCAGAAGCGAAGAGCACCTGTGGGCGTCCACCTACGACAGGGAACTCGACGACATCTTCGCCATTCAGAGTGAGGTCGCATCGAAGGTGGCGGGCTCGCTGAGAGCTGGAGTCCTCACCACTCCAGAGAGGAAAGAGACCACCGACCTGAACGCGTACATGTACTACATGAAGGCGGTCCAGTTGATTCACGAGTCAACCGAGCCGAGTCTCAAAGAGGCCATGGATCTGCTCGAGCGGTGTGTGGCCAATGACCCTGGCTTCGTAAGGGCCTACGCCGCGCTCTCCGAGTCATGGGGAAGGATGATTACCGGAGGCTACGAAGACTTCACCTTGGGCGTGGCGCGGGCTGAGGAGGCAGCCCGGAAGGCTCTACAGATTGGCCCTCAGTGGGCCGAATCCCATGCCGCCATGGCTCGGGTCCACTCATTCCAAGACCGGTTCGACGACGAGTTGATGGAGGCGGAGAAGGCGATTCAAATCAACCCCAGCCTGGCCGAAGCGCAAGTCGAGCTCGGGATTATCCATACGACGTTCGGAAGAGTATCAGAGGCAATCGCCTCGTATGAGCGAGCCTACGAGCTAGACCCCCTCCAATTCGCAGCTGCCAATCACCTTGCGATGGCCTACAGGTCCGCTGGTCGGGTCGGGGACGCTTTCGAGATTTACGGGAAGCTGAAAGAGCTGAACCCGAGGAACCCCCGGGTGTACGCAGGCCTCGCGGAATGCTACATGACCAAAGGAGAGTTCGGCGCGGCGCAGGAGATGCTAGATGCAGGCAACGCGATTAACCCTGACGAGACCTTCATCCGTCTGGACCAGGGGATACTCCACGCGTTGAAGGGGAAAAGGCGAGAAGCATTGGAAGAGATGAAGCAGCTCGACGACAGCAAGTCGGAAGGCGTCAGGCTCTACGGCCATCTATTCATCTCGGCTGCCCTGGGCGACTTCGACGAGTGCTTCAGGGCTCTCTCGAGGCAGGCGGAGATTCATTCATGGCCCTACAACGTGGAAGTACACCCACTCCTGACAGACGTCAGGAAGGACCCCCGCTACGCGGAGTTCCGCAAGAGGGTAGGGATTTCGGCATAGGCCCTTTCACAGGGCTTAGGGAAGAGGGCTAAATACAATCAAGGAACGCGGGCCAGAGCGACCCGAGATGGCGCAGTTGGTCACCAACGGAAGGGTGGATGCCTCAAGCGACTCCGGTCGAGCTGGCTCTAATGGACCTGTCCCCGTGGATGTTGGCCCAGCCCTGACGAATTTCTAGGAGGGAATCCACAAGATGAAAGGGAGCAACATTCGCTCACTTGTCACGATTCTTCTCATTGCGACTTATGCGGCAGCAGGTGTTCCAGTTGCAGAGGCATCCGTTTCCGCCTCAGGCTTCAACGTCGTAAGCGCAGTCTGGGGCACCGCGGCTGTACCAATCGAGGGAGGTCCTGGTCTTCAAAACGTTCCGCTGACCGTGACACTACAGTACTACTTCCAGAACACCGCTGAAGGCATCAGCGTCACCCTCAGTCTCCCGCCCGGGTTCACGGACACGAATGGAAACCCCTCGGCCACCGCCTACGTGTCCGGCCAAGTGCCGTCGGGGGCCGTCCTGCCACTGACTTTCTCCCTGAACATCGGCTCCAAAGTTGCAATCGGTAACTACTCTTTTCCCATGACGATATCGTGGGGTGCTATTACCCAGCCGTACCCAATTCAGTCGGTTTCGGTTACCCAGTCAACCTCAGTGAGCGTCTACCTCAAGGGCAAAGTGCTGCTTCAGTTCAGCCCAGGCCAGGCGACGCTCACCGCAGGAGCACTGAATCATCTTCCGATCCTGGTCAACAATACGGGCACCGGCAACGCCACGAACGTGGAGCTCTCCATCACTGCTGCAGGTAGCGTCCTCTCCTCAGCGAGTTTGACGGTCCTGGGCTCCCCGCCGCAAATCGATGTCATCCCAGCCCATTCTTCAGTGGTGACCTACGTGGACGTTTTCGTTCCGCAGGTACTTGCAGGCACCTCGGCTACGATTTCCGTGGCGGGCACTTACTCGGACGCCTACGGCAACACCCGTCCCCTCAATACGGCGGTGGGAGTGTACGTGAGCAGCATCTCCTCATCTCCTATCACGGTTTGGGCTTTGTCCCTAGCGCTTACGCCTGGAGCAGTGAACAATTCCACCATAGTGATATCGAATACAAGCCAGCAGGCGTTGACCCAGTTACAGGTAAGCATCACGGCACCGCCGACTGTGAGCGTCCTGCGTCAGCTCCCCATAGCCATACCCAACCTACAGCCAGGAGAGACCTACCATGTCAGCTTGCCTCTCTTCGTATCGGCTGCCCTCTCCGGCACCCCTGTGACTCTGCCAGTGGTGGTGACCTACACCGACGCCGCGGGAGAGACGGACTTCACGACTCAGAGCCTGGGCTTCTATGCCCCATCGTCGGCAAACCCCAGGATTCAACTCGCTGGGTACACTTACACTCCTGCAGTTCTCTACCCCGGCAACACAGTCGCAACCCTGCAGATCAGCGTCCTGAACTCGGGAACGACGTCGGCCTTGGGCGTCAACGCGACCTTGATTCCGTCAGGACCTGTCTACGCAATCACTACAGGGTCGTTCTCGAAGTCCTACGGGATGCTTCCGGTGGGCCAGACCCTTCCCTTCGTTTTTCTCCTCGGCATCCGCAACAGCTCCTCGCCCATCAACACCACATTGAGCCTACAGGTCAGCATGTCGGGCGTGCCTCCGGTTAGCCTGAACATCCCATTCACAGAGAACCCGAAGGCCACATTGCAGGTCGAGTCTGTGTCCACTCCGTCGATAGTCGCCGGAGACAGCGCAGACTACATTACCGTGGTTCTGCGCAACTCGGGGACGGTGGCGTCCCAGTACACGACGATCACCATGTTCCCCTCGAACGTCTTCCAGCCCAGTGTTCCTTCGAGCGAGAGCCCTCTGCTCGCACTCACCGCAGTGAATGCGTCGGTCGGAACGATACTTCCCGACCAGAAAGCGAGCTTCACATACGTGCTTCAAGTCAGCTCGAACGTCCAGCCAGGGACTTATCCCGTCACATTCTTCGCCACATGGAGGCAACCCGGCAGCACCCAGGCTTTCGCGCAGCAACTGAACATCCAACTGTCAGTCGCACCGACAGTCTACCAAGTGGCTTCCGGTTACCTTTCCAACCCTCTGGTCCTGTTGCTGATTGTGTTGCTGGTCGTGGCTTTGGTCGTCGTCGTCGTCAGGAGACGCAGAGCAGGGAGTCGATGAGGGCACCGCGAGGAGTCCTGCCTTGTGGACCTGTCCTCGCGTCCTTCTGGTGCCACTGGCGCTAGGTGGTAGGGATGGCAACTACTGAGCAGTATGAGTCGGCTGCCGAGTTCGACATCCCATATGCGAACAGGACGCTCGCGTTATTCGCACTGCTTGCAGCTTCGGTAATGTACATAGAAATGATGCTCACACCGTCCCTTCCCAGAATCGCTTCCGACTACGGCGTCACAAGCGCCCAAGTCAGTCTCATACTCTCACTGTATACGGTCTTCGGAACTGCAGTGAATCCCCTCGTCGGGAAGCTCGGGGACCTGTACGGAAAGAAGAGAATTCTCACCTATGTCCTAGTTCTCTATGTCATCATGGTTGCCTCGACCTCCTTTGCTCCCAACTTCCCGTACCTGCTGGCATCTAGGACCCTGCAGGGCGTGGGCCTTGCTATCTTCCCCCTCGCCTTCAGCATCGCCCGTGAGGAGTTCCCGAGGGAAATGGTTCCGAGAGCACAGGGGCTGATCAGCGCAATGTTCGGCGCCGGGGCGGCCGTAGGCCTCCCAGTCGGAGCATACATCGCCAATAGCTTCGGATGGCAGGCCAACTACCACATCGGCCTGGTGCTCGTAATGGTGCTCACAGTCCTGATAATCGCCTCGGTCAAGGAGTCTCGGTACAAGAACCCCGGCGCCCAGATGGACTATGTCGGAGCGGTCCTACTGGGAGCGTCATTGGCTTCAATCGTGTTAGGGCTGTCCGAGGGGTCGAACTGGGGGTGGGGCTCCCCGGCGGTGCTCGGGCTGATGCTCGGCGGCCTAGCTCTTCTTTTCGGCCTGGTCCCACTGGAGACTAGGATGGCCGAGCCTATTTTGAATCTCAGGCTGCTGAGTATCAGAAACGTGTTGGTCTCGAATGCAGCCGGCTTCATGACGTCGTTGGGAATGTTCCTCGCGTTTCAGTCAGTAATCTACAAGCTGGAGTTGCCAGCACCGGCTGGATTCGGCTACGACATATTGAGTGCAGGGCTCTTCATGATGCCTTTCGCGATAACCATGGTCGTAATCGCTTTTCCCGTCGGGATTCTTATCTCAAAGGTCGGGACGAAACCCTTCCTTTTCGTGGGTGGCATTATCGGAGCCGTCGGGTTCGCCATGATGTCTACCGCGTCAACCCCGGCCGAGCTGACCCAGGGCCTGATAATCGCGTCCGCCGGACTGGGCATGTCCATGGTCTCGCTCCAGAACCTGCTTGTCCTTTCAGTACAGCCTAGAGAGATGGGCCTGACCACCTCCATGAGCACAGTTTTCAGGAACATGGGAAGCAGCATGGGCGCGCCGATAGCAGGGTCGCTGATATCGACTTATACGACATGGACGCTCTTCGGCTACTACAATCGATTGCCGATGTTCTACTCTTTGCCGTCAAACGTGGCGTTCCAGTATTCCTTCTACATTGCGGTGCTCGCGTTCTGCGTTATCTCGCTCTTCACGCTATTGGCGCGTGAGGTTATTGGAAAGCACGCACAAGCACAGGCAATATAGAAGTCAGCACCGAGGTTATCGGTTCCAGTGAAGTGCAAGGATAGGGGGTTCGTCGGCATGGCAGCTATTGCTTCTTTTCATGTCGACGGCTCCTCCTGTCCGGCAAATCTTCATTTCTTTGGATCCGAGGCGTTAGCACTTTTCGCAGAAGGATTGAGTTCTCCCTTCCGTTGAGTTCAGAAGACGAAGACCAAGCCGGGCGTGCTAGCCCCCAACTTCGGCTCTCATGACTAGCAAGTGGTCTGTGAAACCCATCCTTCTGTAGAGCCTGATCGCCGCTTCGTTCCTCGTCCAGACGTTCAGCCTGACGTGGCGGGGCCCGGCCCTTCTTAGTTCCTCCAAACAAGCCTGCATGAGGCCTCTTCCCACTCCCTGCCTCCGGTGGTCCGGTCTCACGTAAACATCATAGATGAAGCTCAACTTGTTCTGTATCTCGAGGGGAGTATTGGCTTCAATCTTGTACAGGATGTATCCAACCAGTTCGTCGTCCACTTGGGCGACCAAGGCCTGCCTGGGGTTCTCTCTGACAAGTCCTTCGACGAACTGGGTTTGCCTCTTGACGTTCTCATTATGCGTCGGAATAGGGATGTCGATGGCTGACGGGTCGTTCATGAACTCTTTCCAGAGCGAAACAATCTCATCGATCTCAGAAATGCTCGCAGGCCTCACCATCACACTCAGTTTCCCCCTTAGATCCACTCTTCTTCAGGTGAAACAAGGGCAGCAGATAAACAAGCGCATGACAAAGAGGGAGGCATCGAATTCAATAGAAAGGAAACCGATAATAGTCATTGGCGCCGCATCGAACCAAGTTTTGCCATTCTGCCCTGATTGCGGCAAGGAAGTGCTCCCTGGCGACAGGTTCTGCCTCAACTGCGGTCGGAACCTAGAGCGGGTTAGTGCGCAACCAACACAGCAAAACGCCTCCCGAGCCCAACCATCGGCGATTCTTCCATCAGGTGGGCCCCAGAAGAACCCTGTCGCCGCACTCCTACTGAACCTTTTCCTCCCTGGGCTCGGTTACGTCTACAACGGGGTGGGTCACGACATCGGGGAGTTGGTCTTCGGAGTCCTCGTGTTTGTGTTCTACTTTATTGGACTCGGCGTGAGCTTTGCCGCGAGCTTGCTGTTTCCACCAACGGTTCAGGCTAGTGGGGTCTCGCAGCTAGAATATCTCGACGTCCTAGGTCTCCTCCTCCCCATCGCCTTCGCCTACGATGGCTATCATAGGGCGAAACTCGCCCAATGAACTACTGCCCTCGGTGCGGCGCACCGCTCACGGAAGAGCAGAACTTCTGCAGAGACTGCGGACTCGACCTTCGGGCGCGAGCGGTGGCCGAGGGAAAGGGCTGGCGGGAGCCAACACCCATGGTCGTGGGAGTCTCTTCCAACGCGGCTTACCACCTGACCCAGGAAGGGCTGTTCGGGGTGAGAATTCTGTCGCCGTTGGCCATCACATTCTGCGTGTTGCTTCCCCTACCATTGCTAGCCATCATCGGGTTCGCTCTGCAACCCGATTCTGACGCGGTGTACCTCGTTGGATGGCTGGTCACGTCGGCTCTTCTTTATGACGAAGTGAAGTGGCGGAGGTTTAGGAAACTCAGGGACCGGACAATCGAACATCTGGCGACCACCAAGTTCTGGATGTTACGTTGGCACTCAATCAAGAGGGCGAACTGGGACGGCAGCACCCTCACCACATCCACCCCTGACCGACTGAAGACTACGATAACATTTGACTCGGTGGATTCCGCCACCGTAGAGGGTACCCTGAGTGCGTGGGGAGTCCCATTGAGACGAAAACCCATGGGAAGACCTTCGCGGATTCTTGGGAGCTTCTTGGCCTTGGTGCTGGTTACCTTCGTAGCTAGTCAGGCGATTCTGATTGCGGCGGCCGTCCTCCCATTCTTCCCTGGCGAGGAGCAAGTCTACTCATCGGCCCTCCACCAATTGGAGGGGAACCTGACGAGAACAACTCTGGTTCAGCAGTTCGAACTCATCTACCGCAACAACTTGCAGGTTGCTACCGCAAACATGCTTCCGGGGCTGGGGACGCTGACACTCGGTGCCGCCAGCTACAACACCGGCCGCGTGATTCAGGTGATTGGCCTCAACCAGCATGTGCCTCCTATCCTCGTCGTCCTTTCACTGTATCTTTACCCCCACTCTTGGGTCGAGGAGCTGAGTTACCCGATTACGACAAGCGCCGGGATCATGCTGCTCACAAGATGGCGCCGCGTCTCCCCAAGGAGCCTCGGGCACAGAGTCGACAGGGGTTCGGTGAAGTTTGCACTCGCCTTGGGCGGTGTGGCTCTTCAACTGACCGTTGCGGGATTCTTCGAAGTCGTGGAACCAGGGCTGGGGATATACACACTGCTTCTTTGGGTGCCAGTTGCAATAGCGGTGATCCTCATCATCATGAGAATGCGACAATCGAAACCAACCGCGGCAAGCCCATATCTCCCATCGACCGGTCCGAAGTCCTCGCCTCCGATGGCCACTTACTCTGGCGATCGTCACCGCATCAAAGTATAAGAAACAAAAACCCCGATTATTGCGACCAATGAGGATGCCGTTGGAGAGCTCGGGGTTGCCGCCCGAACCGCGATCCAACTCGTTGGGCGACGCAGTTTTGCCGGCCAACCACCGGTACACACGGGAGCTCGACGCGGGCGAAGTGATTTCACAGACATTCGCCCTATACAGACGCAACTTCTCCAGGTATCTTGTGATGTTCCTACTCGTAGAGGGCGTCGTCGGGGTCTTGGACACGCTCTTGAGGGCCTCGATTGTGGTGCCAACTCCTCCCGCCAACCTGACCCCAGAGGAGACTCTGGCCCAACTGCCGGCGTACCTTGAACCTCTGCTCCTGCTCGCGGGGTCAATCGTGATTGTGTCGTGGATAATCGGCTCGCTGGCAACGGCTGGAGCAATCAAGCTGACGGCCGAGGAACTTGAGGGGAGAACGGCAAGTGCCAGGGAGAGCCTCAGGTTCGCCACGCTGAAGCTGCCCTCCGTGTGGGCCTACAACCTGCTCTACGGCGTAATGGTCTTCTTCGGATTCCTGGCCCTGTATGTCCCAGGGATAATACTGGCGATAATGTTCTCCTTGGCGCTACCTGCCATCTTAATCGAGAATTCTGGAGTTCTCGACAGTCTCGGCAGGAGCCGTGTCCTTGTCGGTCACAGATGGCTGAAGACATTCGCGATACTCCTGCTCTTCGGAATTATCCTCTTTGGAGCAGGGCTCGTAGTCGACCTAGTGGGCGGGTTGTTCGGCGCGGTGAACTACTTGGTGATTAGCCTGTTGTCATCCCTTTATGGCCCACTGCTACCAATATTCCTTACCGTCTATTACTACTCGAACGCCGCCAGACTCACACCACAGGCCAGACTGATGCCGGCATCAACAGTGAGATTCTGTCCCTCCTGCGGTGAGCCAGTGACGGAAGTGAACCAGAGTTTTTGCAGGAAGTGCGGGAATGACCTCAGACCCCGCCAGAGCTGAGCCTAACGCGGGAAAGGCCGCGGCAGTGGCCTTTCCGGTCATAGCACTAATCATCCTCATACTTTTCGGTATCTCATACACCATCACGTTCCTCCTCGGCCTTCCACAGTCTCTTAGCCTGCCGACTCTGGTCCGGGTCATAGGTGGCGGCACAGTCCTGCTCGTTGGATTAGCGGTCATGGGCTGGCTGTTCCGTTACAGAGGGCCCGCGACCGTCATAGTATCGACTTACATCACCTTCACCAAGATTTTCAGACGGACGTCAATCTCCGAGATGTCGGGGCGGACGGAGCCTCTCATGGTCGGTGGCCCCCAGAAGTACGTGAGGCACCCCCTCTACGCTGGAGTCGTCGTGATGGTTCTTGGGTGGGCCATTTTCACTTCAATAACATTCATCTTCGTCGCCGCCTTGGTCGTGTTCCTCTGGTTCAGGCTTCTGCTAATCCCGTTCGAAGAGAGGGAACTGAACGCCTTGTTCGGTGAGGAGTACAAACGATACAGCGAAACGACCCCGACAATGATTCCCTTCACGGCGCGCAAGAAACATCAAAGCGCCATCGACTCCCAGGCCACCGAATCGTGACCGAGGAATACTTGCTCAAGGCGTCTAGACGACGGGCACCAGGAACATCAGGAGCAAGACCACCATCGACCCAGCCAGTACGTATCCTCGCCGAATCGGCTCTTCCCTATTTCCTTTCCTCGCGACGTATGAGACTACGGCGAAGGCGACCAAGTCTGCGGCCAACAGTAGGGCGAACTCCGATTCGGACCTTGGGCCTACGGGATTAAGGGACCAGACGAGCATTGTGGCGACGACCTGCAGCGCCAAGAACATGAGGACGAGGACCCGAATCCTTCCCCAGTCGTCGGATGCCATCAATCTCTCCAGCCCACCTCGAGGGCCCTGACCCGCCTCCTTATCGCCCCAGTTCCCAAATCGAGCCTGTAAAGGACGTACACGGTGCAGAGGACGGCCAAGGACATCGCCGCCGCCCAGAGCGCGAAGCACCCGAGCCCGGCCGCGTTGGGCCCCTGAACCGCAACCCCTGCGAGGGCGCTCACTGTGTTCCCCATCGCCAAAGTGCTGAGCCCAAGAAGGGCAACAATGGCGGCGGTCGCCGCAATGCCAGTGGAATGGGGAGTCGCATAGGTCGTCATCTCGGCCTTCTTCTCCAGCCCCTTCAGCAGAAGCTTGTAGGACATGAGGGAGAT
>Ga0187780_10002935_pt1 | contig 12824 bp, 7 predicted proteins | sample 1015_Q2_SP10_20__FD_132429 | JGI IMG/M metagenome (GOLD analysis project Ga0187780, IMG submission 132429) | Tropical peat soil microbial communities from peatlands in Department of Meta, Colombia - 1015_Q2_SP10_20_MG | ecosystem: Environmental > Terrestrial > Soil > Wetlands > Peat | place...
AACTTATTCCGAAGGGATAAGCAGTACTGTTTACGTCCTCAGTAGAAGTTACAACGTTTGCATATTGTTTGAACGTGAGAGGAGCCAGTACAATATTAATGCCTACAGAGTGAAGTTCTGATAGGATTATCTGGGCTACTTGGCCCTCGGTAGCTGAATCTGAATCGTACAGGAAGTTTACAGTTGGAAAAGTCTTGCCGGACGCATTGAGGGCCGTACCATTTGGAAGCGTAGATGCGTAACCCGCTTCGGCAAGTAACCTCGCAGAGTTCACAGGATTGTATTGGTAAGGTTCCAAACCCTCCGTTGACTCATTGTAATATGGGAAACCCGGTGGAACTGGGCCGATCCACTGGGTTGCCAGATCGTTGAGGACAGAATGTATGATTGACTTGTAGTCAATGGCGTTTGCGATTGCTTCCCTGACCCGTCGATCTTGGAATGGCGCAAACGCGTATGGGTTCATATAGACGAAGATTATGCTTTCTGCAGAGCCGAAGACTGGAGGCAGTATAGTGGCCGTAACGCCTGTGGTCTGCTGAAGGACACCATACTGGGTTGACGGGGCGATGATCATTTGAGCGGTATTTGATTTTAAATCAGCAATCATCGCCGACGACGGTTTGTAGTAGAAGTTTATCGTATCAATGATGGCGGGTTGTATAGCGCTATTGAGCTGTGCAGACGGGACGTTCATACCCCAGTAATTACTATTCTTCACAAGTGTGACACTCTGCCCTTGAATCCAAGATTCCAATTTGTAAAAGCTGGTTCCGAGGGCATGTGTTTCCATGTAATTGTTAGGTTGATTTGCAACTACTCCGCCGTTTGATTCGACGACAATTGGATCAACAGCCATCGCCATCGGGGTGATGAGGGTCGCAAGGAACGCGGAGAACGGTGCCTGGCCGTTGTAACCGTACCCTAGATGAAGAACTAGTTGATTTGGAGAAACAGCTTGAACTGATTGATTCGTGTAGGTGAAATAGGATAGATCCTTCTGTGAAGGGTTCGTATAGTTTATCGAGTTCAAGATTTGATCGGTTATGTTGAAGTTCATGCCGTTTCCCGGTGCCAGATTCTGCCCCAGAATCCAAGCTGGACCCTGATTCATGACAAGCGTCCTATAGATTGAGAACCACATTACGTACGCGTTGAATGGGTCACCATTACTGAATGCAACATTTGGTCTGAGGAAGAAGGTGTACGTCATCCCATCGGACGAGATGGTCCAGTTTTGAGCGAGTACTCCTTCGTACGTTGAGTAGCTAGTACCGTTCGGAGCAAGCAACCCTTGATAGACTTGTTCAACGACCTCCCAGCCTGGTGTTACATACGTAACGGCTGGGTCCATTGAATCAGGCTGGCTTTCCTCCTCTACAACCAACGAGGTAGGTGCCGCCGTTGTTGACGTTCCTGCAGTTGTCAACGGACTTTTAATGGCCGAATAGAAGTAAACTCCTCCAACGACCGCGATCAATAACACGACAATTATGATAACACTCTGCACCTTTCCGATGGCTCTCTCCAATCTTGCATCCTCCGTGTAACTAGACCTAAGACTTCCTTGAGCTCGCAGAACACAATTTTAAGATTTGGCATATTCTTAGAATACCAAATCTGAAAAAATTTTACCGAAATAGGATCTTCTGCGGTAGGATACGGAAAAGATCGGCGTGAAAGAGCTGTCAGATTGTAAATTTAACGCGAACGTGATGTTCACGCGTCGTCATACTCCGCGTGAAATTCTTGAAGGTTAAACAAGATACAATTTATTCTCCATGATACTCAGCTTCTCAACCCCGCTCTTTGTTACCCTTACAGTATCTTCGGGATTAAACCCGCCGAAACCAAGTTCATAGTAGGGTGCTTCGATTGCGATCACCATATTCTCGCGAAGTCGAGTGTTTGATGTTGACGAAATAAGTGGTGGCTCTACCACTCGTAGACCAATTGAATGTCCTGTATTCTGTCTTCGATAGTGATCAATCCCCGATTTTTGGACGGTCGATACGGCGGCTTTGAAAAGCTCGCAGCATTTGATCCCAGGTTTGATCATCTGCTCCATTTTCTTGACCCCCATACTCAACGCGTTGAAGAGCTTTTGCTCCTTAAGAGTGGGTGGTCCCAGCGTGGCGTTTCTGCCTACGTCCGAGAGATAATTCTTGTAGATGGCATTACAATCGATTCGCATTATGTCTCCCTTTTGCAGAATGTACTCTGATGGGAGATGGTTGACAATAGCACTCTCAGTACCTGTTCCAATGACACCGAAGAATGGAGTGCAGCCCTCCCTCATCACAGTAGTACGATAGGTGATTTGCAACTCGCGATTCGAAACGCCGGGCCCAGAGGCTTCCAGAACCGCCTGGATTCCTCGCTCCGTCGCCTTTACAGCTTTGCGAATGCGCTCTATTTCCTCTGGAGACTTGATCATCCGCATCTCTTCGAACGCTTCTCTTGCAGGAACAAACCTAACTCGTGGGAATTTTCGCTGCAATAGACGCATTCGCGCCGTGGGAACATTAGATTCGTCAAACCCAATTCGCCCCTTAACGAAACCTCGCTCCCGAAAGACACCTACAAGTGCATCGGCAACGTCGCTGGCTCGAGGCTGACCGAAGTAAATTTTGGCAATCTTCCTCTCTGCACTCGACGAATTGTCTCGGTTGAGAGTATCATTCTTGCAGTAAAAGAATTCGCCGTAGATTTTAACATCCTTGATTAGGGAATCTGACTGTGCCCACTGATCGAGTGCAACAGCGGGAATTACGAGGGTGGGTTCCATTCGCTCGCTGAACGCTATCCCATGGACCTGTGACTCTGAGACAACACCTGGCAGCTGCGGGATATCGCAGAGATACGAAACATTCTCAGGACTCGACGCTACTATCGCATCTAGGTCACGCTGATGCAGCACATGCCAGACCTGATTCCAAAATGGCAAGTCACATCACGGTCGAATCTCCACCGACCTCAAGCCGGAAACGACTGCAGGTTTGCCAAAACGCGGACGACATGCTAGAAGATTCTTCACACCATGTTTAGCGATCGATGCCAAAGACAGTGAACCTCTATTGAACGGTTAATCCGTATTCGTCAGGAACGAATACCCCCGGCCAACTGTTGAGCATCTTTGTCGTTAACGTAGCTGGATTCTCTGGCATTTCGGAGACAGCCTTCTCTATGCGGTCCAGCCATTTCGCTTCAACTGCCGATATCTGTACAGTCTTGACTTTCATAGCTTCGCGCATCGCTCTGCACGCGAACTTCGCCGCAATCAGTGCTCGCTTGTAATCGTCAGATTCGCTAACGATTACCTCCGCCAAAGCGAAGCATATATCCGGATCCAGAAACAGCGCCTGGGGGTCTCTGTGGCGATCTGATTCAACTAGAAGTCTCCGGAGGGTCTTGGCTTGGTGCATTTCTTGAGCGGTGTTCATTAACCGACAATCGTAAATTAGCATTTCAGTAAATACATCGGGCGCTTGACCGCCCAGCAGACGTACATTCTGAACCGATTCGTTTGTCCAGAAGTCGCAGAGCGCAGAAGCAATGTTTCCGAGCGGTGACGAGTGTGCACAGGCAGCAGATTTGCCCTCCATTGCAATTGGCACTCCCGCAATCATCTTCATGACCGGATTCTCGTAACCACAGTCCTTTCCTGGGCCAACTGCTCCCTCTTCGAATGCGCATAAGGTTCTTACAGACGAGACTGCGCGAACCAGTGCAGCCAGAACTTTAGGTACATAGTTCTGATTAGCTAGTTGCATAGACGTGTTCGCGAACGCGCATGCCGAGTCTCCGCCAGGGATGACTTTGTGCTTACCTGCAATTGCTGTTATGCGCTGCCATAGGTATCGCATGTCACTGCATCCGAGAACTCCCAAGCTATAGAGGATTGACTGAACGTCACCTTTCATTATTGCTTTATCAAACAGCTCCTTCCCTCCAGTGCTCTCGATAGTTAGAATATCAGCACCGGCAGAAGCGCATTTGTCCATCGAATCCATCACCCTCGCGAATCCTGATCCAGTTCGCATTTTCGGAGGCCGCTCAGCCTCACGTACGTCCGCAACTGTCACCCGAAGTGTTGAGCGTATTCCATGCTTGCGATATGCTTCATCCATGACTGCCCTTGCTTGTCGTGTTATGTCTGATCCCCATTCGGTGTGTGTAGTCAATTCGTACAAGTGTTCGATCTCTAGGCCTAGTGCTTGGCAATCTAGCTGTACCGCTCTAGTGAGTACTCCATTTGTCATCTGCCGAAACTGTGTTTGCACGTCTTCCCAAGTATTCGACGATATTGTCATAGTCGGGAGTGTAAAGTCAACTTCTGGTAAGACCTGGCCCCCACCGATGGTTATCCCAAACCCGGCAGAGACTGGGTGGGGTGCTTGACCGAAAATCGCATCGTCTGGAGTATTGTACGCTAGGCGGGTGAAACGTCGGCGACCTATTCCTGCCATATCAAGTCAACTTGATGCTCTTGGAATATCCGTAGAACTCTCATCACTCCACAGCCATTATGATCCATTATGGTTTCGTTTGGTGACCTAGGCACTTGGATGTTGTCGAGGTAGTTTCGACCATCTAGGTGCGGCTAATATATGTCAGCTATAATAAACAGTTACCAGAGGCATGCTTGTTGAAAGCATGACTCACGGTACTCTTGGGATTGACGTTGGCTGCCTCAACGATCGCTAGCAATGCTCACGCTCTACCTACCGTGCAACCTACGCAAACCCTCCCGCCCTATATTTGTTGGTCAAACACGAACCCATCTTTCACATTTACGTCGCAAACACCATGTAATCCCAATCCTACTGGAGACCACGGCGGCCCACCACACCAACACTAGATTTTCGTGCAAAGATCATTACTTCTATTGTGACCTTACACGTGCCTGAACCAGATTGCAAATCATTCAGTGTTCTTATTGCCCAGTTTAGCTTCACTTCACAGATAGCGGTTGCGAATGAATCTCGCAGAAGCCTTGGATTATTATGTTAGGCCCCACACATTTCCGTTGGCAATCAAGTTACTGAACGTGACTGCCGAGATCCCGGCTGATGCGCGGCTTCCATTAAGAGATCTCGGTTTCAAGAGTACGATCTGCCAGGCGATAGGGATCGCGCGGAGAACGGGGTGGAAGATCGCTCTAAGAGAAGACGACATGTCATGTCCTTTCTCGCTGATAGTGTTCGGGTTAGCCAAGTCAGTGAGCTACTACGAAGAAGGGCGAGCATGTTTAGGAATGTATGCCGAGACTCTTGAGGCCGCACAGCTAAGCGAGGCCAAGACGCCGAAATTCAAGTACGGTCAGTATAAGGGACTGATCGTGTCGCCCATCTTCAAGGCTGGGGACATGAAGCCTGATCTATACCTCGTCTTCGGAAACTCGGCACAAACGATGCGTCTCACAGCCGCAGCACTCTATAAAACAGGCGGTAGAATCGAGAGCAGCAGCTCTGCAAGAATCGATTGCGCTGACGAGATCGTCCAAACCCAGCTCTCAAGGAACTGTCACTATGTTCTCCCTTGCTATGGGGACAGAATGTTCGGGCTTACTTCAGATGATGAGATGATCTTCACGATTCCCTACGAAAAGGCAGAGGAGATCGTGGAAGGCCTTCAAGGAACCTACAAGAACGGAATAAGGTACCCAATCCCTGTCTTTATGAGGAATGAGGTAAACCTGCCAGAGCAGTACAATAAACTAATGAACATTCTCGAGGACGAGTAAGCTAAGCCACTCATCCTACTTCCTTTTTCACAATAATCCTTCTGCTGACTCTTCTCGAATACTCAGTCAGTGCTTTTCCGAGACGACTGATTCCTTCGCGAATGTCGTCGGATGACACGAATGTGAAGTTCAGCCGGAAATAGTTCTTAAGTTTTCCCTGTGGATGAAATGCCGAGCCCAGCACGAATGCCACATTCTGTTCTACGGCCTTGCGGAATAGATCCGCCGCGTCCATATATTTCGGAAGAGTGACCCAGACGTAGAAGCCCCCATGTGGCCGAGTCCATTCGAGTCCAGCGATTTTGGGCATAGCGCTATCCATGGACTCGAGCATGACGTCGCGTTTCTCACGGAAGCTTGCTATGAACGTCGGCAGATACTTATCTATCAAACCCTCTTTCATGTATTCTGCCACCACATGTTGCAGGAAGGCGGAAGAACAAAGATCAATACTCTGCTTGAGCGTCACGAACACGTCGACGACCGGTTTGGGACCAACCAGCCAGCCGATGCGGAATCCTGGGACTAACAGTTTAGAGAAGCTGAACAGGGTGACGACACTCTCATTCTTATCCAGAGTATGGAGCGACGGCACAATCTGCCCTTCGAAACGCAGATGTCGATAAGGCGCATCTTCGACCACGAGCAAATTATGCCTAGCAGCAACCTCCAGCACCCCCATTCGGCGTTCCTTGCTCATGGTGATGCCCGATGGGTTCTGGAAATCGGGAATCAGATAGACCATCCTCATACGTTTGCCGTAACCCTTTCGACGGCATTTCTTTATGGCGGCAGCGAGCGCATCAGGCTTCATACCGTTTTCGTCAGTTGTCACCGGGATCATGCGTGCACCGTAGTTGTTGAAGGCCTGGATCGCCCCCACATAACTTGGCGTCTCCAGGAAGATGATGTCGCCTCGATCCACGAAAGCCTTCGGCAGCATGTCCATCCCTTGCTGCGAGCCTGTCAACATGACGATGTTTCCCGGTTCGGCATCGATATGGTCTCGTGCCATGTAATGAATGACTTCTTTCTTGAGCGCCATCTCGCCCTCTGCGAGGGAATAGTGCAGTACCTTGCGCCCTCGTTCGTCGAGGACCTTAACCATCAGGCGCTTGAGGTCACCGACGGGGAACAGGCTTGGCGATGGCCACCCGCCGGCAAAGGAGATTACTTCCGGCCGATCGGCTAGCTTTAGCATTTCACGAATGGCCGACTTTGTTGTCGTTTTCGCAGTTCGCGAATAGAGCCTTGTATAGTTCATTTTTCGGCCTTCAATTTGTGCTGCGTTTTTCATCAACTGTGCCTCTTGCATTTGACATGACGACCGGGTTGGAGTTCCACAGCGTGAACGATAACGGTAGTCCACGGATTATTGCCGTTTGCGCCTACCCGTGCAATACGAAGTTAAGAGGGCTCGTCAACAACAGACTTTGTCCGCAGGAGAGGGGCTCAGGCGTCGGTGGTGCGACAACGACAAACTGTAAGTTCCGGGATGGATCTATTTTATCGCTCAGTCTGATGTCAGGCTCATCGAGCCGAGTGGTCTGAAGGGCAGTTCAATTGGGTGAGGATAAGAAGCGCAGGGAGGACAAACCCAACCTAACGTGGAAGGATCATCTGGCACTCTTCGTGGCTTTAGTCGAGACGGTAATGGTTCCAGCCGTTATATTGATAGTGGTTCTCCTTTTACTGATAGCGTACGCGGCGTTCGTTAGATAGACCGGATACCGTGCAATGCTAAGCGCAAATGCGCCCGGCTACGTGTACATAGTGGCGAAGTAGTAGCCGGGTGTCATTGGCTCTGACGGGTTGTAGAAGTATCCCTTTACGTTCGACGTCATGACGACGAAGTATTCTGGATAGATTTCGTAAATTGACATTACTTGAGAGTTTGCGAGTTCAACCATCTGGTTACTGACCCTCGCTAAGGTTGCTTCATCTCCGGAGTGTGACGCCGCTTGAGCCTGCTTGTATAGTTGTGTCATCGTTGTGAAATTGAATGCTTGAATTGCATACCACGTATTACCAGGTGAGATCAGGGGGCCGACGAAATCCAATGCCCACGGATAGTCCTGGTACCAATTACATGCGGCCTCGGCATATAGTTGGCCTGAAAAAGCGTATGATATCATCTGTCCGATTGGTGATGGCACAACCGTTACTACCAGTCCCATATTGTAAGTGGCACTAGCGTTGTTAATGTTGGCGGCAATGGTACTGAGAACGGCTTCGTTGAACGTATCACCTGTCGGATAGTACATGTCAACGGTTTGAGTGACCGGGTTGTCGCATCGGTTTTGAGCATTCAGCGTAGCGCAGCCGAACGTGTTGTCGAATGTTCCAGGTGGGGCTTCGGTTCCATTCTTAAACGTGAAATTCGTAATTGGGTGTTGCATCGCGTCCAGTAGTAGATTCTGCAGCTCCACTGGATCGTAATGGTATCTGGGCACGATTGATGAATTGTACGTTCCTTCCGGAGGTAGGCCTGGGGGAATGATATTCAACATCACTTGGCCAAGGTTATTGTTCACGTTCAAGTTGACCGACGACATGTTAACCGCGTCGCCGAAAGCAGTCCGCAATCTTAGATCGGCAAAGGGTTGGAATCGGTAATATTCACCCGTGAACCTGTTGGTCACGTTCGTAGCTAGAGCGACTGTGAAGATTGAGAATGAGGTGTAAGCTCCGTAGAGTGTGACTCCTGGAATTGTGGATGTTAGCGTGTTACTTTGCAACCAATCGGTCCTATCAGCGACGTTATAGAGTTGGTCATTTGTCACGTCGATTGTCATTAGTTCGCCCGATTTAGCGGCGTTCTGCATGTCTATGAGTCTGGTGGTCTGGTCAGGGACGAACTTGATTAGAATATTCTTGATTTGTGGTTCGATCTTCTGCCCTCCCGAGAATTGGTATGGGCCACCCCAGTAATCTGGGTATGCTTGGAGTTGCATGTTCTGCGTCGACATATCGTGTGAAACAAGCACGTAGGGGCCTGTGCCAGCTGTGGAACCCTGAACTGAATTATCCAAGTACGTGTAACCACAACCACCCGGCGTTGGGCCGGTTCCGCAAGTTGCCACCTCATCGTAGAAGTATTGCGTAATAGTGGTAACTTCATCACCGCTCAGCGTCGGATAAGGTAGCTTGTATCCTTGCGAGACCCAGAGAGCAATGTCATGCGTCATCGTAAATCCTGGAGCTATCATTGGGCTACCATACGTGGACCAGAGGTATGGGAAGGCGCCGTCATATTGTTTGAGATGCATATTGAAACTGTCTGGGCCGGTAATCTCAACAAAGTTCTGCGCGAGGACCTTATCCACCCAAGCTTTGGAGTAAGGCTGAACGTGTCCACCTAGGACAGTGCTGAGGCTAGTATCAGCCAGCTGTTGCTGAATCCATGCTGGCCCATATCCGTATCCAGTCGGGGCCGCACCGTCTATGATGAAATTCCTTAGGATCGAGAAGTATGCTGCTGTCGAGTTGAACTGTTCACCATCTTGGAAGGTGATCCCGGTTCTCAGCTTGAAATCCACAGTCAACTTATCTGGGGACAGCGTGTAACTTTCAGCGAGCCATGGAATTATGGCTGAACCACTGGTTCCGTTGTACCAAAGGAGATATTCGTATTGATTGTTCATAATTCCGTAATCCCATTCGACATAATCGACAGTCGGGTCCAGATACTGAGGGGTGTAGTATGTTTCATACGTTAATTGTGAGGCTTGAGGCATTGCAGAAGTTGATGCAACGGTGGTTGATTCCATTGCTCCGCTTGGTGGCTTTAGGGTGTACGCCACGGCAATTATGGCAACAATAACTACGACGACTATAACGCTAGCTTGAACTTTGGTAACTGCAGCTCGAGAGGTGATCATGAAAACTCGTTGTCGATTCAGTTAATATTGCTAATACCTATACATTATTTACCTTAGTCGCGCAGACTATAGTCTAAGTAGAATCGGCCTTCGACCCCTGTGTCGCGGCTGGATCGGTATAGTGATTTCGTACATATACAAAATGCTCTGCTTTCGTAAATGCCGCATGGTTTGATAGAATATCTATGCTCACACGCTCACGCACGTGATTGCGTACATTCAGCCGAATTGTACTATATTTGCTCACACGTGCACTCAACTAATCGTTAACTTGCCGGCTCAGGTCTCTTCGCAAAATCGATATCATATAGGCATTCTATCCAGTGGTCCTTCTCGACTTGTACGAGAGGAGGGGTTCTCGAGCTGCATTCATCTTTCGCGAAGGCACACCGCAATTTGAACCTACACCCTGGCGGAATATTTACGGGGCTTGGCACGTCGCCTTCTAGGACCAAAAGTTGTTTCCGCTTAGCAGGATCAGGCACAGGGACCGAAGAGAGAAGAGCTTTCGTGTATGGATGTTTCGGGTTTTCGAACAGTCTCCCAGTGGGGGCGACTTCCACAATTCTGCCCAAGTACATGACAGCTGTGCGGTGACACATCTGTCTCACGACCGCAAGGTTATGGGAAATGAACAGGTACGTTAAATGAAGGTCATCTTGCAGTCTTTTGAGCAGATTCAGTATCTGCGCTTGCACTGACACATCTAGCGATGAGGTCGGTTCGTCAAGGACCATGAAATCCGGCTTCACAGCTAAGGCGCGAGCCACAGCAATTCTTTGCCTTTGCCCTCCTGAGAATTCATGCGGATACCTGGCGAGATGATCTGGGTTTAGACCAACCCGTCCGACTAGCTCCTCAGCAAACTCGATCGCTTCCTTCTTCGAATCTGCAATGTGATGTAATTTCATCGGTTCGAGGAGCATCGAACGGACACTCTGCCTAGGGTCGAGAGAGGCGTAAGGGTCTTGGAATACCATTTGCATCCGACGCCTAAACGGCTTTAGCTTTCTCCTGCCAAGCGTAGAGATGTCTGTTCCGTCATAGACTATTTGTCCGCTTGACGGCGCCATAAGCCTCATTATGGTTCGACCAAGTGTTGTTTTTCCACAACCTGACTCCCCGACCACTCCGACAGTCTCCCCGCGGTTCAAGGAGAACGAGACACCGTCGACGGCTCTTACGTGTGTAATTGTTCTACTAAGAAGCCCCCCTTTGACAGGGAACCATTTCACTAAATTGTCAACTCTTAGGAGAGTCCCATCCTCGTTCAGATTACTCAACCTCCAAAAATGAAGCATGAAACAAAGTGGCCCGGGTTGACCTCGAGAAGACGGGGCTTCTGCTTAGAGCAGTTATCGAACTTCTCTGGGCACCTGGGATGAAAGCGGCAACCGTTAGGAGGGTAGATCAAATCCGGAACCGAACCTTTGATAGACTTGAGTTCCTGTCCAGCGGCGTCTGGGTTAGGAATCGAGCCGAGAAGTCCTTTGGTGTAAGGATGAAGCGGGTTTCGGAATAACTCTTCAACTTCAGCGACCTCGATAATGTTCCCTGCATACATTACAGCTACCCTATCGCAAACCTCAGCGACAACAGCGAGATCATGCGTTATCAGAATTACTGAAGTGTCGATCTTCTCTTTCAGCTCCGTCAGCAGCTTCAAGATCTGAGCCTGAACGGTCACATCGAGGGCAGTGCTAATCTCATCTGCTAGTATGAGTTTAGGCCTCCTTACCAGGGCCATCGCAATCATAGCTCTCTGCCTCATCCCCCCTGAAAGTTCGAACGGGTACATTTTGAAGACTCGCTCAGGTTCCGGAAGCCTAACGAGCTTCAGCATTGACGTAGCATAGGCTTTGGCCAGCCGATTCAGTTCCTGTTTACTGAGCCTACCTTCATTCAGTTGAGATTCGAGTCGTTTGCGTTCTTGTTCTTCAACCTTGCCAAGAGATCCTTGGTGCAGCTGGCCCAGCCTATTATCTATCAGCGCTTGAACAAACAGCCTAGGGTCGTCAGTCAATATCTCAGTTATTTGTAAACCGACAGGTAGGACCGGGTTAAGGTAAGTCATCGGATCCTGAAATACCATCGCTATATCTCGCAACCGTGCTAATCTCATATCGGTCTTTTTCATCTTCAGCAAGTCTGTGCCGCCAAGAACAACCTCCCCGCTCACAACCTCGGCATTCTGGGGTAGAAGACCAGCAATTGCGAGGGACGTGACCGATTTACCGCATCCAGACTCTCCGACGAGGCCTAAGATCTCTCCGTTCCTAACAGAGAGAGTAACCCCGTCAAGCGCCTTGACATCACCCGCGTAAGTATGGAATCTAACGTTCAAATTCCTGATCGAGAGTACCTCTTTCTGACTTTGGAACGAAGTGCGTAGCATATTGCTATCTCCTTAGCCTGGGATCAAAGACGTCTCTGATGCCGTCACCGAGCAGATTGAACCCAAGTGAAATGATGAGAATAGTTAACCCGGAGAAGAGTATGAGCCAAGGCGCCGTGAAGAGGTATCGGATTCCATCATTCGCCAGGTTGCCGAGCTCCGGGATCAGGGGACTCGGTGTAAATCCGAGAAAAGTTAGAGCCGATACTGTCAGAATGACGCCGCCAATGTCAAGGGTTGCTTGGACAAAGATCGGGTAGATTGAGTTTGGTATGACGTGGCGAAACAGAATTCTTGAAGGCCCAGCTCCCATTGCTCTCAGGCTCTCTACGTACGGTTTCTCTTTCTCGCTTAGAACTTGGGAGCGCATCAGACGTAGGTAGGTCGGCCACCAAGTTATTGCAACGGCGAGAGTCAAGATGTTGAAGGATCTGCCAAGTATCACGAGAAGTACTATCGCCAGGAGGATTCCAGGAATCGCAAGGAAGATGTCTGTAATCCTCAGGATAATCTCCTCCAAAACTCCACCCGCATAGGCTGCTACGCCCCCGAACACCACACCAACGAAAACTGCTGAAGCAACAACCTCTAGCGCGATCTGAAGGTCGAGGGGGATACCCAGAATTATCATTTCGAGAACCCCTCTACCGTAAGAGTCCGTACCTAACGCATAAACAGGCCCCGCGCAGTTAAACACGTTGACTATTCCCCAGTTAAATGTCGGATTATTCCAGCATAGTCTCATGCTAAGGTCAACATGCTTCCAAGTATTCGGATCCACAATGAATCCTGCGAAGACCGC
>Ga0187780_10002936_pt1 | contig 12822 bp, 10 predicted proteins | sample 1015_Q2_SP10_20__FD_132429 | JGI IMG/M metagenome (GOLD analysis project Ga0187780, IMG submission 132429) | Tropical peat soil microbial communities from peatlands in Department of Meta, Colombia - 1015_Q2_SP10_20_MG | ecosystem: Environmental > Terrestrial > Soil > Wetlands > Peat | place...
CTCGCTGCGGTCGCCTCCCTCGTTCTCTTCTTGAGTCGGGACCTATCAAAGCTCACCGTAAGGGCGGAACCCGAGGTGATCCGAATCATGAAGAGGGAGAGCGCACCGGTGCAGCTCTGGGTGGCGTCGAAGAGCTCTGTCTGGCTGTCCCTCTCGTCCGCCCTCGTCCCTTCAGCCTCAGGGCTCAGGTTCGAGGAGACGGGAGAAGAGAGGGGGAAGTTCACTATCAGCGCGAAGTACGCGGGGAGATACGGCAGGGTGACCATGACCGCCGCCTTTGTAGACGTGCTGGGCCTCTTCGAAAGGTGGGAGACGGTCAGACCGGAGAAACTGGTCCTGGAGGTCATGCCGGACTCGCTACTGGAGCCCCCGCTCAGGCCGAATTTGCTCACGGTGACCGCGGGAGAGGTCCCCGCGGGAATGAAGGGAGCGGGACAGGAATTCTACGGCCTCGAGGCATATACAGGGTCCCAGGAGTCGAGAGACATCCTCTGGAAAAGAGTCGCAAGGTCCCCTGACCAATCCGTGTCCGCCAGGGTCAGGGAGGCGAACATCCCTGAGTCCCTTACCGTGGCGCTGGTTGAGCCGAGCCCGTCCGATAGGGCGCTCTGGATGGACTCCGCGACAGAGGCCATGGGCAGGATCGGGGTGACGCTCGTCGAGCTGGGCATGGTGCTGAGGGTAGTGGTTCCCACCTCTGATTCGCCCCCCATTAGAGCAACCGACCGTAGCGAGCTCGCCGACCTCCTCATGGAGATGTGGGGCGACGACGCAGTCCGTGTGTCGCCGGGCGCGGCCCAGGTCCCCTACGGGCCAGTGATTACGGGTGCTAGCGCACTCGCCGACCCGACGCTGTCCGACCTGACGAACCGCATATCGACCTTCCTCGTCCCTGACGGCTCGCCCTGGGACAAGGAGGCAAGGGGGGGCCTTACCACGGAAGTGAGAGGCATTGACGAGTTCATCATTGGGGTGATACTGAGCTGAGCCAATCGCGAATCATTGCCGTCCTCGCTGGCACGGTAACTCTGTCCCTGGTAGCGCTCTATCTGAGGTTTGTCTGGATAACGGGCATGGCGTTTCTCACACCGATCACCATCATAGAAGTGGCTGTGTTGTCAACAATGCTGATCAGGGCAGGAGCTTTCCTGCTCGTTCCTCGCCTACGGAGGGTGCACCCCACCCTTATGTTCGACATCCTCTCTGTGGAGATAATGTCGATCCCGGTTCTCCTCGCACTTGCAGTTGCCACGGGATCCGCCCTCTTTAGAAGCGCCTTCGAGCAGGTCTTCGTTGCCTGGGTGTTCGCGCTCATCCTCATCGGACCGAGCCTCATGCTTTCCCGCTTTTCTAGGGCCCTTGTTCAGGGAGCCAGCCTCTCGGTTCTCCTCCCGTCGGCCGCTGCCATCTATGGAATCCTCTGGTCCCTCCAGGCGCTCCCCGGACCGACACAGGGCAGTTCGGGCCCAGTGGCTTTCGTGGAGACATACTTCGGCGGAATCACTCAGAGGACCGCGTCCGTAGTCTCGTCACCACTCGTAGCGGTCGCGGGAATCGCGGGGTTCATTTCTTTGGCACTGTATGCGACGCAGACGCATGGCCGTGTAGCAACGCTGAGGGTGCCCTCTCTCTTGATCACCCTGATAGGGATTGTCGGGGCCCTTGCATGGGTCGCGGGCTTCTCCACGTTTAGCAACAGCACCATCCTCCTCTCCGTTCCTCCGACCGCCATTGGCGGTATAATTTGGTGGGTCACGCGTGAAAGCTAGGGCTTCGCTCCTCTTAGCGGCGCTACTGCTGGCGTCCTTTCCCGCGATGTTCGCCGTCTCGCAGTCGGGGCTCCCTAGCGTCGAGCTCGGCTATGGCCCGGGTTCCCTCTTCCCGCTGGCGCAGGGGACTCCCGTGTACACCGGTGGGGACCAGCTGTGGATAGGTTCAGCGTACGGCGGAGCTCTGAGCGCGGAGCTGTTCGCGCCAGGTGCCACAGTGCCTGTTTCAACGGTGCCCATAACCTCCAACAGCATACAGGAGGTCTACACCTTCAGCGGCTCAGACGAGAGCGGGCAATGGAGCCTCGTCCTGGTGTCCCAGAAGCTCCCCATCGAAGTGATTCCCGTCGACGTCGAGCAACCTCCGGCTCTCTCTTCCCCGCGCTTGTCTTCTGTTTCGCTGCTCACCAACGGCTCTCTTTTGGCAAATTTCACCATGAGCCTGGATGAATCCTACAACGGCCAGGGTTGCCTTTTGGGTTCGTCGGTGCCGTCACAGGTCTCGTTCGCATTCCCGGCCGCCGACGGCCGGGGGAGTGTGGGTCTCAGCGCCAACGGAATGGCGTTGAACGCCCATTCGGTTCCTTCGGGAACTCCGGGCGCCCGTTCGAGCAGCATGGACTTCTGGGTCGAACTGTATTACCCCTACTCCTTCGCCGAGGGCGGCAGCCCGGAACAGCTGGTGACGAGGAATCTCCTGGTGGCGAGGACGGATCCGACAGTTCTTAACTCGACTTCGAGGTCGAACTCCACCCTGAATCTTACCACCTTTGCCAACCTCAGGGCCGGGAGGTACGAGATGGTCGCGTACTTCAGGGACAGCACAGGTCTTACGGCGCAAGAGGCAAGCGTCCTGTGGAGCGGGACCGGTCCCTGGGTCTGGCTCGGAGGCTGCGAAGGGCTAGAGCCTCTCGCGGGCGTCTTCTCCTTCGAGGTCACCCTAGCCACTCCCACCGTCGACTGGCCTTCCCGCATTCTCGTCATGGCCGACGTTGCTGGCGTGGAGGGAAGCGCGTTCTCTCCGGCCCGATTTAACACATCGGCTGTCCGCCTGACCGCCGGAAACTGGGGGCCACAAATCCCGAGCGGCCTGTCCGTTTCCGTCACGAAGAATCCTTCGATTGAGGCTTCCGCTGTGGCCAATGGGACCGTCTATCTGGAACTGAGCCAGAAGTCAGCGAACGTTTCCATTCTGGTGAGCTCCGGGGGTTCTCAGCCTGAGGCTCTTCCAGTTGTGGTAGCTGGCGCCCAGGCCGAGGTCACCCTCCCGGTCACCCTTGGCAAGGTGACGATAATGGGTGAATCGAACGGGGAACCGGTTGCTGGAGCCGCGGTAAGCATTTCGGGAGTCTCCGCGGGGAACCGCAGCATGATTCTGGGCGTAACCAACGCTGAGGGGGCAGCATCGTTCCTACTTGTCCCTGGTAACTATTCCCTGTCGTTCCAGTACAAGGGCTTTGACAGTGTAGGTTCTGTACTAGCCACTGGGGGCCAGATCGCCACCGTGAAGGTCGAAGTCCCCCAGAACATCAATTATCTCCCTGACTATGTCCTGGCTGGCATAGGGGTCGCGGGCCTGTTGCTGAACGTGTTCGTCTGGAGAAGAGCGCTCTGGGCGCACTCGTAACCGAGCTTTTTCGCCCTACAGAGCACTTCGGGCCCGTCCTGGAAACATCTATATTTTCCCTGGGGACAGGTTGTCCCATATGGGGCAGACATTCGCCTCTGGGAGCCTGACCCCTGGAAGAGTGAGTCTTCTCCAGCATCTCCTGGGGGGCCCCCACACGCCAACAGAACTTGCTGCAATCGAGGACAAACACCTTAGTGAAATCTCGAGGAACCTTGCGAATCTCAAACGGATGGGTTTCGTGGTGGCAAGTCAGCACGGCTCAAGGGAGAGGTACTACAGGCTCACCAGCGAAGGGTACGCTGCCTACGCGACCTTCATGCAGAGAATCAGATGACTCGGGTAGAGCGTGGCCTGCCGAGTCACGTCAAATCATGCTAATGCCATGAGACACATGAAGTGTTAACAATACTTAAAAGCGCCACGGCGTCCTTGAGAGACGAAGACGAAAATGAAGTCATTCAAGTATTTTGCTACTGCTATAGCGCTACTAATGATCTTCTCGGGACTTCCGCTCAGCTCCTCCGCGGCTACTTCTGGAGTGATCTCTGGCACCCAGGTCGCCCTACACGGGCCACTGGTTGATAACATCAAGTTCACGGTCATCAGCTCCGACTCGACGCTTTACAGCAGCTTGGCGTCTGGGACCATTCAGGGGCCTGAATGGTACTTCAGCACCGGTTCGTTCTTCCAGGCTGCTACCAACACGAACCTTTACACGAACTCGACGACGACCTATTCGTTCTACGGGTTCGCATTCAACGAGCTCCGCCCGGTGACCAACGACACTCACTTCAGGCAAGCGATTCAGTACCTCCAGGACTACGGCACTCTGCAGGCCACAGTCCTGTCGGGCGTGGCTGGATCCGCGCAGCCTGACCTATACCTGTGCGCCGTCTACCCAACGGTCTGTGATCCGAGCACCTACTCACAGTACACATTCAGCCTGAGCGACGCGGTCGCGCAGCTGAAGCTGGTTCACAACGACCTCCCCGCATTTACATGGACGAACTCCAGCGATGCTCTGAGCTCGTACAAGTGGTTCCTCAACGGTGTCCAGTGGTCGCCAAACATGTGGTACAGGATTGATGATCCCCTGAGGACTCAGGGTGCTCTCAGACTGGTCTACAACGCACAACAGATAGGGCTGGTTATCAACGCGCAAGGGACGGCCCACGCATCAGGTGTGGTGTATCACCCATCTCTGACCGCGGTGATCTCGCCCGGTGTCTACAACCCGAGCACTGGTTACAATTCGGCTCCAGTATTCAACTACACGGTGGCTACGACCACCGATACTTGGGACATGTACACCTTCGGGTGGATCACAAGCCCCTTGTTCTCTTGGCCGTACAGCTTCTTCAATTCGCAATTCGTTACCGTGACCCTGAACTACGGCAACTTCTACAACAGTTCAATGGACTACTACACGAATAAGATGAACTACGCGACCAACATGGCAGCCGCAACGGCCGACGCCAAGCAAGTCGCACAAATCTTCGCCCAGCAGCTGCCCTACGTCATGCTGTTCTACACGAACCAGCTCTACTCGGTCTATCTCAACGGATGGGCTGGGTATGTCAACTACGCAAGCACTGGGCCCATGACCTCATACGGAGCCTACTTCTCGTTCCTGAACCTGCACCCTACAGGGCAGGCGACGGGCGGGTCCTTCACCTATGCTGTCCACGAAATCTCTGACTCAACTGGTCTCGACCCGATCTACAACACGAACTGGGTGTGGCAGGTCGACCTCTGGAGTGAGATATACGATTCACCACTGGCCTTCAGCCCCCTGCAGCCCACCACTGCACTCGCGTACCTCCCCTGGGAGGGCAACTACACCATTCGCTCCTTCAATGGGCCGACCGGAGCAAGCTCAGGATGGTTCGACTTCCAGACTCCTGGCAATGCCCTCTCTGCTCAGAACATCGTGGGCGGCCAGGTCATAACCTTCAACCTGTACAAGAACATGACATTCTTCGACCATACACCGGTGACCGCCAATGACGTGAACTATTCGATGTTCGTCGCTAACCTCGCTGGCAGCTTGCCAGACAGCGCGAGCGTCTTCGGCTACCTGTTGGCTGGTTCGACCGGATTGATTGCGACCTACATTCCACAGAGCAACCCCTACCAGCTCCAGATTTACATCAACAGCTCTTCCGTCTGGAACATATCCAACTTGCCAGTTCCAATCTTCCCGGCTCACATATTCGAACACTACTTCAACGCCGACCTGATGTCAGGTGAGAGTGCCGCTATCGACACCACTCAGACGTTCGCCACTGCGGCCACGGGCTGCAGCTGCCTCGCCAGTGGGGTGACGACAAGCAACGTTCCGTTGTGGCTCAAGGACGAGTACAACCTCGAGATCTCCAACGGGCCGTTCTACCTGAAGTCGTTCGACCCGACAACGGGTTCAGGCGAGCTGGACAGGAACGTCAACTACTATCGGGCCGCGTGGTATGCTGGAGCGCCCAGCGCCGCAGCCGGTTCGACGTACACTTTCAGCACCACCATCTCAGAGAACTTCTTCAACTCCGGCTCCACGACGCTTGCAGGTGTAGCCGGGGGTCAGACCGGGACGGCTCCCATCACCAACGCGACTGGAACCGTCACGCTGTATCAGAACAACAGCCCTGTCGGAACACCTGTGTCCCTGACTGCAGGGTCTAACGGCCAGTACACTGCCGCGGTCAACACCGCTGGCCTGTCCGCAGGACTCTACGAGTTGGTAGTCAACGCGACCTACAGCTTCCTCGGTCTTCCGAGGATCTGGTACCAGGCAGCCGGCCTGCAGGTCACGGGTGGACAGACCACCACAACCTCGAGCACCACCTCGTCGACAACTCATTCAACAACCCAGTCGACCACTCAGTCAACAACGCACTCGACAACGCAGTCAACAACCCAGTCGACCACTCAGTCGACAACCACCACCTCTAGCACCGACTACACGCCGTACATCTACGGCGGAATAATCGTCGTAGTCATAGTCATCATCGCAGTAGCACTAGCAATGAGACGTCGTGGAGGAGGCACTTAACCTCCTCTTCCTATTTTTGTCTTCCCTGAGGCGGCAAGATTAATGTCGCTGAAGAGGTACGTAGCGAGACGCGCGGTCTACACCGTTGCGCTCGTTTTCGTGATTATCGCGTTCAATTTTGTTCTGTTCCAGATTCTACCGTTCACCACCTCGTGTCCCGGGGCTACCTACAACCAGTGTGTCATCTCACTGTATGTGCCTCCTCCCCCTGCCAAGGCAGGTAATCTATCGGCAATCTACCAGCAGCACATCAACCTGGTGATGAAACAGTACGGATTCGACCAGCCGATACCGACCAGGTTCGTCCTGTATGTCCAGGACATGATCCTATGGCAATTTGGTTACAACATAGGCAGCGCTATCGCAGGTCCAGTTGCGACCACGATATTGCAGAAACTCCCCTACACGCTCATGCTTATTGGCCTCTCTACCATCGCGGCCTTCATCGTGGGAATCGGGATGGGGGTGGTGGCGGCGGCCAGAAGGGGGAGGATAGTTGACATAGGCTCGCTCGCTGGTGCTCTCTTCTTCAACGCGCTCCCGACGTTCTGGCTGGGCGGGCTTCTTATCGTGATTCAGATACTGATAGGCATCGGGGGGTACAAGAGCGTCGGCCTCGCGACCGCGGGGCTCACGGGGATGAGTGCGACCGTCGCCACCCTCGAGTCGCTGTGGTTGCCGCTGCTCACCCTCACCCTGGTGAGCATCGGGGCTGTCTTCCTGACAATGCGTGCGACCATGATTGACGTCCTCGCCGAGGACTACATCATCATGGCCAGGGCTAAGGGGGTGCAGGAGAGGACGGTGCTCTTCAGGCATGCCCTAAGGAACGCGATAATCCCGATCGTCACCCTGTTCGCGCTCTCCCTGGGGTTCATTCTGGCAGGGGCAGTGGTCACGGAGACCGTGTTCGACTGGCCTGGCTTGGGAAGAGCCATCTACGACGGCATTGTCTCCAATGACTTCCCATTCGAGCAGGCCATCTTCTTCGTAATCTCCCTGATGGTGCTCCTTGCGAACTTCGCCGTAGACCTCGTGTACGGGTTCCTGGACCCGAGGATTAGGACCGGATAGCATGAGCACGGGTGGCCAAAGGAGGCGAATGTTCTATCAGAACATAAGGCGCAACCTCAAGATCTTTCTGAAATCAAAGCTGGGTATCACGGGGACTGCGATAATCGCCTTCTTCCTTCTCCTGGCCATCTTTGCACCGTTTCTCACGAATAACAACCCAATATTCGGGATCAACGTCTCTTCGCCCTACTCGGTTCCCGCCTGGACGACCTTCATCCCCCGTTACCAGAACCTGCCGCCCACCGAGAACACTGTAACTGGGGGGCAGTTCACGAGCCAGGGGGACCTCTCCAGTTGGACATTTACAGGGAGCAACTACAATGACAGCCTCACTAGTATTCCGGTGGAGGGGGCGAACCAGTCGGGCATCCTGATAGCCCAGACCTTCGCACCCAACTCTTCCCAGATAGTCAGCAGACTGGTCCCAGGGCAGCCTCTGATCTCGTTCTCCCAGGCCTTCCCGTACACCTACAAGCCACCAACCTCGTTCGTGGCAAGCGCGGTGGTGAGACCGATATCAATGAATAACGTTTCCGTGATTTACATCAATTTCCTGCTCTCGAGCGCCAGCCACAACTACTCACTCGGCTCCGTTAACTCCTACACCATCAGAAACGAGATAACACTTACAAGCGCTGATCTGGGTAAGACCAACCGGATCAACATATCAAGCGGACTTCTCCCAAGCTCGGGCAATCCCTCCTTTCCGATAACCTCTTCCCCCGCCGGGCTGGTCTTTTCCACGAACGGCACCTACCACTTCGGGGTTCAGGTGCTTGCGGTCGGGTCGGGGCAGTCGGCTTCCTACTCCATTGCCATTGGCAACGTATCCTTCCAGATCATCGGGAGAGCCTACGGCCTCCTCGGCACCGATGTTTACGGGAGGGACATCTGGTCCCAGTTCGTCTGGGGATCGCAAGTCTCTATCCTTGTAGGAGTGCTCTCCGCCCTCGGCGCGGTGTTGATAGGAACAGTTACGGGCCTCGCGGCGGGCCTGGTCGGAGGGTGGACAGACGAGATCATAAGCAGGATCACGGACTTCTTCCTCGTCATCCCCTTCCTCCCTCTCGCGGTCGTGGTGATCTTCTTCTTGGGCCAGAACCCTGCCCTGTTCAAGGGCATCTACTATTGGATTATACTTCTCTTCGTTGCGCTTTCGTGGCCTACCGTGACTCGAATCGTTAGGTCACAGGTGCTCATAGTCAAGGAGAGGGCCTTCGTCGAAGCTTCGAGAGCTCTCGGTGGCGGCTCGGGGCACATAATGAGGAAGCACATCCTCCCGAACGTCCTGGGTCTCGTCTATGCGCAGACGGCGTTGCTGGTCCCCGGATTCATTCTTACGGAGGCGGCGCTGGACTTCCTGGCCGTTGGGACTCACCCCATCACCACCATCACCTGGGGAATCATGCTCACCGACGCCCTGAACAACGCAGCCCTCACCAACGCGGCGGTCGACTACGCCTGGTGGTGGTTCCTCCCTCCAGGGATAGCCATCGCGCTTCTTTCGTTGGCCTTCGTGATGGTGGGGTACGCCCTTGACAACGTGTTCAACCCGAAGCTGAGGAGAAGATGAGCCAGAAGACTGTCCTGCAGGTTGAGAACCTGCGGATGTACTACAATACCACTGAGGGGGACGTGAGAGCGGTCGACGGGCTCAACTTCGAAGTGGCGGAGGGCGAGGTGCTCGGGATTGTGGGCGAAAGTGGGTGCGGGAAGTCGAGCATGGCCCAGACACTGATGAAGCTCCTTCCGTCAAACGGGAAGATAAAGCAGGGCAGAGTGGTCGTCGATGGAATAGACATTACCAACATGCATGACGGCGAGATAAGAAGGAAGATCCGCTGGAGCAAGATTGCAATGATTCCTCAGGGGGCAATGAACTCCCTTAATCCCGTCTTCAAGGTCGGGGACCAGATAAGCGAAGTGCTGCGGGTGCACAAGGGCATCTCGAAGAAGGAGGCAATGCGGAATTCGAAGGCGCTGCTCCAGCTTGTCGGCGTTGACCCACGACGTGCGGTCTACTACCCCCACGAGTTCAGCGGCGGAATGAAACAGAGGGCCATGATCGCCATGTCGCTGGCGTTGACACCCTCGGTGCTGATTGCCGACGAGCCTACGACGGCGCTGGACGTGATCGTCCAGGCGGGGATTATCAGGCTTCTACTGGCCCTGAGGAAAGAGTTCGGCATGTCGATCATCCTCATCACTCACGACCTTGCCCTCGTGGCCCAGATGAGTGACACCATAGCCATCATGTACGCAGGGGAGTTCGTGGAGTACGGTAGGGCCCAGCAGGTCTACGGGACAACCCTCCACCCCTACACCCTGGGCCTGCTAGGGGCGTTCGCAGACATTTCTGGACCCAAGAAGAAGCTGATCTCGATCCCAGGCTCCCCGCCCGACCTTCTCAATCCGCCCAGTGGATGCCGATTCAACCCCAGATGCCCCTACGCCAAGGATCTCTGCCGCGAGAAGCCACCGGTCCTTGAGGACGCAGGAGAGGGGCACCTGGTAGCCTGTCATTTCTGGAAGGATATATACGAGCAGAGGATGGAAGGGCCAAAGTGACAGAATCCACTAAGATTCTACAGGTGAGGGACCTCGTGAAATTCTTCCCCGTCCGGAAGAGTTTCGTCGAGTCTCTCAGGGGAGGGGAAACCTCCGTGGTCCACGCGATAGACGGCGTCACCTTCAACATTGCCAAGGGGGAGATCTTCGGACTGGCCGGAGAAAGTGGCAGTGGAAAGACTACCGTGCTTCGGTCGGTGCTGATGCTCATCCCTCCGACTTCTGGCTCAATCCTGTACGAGGGAACAGACCTGACGAAGCTGGGTAGGAAGGAGATGAAGCAGTTCAGGACAAAGTTGCAGGTTGTCTTCCAGGACCCCTACGAGTCGGTGAACCCCAGAATGACGGTGTTTGACATAGTCTCCGAAGGGCTGTTCATCAACAACATGGTGGCGTCCACCGAGGAGGCGATAACCAAGGTCACTCAGGCCCTCAAGGACGTCCAGATGGTCCCGCCTGAGCAGTATCTTTTCAGGTATCCGCACGAACTAAGCGGGGGCCAGAGGCAAAGGGTTGCCATAGCCCGGGCGCTCGTTCTCAGCCCCGACCTGATCCTGGCCGATGAGCCCGTCTCAATGCTGGACGTCTCCATCCGCGCCGAGGTCCTGAACGTGCTGCTTTCTGTCAAGCAGACGCGGGGGATATCGATACTGTTCGTGACCCACGACCTCGCACTCTCGAAGGACGTTTGCGACAATCTCGCCATAATGTACCTAGGGATAATAGTTGAGATGGGCAGGCCGGAGGAGCTCGTCAACAAGCCTTACCACCCCTACACTCAGGCGCTCATCGCCGCCGTCCCCGTTCCCGACCCCATGGCGCCAAAGGTCAAGGTCCTCGCCAAGGGGGAGATACCCACCAACGTCTCTCCGCCGAGCGGGTGTAGGTATCACACTCGGTGTCCCATCGCAAAGCAGATCTGTACAGAGAAGGTACCCCCACTGGAGGAAATCTCTCCTGGCCATTGGGCTGCATGCCACTTCTGGAGCGAAGCCTACGGCATGTACCAGTCCGGGGAGATGAAGGAGATTGAACAAGAAATCAAAGTCTAGCGTAACGCTAGTCCTCCTCCTTCTCTTCCTTCTTGGGGTTGCGCCCGCCTCATTCGCGAGCACCACCTTTGTGAGGACAGGGGACCGGGTCACCTTCAACTACTCTCAGGCGCTGGTAGAACCGCTTCCCAACGGAAGCATCTACAGGCAGGCCTACCTGAGTGAATTCTCGATCGACGTGCTAGGCGTCTCGACGTCGACAGTCCCCGGTGTAATCACCTACACTCTGAGCTACAGCACCTATCAGAACAGTACCGTCACCACGACTTCTGTGACGGCCAGCGTGAATCAGACCTACATATTCGACCCCTACGACAACATGTCCTACCTTGGCGGTCTGGGATTCTACCCGTTCATCTACACCGACGTGGCCACGGGAACCAAGACCCAGATGCCGGTCACTCAGCTGATCACTGGTGCCCCCAACGGCACGATAACGGGGACAAACCGAATCAACGTGACCGTGACACGACCCAGCCCGTACATCGACGTCAACTTCACCTCAAAGCCTGGGGCGAACACTGCCGCATCCGATACCTTCCTGAGATTCAACGCTACCAATGGCGTCCTCCTCTACGGGATAACGAAGGCGCAGCTACTGTCCTTTGAGCGAGACTTCACTTTCACTCTCGATTCCTACGTCCAGGGGCCAGCCCCGTCAATCCCTGTCACTCTCTACTTGGTAGGTGGATCATTCGCCGTCGTCGCCATAATTGCGGTCGCCGACTGGGCAGGTTTGTTGAGGCGGCGGACCAGGACGAAGCGCAAGGAGTGGAAAGGCCGCTAGCAGGGGCTTGCTTCAGGATTTGGGTCACCTGGGTTGCTAGAAGAGTCGGCGAGGTCGAGAAGGGCAAGGCCTTCCTTCATCAGCTTCGGACTGGGCTGGATATTCCTGGCCGTCGCCGTGTACATCGCGTCGGAACTCTCCCCGGGCCTCTATCTGGCACTGGCCCTTGCAACAGCCGGCATCCTCGGTCTTGCGGTCTGTTTCTACAGGGTCAGAGGGCTCTCCCACAAGCTCCCGGCGCCCTTCGGGCAAGGTCTCATCACAGAAGTTACCCTGAGGAGGACCACCATTCAGGGAGCGCTCCTGGTCGGCACCGGAGTGCTCCTGTTATTCCTCCCCTTTGTGGCGCTCTATTTCCTTCCCGGGGGGTACGTGATACTTGGTGTACTCGCGTTGATGGCAGGCCTTGCTGCCTCTGAGCTTTTCACATTCTTTTGGATTTCTGCGCTCGAGCGCAGGGCCAAGGGCAGGATAGTCCTCATCACCGAACTTTCCGAGAAAGAAGGGAAGCAGGTGCTCTTGAAGTCGGCTCAGATAGAGCACCCCGAGTCCGAGGAAACGGAAATGTGGCCCACCGGAAAGGTTCTGGAAACCTAGGGAAAGACCCGTTCGGCACTCAGCCCTGAACACTCGCTGATGGACGCACGCCGAAGTTGGACCTCGCGAGGTTAGCGGTTGCCTCGGCCCGACCGCCGCTGCTCTTCGGGCGATTACTGTCGCAGACCTCCCCGCCGATTTCCATGACGCCCTGACTCAGGTTCAAATCACCAGGGGGGTAGGTGGGTGCTATGGCCGGCCCTCTCTTTCGTCTACTCGAGAAGAGGACCGGATCGGCCGAGGGTGCCCTTGCCGCCATGTCCGACGTGGCGTTGAGAATGGGGACGCCTGACGCTGTC